>Ga0310834_100211_pt1 | contig 90735 bp, 77 predicted proteins | sample SM_ome_2_FD_201314 | JGI IMG/M metagenome (GOLD analysis project Ga0310834, IMG submission 201314) | Sorghum-adapted microbial communities enriched on stacked mutant (SM) sorghum from Joint BioEnergy Institute, Emeryville, California... ...
GATCGCGAAGTCCAGAGGGATTTCCGAAGACCAGCTGATCGAAAAGCTGAAGGACAGCCTGACCGACGAACTGCGGCATTTCGTCCGCATGAAGCATCCCGTCCGGAAACCCGGCAATTCCTGAAGCCCCGCATAGACACACATACGCGGCCGATGCGCATCGGCCGCGATTTTTTTCGTTCCTTCCCCTGGACCTGAGTCCAGGAAGAACATATGCCGCAGCATGAGGACGACCGTCCGAACTCTACTGGTTCAGCGGAAGGGACAAAGCGCTGCTCATCCCGATCAACATACTCGCGGGAGCGTCGCTCATCTTCTTCGTCGCTTTCTCGATCGGCAATCTGATCGGCAAACTGGCGCTCGGACAGCCGTTTCTCGCGATCGTTTTTATTCTGGCCGGTGCGTTCCTGCTCGCCGCCCGCAGAAGTACGCCGTAACCGCCGTCGGTTTTTTCACTGGGAAATTTGCGTACGGGCTGCAACCTTTCCGTATCCTGGCACGTCCTGAGGATGAAACCAGATAACGGAGGGATGCCATATGAAGACATGGCGGATCATTACGGCAGCGGCAACCGCTTTTGCCCTGGCCGCGACCATCGGGTGCAACGCGGACAATTCGAAGGATCAGAACAACAACGCGCCGGAACCGGCCGTGCAGGATGAAGGACAAGCAGGAGCCGGAGGAACGAATGCTCCGGCGGACAATCCATCGACGGAAGACGAAGGGGTATCCGGCGACGGACAGGGAACCGAACCGTCGACGGACGCGAACGGGGGCGCCGGCGACCAGCCGGTCGACCTGCCGACGCCGGTCGATCCGGCCGAACCGCAGTCGGATGATCCGGCCGCCGGTGAGAGCGGCGATGGCGGAGAAGGCGTAATGACCATTCTGCCGATCATCGAACCTGCGCCGAATACGGAGAATACGCCGGGAGCCGTCAGAGCGCTCCCCGAGCCGACCGATCCCGGACTGACCGCGCCGGACGGAAACGCCTCCAATCCGGGAGGCGGCGTCGATCCGAACACGCCCGTCTCGAAGCAAGCCGCCGTCAACGGTTCCGATTCGGCGGCAGGCACCGTCCCGGGCGCTCCCGCGGATTACGGGGACGGTCGCGAACCCGCGCCTGTCTTGAAAGCCATGCCCGCAACCGGTCAATAAGGATGCAGAAAGGCCGTCCGGACATTCCGTTCCGGACGGCCTTCGAATATCACGAAGCCAGCCGCATCTTCCCTCGTTCCCGATAACGGATCAGGCCGCCGCGCGCGCCTGCGGCTGCCGCGTGCGCCTGCGGCGCAGGTCCGCCCGTGCCTGCTGATGCTGCACCAGCATCTGCAAGGCGGCGGTGGCTTGCGCCGCGTCCGTCTGGGCCAGCGCGGCGATGACGTGCGCATCGGCACGGCGCAGGGCGGCAGCCAGCGCGCGGACCAGCGCGTGCACCGCGTCATCGGATTGCCCGCGCTCTTCGGCGGCAGGTCGCTCCGTCTGCCGCAGCTCGTCGCGCACGCGCCGAAGCGCCTGCCGGGCGCGGAACAGGGCCGATTTCACGGCGCCTTCCGTCGTGTGTAGCAGCCGCGCGGTATCCGCGGCCGAATAGCCAAGGACGTCCCGCAGCAGGAATACGGTGCGCTGCAGCGGCAGCAGCTGGCGGACGACGGAGGCCAGCATCGCCTCCAGATCGGCCGCCGGTCCGCCGCCGCTGTCCCGTCCGTCAGCGACGGCCGCCTCCGCCGCCTCCCGCGCCATCCGCGCAAGGATTCGGGCGTAATTCCGCTCCCGCCGCACGCGGTCAATCCACTTCTGCCGGGCCAGCCGCATCAGCAGCGCTTTCGGATTCGGATGGCTGCCGATCGCGCCGGATTCGAATCCTTTGAGCCAGGCTTCCTGCGCCAGATCTTCCGCCTCCCCGGCCGATCCGGTGACGGCAAGACAATATCGGATCAATTCCCGGTCGACTTCTTCGGCACGGCCATTCATCGCAAGGTTCCTCCCGTTGGTTGTGAAATCATCCCCGTATTATAAACGATTCTACTCCCCGAAAGGATACGCGTATCCTCCAGACCTTCCTGTTCGTTTATCAGTCGAAACCAAAACTTGCATGAAGGAGGACAACGCCATGCCTTACGTACCGATTGTGGTGGAGCAGACCAACCGCGGGGAGCGGTCGTACGACATTTACTCTCGTCTTCTGAAGGACCGGATCATCATGCTCGGCACCGCCATCGACGATCAGATCGCGAACACGATCGTGGCGCAGATGCTGTTCCTCTCCGCCGAAGCGCCGGATCAGGACATCTATTTCTACATCAACAGCCCGGGCGGTTCGGTGACGGCGGGATTCGCCATCTATGACACCATGCAAATCATTAAGCCGAAAGTGCATACGATCTGCGTCGGCTTTGCCGCGTCCTTCGCCGCCCTGCTGCTGATGGGCGGAGAACCCGGCTACCGCTTCGCGCTGCCGAACAGCGAGATCATGATTCACCAGCCGCACGGCGGCGCCCAGGGGCAGGCCAGCGACATCGCGATCACCGCGCAGCGGTTCCTGGAAACCCGCGCGCGCATCAACCGCATCGCGTCCGAACGGACCGGCCAGCCGCTCGAGCGGATCGAGAAGGACATGGACCGTGACACGTACATGTCGGCCGAAGAGGCGAAGGCGTACGGGATTATCGACAACGTCATCACGACGATGTAATCGCGACCATCACGCATCCGGGTGCGGCCTGCGGCCCTGGTATCCGTCATGCCAGCCGTGGTAGCAGGTCGCCCGCTCCTCGCCTTCCTTCCAGCAGATCAGCACCTGCTTGCCGTCCACGACGGAAGGAAAATCGAGCAGCCCGGGGAACACCGACTTGAGCAGCACGCCGTTCCGCTTGAAATTGCCGATGATCAGTTCCGCTTCCATGCGCAGAAATTCAATCCGGCTTTCGTCCAGGAAGAACGGATCTTCCGTGCCGGACTCCGGCCGTCCGCCGCTTCCTGCGTGTTTTCGCTTTCGGTATTCCTTTTTCTTGAGGTGCAGAGCTTCCAGGCGGTGTTCGAGCTCGCGGACCAACGCCTGCAGCCGGGCCAGCTGAATCTTCAATTCCGGCAGCAGCGCGTTCGCTTCCGCCAACGTGAACAAGCGGACGTCCACGGCATGCGCCTCCCTTCCCGAATCGCTACCCACTTCTTCCACTCCGGCCCGCTGAAATCCTTCCTCAAGCCGAAAAACAACCCGCAGCATCAAGCCGGCATGCATCAATCGAGCTCATACAGCGGCGCGACGACCGTATATGGCGCATTCGGAACAACGATCGTCGTCTTGCGGCTCGTCACGTCTTCCACATTGGCCGTATCGCCGATCCAGCGGACGAACCGGCCCCGCTGCGGCGGATAGGCGATGATCTCCACGGTCTCGCCGGGCTCGTACGTCCCGCCGCCCGCGCCGCTCACCACATCCAGCACCGGCTTGCCGTCCGTCCGGAACGGAGCTGCCGGGAGGCCCGCGCCGTTGTACAGATTGCCGATCGGCGAGTCGGCCCAGTTGTAGCGGACGGCCGCGGGTGCCTCAACCTGCTCGGACCAGACGACCACTTCAGCGCCGTCAATCTCCGCCTCGGCCCAATGGAACTTGCCGTCTTCCCCGGCCACCGCGAACCCGAGCAGCTCGCCGTCCGGCGCCGGTTTCACCGGTTCGAGCCCTTCCTTCAGCCCGGCCATCAGCCCCGATTCGGCATATCGGAACTTGAGGCGGACGCGGTTTCCTTCGACGGTCATCGATTCGAAGATCGGGCCGGAAGGCACGACATCCCGCCCGTAGACCGTGCCGAGCGCGCAGTTTGCCGCCCGCCGTCCGACATCCTGCTTGTTCGTCGGGTGGATATCGCCGGGGTTGCCGATGTCCGTCGTCACCACGAGGCAGGCGCGTGGATCGCCCTGCACCGCCTTGAGCTGCGCTTCGCGCACGACGGCGAACCACGAGCGGTCGTTCACCGGCATGCTGACGCTCTGCAGGGAGCCGTATGATGACAGTTGGATGATGACGAACGGCAGCCCGGGATCCCGGAACGTCCTCCGCCAGTCATCGATCCACAGCTTCAGCGTCCGGTGATACGACGCTTCGCCGCCGTTGCTCTCGCCCTGATACCAGAGCACGCCCTTCAGCCGGTACGGCGCCACGGGCGCGATCATGCCGTTGTACAGCGCCGTCGGCGACGTGAAGGCGTCGATCGCCTCGACGCCGATGCGAATCGCTTCCGCCTCCGCTCTGAGCTGCGGAACCTGCCGCACCGCCTCCCGGCTCATCCACGTCTCGATCTTCGTCCCCCCTGCGGCGGCGAATATGATGCCGACCGGCACGCCGGTCTCCCGCGCGACCTCGCGGGCGAAGAACCAGGCCACCGCCGACAGGTTGGGCGCCGTCAACGGAGACACCGGCTGCCAGGTCTGGCGGAGATCGGCGCCCGACAGCGGCACGGCGCTTGTCCGCGCGTCATATTTGACATAGCGGACCAGCGGTTCATTCGCCTGCTGGATCTCTTCCGCCGCATTGATGGCTTGCGACAGCCGCCATTCCATGTTCGATTGGCCGGACGCCAGCCAGACGTCGCCGAACAGGACATCGTTCAATTCGATTTTGCCCGAACGCGAGGATACCGTTATCGTATGCGGTCCTCCCGCCGGATGAACCCCCAGCGAAGCGCGCCATCTCCCCGAAGCGTCGGCCGTGGCCGACGTCGTCTGTCCGTCGAGCGCAACCGTCACCCGATCGCCCGGAGCAGCCCAGCCCCAGATGAATGCTTCCTCATCCCGCTGAAGCACCATATGATCGCTGAAAACCGGGTGAACAAGCGGCTTGCCCTCATGTTCGGATCTCGCCGCATACGAGACGATCGCCTCCGCTTCCGCCTCCTCGCCCGATCCGATGCCGCGCGCGGCCACTTTCAGTTCATAACTGCCGACCCGCGGAGGCAGCCAGATGACGCGGTGGGCATCTCCGTAGTCATTGATCGGCTGCCAATTGCCATTCCTTTCCCTGGCGTAGAAGCGGTATTCCGCAGCGTTGTCGGCAAGCGCGACCAGCGTTACGGGCACATCGGCCGGACCCGAATCCGCCCCGTCCTCCAGGATCAGCTCGACCGACCGGACGGGACCGCCGGCGCCGCCGATGAATTCCGCGTAATCGACCGCGATCCAGCCCCAGTCGCTGGCGATCTCCAGCGTGTTCGTTCCTTCCTTCAGTTCAAATTGGCCGATGACCGCATCGTTCCAATCCCGCGAATCCTTGAACGTGTATTGGAAAGGCGCGGCTCCGTTCAGCCTCAGTGTGTTCGGCTTGTCCCCGCCATACGTCTTGTACCGGACGACGATCATATACGTGCCCGCTTTATCCAGATCCAGCTCAAAGCGGAGGACGTCGCCCGATGCGTCGAACCCTTCGACGAACCATCCGCCGGATGCGTTCCCATCCATGCCGGTCGTCAAACCGTTCAGACCGGCCGATTCCGCTTCGATGAGGAGCGATGAACCCGACCGCCCCTCCGTCCGATCCTCCGCATGATCGGTACGGACCTGCCGCGGCTCCGGCGCATCGTCCAGCCGGCTTGTTTCCCAGATGATAATCGCACCAAAAACGCCGACGAACAGCAGCACCGCCGCCGCAAGCGTGGCAATCGTTCCGCGATCGTTCATGATCATCGCCCCGTAATCTCAGGATCTGAGCTCCTTCACTTCATCAAGTGTAAGAACGTACTCATGATGCAACACATGCCGAATATGGTCTTCGCTGTTCTGAATGCCGTCGTTTATGAAATCGCCGTTCCAGGTGCAGAACCAGCTCCAGTGCGTTTCGGTCTTGACCAGCAGATCGGGATCCGGAATGGGGCCGTTCTCCGTCATGGCCGCCAGCAACAATTCCACCGTCTCCGGAGTCGCGTCCGGATTGACCAGTCGGCGTTCGACCCGGTGTTCCGGACGCTTTCGGGCTTTGCGGATTTTGATGTAATCCATATTGTACCATCCCCAGTTGCGGGAGATAAGCACTTCATTTCGCCCGGTCCGGAGCAGCCACTTGCCCGCATACGCCTCCGTGAATGTCCCGGAAGCGGCCAGCCGGATCTCGGCCGCCTGGCGATCGTCCAGCGACAGCATTGTATACTTGTCGCCGCCCGGACTGCTGTAACCGACCCACATATCATAAAGCCCGTCTTCCGGCGCTTCGACGAACACCGTCAGCGAATCTTCATCGTCATCAAATCCGGTTACATAACCGTCACCCGAGTAGCCGGACAATTCCGCAGCAGCATGAACTCCGTTCAGCACACCGGCTTCGGCTTCGAACAGCAGCGGCTGCATCTCCTTCTCCGGCTGCGGCTCCTTCAGGAGCAAAAATGCCGCGGCGGCGGCCGTAACCGCTGCGGCTGCAGCCCCCGTCCACAGAACCTGCCTGGCCTTGCTCATCCCTTGCCCCCCGCCGCATCGCGCAAGCGCACCACCAGGCTGAAATGGTCTCCGGGCGGCACCTGGAATGCAAGCCCCGCGTGCATCAACCGGTCGCCGCCGAATGTGCCGAAACCTTCCACCGCATAGTCCCGCTGCGGATCGAGCCCTTTCAGGCGGAGACGCTTCTTCGGCATATGGGGTTCGGCGAGCACTTTGAAGTAAAACAGCAGCGCTTCGGAACGATCTTCCGTTACGAACATCCAGGCAGTCTCGTTCCCCTCAAACGGACTGAGCAGCCGGTACAGCTCACCCTGCTGGACGATCGGCCGGATCGATTTGTAGAGCGCGACCTGCCGTTTGACCTCTTCCTTCTCCTCGTCCGTAAACTTCGTCAGATCGAGCTCGTATCCGAAATTGCCCGACATCGCCACATCGCCGCGCATCTTGAGCGGCGTCACTCTCCCGACCTGATGGTTCGGAACGGCGGAGACATGCGCGCCGATGGCGCTCGCGGGATAGACGAGACTTGTGCCGTATTGAATCTTCAGTCGCTCCACCGCGTCCGTGTTGTCGCTGGTCCAGGTTTGCGGCATGTAATACAGCATCCCCGGGTCAAAACGCCCGCCGCCGCTCGAGCAGCTCTCGAACAGAATATGCGGGAACTCGCCTGTCAGCCGCTCCATCAGTTCGTACACGCCGAGCATATGGCGGTGCGCAATCTCTCCCTGGCGCTCCGGAGGCGCCGCCGCGGAGCCGATTTCGGTCAGGCTGCGGTTCATGTCCCATTTGACATAGGCGACCGGCACGGATCGGAAAATGGCGCTGAGCATTCCGTAGATGTGCTCCCGCACGTCCGGACGGGACATGTCCAGCACAAGCTGCGTCCGGGCGAGCGTCCGTCTGCGGCCTTCGACATGCAGGCACCAGTCCGGATGTGCCCGGTACAGGTCGCTGTCCGGGGAAACCATCTCCGGTTCCACCCAGATCCCGAATTTCAGGCCGAGCCGGTTGATCCGTTCCGCCAGACCTTCCAGACCGTCCGGCAGCTTGTCCCGGTTCACGACCCAGTCCCCGAGCGAAGTCGTGTCATCGTTGCGCTTGCCGAACCAGCCGTCGTCAAGGACGAACAGCTCGATGCCGAGTTCGGCGCCGGCTTTTGCGATGGATACGAGCTTGCCGGCAGTGAATTGAAAATACGTCGCTTCCCAATTGTTGACGAGAATCGGCCGCACCTGATCCCGGTAGACCCCGCGGCACAGCCGGGTCCGGTACAGCTTGTGGTAGGTGCGCGACATGCCGCCGAGACCATTGTCGGAATAGACCATTACCGTTTCGGGCGTCTGGAACGACTCGCCCGGCATCAGCAGCCAGCAGAAATCGAACGGATTGATGCCGACCTGAACGCGGACTTTCCGCATCGAATCGACTTCCGCTTGTGCGAGGAAATTGCCGCTGTAAACGAAGCTGAATCCGTACACCTCGCCGCGATCCTCATCCGCCCCGGGCTCCGCCAGCGCAAGAAACGGATTCAATTGATGGCCGCTCATCCCGCGCCGGCTCTCGATCCTCGTGCCGCCGGGTCCGATCGGCCGCCGCTGCAGATGCGCTTCCCGCCCCCAGGCGCCCGCGAGATAGACCGCTTCGTAATCCGGGATGTCCATATCGACGCTCATGCTGAGCGCGCGCAGCAGTTTCAGCCGCCCGCTCCCGCTGTTGATCAGCCGGGCGGAACGGGCAATCGCATTCGAATCCTTGAACACCGTGTACAAGAGCGCGACCCGAAGGCCGGAATACGCATCCGCCAGTGTGATCTCCAGCGTCTCCGCCTCGTCATCGGCCTCTGCATAGGTTGCGGGCAGCCCTTCGAGCCTCGGCTTGCCCGGAATGATCCGATAGCCTTGATACACCAGTTCCGTAATGCGCGACCCGTCTTCGAGCTGCACCTGATAGGCCGGCGAGCGGAAGTCGCCGCTGCCGTACTGCGGATATTCCTGCGGCATCTGGTCCAGATTCCGATGCTTCGGCAGCCCCGGCATGTCCTGCAGATTGCCGTCCGCGCGCAGCTTCTTCCCCCAGTACAGGTGAACCGGATATCCGTCCACAACCTGCATCACATAACTGACATCTTTGCCTTGCAGGTGAAAAAGGCCAGCTCTTTCATCGATATGTATCGCCATATCCGCCGCTCCTTTTGAACAAAATTTTCTCAATTTTTTTGTAACATATTGGAACATGCGGCAGGCATGGAATAACGTATTGTCCGCATGGATAAATGTCGGAAGTGAGGATGCGGTGCTTCTCGGACTAGTGATGCTCTTTCCGCCGCTTTTTGACCATATCCCCTTCGCTCAGCAACTGCCTGTCCACACACCGCTTTTTTACCATATCCCCTTCGCTCAGCAGCCGAACTCCGCCTGGATGCTTTTCATCCATATCCCGTTCGCTCATGCGGCGATGCAGCGGAATTCATTGTTCCCTGATTTGACCGAATACAAGACGCGTCCCGGAAAATCATTCAAAAATATCCAACCATCCATTGAAACGAGAACATATGTTTGGTATAATGGGATCAGTCACAATTGTCAGGGGGCTGAGCGGGGATGTTCGCGAATGAGCCGGCACTTCGATTTCTCGATTACCCGGAACAGAAATGCGCCGATCTCCTGATGCAAGCGCGCTGGCCCGGCGGTTTCCGGTGCCCGGGCTGCGGCAGCACGGCACATTATCGCATATCCGGACGTCGGCTCCCGCTGTTCGCCTGCGCATCTTGCCGCCGTCAATGCTCGCTCATTTCCGGCACCGTCATGGAGAGAAGCCGCGTCCCCCTGCGAAAATGGTTCACCGCCATCGCGCTCATCTCTTCCCGGCCGATAAGCGCCGCCGCGCTTGCCGACCAGATCCGCGTGACCTACAAGACGGCTTGGCTCATGCTGCACAAGCTGCGCAGCGCCATGTCCCGCCACGAAGATCTTGACCGACTGACCGGGCTCGTCCGGCTTCAACTCGGCAACGCCGGTCCCCGACCCTTGCCGTGGGTGAGGAACCTCAGCGATCGCGAACATCCTTTCGTGATCGGCGGCAGCATGGAAGGCGGCCCCGATGGACATGTGCTGGGGATCAAGCTGATGCAGGACACAGGCGGGGACACCTACCAATGGAAGATCACACCCCAAGGCGCCCTCCGCTTTATCGAAAAACATGTGGACCGAAGCCGGTCCGCGGTTGATTTGCGCACCGACACACTGGGACGGACACGCGTATTTTCTCTGTGGAAAATCGCCATGGACATCGGTTGCGGCATCAATTCCGTACACCGGGGCGTAGGAGCCAAGTACCGGCAAGCTTATTTGAATGAGTATGCCTATCGCTTCAATCAATCCAGCCGGGGACAGAATGCGGAACGGCACCTGCTGCATTTGGCCGCCGCTTCCGGCGCACCGACCCGAAAACAGTTGAGGGCCCGTCCCGTACCCGGCCGCCCGGACTGGGAGACGTACCGGAATACGCGCCGGATGATTGCCGAATTGAAGGCGCTTGCCGCCCGATTGCTGCCGCAGGCATCGGGACAATAATTCCGAAAGGAAGAACAGTCGCGAATTGCGCGCCGGCAACCGTTTGCCGTGCAAATTTTTCACCAGGTGAATAATTTGCCGGATGAAATGTTCGCCTCGGTGAATGGCGGATTGGCTTGTTGAGCGATGCATACGGTATGAGGTTCACTCCAACTTGCTGAGCGACGGGGATATGGACAAAAAGGCCGGAGAACGACACCATGCCTTGCATGCCCTGTATGCCCGTATGCCCTTATGCCCTGTATGCCTCAAATGCCCCGGATACCCTCGAATGCCCGCTCGCCCGGTTGCCGGCGCCGATCCGCTCTCGTGGCGTTATCGCGGAGATTCTGAAGCCCAACGCTGCAAGGCGTCTTGCGGAGCCCGGAAGCCGAGACGGTCCATGGCCAGCAGCACCGCACCGAATACCGGTTCGATCTTCGGGATGACGAGTTCGAACGGCGCCCCGGCTCTGTCGCGCAACGTCTCTTCCAACGCGCCCAGCAGATGCGGGCTGCGGCCTTTCTGCAAGACCGAGCCGGTCAGGACGATCGGGATCGGACGGCTTCCGAATGCGGCGAATCCGCCCAATCGGAGGATGACCGACGCGGCGGCCAGACCGAGTTCACGACCGGCGCTGCGGAGCAGGCGGACCGCCAGTTCGTCGCCCGCTTCCCCCGCGCGGTGCAGCACCAGGGTGAGGTCAGACGAGACATGGTAAATGCCGCGGTCCAGCCAGTCGTTGACCAGTTGCTCCATCGTTTCGAACCCGTACCATGCGGGCACGTCTTGCGTGAGCCGGCTTGGAATCTCCCGCAGTTCCCACGAACGGACCGCGGCCCGGAATGTCTCTTCCGCCATATGGGAACCGCCCGCCGCGTCGCCGTACAGATAGCCGAATCCGCCGGTTTGGATCGTCTCGCCGCGCGCGTTTCGTCCGGCGGCGTTCGTGCCGCTGCCGCAGACGAGCACAACGCCGATGCCGTCGGGGCTGCCCGTGCGCAGTCCCGTCATGGTGTCGCACACGACATCCCAGTTCCGGTAGGGCAGCGAGGCGAGCGCCGGGCGCAAGACCGCAAAATCGGCCGGCCGATCCGCTCCGGCCAATCCGTAACAGACTGCCGCAATCTCATCCGGCGCCGCGCCCGCTTTGTGAACCGCTTGTTCGGCCGCGGCGCGGATCTCGGCCAATGCTGCATCGATGCCGCTCGTCTGGTGGTTCCCGCAGCCCGCCTGTCCTTCGCCGCGTATGACTCCGCTATCGTCCGTTACAACGGCGCGCGTTTTAGAACCGCCGCCGTCAACGCCAAGGATCAGGGTCAATGGCTCTTCCTCCTCCACCCAATAAAAGCGCTTGCAATTTTCTGTCCGATTCATTGACTGCTCCTCCTTTCCACTATATCATGACAAGTGACTTTTATGCACGGAGGTGCGGTATGGCGCGAAATCCGCTGAAAATCGCGGTGATCGGCGGCGGTTCATCCTACACGCCGGAACTGGTGGAAGGGGTCATTCAGCGATTTGAAGAGTTGCCCGTTGAAGAACTCGTGTTGGTCGACATTGAAGAAGGACGGCACAAGCTGGAGATTGTCGGCGCGCTTGCCCGACGGATGGTCGAAAAGGCCGGCAAACCGATCCGGGTGAAGCTGACGATGGACCGCAGATCCGCCATCCAGGGCGCGGATTTCGTGCTGACGCAGCTCAGGGTCGGCTTGCTGGACGCCCGCGCGAAGGACGAGGCCATTCCGCTGAAGCACGGATTTATCGGACAGGAGACGACCGGCGCCGGAGGCTTTGCAAAAGCGTTGCGCACGATTCCGGTCATTCTCGACATTTGCCGGGATATTGAGGAACTGGCGCCGGACGCTTTTCTGATCAATTTCACGAATCCCGCCGGCATGGTGACCGAAGCGGCACTCAAATATTCGAATGTCCGCACGATCGGCCTGTGCAATCTTCCGATCGGCACGCGAAAGCAGATCGCCCGCTTGTTCGGGGTCGACGCGGAGGCCGTCGATCTGGAGTGGACCGGCATCAATCATTTGAACTGGGTGACGCGCATTGCCGTCGAGGGGCGCGATGTAACGGATGAGCTGTTGCGGCGGGCGGCGGGATCAGCCGGCCTGACGATGAAGAATATTCCCGACCTCGGCTGGGATGCCGAACTGCTCCGGTCAATCGGCGCGTTGCCCTGCAGTTACCATCGTTATTACTACATGAAAGAAGAGATGCTGAAAAAACAGCTTCAGGAGCTGCAAGAGAGCGGTACGCGCGCGGAGGTCGTGAAGAAAGTCGAAGCCGGATTGTTCGAGCTGTACAAAGATCCTGAACTCGCGGTCAAACCGCCGCAGCTCGAGCAGCGGGGCGGCGCCTATTACTCGGAAGCCGCCGTCAATCTCATCTCGTCGATTCGCAACAACCGGAAAGACATCCAGACCGTCAACGTCCGGAACGGCGGCGCGATCCGCTGCCTGCCGGATGACGCATCGATCGAAGTGAACTGCGTCATTGATGCGGCCGGAGCGCATCCGGTGCCGCCGTCTACGCCCGTCACGCCGCAGATCCGCGGCCTGCTGCAGGTCGTGAAAGCCTACGAAGAATTGACGGTGGAAGCGGCGGTGCACGGCGACAGGGACGCGGCGCTGCAAGCGCTGACGATCCACCCGCTCGTCGGATCGGCGGAAGCGGCGCGGAAGCTGCTCGACGAACTGCTGGAAGCGCATGCGGCCTACCTGCCCCGGTTCCGGGTTCGGGAGGAAGGACGGACATGAGCCGGTCTGTCTTCCATGCCGTCCAACCGGACACAGGCCGGGCAACCCTCGATGCCGGGCGGGCGGATGTGCCGGCGTTTGCGCTGACATTCGACGACGGGCCGGATCTCGTGCCGATCGAACGCTGGCTGAAGGCGCTGGAGGACAAGGGCGCGCGGGGAACGTTCTTTTTCACCGGGGAGTGGCTGGACCGTCATCCCCGCCTCGCACGCCGCATCATCGCCCGAGGACACGAGCTCGCGCATCACAGCTATCATCACCGCCGCATGGGCGAGATCGAAGATCAGGCGCTGTTCCTCGAAGAAATCCGGCTTGCGGAAATCGCATACCAGGAAGCCACGGGGCGTCCGGCCCCGGCGTTTTTCCGTTTTCCCTACCTGCATTATCGCGAGCGCAATCTGCAATGGCTGAGCGGGATCGGCTATGTCGCGGTCGGGGGCTTCGATTCCGGCGATTGGGCGGGCATTGACGCGGAATCCATCGCCGCGAATGTGGCGCCAGCCTTGGAAAGCGGCATTGTCGTCGTCCACCATTGCAACGATATTGCGCGCGGCACGCCGGGCGCATTGCCCGTCATTCTGGATGCCGCAGCCGAGCGGGGGCTTAAGGCCGTTGTCGTATCGGACATGCTGCGGGCGCTCGGCCGGCATCCCGGGTACCGATCATGGCGGCTCAGCATCACCGTTCCGGCGGATGGTCCCGATCTGCCGCCGGAATATTGGCGGCCGGCGGGGGCGCCGGAGGAAGCGCGGCGGGTCGCCGATGAATCCTACGGCTGGTTCACGGCTGCGGCCGCCAGGGAGGCCTCCGGTTCCCGCGCCGGATGGCGGAAATATTTCGCCGAACCGATCACCGGACCGGACGGAATCACGGAAGACCGCACGCTGCTGTACGGCCGCTATTTCGCCGACAAGTACTGGGGGTACGTCAGAGCGGCGGTCAAGGACGATGCGCTGCATTTGATCGACTTCGCTTTCCGTGAAGCGCAGGCGGATACCCTGATTTACCTGCTTCGCTGGAGCGCCGAGACCGCCAGGGAGCGCGGCTGCGCACGGATCGAAACGCGGCGCGACATGCGCCGGCTCGAGCGGATGTGCCGCCACCTCGGCTGGCGTACCGAATGGATCCTGGAGACGAGCAATTGAGAAAGCGGCCCTGAACGCCGGGATGACGTTCGGGGCCGCTTGTTTGCTCATCAGGCCTGGCTTGCGCGGATGGCTTGTTCGAGATCGGCGATGATGTCGTCGATATGCTCCGTGCCGACCGACAGCCGGATCATGCCGGGCGTCACGCCGGTGGAAAGCAGCTCTTCGCCTTCGAGCTGGCTGTGCGTCGTGCTTGCCGGATGGATAATCAGCGACTTCGAGTCGCCGACATTGGCCAGATGCGAGAACAGCTTGACATTGTCGATTACTTTCCGTCCCGCTTCGACGCCGCCCTTGATGCCGAAGGTCAGGATGGCGCCTTGACCGCCCGGCATATATTTGCGCGCAAGCTGGTAGGACGGATGGCTTTCGAGTCCCGGATAGTTGACCCATTCCACCGCTTCATGCGATTCGAGGAACTTCGCGACAGCCAGCGCGTTCGCGCTGTGGCGCTCCATGCGCAGATGCAGCGTCTCCAGCCCCTGCAGCAGCAGGAACGCGTTGAACGGCGACAGCGAAGCGCCCATGTCGCGGAGCAGCTGGACGCGCGCCTTGATGATGTAGGCGATCGGTCCGACGGCATCCGTGTAGACGACGCCGTGGTAGCTCGGGTCCGGTTCCGTCAGGCCCGGGAACTTGCCGCTCGCCTTCCAGTCGAAGCGGCCGCCGTCGACGATGACGCCGCCGATCGACGTGCCGTGTCCGCCGATGAACTTCGTGGCGGAATGAACGACGATGTCGGCGCCGTGCTCGATCGGACGGCAAAGATACGGGCTCGGCAGCGTGTTGTCCACGATGAGCGGAATGCCGTGCTCATGCGCGATGCGGGCAACCGCTTCGATATCGAGCACGTCGCCGCGCGGATTGCCGATGGTCTCGGCGTAAAGCGCTTTGGTCTTGTCCGTAATGGCGCGCCGGAAGTTTTCCGGATCGTCCGGGTTGACGAATTTCACGGTGATGCCGATCTTCGGCAGCGTGATGGCGAACAGGTTGTACGTGCCGCCATAGAGGCTGGAGGCGGATACAATCTCGTCCCCGGCACCCGCGATATTGAGGATGGCATACGTGATGGCCGCCTGACCGGACGCGGTCGCCAGCGCAGCGGCGCCGCCTTCAAGCGCTGCCACGCGCTTCTCGAAGACATCCGTGGTCGGGTTCATGATGCGCGTGTAGATGTTGCCGAATTCCCGAAGCGCGAACAGGTTCGCGGCATGATCGGCGTCCCGGAAACCGTACGATGTCGTCTGGTAGATCGGGACCGCCCGCGAACCGGTCGTCGGATCGATCTCCTGACCGGCATGCACGGCCAACGTCTCAATGCGGGGTTTGCGTTCCTCGGTCATGCTTGAAATCCTCCTTATTCATGCAGGATATGGCAATTCATTGCTTGTCCCGTTGACGGTATCAGCATAAATCCAAAGTATTCCACTCTCTTAATAATGTCAATGGAATTTTTTGTCCCGGATGAGAAGATTCTCATCCCGCCGGCCTTGAAGACATTGGCAAATCTGTGCTGCAAACCGCGCCCCAATTTATTAATGTAGAGATATGTTGCAAAAATACATAATTTGGAATTCAATCAACTGCAACTGGTAATTTTTTATCGTTTCCCCTCCACTTTTTTTGCGTTAGCATGAATTGCAAAGGAGGAGATGAGCAATAATGAAACGTTTGACCAGTCTTGGCTTATCCCTGACATTGGCGGCAGGAATTTTCGCCGGACAAGCCTCGGCCGCAACGTATGAGACCGAGGTGATCTCGGGAGTCAACCTCAGGTCGGCACCGAATACGAGCGCATCCGTATATCGGCTGCTAAGCAAAGGTGAAGACATCCACGTTATTCAGAAGGTCAACGATTACTGGCTGAAGGTACAGACGAAGGACGGCAAGATCGGCTATATCAGCGCCAGCAGCAAATATACGAATTACATAGCGGGCACAAGCGGCAAAACCGCCACTGCCAAAAGCGGAGTCAATCTCCGGTCAGCACCGAGCACAAGCGGCAGCAAAATCGGATTCATAAGCAAAGGCAACACCGTCACCGTACTCGAACAAGTGAACGCGTACTGGCTGAAGGTCAACTATAACGGAACCATCGGTTACGCATCCGCAAACTATTTCAATTATTCGTCTTCTTCGGGTTCGAATTCCGGCACCGCAAACAAGTCCGCTTCCGCCATCGTGAATACGGCGAAATCGTATCTCGGCAAATTCACCTATAAATATGGCGCCGAACCCTGGAACACGAATTACAAATATTCGGACTGCTCGGCGTTTGTACAGCTGGTCTACAACCGGCATCACGGCTTCAAGCTGCCGCGGACAAGCAGCGCCCAGTCGAAACAAGGCAAGTACGTCTCCAAGTCGAATCTTGCGCCCGGCGATCTTGTCTTTTTCGACACGGACGGTAACGGCAGCATCAATCATGTCGGCATTTATATCGGAGGCGGCGACTTCATCCACAGCTCGCCGGTCAACAAGGTCGGCATTAACACGCTCAATTCCGGCTATTGGAAATCGAAATACAAAACAGCGCGCCGCGTGCTGTAGCTTGCTCCAGGACCTGTGCGGGTATATCCCGCACAGGTCCTGTGCATAATACGGGAGTCGAGCCATGGCGCATATTGCAAAAAAATCTAACAGAAATCCAACAATTCTGAGATTCGTCATCTGCAAATCATCGGTGCATCACGATATTGTAGAAGTGTAAACGCTTTACGCTCCGGCATTGCCCGGAAGCCACAGGGTTTACACTTCATTCCATTTGAAAGAAAGGGGTTTCGTAAAGATGAAACAGAGACGAGCATGGTCCAAAGGTCTGGCCCTCATGCTGCTTGCTCTGTCCCTCGTCGTAACGGCATGCGGCGGCGGCGGGAAGAAGGACGAAGGCGGCAGCAACGGGTCAGCCGGCGGCAACAGCGGCGGCGGCGCAAGCGGCGGCAGCACGGAACTGAGCATCATGTGGTGGGGTCCGGACGCACGCCACGAAGCGACGCTCGCTGCGCTTGACGTTTATACGAAGCAAAATCCGAACGTCACGTTCAAGCCGGAATACATGGCATGGGACGCGTATTGGCAAAAACTGCCGACGCTTGTCGCATCCAAGACCGTAACGGACGTGCTGCAAATGGACGCAGCGTACATTCAGGACTATGCTTCGAAGGGCGTTCTCGCCGACCTGTCCGACGTCGATCTGTCGGGTATCGTCCCCGACAACGTCATCGAAAACTCGAAGATCGACGGCAAGCTGTACGGCATTCCGCTCTCCCTGAACGCGCAAGGCTACGCCTACAACAAGACGAAGCTTGAAGAATACGGCATCAAGCTCCCGTGGAAAGACTGGACCTGGGAAGATTACTTCAACTGGGCTCGTGAAGCTCGCGAGAAACTGCCGGAAGGCATCTACCCGATCGGCGACGTCAACACGTGGGACGGCTATCAATACTATCAAACGGCCATGGGCAAAGGCCCGATCATGGAAGACGGCGGCAAGAAGTTCAACCTGGACAAAGAGCTGTTCATTGAATTCTTCACCACGTTTGAAGAATTCCGCAAACAAGGCATCGTGCCCCCGGCGGAAATGTCGGCTTCGTTCCTCGAGAACGACCCGCAGGCCGACCCGATGGCATCCGGCAAAGTAATGACGCGCGGCGCATCGGTCGGTTCGGTCAGCGCGCTGGAAGACCTGCTTCCGGGTCAAGTCGCGGTCGTCAACACCCCGGTAGGCCCCGCGGGCGGCGGCTGGGCGCAATCGACGATCTTCCTGTCCGTCTATGCCAACTCGCCGGATCTGGAAGAAGCGAAGAAGTTCGTGAAATGGTTCATCACGGACGAAGAAGCGGGCAAAACGCTCGGTCTGACGCGCGGCATTCCGATCAACGAGTCGATCTACAAACTGCTCGAACCGGACATGCAGCGCCGCGACATCATCGGCAAGGAACTGTACGACGTATCGGTCGACAAGGCGCTTCCGTTCTACGGTACGGCAGCGGGCTGGACGGAGTGGACGGACTACTTCAAAGCGCAAATCGAAGCCGTCCAATTCGGTCAGCAAACGGTCGAGCAAGCTTACGAAAACATCGCGAAAATGGGCGAAGAGACCGCAGCCAAGGCGGCATCCGCAGGCTGATCTCCTCTCCCGCAGAGGCTTCCCATACGCAAAAAGAACTGCCGGCATCCAGCCGGCAGTTCTTCTATTCTCCGATAAGCCGAAGATGATTTACATTCTGACGATGTGCCCGATGACTTCTTTCGTCTCCGGGTCGAAGAGGACCGTGACAGGTCCGAGCAGCGCGTCCTGATCCGTCTTGTACGTTACGGCGACCAGCTTGCCGCCGTTCGCGCGGATGTCCTCCAGCAGCCGCTCCTTCCCTTCCAGCGGGATGACGGCCGCGTTCGCGGCGTCAATCAGCTCGACCAATGCCTCATCCTTCGCCGTGATCAGGTGCGCTTTGTCCTCATCCGAAAGCTGCTTCCAGGCGAGCTCGCGGTACTCCTGCTCTTCCGCCGGCGCCAACCATTCGCGCTGGTCGTCGACTTCGATGTACTGCGCGTGGCTCTGCGGAGGCAGGCTCTTCATGACGGCCGGGCCGTAATAGGCGCGCACCACCAGCCCCGGCTCAAGCAGCTCCGCATCCGCCGGCTGCTTGTCGGAGCGGACGATCAGCGTCTCAGGACCGGCAAGGAGCACCAGCTTGACTTCGCCGCCTTCCTCGTCGGCAAGCGCGATGCGCCAGCCGTCCTCCGTCTTCTCGACCGAATGGATGACCTGCTTGGCCACCAGATGCTGCTGCATGACCTTGATGGACGCGGCATGCGACTGAGCGGGATAGCTCATCGCCACCATCGGGCCGTATTCCGCTTCGATGGCCATGCCCGGCGCGAGATCTTCCGCGGCGAACGGCTTGCCTTCCGCATCGGTGAGCACCGTCTCCCTGTCCGCGTACAGGATGAGCCAATTGTCCGGACCGATCACATCAATCCGCCACCGGTCGCCGTCCTGCGTCACGCCGTTGATGTAGCCCGTGAACGTCATGTACTGTTCCTCGTCCTCCGCACCCGACAGTTCGATGCGGTTGCCTTTCCAATGGATTTCGTATCCCGTCGCTTCCGCGATGCCGCGGGCGGGGAGATAAGCTTTGCCTTCAATGATGACCGGCTTCATTCCGGTTTCGGCGCCGTCGACGGCAACCATGATATCGGGTCTCAGCCACCCGCTGATTTTCTGTCCGATTCCGTCTGCGCCGGCCGAAGCCGCTGCAACGAGCAATCCCGCCGTCGTCATGACGGCCAGCCATTTCCGGGGTTGTCGCATGGTTTTCTCATCGCTCCCTTCCACAAAGTGCTGCAATTGCACCTTCACAGACGGAGCATTCCCCGAAAAGGTTACAGCCAGCCCCCGACATTTTTTGTCCGGTCCGGTTCAGCGGCTCTTGATCAGCGCCATCTCCTGCCTGCGCGCGAATTCTTCCGGCGAGACCGCCCCGCCGAACAGCGCCTGAACAAGCGTGTAATGTTCCTCGGCCGCAACCGGTTTCATCTGCACGTCCGCGTACAGCGTCACCTTGTTCGCCGTCCGCAGTTCGTTCAGCAGATCGCTGAACATCCGCGGCAGGTGAATGGAACGCGTGTTCACTTTTGTCGCTGGAATGATGCCCGCCTCCGTCACGGCGCGTTCTCCCCATTTTTTGACGAAATAGGCGACGAACTGCTTGGCCTCTTCCTTCACCTTCGAGTTCTCCGCCACGAACAGGCCGAGACCGGGGCCTCCGATCCAGTTGTTCAACTCCCCCTTGCCGCCTTCGACGAGCGGGAAGGGGAAGAAGCCGATTTTATCCTTGAACGATTCCGCAACGTTCGGATTCGTCGTGTAATTCGGCACTTCCCATGTGCCGATTGCGAACATGGCCGCCTTTTCCGCCATGAATGCGGCCTTCGCCTCTTCATTGGACATGCCCATGAATCCGTCGTGAAAAGCGTCCAGCTCCACCAGTTCCTGCGTCAGCCGGGCCGCTTCGACAATCCGGGGATCGGTGAACCGGGACATCGCGATCGACTGATCCAGCAGATCCGCTCCGCCGACCCGGTCGACCAGATACATGAACCAGAAGGACAGCGTCCAGGCGTCCTTGCCGCCCAGCGCGATCGGCGTCACGCCGGCCTCGTTCAAGCGCCGGATGACCTCCTTCAGATCGTCGAACGTCTGCGGGGGGACCAGACCGCAGCGCGCGAAAATGTCCTTGTTGTAGAATACCGGCACGATGTTCAGTTCGACCGGCACCGCGTAGGTCATGCCATTCTTCTCGTACGCCTCCGTCGTGCCGGCGACGAACTGTCCGCCCAGCTCATCCTCCAGCAGGTCGTCGAGCGGGGTGAACAGGCCGCCTTCCACGTAGGGATCGAGAAATCCCGCCGCCCAAGTAAATCCGACATCCGGCAGCGCGTTCGATGCGGAGAGCACTTTCAGCCGGTCCTTGTACAACTCGTTTTCAAGCGCTTCCAGACTGACCGTGACACCCGGATGCTCGTCCATATACTCCTCGATAATGCGTTCGACCAGTTCGTTCTGCAACGATCCGATGTGCGGCCACGGCGACATCAGCCGGATCGTCACGCTCTCGCCCGCGTTCGCCGCGGGTGCTTCGCCGCTGCCGCAGGCCGCAAGCAGCAGCGCGGCGATCAGCATGACCGCTGCCGCCGCCGGGATGCGGATCTTCACGATCTGTCCCCCCTTTCCGATCAGGCGCCTTCAGGACGAATGATTGCGGTAGTCTCCCGGGCTGCTGCCTTCATACTGGCGGAACATCTTCGCGAAATGTTTCGCCGACTGATACCCGACGCGCTCCGCGATCTCCGCGACCGTCAGCTTCGTGCGCAGCAGCATGTCCTTCGCGCGCTGCAGCCGCCTGCGCGTCACGTATTCGCTGAACGTCATGCCCATTTCGTCCTTGAACAATACGCTGAAGTAGCTCGGATTGAGATGGACGCGGGTTGCGGCGTCGCGCATCGTGAACGGCTGATCGAGATTTTCGTCAATGTATTCCAGCGCTTCCCGCACCGAATCGCTGAGCGGTCTGCCGGTATCGCCGGTCTGCAGCAGCTCGCGGTCCACCACCTTCTCCATCCTGCCGATGCGCGCCCGCTCTTCGGCCTGGGCCAGAGCCCGCTCGACAGCCGAGATCAGCTTCTCCCGCCCGATCGGCTTGAGCAGGTAATCGACGACACCGAGCTGAATCGCCCGCTGGGCAAACTCGAATTCCGCGTAGCCCGAGATCAGGATGATCGCCGGCCGCTCCTCTTCCGGCATCGCCTTCAAGGTGTCGGCCAGATGCAGCCCGCTGATCTCCGGCATCTTGATGTCGGTGATCAGGAGCCGCACCCGTTCGCGCTCCAGGATGCCGAGCGCTTCGCGGCCGTCCGCGGCCGCCCGGATCGCATAGCGGCCGCCGTTCCACGCTTCCAGCATCCGGGAGAGCCCGGTGCGCGTGCGAGGCTCATCATCCACGATCAAGATGGTATGCGGGTTCATGTTCTACAACCTCCGTCCGGATCGGTATCGTCAAGGTGACGGTCGTGCCCTCTCCCTCGCGGCTCTCGATGGCAAGCACGCTTATGTTTGCCGTCTCACTGCGTGCATGAAGCCGCAGCCGCTGCTGCACATTGGTGATGCCGTAACCGGATGATTCCATCGCCTTGTCGGCGCCCATGGCGAGCTTGGAGCGGATTTTCCGAAGCTTCTCTTCGTTCATCCCCGCCCCGTCGTCCTCGACGATAACGTGAAAATAGCCGGGTTCCTGCGAGCGCTTCACCGTCACCGAGACGAATCCCGCACCGATCTTGTTCTCGATGCCGTGCTGGATCGCGTTCTCCACGAGCGGCTGAATGATCAGCTTCGGCAGCAGCAGACGGTTGTCGTCCATCTCCGAATCGATGCGCCACGACAGCCGGTCGCCGAACCGCATGCCCATGATGAGCAGATAGCGCCGGATTTGCTCGAGCTCTTCGGCGAGCGTCACCCATTCCTCACGGTTGTGCCCCGTGATCGTGTAGCGGAACAGTTCGGAAAGCGCCACCACGTAATCGGCGAGCTCGTCTTCATTTTTCTCCAGCAGGGACCAGTACAACGCTTCCAGCGTGTTATACAGAAAATGCGGATGAATCTGCGCCTGCAGCGCTTTCAACTCGGCCCGGTTCTGCATGATCTCCTTCTCGTAGACCAGCCGGATCAGTTCCTTCATGTTGCCGACCATCTGGTTGTAGGTGTGGACCAGCTCGCCGATTTCCGCCGTCGAGGAGATGTGTTCGGCCGGTTTCAGTTCGCCGAACCGGACGCTGCGCATCGACTTGATCAGGCGGAGAACCGGCCGCGTGATCGCGGTGGACAGCAGCACCGAGAAAATGATGAACAGGACCGAACCGATGGCCGCGGATACGATGATGGCCGCGCGCAGAATGAATATGCCTTTCGTAATGGCTTCGACGGGCGTCAGAATCAGCAGCGTCCAGCCGGCAATGTCCGAGTGCTGCTTGACGAGCACGTAATGCCGATCGTTGATTTCCACGGTCTTGTCTTCGCTGGCCAGCAGGCTGGCATAATCCGCGCCGGACAACGCGTCGTCCGCGGTCGCCGCGATCAGCTGCCCGTCCCGGTCGAACAGCAGCGAGACGGCGCCGACGCCCGTGTCTTCGCCGAGGCTGTCCAGCCGGAACACCTGCCGGTCGATCCGGACAAGCAGATAGCCGGCCGGCGCGAACGAACGCTGGATCAGATGAATCTGCCGGATCGCCAGCACCTCGTCCTCGCCGGCCTGAGACAGGCCGATCCAGTACATGCCGCCCCGTTGCTCGTGGGCCTTCACGATGAACTCGCTCCCGACGACATCGTACAGCTCGTCGCCGCCCAGCGGAAACAGCCGGTCGCCTTGGCTCGTGTAGATTTCCACCGAACGGATGCCGCTCCCGTAGAGCATCACCTGGTCCGCGACCGGCTGCAATCCTTGCCGATCCAGGAAGGTAGGCTTGAAGCCGTCCTCCACTTCCCCCAGCAGGTTCTGGACATAGGTGTTGGTCGCCGCCTGAAGCGACAGGGAGTCGATCTGCTTCATCATCGCCTCCAGCCGGCCGTTGCCCTGCACGGCGGCATGGCGGATCAGCGTCTCCGCGTTCTGCTTGAGCAGGTTCGCAGCGGAATCGAAGATGACGAATCCGACGATGGTCAGGATGACGATCATGATGGACAGAAAACCGGCGAGCATCTGGCCGCGCAGCGTGTGCAGCCTTAGCAGCCGCCCGAGTCCGGCAAGATGCAGCCGGAGCGTCTGCACGGCCCTCGCGAATGGCGTTCGCAAATGGCTCACCGCCTTTCAGCCTTTCATGCCGCATGCATCCGGCATTTGTCAAATCTTGTCTGTTTGCAGTTTAGGAATTTAGACCATTCGACGTCAAGCCGGACAGAACAGTGCCACTTTAGATTTTATCGCAAGTTACCGGATTCAGAAACTCCGGTCAACAAAAAAACAAAAATTCCCGGTGCCGTCATCACGGCTTCCGCCGCCCTCCCGGGAAATGACGACACAGGGAAAACTTCGGTTCTTTCCGCAGCTCTCCGATTCCAATGCCGCGGGCGGATCCGCCGCGCGGAGCCGATCAAGCAATCCCGCTTGTGCCGGCAACCGATTCTCCTCCGTTCCATCCATCGTCCAAACCGGTGAATTCCGGTTCGTCATAAGCGTAATATCGGCCCAGAATCGTCTCGCGTTCATCGAGGAACAGTTCGTCCGCAATCGCCGAGACGATCCGGGGAATGCCGTACTTCATGCCCGACAGCGCGGAAGCGGTGATGCCGTTGCTGATCAGCGCCCCGTAGTTGAAGGCGAAAATGCCGCGCAGCCGCTCCCGGCCCTCCTCGTCGCGAGACTGAAACGAAAACCCCGGCGTCATGTACGGGTGTCCGTCGATGATCGGATCGGCGATCTCCGCCGGCGCCCGATAGACATCCCGCCACCGGAGAATGTGCGGTTCGACCAGCCGGAGCTCCGGCCGAAGCGCCGGATCGCTGACAAGGCCGGTGCAGACGATGAGGTAATCGACGCGGAACCGGCCTTGCGGCGTCATGACGGCGACGCCGCCATCCTCCGGACACACCGCCTCACACGGCGCGCCGAGGTGGAGCCGGAATCCGGCGTAAGCGGCCGCGCGGGCGAACGTGTCGTTCGTCGGCGGCTGATTGTGCCGGAAGAAATGCACCATGACCGCATACTTGTCGGCGTCCCGCAGCGCGGCGTACCGCTCGATCAGGCCGGACCGTTCCATCTGCCGGATCGGATTGATGCGCGGCAGCGTCTTGCGCCGCACGAACACGTGCGCTTCGGCCGCTCCTTCGGCCAGCGCATGCTGCGCGTTGTCAAACGCCGAAGCGCCGCCGCCGAGAATGCCGATCCGCTTGCCGCGCAGCGCCGCGAAATCGATCGGTTCGGACGAATGGGCGTACAGATGCTTCGGCAGCGATTCCGCGATCATCGCCGGCACATGCCACGCGCCGCCGCCCTGAATGCCGGTCGCGAGCACGACCTTGCGCGCCGTCAGCGTCTTCGCCGGCGCGCCCGCTCCTTCGAGATGCAGCCGGTGCAAGCCGCCGCCGAGCGGCTCGATCAGCGTCAGCTTCGTTTCGTTCACGACAGGCAGGTTCAACACGCGGCGGTACCACCGCAGGTAGGCCATCCAATCGCCGCGCGGAATTTTGTCCAGCTTCTCCCAGGCTTCGGGGCCGGCCTGCGCTTCCAGCCAGGCGCGGAACGTCAGCGACGGGACGCCGAGATCGATGGACGTCAGATGTTTCGGCGTACGCAGCGTCACCATGCGGGCGTAAGTCACCCAGGGACCTTCGAAGCCTTCGGGATTTTCATCGATCACCAGAATATTCGTGATGCGCTCCCGCAGCAGGCCGAAGGCGATGCCGAGGCCGCATTGTCCGCCTCCGACGATCACGACGTCAAAGACACGGTCTCCGCCGTGCTCCCGCGCCGGCACCCAGCCCGGCCCGCCGAAGCCGAGCAGTTCCAGATCCCGCTTCACTTGTTCGGCCAGCGCTTCCAAACTCATGACGACACCGCCCTTTCCCGTAGCCATGCGTGGAACAGGCACATGCTGCCCATGTTCCATCCTAGTCACAACGCAGACGGGGCGGCAATGCCTCGCGAGCGGATTCGATCGTCATGCCAAATGCCGGGCCTCGTTATTGTTCATCGTGCACATTCCCCCTTTTGGTAAGTATGTAACCCGGAGGTTAGTAAGTGAGCCGGTTTTCCGTTCTGGTCATTCGCGCGGAGGATGGTACAATGGAGAAGGAACGGACAATCTCGGAAAGGGAGGTCATGCGGCATGGAAATTCGCAGCATACAAGACACCACGGTGCTGAACAACGGCGTACGGATGCCCTGGCTCGGGCTCGGCGTCTTTCAGGTGGCAGAAGGCGAAGAAGTGAGAAACGCGGTGCGGTGGGCCATTGAGGAAGGGTACCGCTCAATCGACACGGCGGCGGGCTACCGGAACGAGACCGGCGTCGGCCAGGCGATCCGCGAGAGCGGCGTTCCGCGGGAAGAGCTGTTCATCACGACGAAGCTGGCGAACTCGGACCAGGGATACGAGTCGACGCTGCGCGCTTTCGAGGAAAGCCGGCGCAAGCTCGGTGTGGATTACATCGACCTGTATCTGATTCACTGGCCGGGCCGGGACAAGTACAAGGAGACGTGGCGCGCCTTCGAGAAGCTGTATAATGAAGGCTACATCCGCGCGATCGGCGTCAGCAACTTCCAGATCCATCATCTGGAGTCGCTGAAAGAGACAAGCGGCATCATCCCCGCCGTCAACCAGGTGGAGTTCCATCCGCTGCTTACCCAGAAGGAACTGCTCGACTACTGCAAGCGCGAAGGCATCCAGCTCGAGGCGTGGTCGCCGATCATGAAGGGCAACCTCGACCTGCCGGTTCTGCAGGAGCTGGCGGCGAAATACGGCAAGACCCCGGCGCAAATCGTCCTCCGCTGGGATCTCGAGCTCGGCGTCGTCACGATTCCGAAGTCGGTCCGCCGCGAACGGATCGCCGAAAATGCGGACATCTTCGACTTCGAATTGTCCGAAGAAGATATCCGCGCGATCGACGCGCTCAACAAGAACCATCGGTTCGGTCCGCATCCGGACGAATTCCTCTTCTGATTCGGCATGATACGTCAGAAAAAGCCGATGCCGCTTCCCGGCGTCGGCTTTTTTTTGTTCGTTCCGCGCTCAGTACGCCGCCCACGCGCAGACGAGCACCAGCACCGACCAGGCGATCTCGAGCACCCCGGTCGTCTTGACGGAGGGATGGAGACGCGGCATCACGACGGCGCGGACCAGCAGCACCGCCGCGGCCGGGAGCAGCGCGGGCGGATACAGGAGCGCGACGGCCGCCAGGAACACCGCGTGATACAGGACCGAGTACCAATAGAACGCCTTGTGGTGCTTCTCGCGGATCATCGTTTTTACATAGAAGATCGTCCCGGTAAAATAGAGCACGCTGAGCCCGAACAGCTCGAACGCCAGCGCGGCGTCCGTCCCGTCCCCGACCCGGAAGGCGGCGAACGTCATCAGGCTGAACAGGATGACGGCAGCCAGATCGTTCAGGAACGCCCGCTCGCGGTTCTGCTTCGCGAAGTACAGGTTGATCAGGATGAACGGCACGGCCAGCGGCAGCAGGGGCAGCAGCTCCGGCTCCAGGACCAGCAGGGCGGCGCCGACGGGCAGCAGCAGCCCGCCGTACAGCTTGAGCGGCCCGAGCCAGGCGGCCTTGCGCTTCGTCCGGATCCACTGAAGCGCGGCGTACGCGAACAGGTACGAGAGCAGCCAGGCGAGGAACAGCAGCGCGTGCTGCCACGCCGGTGCGGAAGCGATGACGCCGAAGAGCAGCGGCAGAATCAGCATCGCCCAGGCGCCGTGCTGTTTCGGTATATAAACATTGCGCATGGGTACACCCGCTTTCTGACGGAACAATCTTGCTTCCAGTATACCCTTGCGGAATTCGGGACATTGTGATACCGGTCACGAAACCGGGAAACAACAAGCAGGACCAGAAGCTGAAACCGCCTCTGGTCCTACTCGTTTTTTCGCCCCTGTCTTTCCCGGAACAAATCCAGGATCCGTCTGTAATTTGTCGGTCTGGATACCGTCGCTTCCTTCCCTCGTTCACCGGGCTTGTCCCCCTCGAAATATACCTTGGCGTACTTCTCGTCAATCTCGATCACCTTGTCGATGTTGACCAGATTGCCGCGGTCCGCACGCACGAAAGGCAAATTCAAGGCTTGCAGGACATTCTGGATTTTCTCCAGGCTGTCGAAAGGAAAGTAGTAGACGTCATTCTTCGTATGAATCAGGATGCGGGTCTTGTCGGTGGTGAACTTCAGGATATCCATGACGTCCAGCTCGACCAGACCGGATTTCCCGTCTTCGTCCCTTGCGACTACCCATTTCACAAGACCACCATCATTACTTGTTCAGAAGTTCGGCAGGGACTTTAGGCTGGTTGCCCCAGATGCAGCTTGCCGTGCAAACGACGACAAGGCCTGCGCAGCCGACAACCGTCGCCAGCAAATGAAGGGCTTTTTTCTTCATCCTGTTTCACCGCCTTTCCTTGGTAATCTTATTAGTGATAGCACCTGGATAAACCAGGTGATCGCTAATAGCTGAGATTGGAACAAGAAGTTCGAAGCGACTAGTATTGTAGATCCAACTTTCAGGACAGGGAAATATTTAGACGGAATTCTAGTTTGTTCTTCAATTCTAGAAGGCGAAAATATAATAGTCAATACCATATTTACTACATTAAAGATGTTTATATAAAAATTAGTAAGTTCAATGAACGGCAATAATGCGGCCACTCCGGCCGAAACGACGATGCACACCGCAGCCGACTGGAAGTGATATCCTCCTGAAATGCTTCTCAGCAAACCGAACGCGAACAGCACTTGCATCGTTTCCCGATAGTTGCCGAACAACAGTCCCAGAATTGTCGCGACCAGCAAAGTAAACACAGTGTTTAGAAACAGGTGAAATCCGAATTGAAGCCGCGCTTCCGAATAGGGATGATCCGGCACTTCGCTTTTGAGCCAATGCGCCAGACGAAACGCAAGTCTCTCTACCATTGCGTCCTCTCTCTCCTCAATGCGATATAGATCAAGAACAGCACGATCACGACCGCGATCATTTCGACAAAGTACAGCCTGTTCTTGAGCAGGTGCAGGAACGAGAGCAGTATGAACGTCGCGACTGTTATTACCAAGATCAGCATGTTTTCATGCTTGACTTTAAAGTGTTGCAGAGAAAACGAAAACCCGTAGCCCAGCCGGTACAACAAATAACTTAACAATAAGACGGTGCATGAAGATACAGCCGAAAGAATGTAGTAACCTGTGCCGCCTGCCTGCACTTCGGCGACCGATGCAATGCCCGTGAGCTGCAAACCGTACAGGAACGCAGTCTGGACCAAAATGACCGATGCATACCCCGTTACCGCAACGATGAGCGAACCGATCAGCGAAATACGCAGCGTATAGAAAATGAACAACGTGAACAACACCAGACCGATCATGGGTGTCCACGAACCCATATCGATCTCATGCCATATGGCATAGTTGAGCAGTGCCATCAGAACGGAGATGGGAACGATCTGCAGATTGTACTTCAGAATATTAAATCGAAACAGCGTGAACGAAACGGCAAAAATCGACCAAGTTTCCAATGTAGAGAACGCGATAAAGAGAATTTCATTCATTTATCCTGTCTCCCGTTCATCGCTTGTAGTTTTTTGCAGGCCGATATGGTCAATCTTGTCGATTATCTAAACTTATTCTTCATCAATTAAAATTTTCCTCTTTTGGGAATGAGAAAAACGAACCCTTTGAAAAAAGGAGTCCGTTTTTGCTTTACTGTCCATATGGTTTTTATTTATCCGGCTTGCAGGTGCCGTCTTCGCAGACTTCGCCGGATGCGTCGGATTCGGTCATGATGAGCGGATGCTCGTCTTGCCAGGCCTGCTGCAGGACGTCGAGAAACACGCTGTCCGGCTGCGCACCCGAAACGCCGTACTTCCGGTTGATAACGAAGAACGGCACGCCCCGCGCGCCGAGACGGCTTGCTTCGATTCCGTCCGCCTCCACTTCGTCGGCGTGAGCGCCGGATTTCAGCATCTCCTCCGCCGCTTTGCGGTCCAATCCGGCCTGCTCCGCGATGTCGGCAAGCGTCCTGTGATCGGCCACGTTGCGGCCGCTGGTGAAGTACGCTTCGAACAGCCGCTCGATCACGTCCTGCTCTTTGCCGTGCCGTCCCGCGAACTTGATCAGCCGGTGCGCATCGAGCGTGTTCGACGGAATGACAACGCCGAAGCGGAAGTCGATCCCGACTTCCCGGCCCTGCTCCGCCACCCGCTGGTTCATCTGGACAGCCTGTTCGCGGCTGATGCCGAACTTGGCGGCCAGCACATCATACAGATCCCGTTCGGGCTCTCTGGCCGCATGCGGATCGAGCTGAAAACTGCGGTACTCCACCGTCACGTCATCCTTGTGTTCGAACCGGCTGAGCCCTTCCTCGAAACGGTGTTTCCCGATGTAGCAGAAAGGACAGGCCACATCCGACCAGATTTCGACTTTCATCGCTCCGCTCCTTTCCCGGGCCGCTCAGGCAAGCGCCCGCTTCACGACCGTTTCAAGCGGCGTCGTCTCCCCGATGAGCCGGGTCAGATCATCCGAGGTTTGCGCGAATTCGCCCTCGTCCAGCTGCGCGTAGAGCGCCGCGAACATGGCCGCGGCAGGTTCGGGCATGCCCCAACCCGCGAGAATCTTCGCGTATTCGGCGGCCGTCGCCGGTTTCAGCACCACCGGCTTGCCGGAGACGTCCGACAGAATCTGCGCCAGCTCTTTCATCGTCCACAGCTTCGGCGCCGTAATTTCGTAGATCCGGTTCTCGTGGCCGTCCGACATCAGTACGGCTGCCGCCGCCTTCGCCATGTCGGCCCGCGATGCCGTGTTCAGGCCGGCCGTCGCGATCGGCGTCACGAGGGCGCCGCTTTCCACGGCCTGGCGGAGCGATTCGTTCACGAACACTTCGGTGTAGAACGTGTTGCGCAGGAACGTGTACGGAATGCCCGACAGGCGGATCATGTTCTCGGTCGTCCGGTGCAGCAGGCTCAGCGCGAGGGGACTCTCCTGGGCCCGGAAAATGCTCGTGTACGCGATATGCGTGATGCCGGACATCTTCGCCGCCCTTGTGACCGTCGCGTGCTGCAGCGCCCGCAGCGTCTCGTCGCTTGCCTCGGAGCTCGAGACGAACAGCAGCTTGCCGCCGCCTTCAAAGGCCTTCAGGAGCGACGCCAGATCGTTGTAGTCGCCGTGCCGGACTTCGACGCCCTTCTCCGCCAGCCATGCCGCCTTCTCCACATTGCGCGCGACCGCTATCAGCCGGTCCGCCGGCACTTTCTCCAGCAGCGTCTCCGCCGCGATCCGGCCCAATTGCCCCGTTACGCCGGTTACGATAATGCGCATCGTTCACTCCGCCTCCTTGTGTACTATGTATTAAGTTCTACTAACTTTATTATAGTGACTTGACATATTGAAATGCAAATGGCCTGCGGCGGGACTGCAGCGTGATGCTTACGTTGCAGCCAACCACAGGCCAGATAAATGTGATGCTGTTGCGTGAAGCGCCGGGCTGTAGCGTGGCATGCACGTTACAGCCGCTCCGGCGAGGTGCCTCGCAGCGCTGTAGCGTGGTATGCACGCTACGGCCGTTCCGGCGAGGCTTCACACGGCGCTGTAGCGTGGTATGCACGTTACAGCCGTTCCGGCGAGGTGCCTCGCAGCGCTCTAGCGTGGTATGCACGCTACGGCCGTTCCGGCGAGGCTTCACGCGGCGCTGTAGCGTGGCATGCACGCTACAGCCGCTCCGGCGAGGCTCCGTACCGATTCAGAAACTCAGCGCGATCTCCCGCGCGCGGCGGAGCGCCTCCTCCCGGATGGCCGCCGCCCGTTCGGGAACGGCTCTCATCCCCTCCACATAGAGGCACTCCACGTCGGTGATGCCGACGAACTCCATGATGACCCGCAGATGGCGGTGCCCCATCTCGAGCCGTTCGTCCGGCGAGCCCGGCGACAGGAAGCTGCCGCTCGCCTGGATGTGCAGCGCCTTTCGGCCCGCCAGCAGCCCGACCCGGCCGACGTCCGGGATGTACCGGAACGTCTTGCCCGCGATGACGAAGGCATCGATGTACCGCTTCAATGCCGGCGGGTACGAGTAGTTCCAGAACGGCGTGACGAACACATACATGTCCGCGGCGGCGAACTGATCCGCCAGTTCGTTGATGCGCGCAATCTTCGACTGTTCCGCCGCGGTCAATTCCCCGAAATCAGCGCCTGAACCGAGCTTCCCCCAGCCGGAGAACACATCGGCGTCGAGCTCCGGGATGTCCATCGCGTACAGATCGAGCCGGATGACCTCATCGTTCGGATTCGCGTCCCGGTAAGCCGCAAGGAACGCTTCTCCCGCCGCCATGCTGCAGGAAACGTCCGGTCCCAACGGGTGAGCCGTGATGTACAACAAAGCAGCCATCGTTTTCCCTCACACCGCCGGTTCGTCAGTTTGCTCCGGCGATCTGCCGGGTCGCGACATTGAGCCGGTTGTAGAAGTTCGCCGTCGCGATGCCGGCGATGAGCGTCGCCAGCGCCTGACCGGCGTAATGGCGCTCGGCCTCCCGGTAAATCTCATCCGGCACCGGATCCGGCCGGTCGGCGATGCGGGCCATCGCCTCGCCGAGCGCGAGGGCCGCCCGCTCCGCTTCGGTGAATCGGGCGGAATCCCGCCAGCCCGCGACGGCCATCACCCGCTCCGGCGTCTCGCCCGCCTGCAGCGCGTTGCGCGAGTGCAGCTCCACGCAGACGCTGTCGCCGTTGATCTGGCTCACCCGCAGGTAAACGAGGAAAAGCGTCCGCTTCGGGATGCCGGACTGTTCGGCGGAAGCGAACAGCGCGCGGCCGAGCGCCTGCAGCGGATCGGCCAGATCGGGCACGAGCGCCACGGGACTTGCCATGCGAGGTTTGAGCGACATGTTCAATCCACTCCTTGATCTTCCGGAATATGCGGACCCTCATCGAGCCCTGCACGAAGATGACGGAGTGGTCGGGGCGGAATGTGACAAACCGGAGATCTGTCACATTGGCGGGTTCTTTTTCGTCAGTCATAATGGAGGGAGTATCACTTCATGCGGGAAGGAATGTACATGATCGCACAAGAACGGCTTGCGGAACAATTCGAGGCGCACCGTCAGCATCTGCTCCATGCAGCGTATCGCATGCTCGGATCGCTGAGCGAGGCGGAGGATGCGGTGCAGGAAGGGTGGCTCAGGCTCTGCCGCGCGGAGACCGAAGCGATCGAAAATCTGGGCGGCTGGCTCACCCGGGTCGTGTCCCGGGTCTGCCTGGATATGCTGCGTTCGCGGAAAAGCCGGCGCGAAGAGCCGCTGGATACGCACCCGGCGGGAACGTATCCCCTGACCGAAGACGGCGGCGGTCCCGATCCCGAGCGGGAGGCGCTGATGGCCGAATCGGTCGGCGTCGCGCTGCTCGTCGTGCTGGATAGGCTCAAGCCCGCGGAGCGCGTCACGTTCGTGCTGCACGATATTTTCGGCATGCCGTTCGCCGAGATCGCGCAGGTCGCAGGCAAGTCGGAAGCCGCCGTCCGGCAGCTCGCCAGCCGGGCCCGCCGCCGGGTGACCGGCACGATTCCGCGGGATTCGGCCGACCTGGCCGGCATGCGCCGGCTCGTCGACGCGTTCATCGCCGCGGCGCGCGCAGGCGACTTCGATGCGCTGATCGCCATGCTCGATCCCGACGTCGCGCTGCGCGACGACAGCGGCGGCTCAAGCGCCGCCGGCGGCGCGCGGATCACGCGCGGCGCGGAAGCGCTCGCCCGCCGCGTCTGCGGCCGCGCGCTGGCCGCCCAGACCGCCGTCGTGGACGGCGTCATCGGCGCCGTCGCCGCGCCGCTGGGGCGCCTGGCCTACGCGCTCAAGTTCGACATCCGCGGCGGTAAGATCGCCGCCGTCGAGCGGATCGCGGACCCGGCGCGGCTCGCGGCGCTCGACCTTCACGTGCCGTTCGTCCAGGCGCCATCACGCTACTCCGCGATCTCCCGAAGATAGAAGATCGCGATCTGCGTCCGGTCGCGCAGCCCCAGCTTGCCGAGAATTTCGGTGATGTAATTCTTCACCGTGCCTTCGCTCAAGAAAAGCGCCTGCGCGATCTCGCGGTTCGACAGCCCGTCGGCGATCTTGCGGACGATCCGCTGCTCGGCGTCGGTCAGGCCGAAGTCGGCCAGCCGCTTCCGCCCGGACGGCGCGGCGGCTGCGGCTCCGCCGGCGTGCAGCATGCCGGCCAGCTTCCGCGCGACATCCGGATGCATCAGCGCATGGCCGGCATGCACCGCGCGGATGCCTTCCGCGATTGTGTCCGGCGGGACGTTCTTGAGCAGGTACCCGCCGGCGCCGTATTTGAGCGCCTTCACGATGTATTCGTCATCGTCGAACGTCGTCAGGATGAGTACCTTGACGTCCGGGGCCGCCTCGCGGATGAGGCGCGTTCCTTCCACCCCGTCGCATACCGGCATGCGGACATCCATCAGGACGACGTCGACCTCCCCCGGATGCTCCCGCACGAACCCGACCGCCTCCTGCCCGTCGGCGCAGACGCCCGCCACTTCGATATCCGGCATCGTGCCCAAAATCAGTCGCAGACTCTCCCGAATGAACGGATCGTCATCCGCCACCAGTGTCCGAATCATCAAGCATCCCCCTCCGCTGCCACATCCATCTCGAAAAAAACACCGCAAGCCGCACCACGGTTCGCCGTTTTACCGCCTGCCACTCCATCGTCCACCGAAAAAACACCGCCGCTCCATCAGACCGCCTTCGCTCCGCAGGAGCGATGCGCGAAACGGCGTAGAATCGACTCCGATTTGCACCTAACGGAACCAAGAGGCGCTATTTTGCTCATTTTGCCGCCTGCGAAATTCTAGTGGAACCCGGCGCTCTTATTGAGCCTCCGCAGTCCGTTTTTGACCCGTCTGGAACCGGATAAGGCTTCTCAGATCCGTTGCGCCAGCCATTATGCCGATTCCTGGCTAAATAATGTCTGTCAGTTCCGTAAACCTGCCTGTCCCACCCCACGACACATCCGCCGTTCGCTGCCGCATCGCCGCCTGTCCATCGAAACACATCGGGCGTCCGCCGCCGGCTCACCGCCATTCTACAGGCAGCCGATCTTGCAAACCACCCGCCAACCGCACCACGAACCCGCACCCGCCAACCGCGCCACGAGCCCGCAGCTTCACCGCCAGCCCTCCGAAACGGCTGACCGTCACCGCCGCGGCAAAATCGTGCGCACGGCGAACCGTTCGCCGGCGATCACCTCAAGCCGGCCGCCGGCGAGCCGCGTCCGCTCCTCCATGCCGAGCAGCCCCAGCCCCTTGCGCAGCTCCCCGCCTTCCGGCACGGCGCCGTTGTTGCTGACCGTCATCCGCAGCTCCTCCGGCGCGTATTCGAGCTCGACGGTCACCTCCGTGGCCTCGCCGTGGCGCAGCGCGTTCGTCACCGCCTCCTGCGCGTTGCGGTACAGCACGATCGCGTCGCTCGGATAGAGCGGATAAGACGCGCCGACCGCCCGGAACCGGACGGCGGCGCCGCTCGTTCCGGCGAGCTCCCCGATCAGCGTCTCCAGCGAATATTCGCCGCGGGCCGCTTCCGCCGGCTTCAGCCGCCGGACGGTCGACCGCAGCGCGTCCATCGCGCCCGCGAGCTGATCGCGGACTTCCCTGACCAGGTTCATCGCTTCGCCGCGGCCGCCGTCGATGCGGATCGCCGCTTCGAGCATCATTTTCAGCCGGATGAGGCGGTGGCCCAGTTCATCGTGCAGATCGTGGGCGATGCGGTTCCGCTCTTCGAGCTGCGCGAGCTCCTGCACCTTCGATGCGTAATCCAGCGCCGTGCGGCGGGCTTCCTCCAGCTCGCGATTCCGCGTCTGCAGCTGAATGTACAGCGCCTCGATCTCCCCCCGGTCGACCGCCGTCTTCCGGATATGCATCAGGAGCAGCACAATAGCGGCATAAGTCAGATTGGCCGCCGTAAGCAGCTCGACCGTAAAACGCGTCCAGGCCGCCGCGTTCATCGCGATCCCCGCGAGCGCCGCCCGCTGAAGGAAATCGTCCGAACGTTCCGGCGGGGTGTACAGCGCCGCGGTGACGGCCAGCGGCAGCAGCCCGCCGTATTGCCAGCCATACGCCGCAAGCGCCGCCGTCTCCAGCAGGAACGGCAGCGGAAACGCGCGGAAGCCTTCGCGGTTTTCGAACCGGTCGCGCAGTCTCATCACCAGCAGCAGGACAAGCAGCAGCATGACATACAGCGCCTCGTCCGTCACGCGATCCGACATCAGGATGGAAGCGGCGCCCGCAACGACGACTGTCAGATAACGAAGCATGAGATAGGCTGCGTTCAAGGATACCGTACCTTTCCCGGATCGTTGCTCCCATTATAGCACGAGTCGGCGCGGGTGACGGCGCGCACCATCAAAGGTGACTTTCGTCATCCCCGCTTCATGACTTCATCCACCTGACCGGACGCCTCCGATTGCGCTACGCTGGAGTCAAACAGAACCGCATGCAGGGAGGAAACACGATGAGTCTGGTTCGACTGCGCCAAGTGGTCAAACGATACGGCACGAAGCTGTCGGTCGATCATCTGTCGCTGACGATTGAACGCGGCGAAATCTTCGGACTGCTCGGGCCGAACGGCGCGGGCAAAAGCACGACGATCAAAATGATCTGCGGCCTGCTCCGCAGCGATCAGGGCGAGATCGAGGTCGACGGGGAGTCGGTGCGCCGCCATCCGCTCTCGGTCAAATCCAAGATCGGCATCGTGCCGCAGGAGATCGCACTCTACGAGCATTTGACGGCGGTGGAGCATCTGCGCTTCTTCGGCAGACTGTACGGGCTGCGCGGCAGGCAGCTCCAGGAGCGGATCGACGAAGCGCTCGCCTTCGTCGGTCTGACGGGCCACCGGAACGATCGTCCCGGATCGTTCTCCGGCGGCATGAAGCGCCGGCTCAACATCGCCTGCGCGATCGTCCACCAACCGAAACTGATCATCATGGACGAGCCGACCGTCGGCATCGATCCGCAGTCCCGCAACCACATCCTCGAATCGGTGCGGGAGCTGAACCGGCGCGGCGCCACCATCATTTACACAAGCCACTACATGGAGGAAGTCGAAGCGATCAGCACGCGGGTCGGCATCATCGACCACGGCAGACTGATCGCGCTCGGCACCATCCGGGAGCTGCTGATGCAGGTGGAAGAGCAGGAGAAACTCGTCATCGAGACGGAAGGCCTGACCGATCTGGCGGTCGAGGAGATCAAGCGGCATGCGTCCGTCCAGCGGGTGGAGCACCGGGACGGCGTGCTGGAAGTCTATCTCCGGCACGCGCAATCGTACCTGCAGGACATGCTGTACATTCTCGCCAAGCATGAGGTGCGCATCGTGTCGCTACGTAACGAGACGCCGAACCTGGAGACGCTGTTCCTGACGCTCACCGGCCGCAATCTGCGGGACTAGGAGGTACGGACGATGCGAACGATCGGAACGCTCATACACCATGAACTCCGCCGCATGATACGGGCCAAGGAGACGTTCTGGCTGCTCATTTTCATGCCGCTCCTGCTCATCTTCATCCTCGGGAACGCGCTGTCGGGCTTCTTCGATCTGGAAGACCGCGAGGTCGTCCCGATCGAAGTCGGTCTGGTCGTGCTGGACGAAGCATCGGACGACATGGCCGGGCTGCTCCGTACGGAGGAGATGGCGAAATGGCTGTCCGTCCGCGGGTTTCCGGACAGGCAGCAGTTGCTGGACGCGCTGGAAGACGGGGAGATCGAATACGGCGTGGCGGTGCCGGAACATTTTGCGGAGAATGCGGCATCGGGCAGCGGGGCGGTCTGGGAACTGTATCCCGGCAAAAATGGAGACCGCAACCTCGTGGCGGAGAGCGTGATCGGGGGGCTGCTCGACCGGATCAATTTCGTCCAATCGGCCGCGGCCGCGCTCGGTAATCCGCAGGCGGCCGAAGCCGCCGCCCGGGGCGCATCCGGCGCGGAAGGCTCTTATGTGAACGTCACGGCGCCGGACATGAGCGGGCGCGACTACTCGGCGCTGGAATATTACGCCGCCCAGATGCTCGTCATGTTCCTGCTGTACTCCGGCATGGCCGCCGGACTGTCCATCGTCGATGAGAAAGAGTCGCGCACGCTGGACCGGATTTATGCCGCGGCCGTGAAGCCGATTCAGGTGCTTGTCGGCAAGATTGCGGGCAACGGTCTCGCCGCGTTCGGCCAGGCGCTGGTCATTATCCTTTTCACCTCGACGGTGTACGGCGTGGACTGGGGAGACCGTTACGCGCATCTGCTCGCGGCCTGCCTGCTCACCGTCATCGGGTCCGTCAGCCTGGCCGTCATCGTCGCCGCCTTCACGAACCGGGCGCGCACCGTTCAGGCGATCTTCATCGCGCTGACGATGGTGATGACGTTCCTGAGCGGCGGCTTCTCGAGCGAAATCGGCGGCTTCCTGGAACGGCTGGGCACATTCACGTTCAGTTACTGGGCGTCGCAGAGCTTTATCCATCTCATCCTGAACAGCGCGGATTCCATCGTGCAGGAACGGCTGACCGTGCTCGGCTTGATCGCGGCGGGGCTGTTCCTCATCTCGGCCTTGCTCGGCAGAAAGGCGGTATCCCATGAATAGCTGGTTCATTGCCGCAAATCTGATCCGCAGAACGATCGGCAATGTGAAAGGATTTCTGCTCTTCATCCTGATGCCGGCCGTGATCGTCTCGACGATGACCGGCCTGGTCTCCTCGTCGGGCGACGGCAAGTCGGCCGTCGGGTATGCCGATCTGGACGGCAGCGAGCTCTCCCGCTATGTGCTCCGGGCGCTGGAGCAGACGGGACGCTACGAGCTCGTCCAGGCGGAGACCGACCGGGAAGCCGCTGACATGGCGGCGGATCGCGACGTCTCGGCGAGCTTCGTGATTCCCGCCGGTTTCGAGGCCGGCTGGCTGGCCGGACAGAAGCCCGAACTGGTGCTGATCCGGCTCGCCGTCGACGAGGCGTCCGTGATGCTGGAGCTGGATCTGGACGGCATCGCCCGCAATGTGGTCGACGCGGCCGCCGCGGCGGAACAAGCGGGCAGCGGAGATGTCCGGCGCGATGCGCTGGCGGTGCTGGACCGGCATCTGCAAGGCCTGGTCGGCAGCGTGAAGATGAGTGAAACGCGCGACAACTCGTGGAACTACCTCGGCATCGGATTTACGCTCATGTTCCTCATGATCCTGATCAATCAGAGCGTCTCCGTCATCGCCGAAGACCGCCGCAACCAGACGATGGCGCGCGTCTATGCGGCGCCGGTGCAGAGCTGGCATATTGCGGTCGGCAATTTCTTCGGCAGCGTGTTCATCGGCACGCTGCAGGTGCTCGGCATCTCCGCCCTGTCGCACCTGGTGTTCGGGTACGACTACGGCGTGCCGGTCTGGATGGAGCTTGTCGTGATGGAATGCTTCATTCTCGCGTCGCTCGGCATCGCCAGCGCGGTCGCCGGATTTATTCGCACGACGAACCAGCTCAACATCATCAACAACCTGATCATGACGCCGACGTGCATGCTCGGCGGCTGCTTCTGGCCGATCGAATTCATGCCGTCGTTCATGCAGAAGCTGGCGAACTTCGTGCCGCAGAAATGGGCGATCGAAGCGATCAACCTGGGCGCCGACGGAGCGGCGCCGGCCGAGCTCGCCCTCCCGCTCGGCATCCTGCTGCTCTTCGCGGCGGTGCTGCTCGGCTTCGGCACGGCGGTGCTGCGTCCGGCGAAGTAGCGAAGCAAGCGCGCACGATGCGCCGCGGACGGGTTATAATGGCGGTGAGCATGATGGGATGTGCAATTTCGCCAGGGGGGGGACGCGGGTTCATGCGGTACAGCGGGATTCGGGACGGCCTTTTCATCCGGAGGATCAACCGTTTCGTCGCCGAGGTCGACATCGACGGAAGCACGGAGAAGGTGCATGTGAAGAATACCGGCCGGCTGGCGGATTGGCTCGTGTCCGGGCGCCGCGTCGCCCTGGCGGACGCCGGCCGGGACCAGCCCGGCCGCAAGACCCGCTATTCCCTGATCGCCGCGGAGCGGCAGGGCGGCTGGGTGAACATCGACTCGCAGGCGCCGAACGCGGTCATCCACGAGGCGCTTCAGGCCGGACGCATCGTTGAGCTGCCTTCCGTTCGGTCGCTGCGCAGGGAGGCGGCGTTCGGCGGGTCGCGCTTCGATTTTCATTTCGATGACGGCGTTCGCGAAGGATTCATCGAAGTGAAAGGGGTGACGCTGGAGCGCGGCGGCACCGCCCTGTTCCCGGACGCCCCGACGGCGCGCGGCGCCCGGCATCTGGAGGAGCTGGCGAAGGCGGCGGAGAGCGGATATGCCGCCTTCGTCATTTTCCTCGTGCAGATGGAGGGGTGCCTGCGGTTTGCGTCCCATGAAGCGGAGGACCCGCGCTTTGCCGAAGCGTTGAGGCAGGCGGCGCGGGCCGGCGTGCGCATCCTGGCCTATGACTCCGTCGTGTCGGCGGACGAGATCGTCATCGGCGGGCCGCTGCCGGTTACAGGCGTCCCCCCGCCTCCCTGAGTCCGCGGCGGGCCTGCCGCCGGTATTCGCCGGGCGATTTGCCCGTCCATTTCTTGAACGCGTTCTGGAAGGCGCTCGGTTCGGTGTAATGGAGCAGGAACGCGATTTCCCCGATGGAAATGCCGTCCTGTCTCAGCAGGCGGATGGCCGTCTCCCGGCGCAGTTGCGTGACGAGTTCGCTGTAGGTCGCACCTTCCGCCCGCAATTTCAATTGCAGCGTGCGCTCGCTGACGCCGAAATGATCCGCCGCCTGGGAGAGCGTCGGCAGGCCGGTCGGAAGGGAGGCGCGCAGCCACTCCAGCACCCGCCCGGTGAACGCGCCTTCGGCATCGCCCGCTCTGGCCTGCATATCCTCCGCAACCGTCTCGAACATCGCCCGCAGACGCTCGTCCGCATAGAGAATCGGCCAATCCAGCACCTGACGGTCCAGGCGGACGGCATTTTCCCCGGCGCGGAAAAGGGGCATCACGCCGAACGTCTCGAGATACGGCGCGGTGTCCGGCGGAGGTTCGTGCATGAACCGGACCTCCCGGACGGCCGGGCGCCGGCCTCCGAACCGCCGCAACATGGCGAGGACGGAAACGGCCATGTCCTCTGCGCAGTGGCGTACGGCCAAGGCAGGGGCTTCGAAGGTGAAGCGGATGGTCAGCGCTTCGCCTTCCGCCTCCCAGGCCAGGCTGAACCCGTCGGACAAGATCGCGTAGTACCGGACATAGGCGTCCAGCGCTTCCCGGATCGTCCCGGCGTGCATCATCACATAGCCGAGCACGCCGAGATCGGCCGGTTCCATGTATTCCTCCATATGAAGGCCGATGTGGTCATCGCCCGTCAGCGCCGCCGCTTCATTCATCAGCCGGGACAATTCGGCCGCGGGAATCCGGGCATCCGCGTCCCGCAGCAGACCGCTGTCGAACGACGCCGCCCGGCAGAACGCTTCGGGATCGAATCCCCTGTCCGCCACATATTTCAGGATCGGAAACACCATCGACACCGCCGTGTAGCCGCGCCGCAACCGCCGTCCCCCCTCTTCTTTTGCGCCAATTCACAATTCTGTTGCGCTTCCCATCATCGCGCGTTCATCGGTGACGGGATATGCTTGAAAACAGCAAGTTCCATATAGCATAGCATCAGACGATGCGAACGCCAAGGAGGGCAAGATGGGCAAACGAATCTTGTTGATCGTCGGTCATCCCGATCCGGAGAGCTACTGCGCTGCGCTGGCCGCGCGCTACGCGGCGGGAGCGGAGAGAAGCGGCGCGGATGTCCGCGTGCTGGAACTCGGGAGGCTGGCTTTCGATCCGGTGCTGAAATTCGGTTACCGGCAGCGCATGGAATGGGAAGACGATCTGGCCGGCGCGCAGGAGGCGATCCGCTGGGCCGAGCATCTGGTGTTCGTCTATCCGAACTGGTGGGGTACGATGCCGGCGCTGCTGAAAGGCTTCATCGACCGCGTTTTTCTGCCGGGATTCGCTTTCCGCTACCGGGAGCGCGGCAAACTGTGGGATAAGCTGCTGAAAGGCCGGTCCGCACGCCTGATCGTGACGATGGACACGCCCCCCCTGATCAACCGGTGGATGTACGGGCACGCCGGCCACAAGGTCATGAAGCGGAACATTCTGCAATTCTGCGGCATCCGCCCCGTCAGGGTCACCGAGATCGGCCCGGTGCGGGGTTCGACGGAGCAGAAGCGCAGCGCCTGGTTGGACAAGGCGGAGCGCCTCGGCGAACGCCAGGCCTAGACGGACGGTTCGTGGGCGGCCTCCGCCTCGGCCTTCGTGCGATGGACCGTGCCGAACCGGTGCTCGGGCGGCGCGTAGATGGTGTACAGCTTCAGCGGCCGCGGGCCGATGTTGGTGACGTTGTGCCAGGTGCCGGCCGGAATCATGATGGCGTCGTCCTCGGACACGCGCCTTGTGAAGTTGAGGTTGTCTCTCCGGGGACCCATTTGCACCAGGGCGAATCCTTCCTCAATCCGGATGAACTGGTCGACATTCGGGTGCACCTCGAGGCCGATGTCGCTTCCCGGCTCAATGCTCATCAGGACAACCTGCAGATGCCGTCCCGTCCAGATCGCTCTGCGGAAATCGGTATTCCATTCGGCGGCCTTCTCAATGTTGATCACATGGGGGTTGCCGCCGTAATCCCGCAGATCGGGGCGCTGCCTGTCTTCCTGCCGGCCGCCGCCGGAGCTGCCGGAGCCTCCGCAGAGACACGGACGCTCGTACGCCGGATAGGCCGGGTAGAACCCGCTGTAGGACCATGCATGCGGCCACTGCGCGCCGTAGTAGGGATGATGAGAGTAATAATAGGCCAATTTCGCTCACACACTCCTTTGTTGACAGGGATCGGTGTCGGAATCTGCAAGCATCATATGCATCTGCCCAGATGGGTGTGAGCGGAAGATGAGATTACCTTGGAAAAGGTTCATCTGGTGCAGAAATGCACCACATTCGCCGAGACCTGCTCCATCGCTCCGCATCTGGTGCAAATATGCACCAGGTCGGGCCAGCTTGCCGCTGACTACGCCGGTACGCGCCGCCAGCCGCTCATGCCGTTAACCCTCCACCGCGCTCCCGGCCGCGCTCTGCGCCGCCGGTGCGGTGAACCGCATCCGCGACGCGACCAGCGCACACACGATGAGCAGCGCCCCCGCAAGGCCGTACGCGGCGAACAGCGTCGCCTGCTTCACGAGCAGTCCGGAGCAGCCGGTGCCGATGAGCACGCCGGCCATCATGAGCGGCAGCATGATGCCGTTCGTCCGCCCGATGTAGGCCTCCTCGACTTCCTTGATCATCAACGCGCTGAGCACGACCTGGAAGAACGTCATCGTCACGCCGGTCAGCAACCTGACGCTTCCCGTCAGCACCGGCCACAGCGACAGCACTTCGACGAAGGTGCCGATGCCGAAAATGACGAGCGTCCACGGCACGATCCGGCCGCGATGCCGGTCGATCCAGCCGGACAGCCCCGCCGCCAGCGCGCCGCCGACCAGCAGCCCCGTCCCCTCCAGCATCGCGAACCATTGCACCGCTTCCTTCTGCAGTCCGAGCCGCTCCATGATGACGAACACATCAAGCGGCGCGACGATGCCGGAGGAGATGCCGACAAGCAGGAACATGGCGGCCGCCAGTTTCAGCGTATGGTGCCCGGTTACGTAGCGGAAACCATCCCTGACGTCCTTGAGCGGCGACGTTTTCGGCCCGCCGTCCTGCACGCGCGGCGTGGAAGGCAGCAGAAGCTGCACGGCCGACGCCGCCGCGAACACGAAGGCGAGCGCCGCAAGCGACCAGTCGATGCCGAGGCGCGTATAGACCAGGGTGCCGACCAGCGGCCCTGCGATCATGAACAACGCCGCCATGCTCTGGGTGAAGCCGATCGCCGCTTCGACGTGCCGCTCCGGCACATGCCGCTTGAACAGCACCGCCGAGGAAGGTTGCGAGAATTGACTGACGACGGCGGACACGACCGTGGCCGCGAACGCGGCCTGCCACCACCCGGCCGCCACCATCCCCAGGATGGACAGGACGGATACGGCGCTCAGCGCGTCGCCGATGACGACGGTCCGCTTCGGATTCCACCGGTCCGCGAACGTGCCGCCGATCAGCGAGAAGACGAAGATCGGCAAATATTCGAACGTGGTCAGCAGCGCGACGGCCGCCGGATTGTTGTTCGTCTGCTCCATGATGTAGAACAGCAGCGCCATGTTCCGGATCCAGATGCCGGCCTGCTGCAGCAGATCGGCGCCGGCCACGACGAGAAACACGCGGTTGCGGAACAAATGTGCCATGCGGCATTCTCCTTTTGTCCAAGAATATAATCCGACCGGTCAGTTTAATTAAAGGCATAAAGGCGGACCAACGCGCTGCGGGCAGGCAGCCGCCGGCCGGCGGCCGCGCGTCGACACCTGCCGGTGCCGGCGTGCCGGCGCCGGCGACAGCCGCGAGCCGGAACCCGCCGCCCTACTTCGCGCTGATCCCGCGGATGAACAGCTCCGCCGCTTTCCGGTAGATCGCCCGCGCCCGTTCGCGGGGCACCTTCTCGTAGTAGGTCATGCCGAGCCCGCCCATCGTGCTGGCGAAGATATACGTCAGCTCCGCCGGATCGTCCCGCTTGAACTCGCCCGAAGCGATGCCCTCCTCGATGATCGACTGGATGACGGGATATTGCATCTGCACGAGCTCGATCATTTTCTCGAACGTGCCGGTATCGACGCCCTGGCTGGTGAGGAACTCGTCCACGACTTTCAGGAACGGGTCGTCGAAATCTTCCAGCCAATAGTCGGCGAGGGCGTACAGCTTCTCGACCGGCGTCATGCCCGGCTTCACGATTTTCTGCCAGCCTTCGATCCACTCGATCGTCTTCTGCTCGAAAATCTCCATGAGCAGCTGATGCTTGCTCTTGAAGTGGTAGTAGATGCTGCCCTTGCTTACGTTCGCGTGCTTGCGGATGTCTTCCATCGATGCCGCGTTGTACCCTTTGCGGATGAACAGATCCCTGGCGCCTTTCAGGATCTGCTGCCGCGTGCGCTCGGTTTCTTCGGCGGTTTTCCTGGCCACTTTTTTGTCCGCTCCTTAATAATCTGACCGTTCGGTTTAATTAATGTATACAACAGACCGGCCGTCCGGCGCAAGGGGCCAAAGCGGCAGATCCCGGGAATTCCTCCGCTCTGCGCGGCATGGCGCCGAGAAATCAAGCTCCGAGCCTTCAGCCCGAGCTCAGCATGCACCCCGGTCACCCCGTTACGGCATCCCGGCCCTTGAGCCCGCGGACGGACCAGGCGGCGAAGAGCAGCCCGTACCCCGCATTCACCGTCCAGAACAGCGCCTCCCGCAGCGGATCAAGCGCATCCCGGCTCAGCACGTGCATGCCGATCGTCAGCAGTGAGTACGGAAAATAAATCCCCCATTTCGCCACATACAGCCCCAAACCGATGAGCACCGCCGCCAGACTGAAACCGACGGGCACCGCGAAACTGCGAATCCGGAGCGACAAGCCGAGCTGCAAGGCGCTGATGGACAGGCAGGCGTACCATCCGCGCAACGCCCATCCGATCGTCTCCGCCGGGAACGGACCGGGCAGCGCAAGCAGCAGGCCCGCGATCCCGTACAGTCCCATGAACATCGCCTGCGCAAGCAGGATCAGCAGCGAGGCGGCGATCCATTTCGCCATGAAGACGGCGGCGACCGGCACCGGAGCGGTCAGGACCAGGTTCCAGTTGCGGTTCAGATGCTCCAGCCGGCACACCCAGGCGCATACGATGGCGACGAGAATGGGGAGAAAAAATTCGCCGTAGAACAGGCTGACCTGCGTCCACAGGCTGTACCAGCCGTTCGTCAGCACTTCCCGGTTGAGCGCGTAGTTCGCGCATCCGATCAGCAAACTGATGACGGGCAGCACCGCAAGGACAATGCCGATCCGGGAATGCCGCAGTTTGAGCCATTCAGCCGACAAACTCTGTCTCATCGCACTCGCTCCTCAAATTTCTTTCCGGGCAACATGCAGGTTGCCGAAGATGAAGCACAGAAAGGCCGTCCCCAGCGCCGCCGCCGCGATGCGGCCGTCCCAGGGCTGCGCCGCGAACGTCCCCGCGGATTCGGCATACCGGTACGTCACCGGGGCAAGGTCCAGATAGTACGACCAGATCAGCCACCGCCGGACGCCCGCCGGAAACAGCGGCGCGGTGAGCCCGATGAAGCCGCCGAGCATTCCCAGGCACAGTGCGAACGCCTGGTTTCTGGCGGCCATGGCGATCCATTGCTGGATGGCCGCCGCGGCGAGCGTCGCCAGCATCGTCCCGCCGATGAACCGGAGCAGCCATGCAGCGGGCAGCCCGCCCGGAAACCCCTGCGCCAGACCGTAGACCGCCATCACCGCCGCCTGCACCGCAATGGCGAGCAGCAGCAGGCTGCCTGCGCACCCGAATTTCGCCGCATACAGGCGGCTGCGGCCCACATGGAGCGAGGCGAGCAGCTTCCACGTGGAGCCTTTGTGCTCCATGTCGCACATCCGGGAGATGACGATGGCAGTGATGAGCGGCATGAACAGCCCGTTCAGGGAAGCGGTCATGAACAGGATCGACGCCCACACGGCCTGGTCCGGATTGCGGGAGATCGACAGGCTGTTGGACATGCACGCCCACAGCATTTCCGCCGCGAGCAGGAGCAGGATCATGGGAACGATTTTCTTGCGGCGAATTTTGTAGTATTCGAGCTTGAGCACCCGCATCACAGGCTCCGCTCCCTTCCGGTCAGCTCCAGGAAAATATCCTCCAGACTGCGCCTGCGCTCCTCGATCCGGGTGACCGGAATGTCCCGGGCCACCAGCAGCCGGTTGATCTCCGCCACTTCCCGGTCCGCGAGCGGGCCGAACACGAGCCGGCCGCCGCCTGGGACCGGGCGATAGCCGTGAGCGGCAAGCAGCCGTTCCGCCAGGGCATTATCCCCGGTATGGAACCGGATTTCGCCCCGGCTTCGGGATCGCAGGCTGTCGAGACTGCCCTGGAACACCATCCGGCCTTCGTTGATGATGCCGACCGAAGTTGCGATCTGCTCGATTTCCGCCAGCAGGTGGCTGGACAGCAGCACCGTCATGCCGTAACGCCCGGGGAGCGTCTTGATCAGTTCCCGGATTTCCTCCATCCCCGCAGGGTCCAGGCCGTTCGTCGGCTCGTCGAGGATGAGCAGCCGGGGGAAAGCGAGCAGCGCCATGGCGATGCCCAGCCGCTGCTTCATGCCGAGCGAATAGGCTTCCGCTTTCTTGTCCCGGTGTTTCTCCAGCCGGACGATCCGCAGCGCTTCCTCCACATTGCGGTCCGGCAGGCCCCGCAGCCGCTGCACGACTCTGAGGTTCTCCAGACCCGTCAGATGGCCGTAGTACGAAGGCGATTCGATGAGCGAGCCCGTCTGCCGCAGAATCGCGGAACGTTTTTCGCCCAGGCTTTCCCCGAAGATCCGGATGGCCCCCGCGGACGGCTTCACCAATCCGAGCAGCATTTTCAGGGTCGTCGTCTTCCCGGCGCCGTTCGGCCCGAGAAAGCCGTAAATTTCCCCTTCGCGCACCTCCAGATCGAGCTCGTGGACGCGGTTCTTCTTCGTCAGTTTGCGGGTTTGAATGACAGCAGCACGCATGCGCGATCCTCCGTTCCGTTTTCGATGTTCCGGCTTCTGCCGCCACTGTATCAGGTCCGCCTTACGTTCTTCTGAACCCAACCTTACGGCAGCCTTAAATGATCCGGCGCGCGCCTCGCTCCGCCCGCGCTTCATGTATAATCTCTGGTAGAACCGACAACGGGTGACGCAGATGGACAACGTGAAGGACCGAAAAATTCTCATCGTCGACGACGAACCGGAGATCCGCGCGATGGTCGAGCGGTTTCTGCGCAGGGAAGGGTTCTATCGCATCCACACCGCCGGAGACTGCGCCTCGGCGCTGTCGTTGTGCCGGTCGGTACGGCCGGACATGGCGATTCTGGATGTCATGCTGCCCGACGGGGACGGTTTTTCCCTCCTGTCCGCGATCCGGCAGTTCTCGGACATGCCCGTACTGTTTCTGACCGCGCGGGGGGAAGACGAGGATCGGCTACTGGGACTCGGACTGGGGGCGGACGACTATATGGTGAAGCCTTTTCTGCCTCGGGAGCTGGTGCTGCGGCTGACGGCGATTTTGAAACGGGTCTATTCTTCTCCGGCGGAGAAGCGGCTGGCTGCGTTTCGGCTCGGGGATGTGCTGGTCGACCTGGACAGCGCCGTCGTGCGCGGACCGCGGGGAGAGCAAGCGCTCACCGCCAAGGAGCATGCCCTTCTGGCGAAGCTGCATCAGGAGCGGAACCGGATCGTCACCAGCGATGCGCTGTGCCAGGCCGTCTGGGGTGATGACAGTTACGGCTATGAGAATACCCTCATGGTCCATATCCGGCGAATCCGCGAGAAAATCGAGCCCGATCCTTCGAACCCCGTTCATCTGCTTACGGTGCGGGGACTCGGCTACAAACTGCTGGTGAAGGAGACGGGCTGACGTGGACGGCATGATTCGCATACTGCGCCGCTATGTCGCCGGGGCCATCCTGCTCTCCGTCCTGCTGCTCCTCTTCAACTTCATCCTGCTCGGCACGCTGGTGTTCAAGGAATTTCGCCGGCAACCGTCGCCGGAGGGCGTGGTCAGGGAAGTGGCGGAGCGCTTGACGCGCGAAGGCGGCCGTTATGCGCTTGGCGATGAAGCCGCCCGGCTGCTTCGGCGTCATCGGGCCTGGGCGATGCTGCTCGGCGAGGACGGCGGCGTGAAGTGGGGAGAGCGGCTGCCCGACGATGTGCCGCGAACCTATCGTTTGATCGACGTGGCCAAGTTTTCGCGCTATTATTTGGCGGAATATCCGGTCTATATTTGGGAGCATGCGGACGGACTGGTGGTCGTGGGCTTCCCGAAGAACAGCTACGGGAAGTATCAGTTCAATTGGGAGGCGGACTGGGTGCGCTCGGTGCCGTGGCGGCTGCTGGCGCTACTCTTGCTCAACGCGGCGGTGGCGCTGCTGCTCTCCGTCCTCATGGGGCTGCGTCTGGTGCGGAGCATCCGCCCGCTCGTCACGGGCGTCCACAAGCTGGCCCGGGAGGAGCCGGTCCGCCTGGACACGCGCGGCCTGCTCGGGGATGTGGCCGGCAGCATCAATACGGCCTCGGCGATCCTGCAGGAGAAAAACGCCGCACTGAAGGCGCGGGACGAGGCGCGCTCGAACTGGATCGCCGGCATCTCCCACGACATCCGCACGCCGCTCTCGATGATTCTCGGCTACGCCAGCGAACTGGAGGAAAGCCCGGAACTTCCGGAGGAGCAGCGGCGGCAGGCCGGCATCATCCGGCGCCAGGGCGAGAAGCTGCGCTCCCTCGTCCGCGACCTGAACCTGGTCTCGATGCTGGAGTACGACATGCAGCCGCTCCATCTGGAGCGCATCAGGCTGCCCTCGCTCGCGCGGCAGGCGGCGGCGGACATGCTGAACGGCGGCCTGGACGAGCGGTACGCGATCGAACTCCGGCTGGCTGACGAAGAGGCGCTGATCAACGGAGACAAGAAGCTGCTGCTCCGGGCGATCGGCAATCTGCTGCAGAACAGCGTCAATCACAACCCGGAAGGCTGCCGCATCGCCATCGAGACGTACCTGTCCGAGGAACGCACCCGCTGCTGCCTCGCGGTCCGGGATGACGGGCGCGGCGTCCCGCGGGAGCAGCTCGCGGAATTGACGGAGCTGCCTTACGCGTCCAAGCGGAAGAAGCCTCCCCGGAACGGGCACGGCCTGGGACTGCCGATGGTCGCCCGAATCGCGAAGGCTCACCACGGCCGTCTCCTGCTCGGCAGCCCGGATGGGGGAGGCTTTATCGCAACGCTGGAATTTCCCGCGGAGGGGGCGTGAGGCCGGATGCGGCCGTCAGGGCGCCACGCCGATCCGGTCCCCGCTCGGCGCCAATAACGGCACGGCGTGCCGTTAATCGGCCTGCGCCTGCCGTGCGCACAGGCAATAACGGCAAAATCTGCCGTTATTGGACGCCGTCAGGCCGATCCGGCACCCGATCGGCGCCAATAACGGCACGGCGTGCCGTTATTGGCCCTGCGCCGCCCGCACGCACGGGCATTAACGGCAAATTATGCCGTTAATTGCCCGCATCCTTGCCTTCGGCAAGTCAACCGCCCGCTTCCGCTTCCCCGTTGATCGCCGACACCGCGATGGCTTCGATCCGGATTTCCCCGCCGGACAGGTGCCGCAGCTCGATCGTCCGGGACTCGCCCGGGAACAGGTCGAAGAAATTGTCCGAGCAGACGACTTCCTCCTGCGGAATATCGAGCATGACGAAGCGCGCGAGCCGATCGGTCGTCACCGTGATCGTCCGCCGTTCGGCGGATCGCTCGACAGACAGCTGCGCCGGCGGGAAGCGGAGATCCTTGAAATCCCGCAGGTAATACACATTGTCCGGGAACCGGCCGCCGTGCGACCTGAGCCGGACGGCGACCGCATCCGGCGCGGCGCCGCCGAGCAGCTCTTCCTCGGCATATTCCGCGAGCTTCCGGGCTTCATTGGGCCCGACGGAAACCGCGACCGCTTCGGTCCGCACCACCCTGCCTTCAAACGTGACGACTTCCAGCACCAGCTCGTCTTCCACCGCCTCCTGCAAATCGTTGACCAGCCAGACGACCAGCGGCTTGCCGGGATCGTGATCAATCGATGCCGCGACCGGAGCGAAAAATTTCCGCGCGTAGTAATAGGACGCTTTCGGCAGCAGACCGTAATCGATCAGCGACCAGCTCGTTCCCGGCCAGCAGTCGTTCAGTTGCCAGATGAGCGCGCCGGCGGTGAACGGCTTCCGGCGCCGGTAATGCTCGATGCCGTATTTCAGCCCTTCCGCCTGCGTCAGCATGGAGTAGCGGATGTACTGGTCCAGATCGCGGGGAACGCCGGTGTACCCTTCCATCAGCAGCATGCCTTTTTCATGGAAGATGTCCTTGTTGCGGTACGCCATCTCCTCGCTCTGCCAGTAAAACCCGCCTTCCGGAATGTACCGTTCGAGCGTATGGCGGTTGGACGAGGCGTGCATGCCGAATTCGTTGGAGAAGCGCGTGCGGTCCTTCTTGTAGTTTTTGAACGACACGCCTTCCACCGAAATATTCTGCAGCGCGGGTTCCCCGAACTTCCGCGGCTCCACGTTGCCGTGCCAGACCTGCCAGTTGTGGCGGTTGCCGACGTCCTCCGCGTTGTGGTCGTTGCCGCCGTAAGGGGTGCTCGGCCGGTAGACCCGGGTGGGGTCCAGCTCGTGCAGCAATTCCGGAATGAGCTCATGCCAGATTTTCCGCCCGTACAGCGGCGTGGTGATGCGGCCCGCCGTCTTTTCCCGCTCATAGAGCCAGTCGATCTCGTTGTTGCCGCACCAGAGGGCGATGCAGGTGTATTTCCGGAGGCGCCGGATCGCCTTGGCGGCCTCGTCGCGCACGTTCGCCATGAAGTTGCGGTTGTAATCCGGGTACAGGGCGTTCGCGAACATGAAATCCTGCCAGACGAGGAGGCCCAGCCGGTCGCATTCGCGGTAGAAAACATCCTTCTCGTAAATGCCGCCGCCCCAGACGCGCAACATATTCATTCCGGCATCCCGCGCCAGGGCGAGCAGCTTCTTGTAGCGTTCGTCCTCCGCCGCTCCGATGAAGCTGTGCACGGGAATCCAGTTGGCCCCCTTGGCGAAAAGGCGGACACCGTTCAGGCGGAAACAGAACAGGTTCTCCCCGCTTTCATGCCGCTCCTCCAGCACGATCTCCCGGATGCCGAAATCGTGTTCCGCCCGGTCGAGAACCCGGCCTTCGGCGTCTTTCAGCGCAACCGCCAGCCGGTACAGGTACGGTTCGCCCAGATCGTGCGTCCACCACAGCTTCGGCCGGTCCACCTCGAAGACGACCCTTGCCTTCTGCTCCGGCAGATGGGCGCTGGAGAGCGAACGCCCATCCGCCGTGAGGACGGCGCATCCGCTGACGGACCGTCCGTCCCCCGTCAGGCTGATCTCCAAGGTCAGCGGTTCTTCGACGCCCGGCCGGCGCGCGATCTCCGCGTCCACTTCCACGACAGCTTTCCCATCCCGTACGGCGGCCGTGCGGGGAAAAACGGAGGAAATGCGCGCCTTCTTCCATTTCCGCAGATGAACGTCCTTCCAGATGCCGACCGTCGCGAGGCGCGGCCCCCAGTCCCAGCCGAAGTTCATGGCGGCCTTCCGCACCCAGATGCGGTCTTTCTCGAATCCGCACCAATAGGATTTCTCTTTGTCCCTGACCGGAAGATGCACCGGATCGAACCGGACCGCGAGGACGTTCTCCCCTTGGCGCAGCAGCCCGGTGACGTCGAACGCGTGCTCCACCAGCATGTTCTCCGTGCGGCCGAGTTCCAGGCCGTTCAGGTAAACGGTCGCAAACGTGTCGAGCCCTTCGAACAGCAGCTCGACCGCCTCGTCATCCTCCGGCTCCCCGTCCCAGGCGAATCGGGTCCGGTACCACCATTCCTTGTCCTCCACCCAGCGGCATTTCATGTCGTTGTGCCCGACGAACGGATCGTCGATCACTTTCTTTCGGACCAGGGTGGAGTGCACGTCTCCCGGAACCTTCGCGTCGAGCCAGAAATAATCGGTAAAATCGGGCGAGGCGATTTCCAGAGGCGCCCGGGTTCCCGGTTCAAACCACTGCAGCTTCCAGTTGCCCGCCAGTTTCATTCCCATTCCCTCCGCGTTCCTCCGTTTGACGACTCGCATTCACACGCCGCCGGCATACCGCCGCAGCACCCGGTCGACGGCGGCCCCGTACGCTTCGCCGAACAGGATCAGGTGCACCAGCAGATGGTACAGTTGATAGATCGGTTTGCGCTCCTCGTATTCGCGGGCGACGGGGTACGCTTCCCGGTAGGCGGCGTAGAATCGGGGCGGGAACCCCCCGAACAGCTCCGAGAACGCCAGATCGCACTCCCGGTCGCCGTAATAGACCGCGGGATCGATCAGCCAGGGGCGTCCTTCCGCGCCGGCCAGCCAGTTGCCGCTCCACAGATCGCCGTGCAGCAGCGACGGGGCGGGCCGGGCCGGCAGCCACCGGTCCAGACGGTCCATCAGCTTGTGCAGCCCGTCCCGCCTGCCGGTCGGCAGCAGTCCGCGCTTTTCCGCCAGCTTCGCCAAGGGCAGCAGGCGCGAGTCACGGTAGAAGGCCGGCCAGGAGTCGGCCGGCGTGTTCACCTGCGGCAGCAGCCCGATGTAATTGTCCGTGCGCAGCCCGTACCGCCCGTCCGGGCTCGTCGTGCGGTGCTGCGCGGCGAGGCCGGTCCCGAGCGCCTCGATCGTCTCCGGGCGGGCCGGACCGGTCTCGATCCATTCCAGCACGAGCATGCCGCCCGCTTGTCCGGGGATCTCCCCGGCATAGAGCGGCTCCGGAACGGCGAGCGCCCCGGCCTGCCCGAGTAGCCTGAGGCCTTCCGCTTCCCGCTGAAACAAGCGCGCCGGCATGTCCCGGCGCACCTTCACGAAGAGCCGCCGCCGCTCCGTGTCGATGCGGTAAGACTCCCCGATATCGCCGCCCCTCGCCTCCCGGACGGACACGATCCGCTCGTCCGCCATTCCGGGTACGGCCCGGGCGACGGCTGCCTGGAGTTCGTCATCATTCATCCGCGCATCCCTCCTGTCGCGCCTCTTCACGCCGTGCGGACGATGTCTGCGGCGTCTCGATGGCGTGGTGAAACGCAATGCACGCTTCGCCGGTTTCGGCATTGTACGCCCTGGCCGCCCCGCCCATCTTCGCCGCAAGCTGCCGCACGATGTAGAGCCCCAGCCCGGCATGGCCGCCTTTGCTGCCGCGGGCTTCCGCGCCGCGATAGAACCTGCGGAACAGGTTCTCCAGATCTTTCTTGCTGAACGGCGGCCCCGTATTGCAGATTTCATACTCGGCCCGGTCGGGGCGGACACGGACGGCGATCCGGATCCGGCCGCCCGGAGGCGTATGCTCCAGACTGTTCGTCATCACATTGTCCAGTATCCGCTCCGCCATTTCCGCATCGAACCGGACCGGCGCATCGGCATCGCCGCGGATGTCCGCCTCGATGCGGATCCGGCGCTGCCGCGCCTCCAATTCATAGTGAGACAGCTTCTGTCTCAGGAACGGGCCGATCCGGACCTCGACCGGCCGGACTTGCAGGCCGGGGCCTTCCAGTTCGGCGATGTACAGCATCCGCCGGACGAGGGCGGAGCATTTCTCCGCATTCTCCCGGATAATGTCCAGGTATCGGGCCTGTTTCGCCGTGCGCGCCGCTTCGGGATCGTCCAGCAGCGCTTCCGCATAACCGAGAATGAGCGACAGCGGCGTCTTCAGATCGTGGGCCAGCGCCTCGGTCATGCTGCGCCGCTCTTCCTCCATTCGCCACTGGGCGGACAGGGAGCGCTTCAGTTCGTCCTTCATCTCGGAGAACGCGGCGCTCAGCCGCCCGAGCTCATTGTCGGCGCGGTAATCGAGCTCGAAGTCGAGATTCTTGTTCTTGATCTGACGGGCAGCCGCCATCAGCATCTGCAGCGGCTTGTTCACGCGGGCGGCAAAACGTTTCGTGAAGAACAGAATCGCCAGCACGAAATAGATGAACGGCGTCGCGATCATGACGATAAGCAGCGCCGCGATCCAGTAGCGCCCGCTGTCGCTTGCCGGCGACACCTTCAGCTCATAGGCAAGCAGCACGGCGCCGGACAGCCCGTCCTGACCGCTCACGACGGGCACGGCCCGGACGAATCTGCCCCTGGCCGGGAAGGTCGTGTTGAGCCGGCGGATCAAGTCTTCCGGCTGCGCGACGTAGGCCGCATCGCTCGAGCCGTACACCCGGTTCCCGGCCGCGTCGAACACCTGATAGTCCATGCCGTCCCGCGGAATGACCCGCTCCAGCCGTTCCCGGGCGGCCGGATCGATCAGCGCCCCGCCCTGCTCCCGGATGTACGCTTCAATGCCCGGTATTTGAGCCTCATAATAATTTGCGGGGTTAATCTTTTTGTACAGCAAATAACTGAACAGCCAGATCCCCGCCGCATACGTCACGATCGTCGCCAGCAGGCTGGAGACGACGATCAGCACGATGGTCAGCCGGATTTGCGATTTGAGCGGTTTGTCCTTCACGAGCGCGTGCTCCTTCAGCAGGCATTCAACGTTTGTTCCACTTGTAGCCGATCCCCCACACCGTGGCGATGTACTCCGTATCCGGGTCGACGGCTGCGAGCTTGGCGCGGATTTTTTTTACATGTTCGACGACGGTGGACGAATCGCCTTCCGCATCGAAGCCCCACACTTTCTCGTAAATTTGCTCGCGGGAGAACACCTGCCCGCTGTGCGTGGCGAGCAGTTCAACCAGGTCGTATTCCCGCCGGGTCAGCGGGACGGGCTTGCCGCCGATCGAGAGGGTCCGCTCTTTCAGATCCAGCCCCAGATCGCCGAAGTACAGCTTCGACCGCTTCCGCTCGGCGTTCAGATACTGGGCCCGCCGCTCCCGGCGCAGATTGGCTTCGATGCGCGCCATCAGTTCACGCAGGCCGAACGGCTTCAGTACGTAATCGTCGCCGCCGAGGTTGAACGCGGTGATCCGGTCCATCTCCGACTGCTTGGCGCTCAGGAAAATGATCGGGCACATCACCTCGTCCCGGATCGCCCGGCACACCTCGTAACCGTTCAGATTCGGCATCATGATGTCGAGAATGATCAGATCCGGCTGCTTCCGGGCCTGCCGCACCCCTGCCTCGCCGTCGCCCGCGGTGAGCACCGTGTGCCCCCGCGCCTCCAGCTCCTCCCGCAGCAGGGAGACCAGGTCTTCTTCATCGTCGATGATCAAAATGCAGGCCATCCCCTCACCCCTCAACATCGAAAAAGCTTGCGTCCGTCCCCATCATCAGTCTTCGCCGCGCCGCCCTTCCCATCGGCCGAACCACGCTGCGCCGCCCATCGCAAGTACGGCGAAGAGCAGCAGGGCCGGCAGCAGTCCGCGGGTCAACGCATCCGGCTCCGCCGGGAACTGCGCCAATCTGACCGGCCATGCCCACGGCACAAGCGGCCAGATCCGATCCCCGACGCCGGTTGCGCCGACGATCGCCGCCGTCAGCAGCCCGGCTCCTCCGATGCCGACGCTCGCGCCCCATCCGAGGGCGAGGCCGAGCCACTGGTGCAGCGCTATCTGCGGCAGCGCGCCGGCGAAGGCAAGCAGCGCGCCGCCATGGAACAGCCCGGCATCCGCCGCGGCAAGCCCGGGGATCAACCGCATGCCGAGCAGCAGCATCGTCGCCGCGCACAGCAGGCCGCCCGCGTTGATGAGCACAAGCAGCAGCAATCTGGCGGCATAGACGACCGGTCTGGATGCGGTGGAACCGAGCAGTGCGCTGTAATGCCCCGCATGTTCCTCCTGCAGGCTGAACAGTCCGGCCAGCGCTCCGATGGCCAGCGGGAACAGCACGGTCCAGACTTCGAGGAAAACGCCGGGCATCCGCTGCGCCGCGTTGACCGGCAATTGCGACATATACCAGAGGAAGAGCAGCGCGTACGCCGCGGGAGCGGTCATGACGGCCCAGCGGAGCGGCGTCCGCCTCGTCTTCATCCAATCCGCCCGCATCAGGCGCAGCATCGTCACGGCCGGCATGCTTCGATACGGTTTCCTTCGGCGCAGTTCCGTCATGGTCACCGCACCTCTCGGCCCGCGAACCAGCCGGCGGTCAGCGCGGAAGATGCGGCGAGAAACAGCAGCGATGCCGCGATGCCGAGCGGGATGGTAGAAGGCTCAAGCATCGGATCGCCCGGCTGAAGCGGCACGCCGTTCGGATGCACGCCGATGAGCGGCGCCATGAGCCGGGTCGGCCAGCTCCACGGCACGGCGATCCAGTACGGCTTGGCCGCCGCAAGCACGCCGGCCGGCATCGCCGCGATGCCGAGCGCAAGGCCCCCGAAGGCGCCGAAACGGGCCGCCGCAAACAGATGGATCGGAATAAGGCTGAGCGAGACCAGCCAGATCAGCAGACTGGCCGCCGCGATCTTCATCAGCGGAACGCTTCCGCCTGCCGTCAGGAGACCGGCCGCTGCGGCCGCGATGATCAGCACGACGGACGACAGCAACTGATAATAGCCTAGCACAACAATTTTGCTCAGCCAAAGCTTCCCGGGATTGATCGGGTTGGCGCGGAGGCTGCGGTAGTTCCCCGCTTTCTTCTCCCGGTTTTCCGCAAGCACGCAGAGCAGCGAAACCCCGATCGGGACGAACAGCACCGGCCACCAGTTGAAGATCATGGCGAGCAGCGCGCGCCAGGGCAGCATGGTCTGATCCGGCAGGTAGAAGCGGATGACGGCGCCGTACAGCGCGAAGAAGAGCGGTGCGGCCAGCGCAAGTTTCTTGGCGAAGCTGCGCTTGTATTTCAGCCGTTCGGCGGCAATCAGGTTCTTCATCTTGCGCCCGCCCTCCTGTCGGAGGCGCGGACGACTTCCATGAACAGCGCCTCCAGATCGGCGTTTTTGTCCAACGGTCCCTGATAGCGCAGTTTTCCGCCGCTGATGATCCCGATGTCGTCGACGATCTGTTCGACTTCGTTCAGCGCATGGCTCGACAGCAGCACGGTGATGCCCTGCGCGGGGAACGAACGGATCAGTTCGCGCAGATCCTGGATGCCCACCGGATCGAGCCCGTTCGTCGGCTCATCGAGAATGAGCAGCCGGGGGCGCTTGAGCAGCGCGATCGCGATGCCGAGCCGCTGCTTCATGCCGAGCGAGAACTGCGAGGCGCGCTTCCGCCCGACGCCGGCCAGGCCGACCGTCTCCAGCGCTTCGTCGATGCGGCTGTCCGGCAGCCCGAGCATCAACGTGTGCACCTTGAGGTTCTCCCGCGCGGTCAGATTGCCGTACAGCGCCGGCGCTTCGATCAGCGCTCCGATCTGCGCGAGGCTCTTTCGGCTCCACGGTTCGCCGCCGAACAGGATCCGTCCGCCGGTCGGGCGGAGCAATCCCGCGATCATCTTGAGAACCGTCGTCTTGCCGGCGCCGTTCGGTCCGAGCAGACCGTAGACGGTGCCTTCGCGCACGGCGAGCGACACTTCGTCGACGACGGTCGCGCGCCCGAACCGCTTGCTGACGCGGTCGGTTTGCAATACATGGGTCATGTTTCTCATCCCTTTGCTTCATTCATGTAGTTTGCCTGCCATGTCTGAAGCGTATCAGGGAAAAATAAAGAAACGATAAAGCGCGCCTCGCAAAACGCCCGCCAATAAAAAAACAACCGCAAACGCCCGCCAATCAAAAACAACCGCCCCGGAATGCCGCATGAAGCGGCATCCCGAAGCGGTTGCCCGTTCGTTGTCACGGCGGCGCCGCATCACGAGGCTGCGGATACCCGCCGGTTCAATTCCGCGATCAGTTTGTCCAGATCCGACCCGTCCGGATTGAACCGGACGATGTTGCGCAGCGGCATGTACTTCAGGAACGCCTGGAACATCGCCGCGACTTCTTCATTCTGAGACTGAGCCGCCTGGCCGAACGGCGAATGCTTCTGCAGCAGCTCTTTCACGAACGGCGCCGTCCGCTCGTCCGCCAGCAGATCGCCGATCAGCGTGTTGCGGTGAATCTCCCAGGACAGGGACACGGTCGATTCGACATACAGGGTCGCCTCCAGCCGGATGTCCCGGGACGAAGCGCCCACGAGGATGTCGAACTCGCCGCTCTCCACCCGCCAATCGTGGATCTTCGGCTCCCAATAGGCGAACGCGCGCTTGTCCAGACGGAACGTCACCGTCTTCCGCTCGCCCGGCTGCAGCTCCACCTTCGCGAAGCCCTTCAGCTCCTTCACCGGCCGGATGACCGTGCTCTCCCGGTCGCGGACATACAGCTGCACGACTTCCTTGCCCGCCCGCTGTCCGGTGTTCGCGATCGTGACGCGCACTTCCGCCGTCTCGTCATCCTTCATCCGCTCCCGGTCGATCTCGATCTTCTCGTAGGCGAACGTCGTGTAGCTGAGACCGTGGCCGAACGGGAACAGCACCTCCATCTCCTTCGCGTCGTAGTACCGGTAGCCGACGAACAGCCCTTCGCGGTATTCGACGCGGTCTCCCTCGCCGGGGAAGTTCAGATGCGAGGGGTTGTCGGACAGCTTCTTCGGGAACGTCTCCGCCAGCTTGCCCGACGGGTTGACGTCGCCGAACAGCACGTCGGCCACCGCGCCGCCCATTGCCTGGCCGCCCAGGTAGGCTTCCAGCACCGCCTTCACGCTGTCGAGCCACGGCATTTCCACCGGCGAGCCGTTCGCCAGCACGACGATCACCCGTTTCTGGACGCCGGTCACCGCCTCGATCAGACGCTGCTGGTTGTCCGGCATCCGCAGGTGGGTGCGGTCGAACCCTTCCGACTCCCAGCTCTCCGGCAGGCCGGCGAAAATCACGGCCGCGTCGGCCGATGCGGCCGCCTGCAGCGCCTCCTCCACCAGCCCGTCGTCCGCCGCGTCCCGCGCCAGCGCGTACCCTTGCGCGTAGACGACTTCGGCGTCGCCCGCCGAACGGCGGATCTCTTCAAGCGGATGGTCCAGCCGCGTCGGATTGACGTGCGAACTGCCGCCGCCCTGGTAGCGCGGCTTCACCGCCAGCTCCCCGATCACCGCGATCCGGCCGGACTTCGCCAGCGGCAGCGCGCCGTCCTCGTTGCGCAGCAGCACCATGCTCTCGCCGGCCGCCTTGCGCGCCAGCCGGTGATGCGCGTCGGCATCGTAGGTCGCGCCCGGCTTCCGGCTGTCGGCCGCCCGCAGAATGATCGCCAGCAGCCGTTCGACCGCCGCATCCAGCGCCGCTTCCGGCAACGCGCCGCTCCGCACCGCTTCCACGACTTTCTTGTCGTTGATGCCCCCACTTCCCGGCATCTCCAGCTCCAGCCCGGCGGCGACGCCCGCCGCCCGGTCGTTGACGGCTCCCCAGTCGGAGACGACGAAGCCTTCGTGGCCCCATTCTTCCTTCAGAATCGTCGTCAGCAGCTCCGGATGCTCGGATGCGTAGGTGCCGTTCACCTTGTTGTACGAGCACATGACCGTCCACGGCTGCGCCTGCCTGACCGCGCCCTCGAAGCTGGCCAGGTAAATTTCGCGCAGCGTCCGCTCGTCCACGACCGCGTCGACCGACATTCGGCGGTGCTCCTGGTTGTTCGCCGCGTAGTGCTTGAGCGACGTGCCGACGCCCTGGCTTTGCACGCCGAGGATGTGATTCGCCGCCATTTCCGACGACAGGTACGGGTCTTCCGAGAAATATTCGAAGTTGCGGCCGCACAGCGGCGAGCGCTTGATGTTCGCGCCCGGTCCGAGCAGAATCGCCACATCTTCGGCCTGGCACTCCTCGCCGAGCGCCTCGCCGACCTGCCGAATGAGGTCGCGGTCCCACGAACTGGCGAGGGCGGCGGCCGTCGGGAAGCAGGTGGCGGGCACGCTGTCGAACAATCCCAGGTTGTCGGCGTCGGCCCGCTGCTTCCGCAGCCCGTGCGGCCCGTCGGTCATCATGATGGACGGAATGCCGAGACGCTCGATCGGCTTGGTCGTCCAGAAGTCCCGTCCGGACAGCAGCGACGCCTTCTCCTCCAATGTCATTTGCCGCACAAGTTCGCGGACATCCCTTGTCTTCAACTCATGGTCCCTCCCGCATGCTGGCCGTCGCGACGTCAAATGGCCAGATTCCATTCTTCGTGAATCTTGGGCACGTCGGAAATCAACTGCTTCGTGTACGGATGTTGCGGATTGAGGATCACTTCATCGGCGGGACCGCTCTCGACGAACTGGCCTTTCTCCATGATGTAGATCGTGTCGCTGACGTAATAGGCGAGCCCGACATCGTGCGTGATGAAGATGATCGTCATGTTATTCGCTTCCCGCAGTTTGAGCAGCATATCGAGAATGGTCGACCGCGAGCAGGCGTCGATCATGGACGTCGGTTCGTCGGCGATCAGAATTTTCGGATGGAGCATGAAGATTCGCGCGATCATGAGCCGCTGCATCTGTCCGCCGGAAAGTTCGAACGGATATTTGTTGTGCAGTTCCTCGAACTTCAGATTGACGAACGAGCAGGCGTCTTTCATCATCTCGAGCTGTTTTTCTTCCGACAGCTTGAGTCCCTGCAGCTTGATGCAATCCCGAAGCAGCCTCTCCACTTTGTAGAAGACATTGAACGACGAGAACGGGTCCTGGAAGATCGCCTGGATGTCTTTCCAGTACTTTTTCCGGTCCGCGTGGCTCTTGAGGCTTCTGGGCTGGCCCTTGTACAGAATTTCGCCGCTTGTTTCGCTCAGCAGCCCCAGCAGCATTTTCGCGAGGGTCGTCTTGCCGCTGCCGCTTTCGCCGACGATCGAGACGATCTCGCCTTCATGGAAATCGAAACTGACGTCGTGGACGGCCGTTTTTTTGTTCTTCCCGTATCCGAACACCTTCGTCACGTTCTTGCCGCTGAGCAGCACATCAGGCCTCTTCATTCGCATACCACTCCTTCAGCGTGCCGGGGTCGACGTGGCAACGGTACACGCGATTGCCCGACGTCCGGTTTTCGATCTTCCCCTGCCGGCACGCGTCCGTCGTGTACAGGCACCGGTCCGCGAACCGGCAACCGACGATCTTGTGTTTCAGATTCGGCGGCGCGCCGGGAATGGCGGCCAGCTTCTGGGCCTTCATGCCGTGCTCCGGCACGATGATCGAGCCCATCAGACGCTTCGTGTAGGGATGAAGCGGATCGAAGACGATCTGCTGCGACGTGCCCCGCTCCACGATCTCGCCGGCGTACATGACCATGATCTCGTCGGCGACATGATAGAGAAGCGGCAGCTCGTGGGTGATGAAAATCATCGACTTGATGAATTGCTTCGCCAGCAAATCCTTGAGCAGTTTGATGACCGCCTTCTGGGACGTGACATCCAGCGCCGAAGTCGGTTCGTCCGCGATCAGGACGGTCGGATTGAGAATCGTGGAGATGGCGATGACCGTCCGCTGCTTCATCCCGCCCGACAGCTCGTTCGGGAAGGAATCCAGAACCTTCGGCGACAGGTTCAGCGTTTCGAAACGTTCGGTCGCCAGCTCCCGGACCTGACGTTTGTCGAGTTCCGGACGATGCTCCTTCATGATGTCTTCGATGAAATGAATGATCTTCATCGTCGGATTGAGCGCGTTCATCGCCGCCTGCGGGATATAGGCGATTTTCCGTCCCAGAATCTGCTTCCTCAGCTGCTCCTTGCTCAGCTTCATGATGTCGGTGTCGCCGATGATGATGGAGCCGCTGTCATAATGGAGCGGCGGGAAGTAGAACCCCATGAGGCTGATGGACAGCGTCGATTTTCCGCAGCCCGATTCGCCGGCGATGCCGAGCGTTTTTCCTTCTTCCAGCGTGAAGCTGACGCCGTCCACGGCAAAAACCTTTTCCTTCAGGCGGGTTCTGTAATAGGTCTTCAAATCCCGGACTTCCAGAACCGTGTTTCCGGCAGCGGAAACCTCGCCCCGGGCAATTTCCAGCGTGTTCGGTTCCATGGGCTAGCTCCTTATCTTCGGATTGAAAATTTCATCCATTCCCGTATTGATCAGGAACAGCGCGAACGTGATCACGGCGATGACGAGCGCGGGCGGAATGAAGGCCCACCAGGCTCCGGATACCGGCGCCGCAAAGATGAGCGCCCAGTTCATCATGGTGCCGAGCGAAATGGTGTCGTACGGTCCGAGCCCCAGCATCGAGATCGACGCTTCGGCCAGAATGCCGGACGCGACCTGGAGAATGAACGCCATGAACACATAAGAAGCGATATACGGCAGGATCTCGAACACGATGATTCGGAATGTGCTGTGGCCGGAAATCTTGGCGAGATTGACGTGGTCGCGGTTGCGCAGCGACACCGTCTGCGCCCGGACCGCCCGCGCCGTCCACGGCCAGCTGGTGAGCCCGATGATGAGCGCCACGATGAACGCGCTGCGGGAATCAATGCTGACGGAGATGAGGATCAGGATCACGAACGACGGGATGACGATGAACATGTTCGTCAGGGCCGTCAGGACGTTGTCAACCCATCTCCCGACATAACCCGAAGCGAGGCCGATGACGAGTCCGATCGCGGTGGCGATCAATCCGGCGATCAGGCCGATCTCGACGGAAGTCCGGATGCCGTATACGAGTTCCTGGAACAGATCCCGGCCGAAGTTGTCGGATCCCAGCCACAGTTCGGAGCTGGGCGGCTGGAAGGCGAACGCCTTCATCTCGAACGGGTCTGCCCGATTAATGAGCGGGTAGATCAGCACGAACGCGGTCATGAGCAACGTGATGATCGCGCCGATCAGGAATTTGGGCGATCGCAGCAAAATACGGACTGTGCTTCCCATCTCAACCTTCCTCCATTTGGGCAGCCTTGATTCGCGGATCGACGATGCCGTAGATGATCTCGACCGTGAAGTTGGCCAGCAGCACGGTGACCGCGATCAGCAGGGTGCACCCGGAGATGAGCGGGTAATCCAGCTGGCGAATGGCGGTGAACAGCCACGTGCCGATGCCCGGATAACTGAAGACGATTTCGCAGATGAGCGAACCGCCGATCATCGTGCCGAGCGACAGGGCGAGCCCCGTAATCTGGGGCAGCATGGCGTTCCTGAAGACGTAACGGGCGACGCGGGAATCCCGAATGCCGAGCAGTTTGCTGTACAGCACGTAATCGGAGTTCAGCTCGTAAATGGCCATCTCCCGCATGCCGATCGCCTGACCGCCGATCGTCACGAGCACGATGGACAGGAATGGCAGCGTATGGTGCCGGATGACCGACCAGATGAATTCCAGGCTGAGATTCGGGACCATCTGATAATCATAGCCGCCGGAAATCGGGAACCACTTCAGCGTGATGCCGAACAGGTACAGCATCATGATGGCCAGCGTAAAGAACGGAATCGAGTTGATGAACAGCGCGACCGGGAACAGGACCTTGTCGAATACGCCCTTGCGGTACGCCGCCACGGCGCCGAGCACGTTGCCGAGGATCCAGCCGACCAGGATGGCCGGAAGCTGGAGTCCGACCGTCCATGGGACGGCGGACCCCAGAATATCCGACACCTTGCGGGGATACAGTCCGAACGAAGTGCCCAGATCGCCTGTAAGCAGGTTTTTCAGATAGATGCCGAACTGGACGATAAGCGGTTTGTCGATCCCGAACTCTCGCGCGAAGTTCTCGTACACGCGCTTGATCGAGTCGCTGTCGGTCATGCCCTGCGATACCTGGGAAGCGATCGTGCTGACCGGGTTGCCTTCGATGAGCCGTGGCAGCAGGAAGTTGAGCATGAGCGCGACGATCAGGGTCGCCAGATACCATCCCGCTTTCTTGACGAAATATTTCGTATAGGCATTCAAAACGTCTATACCCCCGCGTTCAAGTGTGAATTGGCATCAAGCGTTCATTGGCTCGAGATTTGATACAGCGCCTTGACGCCGGCTCCGTCCATTGCGATTTGCGGCGGAATGTTGCTGCCGTCGCCATCGACCGGGAAGCCTTTCCACACCGATTCGTTGACCGTGTAGAAGACCCACGGACGATACATGAGCGGGACGGAAGGAACGTCCTTCAGCCAGATTTGCGTCAGTTCGGTGTACAGCGCCTTGGCTTCGGCATCGGACACCGTCGGAATCTTCTCGATGATTTCGTCCGCCCGTTCGTTCTTGTAGCGGCCCCAGTTCCAGAACGCCATTTCGCCGATCGGCGCGACGCCCTTCGAGTACATGATCGTGCGCGCGCGGCTCCACGGGTTGGCGGGCGTCACGTTGCCTGCGGGCGTGTTCATGATGATGTCGAACTTGCCGGTCTGCAGGTCGTTCGTCCACACCGGAGCTTCGGGGAACTTCGTCCGGATTTCGATGCCGATCGCCTTCGCGCTTTGCGCGACGATCTCCAGGGCGGCGTTCCAGTCGGACCAGCCGTACGGACATTCGATTTCATACGGCCCGAGGCGGACGCCGTTCAGGACGCGGATGCCGTCTTTGCCCCTCTCGGCGCCGATGCTGTCGAGCAGCTTGTTCGCGGCGTCGACGTCGGTCGTCCATTGCAGCGGCTTGATCGCGTCTTGGTCGATAAACTTGTTTTCCGCCGGCGTGTCGAGCAGCAGGGACGGCTTCATCGGAGCGGAATAGCCGCTCATCGCCAGCTCCGCGATCTTCGCATAGTCGATCGCCATCGCGATGGCTCTCCGGACGTCCGGATTGTCGAGACCCGGAACCGTCGTGTTGAAGAAGATGGACGGCATCGATCCGGGCAGATAGTACGGCGCTTCGCTCAGATACGTCTTGATCGGCGCTCCGTCTTCCCACATCTTCCACACTTGCGGAATGAATTGCTGCGACACGTCCACCTCGCCGTTCTTGAAGGCCAGATCGCCGGCCGCGTTGTCCTTGTAGATGTTGTGGGTGATGTATTTCGGAGCGGGAAGCTTGCCGAACAGGACTTGCCCCCAGTAATTGTCGTCGCGGATGAGCGTAATCTTCTGGTCATTATAGAAATAAAGCTTGTACGGTCCGGTGCCGACCGGATTGTCGTTGGGCTCTCTGCGGATGGCCGCGAGATCGTAGCCCGCTTTCTCCTCGATGGCTTCCCAGATGTGCTTCGGCAACATCGGGATGAGTTCGATGCTCTCCAGCACGACCAGTCTGTTCGGGTTGTCCGGTTTCATCTTGATCGTGACCGTGTGAGCGTCTTCGGCCACGACATCCTGGATGTAATCCCAATAGCTGGTCCAGTTGATTTCATAGCGTTGACCGAGCTTGTAGGTGTACACCACGTCTTCCGAGGTGAACGGCGTGCCGTCGTTCCACTTCGCTTCCGGGTGCAGTTCGATCTTCAGCGTCAGATCGTCCACCCAGTTGTAGGAAGTGCCCAGCAACGGCTCCAGGTTGCCGTCGAGCATGTTGATCATGAACAGCGTCTCATACACCAGTTCCCGCGAGTTCCCGTAGTTGATCGGGAAGGCCGGGTTGCCGCTCAGCAGGTTGAAGTTGGTCGGCGCGCCCCACTGCAAACCGTTGATGTACAGCGTTTCGTTCCGGGGCGTTTCTCCCGACCCCGACGCGCCGCCCGAAGATCCTCCGGAATCGCTGGAGCCGGAATCGGACGAGGATCCGCCGGACGAGGACGTGCTGCCCGTTTGCGTATTCTGCGTCGATCCGGGAGATGACGACTTCGAGCATGCGGCAAGCAGCGAGAAGATCATCACCAGACAGACGAACAGAATCGAAGCCTTTTTCAGCCTCATTGCTTTCATCTCCCCCTCTGGTTGTAGTTTCGCGTTTTGTCCCCCGCGGAGGTAAACGCTTACATTCACGAGTATAGGACTGCGGCCCCGCCCGCGAACATCCTTGAATTTTGTGATAATATCCAATTTTTTTTGTCGGCCGTCAGTATTGCTTCAGTATTGCTCGAGCTCGTAAACCTCCTGAATCCGCCGGGCCAATTCTTCGGGCTCGAGCTTCGAGCCCGGCGTCAGCAGTTCCTGCAGTCCCTCGTTGAGCGTCTGCACGACGATGGGCTGCAGCCGCACGTCATAGACGGGCGTCATGTCCACTTTCTCCAGCAGGTCCAGGTATTCCGCGAACAGCGCGGGCGCCTGTTTGCGGTCGTAGCTGGTCACGCGGGACACGGAGATGTCGCCCAGCTCCGCCAGCATGCCCGCGGCTTTCTCGCCCGTGAGCCATTTCACGAGCCGGACCGCCGCATTCAGTTTTTCCCCCCTCAGATTGGCGTTGAGCGCCAGCGCCCACCCCGATCCGCCCGAGACCGCGTCCGGCTTGCCCCGGCCTCCGGGCACCGCCGGCAGAATGGCCAGACGGGTCTGATCCAGGACCGGTTTCTGCGCGTCGGCGACGACGGACGAGATCGCCCAGCCGCCCTCCAGGAACATGGCCGCCTGTCCGACGTAATAGGCCGTCCGCTGTTGATTGTTGTTGAGGTTGTTGATGCTGGCGTTGAACGCCCCGATATCGGACAGTTCCCTGATCGCCTTGAGCGCGTTGACAAATTCCGGATCGGTAAATCTGGCGCCGCTGTTCTCTTTGAGCGACATGAACCAGTCCGTGCCGGTATGCCGGTCCGCCAGCGTGCTGAGCAGGCTGGAAACCGCCACCCACTGGTCCTTGTTGCCCATCACGATCGGCGTCGTCCCCAGTTCCTTGATTCTCTGCAGGGCGTCCACGAATTCGTCCCAGGTCCGGGGAAACTCGATATAACCGGCGCGCCTCAGAATCTCGCTGTTGTAGAACACGAGGGAAGAGACCGTCAGCTGGACCGGAACGCCCGCGATGACATCGCCGACCCGGAAATCTTCGAAGGCTTCGGGATGAAAACTGTCCCGCCACTCCGGATCCGTGTTCAGCACCCAGTCGACGGGCATGATAAGGCCGTTGTCCAGCAGCTTTTCGGCGTCCGAGCCGAGCATCATGAACACGTCCGGCAGCACGTTGCCGGCGGCAAGCGTCCGGATCTTCGTCTTCAGCGAGGCATTGTCAAGAATATCCTCGGAAATTTCGATATCCGGATTCTGCTGCTTGAACTGTTCCACCAGCTTCCGGTGAACGACATCGACGGCCGTCGTCGACGTCGCCGTCCAGGAATGCGCGAGCGTCAACGTGATTTTGGGAGACGGAGCGTCGCCCGGGAATTTGACTTCGAAACCGGCTTGCCGCGGAGAATCGGACGCGGCCCCGCAACCGGCCAGCAACCATGCCGAAATCGGCATGACGACCGCAAGAACTGCCGCAATCAGCCTCTGACGCATGACCGATCAACCTCTGCCATCGGCGTTGAAGGATTCGGACCGACGGTTCCGGTATTCCCGGGGGGAACAACCGGTATAGGTCCGGAAGATCGACGAGAAATACTTGTAATCCCTGAAACCGACCTTCTCCGCGATCTCATAGGTTCGCAGCCAGGTCGAGTCCAGCAGCCGCCTTGCCTCTTCGACACGGATCCGGTTCAGCCACCGCATGAAATTTTCGCCCATCTCTTCCTTGAACACTTTGCTCAGATGGGCCGGCGTCACGCAGACGTGCTCGGCCGTCTCGGACAGTCCGATCGGTTCGCCGTAATGGGTCATGGCGTAGCGAACCGCCTCTTTCACCAGCCGGGAGTGAACCTTCGCTTCTTCCGCCGACGCGCCGGGGCTGTCCGTTTCGCGGCACGCGCCGCACGACAGGGCGCCAAGCGCGTCTTCGTAAGAATCGGCGATCTGGGTCAGCGTGTGTACGGAACGACCGGGCCGGACCGAGACGGGCAGTCTCAGGTAAGTCGACAGATTGGTCCGCACGGCTTCGCAGACGTCCCCGACCGGCGTTTCCGGCCGGAGGTTGATCAGGCCGATCACGGTGTTCGGCTCCGCGTAACTGACGAATCCGGGAAAACGGGCGAGCAGCGTCTCTTCCACGATGTTGAGAAAGGCAAACGCCATCGCTTCCTGTTCCTTCCTGGTCATGTGCTCCGCGAACAGCCGGTTCCCGTCCGCCTTCACGACCAGCACCCGGTAGGCCGGTCCGTCGAGCGGAATCCGCAGCGTCGCCGCCTGCTCCCGGATCTCCCCGGCATCCGCCCGCCGGTCGAGCAGCTTGTGCATCAGCTTCGATTTCATGTGCGGAAGCTGCTCGTTGAACAGCATGTTCCGGATTAATTCCCGCTGCCTCGTCAGCCGCTTGTGTCTCTCCCGATCGCGGTATTCGACGAGGAGCTCGACCAGCTTTTCGGCCTGGACCGGTTTGAGCAGATAATGGCGAATGCCGAGCGACATCGCTTCCTTCGCATATTGAAATTCTTCATATCCGCTCAGCAGAATCAACTCGATGTCCGGATATTCGGGCTTGACCGCCCTGGCCAGTTCGATTCCCGTCATCACGGGCATCCGGATGTCCGCCAGAATCAGATGGACGGGGTGGCTCTGCAGCTTGATCAGTGCTTCCTTGCCGTTGCGCGCTTCCGCCGTGATCGCGATGCCGTGGCTCGGCCAGTCGATCGAGGTCATGATGCCTCTGCGCACGATGATTTCGTCGTCCACCACCATCACTTTATACATCCTGCACCGATCCTTTCTCGTAGGGTTGCCTGATCGTCACGGTGGTTCCTTCGCCGGGCGCGCTCACGAACGTCACGCCGTATCGGGCGCCGTAGTTCAGCTTGAGCCGGTCATGGATATTCTTCAGGCCGAGTCCCCGCTGGTCCGTCGCCGGTTGATCCAGCACCGCCTGTATGGCCGCCGTGTCGGCACCGACCCCGTCGTCGCTCACCTGATAGACGAGATCGTCGCCGTCCCGGAACACGCGAATGTCGATCCGGCCGCTCGCGCCCTTCGGCTCGATGCCGTGGCGGATCGCGTTTTCCACCACCGGCTGCAGCACCATCTTCGTTACCTTGCAATCCAGCGTATCCTGCCCGACCGACACCGAGAAGACGATCACCTCTTCATAGCGCTTCTGCTGGATCTGAATGTAATAGTGGATGTACTCGATCTCCTTCGCGACCGTCGTGAACCGGCTGCCCCTGTTCAGACCGATCCGGAACAGCTGCGACAGGGCGCTTACCATGGAAGCTGTCTCGAACGCCTTCTCCATCCGGCTCATCCAGTAAATGAGATCCAGCGTGTTGTACAGGAAATGCGGGTTGATCTGCTCCTCGAGCGCCTTCAGTTCCGCGTCCTTCTGCTTGATCCTGGACACATGGACTTCGTTGATCAATTCGTTCAGCCGCTGGGACATGCGGTTGAAGCTGCGGGTCAGCAGGGCGATTTCGTCGTTGCCCCGCACCTTCATCTCCTGGAACTGTTCCCGCTCCACGTGTTTCATCAGGATACGGAGCTGCTTGAGCGGCTCGAGCACGCGGTATCCGAAGAGCAGGATGAATCCGAAGCAGACGGCCAGACCGGCGGCGATGGAATAGATGGTGACCTGTTTGATGACCTCGCCGGGCTTCGAAATCCGCTCATAGGGCGTCAGCTCGACGATATACCAGTCCTGCGCCTCCATCCGGTAGAAGACGCCGAGGTAATTCCGGCCGTCCACGCTCGTGTTGAAGGTGCCTTCCGATTGGCCGTCCATGCCCGACGGCAGCGGAAACGTCCCGATCTTTCTCCCGATCTCTTCGTCCGAAAGCGACGACAGGACGACCTTGTCCCGGTCGATCAGGTAGAAGAGACTCTGATCCTGCGCCTTCGTCCTGTACAATTCGCGTATGCTGCTTTCGAGAAGGTTGATTTTCAGGATGCCCAGGGAGCGGCTGATATTGTGGATGTCCCGGATGTCGCGGATCATGGTGATGACGTTCACTTCTTTGCCCTGCACGAACACGATGTCGAAATACCAGCTGTCCCTGCCCCTCAGGTCCTTCGCGCGGATCAGCCTGTCGCCGGGAACGCGGTTGACCACGCCCCGATTGTCGATCCCCGTCTCGCTCAAATCCTGGATGTAAATGGAATAGATATAATTCTTGTTGAAGGCCTGTTCGTTCATGATGGAGAGGATCCGCGCGTAATACTGCTGCCTCGCCTCGGCATCGGGGGCCGAAAGATAGGCGATCACTTCGCTGTTCTGAATCAGGTTGAGCGAAATGGTGTTGACTTCGTTGATGATCATGTCCAGCGTGTTGGAGAATTGCTTCGCGTTGGCCAGATTCAGCTCGATGGCCTGGTTGCGGACGACTTTTCCCGCCTCGAAATAGGAGAAACCGCTTACAATCAGAATGGGACACACCGTCAGAATCACGGCGAAGACCATGATTTTGGTGCGTATGCCGACAAAACGTCTGTTTGCCATGTCACAACACCGTCGCTGCCCGGTTTGAAAAGCAATCCGGCCGAAATGTAACCGCTTACAGAAATACAGGATCTGGAATACATTCCAACAAAAAGCTGCCTTTCGGCGTTCTTGTAAGATCAAACATAATCGATCGTGCGCGTTAAGGCAATATAAAATCACCGGAAACGCAAAAACGGTTACAATCCCGAGTAGTGGTGTAAAAATGATGGCGGTCACTTGACAAAAGGGAAGCCATCGTGTGGATTCTACTATAGAGACATCAATCAACATAGTAGGAGGTCTCACACGATGGCTTCTATAGATAGAATCGCACTTTTGGAGCTTTTGCGCAAGTGTGGTGCTGATGGCAATGTCGACTTTTTGAAAGAAGCTCTTCAGGTGTTGGTTCAATCCCTCATGGAGGCGGAGGTCTCCGCGAAAATCGGCGCAGAACGTTATGAGCGCAACGAAGGACGAACTACCTATCGCAACGGGTACCGGGAACGTGATTGGGATACCCGGGTAGGAACGCTGAAACTGCGGATCCCCAAGTTGAGACAAGGAAGTTACTTCCCCAGTTTGCTGGAACCGCGTCGGCGTGCGGAAAAAGCCCTCTTGGCCGTGGTTCAGGAGGCGTATGTCCACGGCGTGAGTACGCGTAAAGTGGACGAACTCGTCGAAGCACTGGGCATGCAGGGCATCAGCAAAAGTGAGGTTTCGCGCATCTGCAAAGAATTGGACGAGGTGGTTCTGGCTTTCAAGGAACGACCGCTGGATGCGGCCTACCCCTATGTCTGGTTGGATGCGACGTTCCCCAAAGTACGCGAAGGCGGACGGGTATGCAACATGGCGTTGGTCCTGGCGATCGGCGTTCGCGCGGATCTCCGGCCGCGCGCCGACCAGAACCGTCTCCATCGGCAGCCTCCACTCCGCCCGGTCGCCGTCCGCCCACTCCCGCTCCACGACCGCGTAGCCTTTTTCCATCCGGTACGGGCAGGCTTCCCCGTTCACCGCGAGGACCGGTTCCGCCGTCTGGAACCAGTCCGGCACGCGCAGCGCGAGCGCCAGCCGGACGGCGCCCCCGCCGGAGACGGACAGCCCGAACGTCACCGTGCCGTCCCACGGCAGCCCCGAGCGCTGGTGCAGCGTCACCTCGCGCCCCGCCGCGGCGAACCGCGCTTCGCTGCCGATGTACAGGTGCACATGCACCCTGCCCGCCGCTTCGTCGATGTCGTAGATGTAGTCGTCGAGCGATGCGAGCAGCCGCGCGACGTTCGGCGGGCAGCAGGAGCAGCCGAACCATTTCTGGCGGATGGGCTTCACGTGGCGGCGGTCCGGGTTCTTGAGGCTCGCCTCCGGCCACACCTCCAGCGGGTTGACGTAGAAGAAATGCTTCCCGTCCCGCGCCATGCCGGCGAGCACCGTGTTGTAGAGCGCCCGCTCCATCACGTCGGCGTACTCGCTCCGCGCCTCGAGCCGCAGCATCCGCCGCGCCCAGAAGATCAGCACGATCGACGCGCACGTCTCCGCGTACGCGAGATCGTTCGGCAGATCGTTATCGAACGTGAACGCCTCGCCGTTGTGCGTCGACCCGATGCCGCCCGTGATGTACATCCGCTTCTTCGTCGCGTTGAACCAGAGCCGCCCGCACGCCTCGCGCAGGCCGGAATCGCCGGTCAACCGGGCGAGATCGGCCTGCGCGCTGTACAGATACACGGCGCTCACCGCGTGGCCGACCGCCGCCGTCTGCTCGCGCACGGGCAGATGGGCCTGGTTGTACTCGAGATTCGGCTTGCCCGAACCCCAGATCGGCGGCCGCCCCCGCTTCCACTCCTCCAGAAAATAGTTCGGCTCCTTCCCGCGCTCGTCCACGAAAAACTTCGCCAGCCAGAGATACCCCTCTTCGCCCGTCGCGCCGTAAAGTCTCACGAGCGCCAGCTCGACCTCCGGATGCCCGCAGCAGCCGCGCAATTGCCCCTTGCCGGGTCCGAACACGCGGTCGATGTGATCGGCGAACCGGCACGCGATGTCGAGCAGCCGACGCTTGCCCGTCGCTTCATGACAGGCAACCGCCGCCTCGAACAGATGCCCCGCGCAGTACAACTCGTGCGCCTCGTACAGATTCTTCCATCGGTTGTCCGGTTCCTTGATCGTATAGTACGTGTTGATGTAGCCGTCCTCGTGCTGGGCCTGTCCGATCAGTTCGATCGCCTCGTCCATCGTCCGCTCCAGTTCGGGATTCGGCCTGAAGCGGAGCGAGTACGCCGCGGCCTCCAGCCATTTGTACAGGTCGCTGTCCTGGAACACGAACCCGTGGAACTCGCCTTCCTCGAGCCCGGCCGCGATGCGGAAGTTGCGGATCGCGCGGCTCGGCTCCGCCCCTTCGATCCGGTCGTTCAGCGCCTCCCATTGATACGGAATGACCGTGTCCGTCACGAGGTCCTGATAGCCGCTCCAGAAATCGTCGCGTATGCGAATGTCCGGTTTGCCCATGCCGTCCCCGCCTTCCCGGTTCTGATACGATTTGACCCTTCACACAGGCGAGTATATGCGGTAATGTGGGGATGGACCAGTGAAGGATTGCGCTTTTTCCTATAAAAAATGAGACTTGTACCGTCGGGGAGGCAGACCATGCGCGAAACCGTCTGCATCGAGCTGACGGCGCCGCCGCTTCCGTACTGTCTGGAGTCGGGGCTCGCGGTGTTCCGGCCCGGGGACCGGCATCCGAACCGCGCCGACTTCGGCGTGTTCGATCTGCTCATCGGCGTGTCCGGGACGCTTCATATCGGGGAGAACGGGCGGGAATGGAGCCTGCGCGAAGGGGAGGCGCTGATTCTTTTGCCCCGGGGGCATCATTACGCGGTAAGGCCGTGCGGGGAAGAGACGACTTTCTGGTGGGTGCATTTCGAGCATCCGGATTGGCGCGAGACGGCCGGTACGGCCGATGGCGTTGAGTCCTTGCATGTGTCCCCCTTCGACCGGCCGAGGGTGATCCGGCTGCCGAAATATGCGCGCCTGCCCGATCCGCGACCCGCATTCGACCGGATGCGGCGGCTTGCGGACATGCCGATCGGCGAGGGGTTCTGGGAGAAGCAGCAGCTCCTGATTCAACTGCTCGCCCTGCTCGAACAGGGGCAGGCCGGGTCCGCCGGGACGCCGGCCACGCGCGTCGCCGGGCGCGCCGCCCTCTTCCTCCAACAGCATTAACGGGAAAACATCACAAACGAGACGCTTGGCGAACGGCTGCACTACCATCCCAGCTACATCGTCCGCTGCATGAAGAAGGTATATGCATGTGGACGAAGAGCCGAACATGCTGTACCGGCCGTCCGTCGATGTCACGCTGAACTCGGCGGCGCCGATCTACCGGAACCGGATGCTGGCCGTCGTGCTGACCGGCATGGGCCAGAACGGACTCGAGGGGTGCCGCCGGGTGAAGGCGCACGGCGGCCTCGTGCTGACGGAGGCGGAGGAATCGTGCGTCGTATACGGCATGCCGAAGGTCGTGCACGAGGCGGGGCTCTCGGACGCGCAGGCGGCGCTGCCCGCCATGTTCTCCAGCATTATGTCGTTCTTGTAATGGTGTGAGAGGAGGGTTCGCGTGCCGGATCGATTCGGTGAGGCAGCCTTCAAGGAGCGGTCCGGAAGCGGCGAAACCGGCCGGACTCCGGCCGTCGGCGCCGGGCCGTCGGTCGACGCCGGGCCGCCGGCCGACGCCGGACGGACCGCGGAAACCGGACCGGCCACCTTGTAGCCGAGCAAATATTCATCGTACCCCGCCAGCAGCGCGACATCGGGCGGTCCCTCGCTGTCCGCTCCGTCTCCGCCCGACCAGTATGCCGTTCCGCCGATCGTCTCGCAAAAAAGCACGCCGTCCGCGTCCGCCGCGGCCTTTTTCGCCTCCGTGACCGTAAGCTCCGACCACCAGCAGAAGTCATGCAAAGTCGCCGGACCGTGTCCCGTAAAATACCGGATCGCAAGCTCCCGCATCGCTTCTTCTCCGGACAGTTCGCGCGGATTCGGCGCCCAGTCCTCCAGCAGCACGAACGTCTGCTGCCTGCCCTCAAGGGGCCCGGGGCAGATCAGCCCGGCATGGGCCAACATCCACAGGATGTGGTAGCCGCGCTGCTGCCTGGTGCTGATCCCCGCCTGTTCCAGCAGCTACGTCAATTCGGCGCGGGTCATCCGCTGCCGATCCTTCAGCGCGCCCTCGATCAGCCTGCCGCATTGCGCGATCAGCCGTTCGTCAATCTCCAGCTGCCGCTGTCTGCGCCGGTCGCGGGCGAGCACGCGGGGAGCGGACAGCCGGACCATCCAGCGCGCGTCTTCGGCGGGCACCGCATGCAGCGTGCCGCGCAAAGCCCAGGTGAGCACGATGCGCCGATCGGCGATGGCCCGCTCGACATCGGCCAGAGTCGCGCTTTCCGTGCGCAGGCCGATCGCCCATGTCGCCTGCGCGTAATCCTGCGCCTGCAGGGCGCCGAGCCGGCGGACGACGTCGGCGGGCGTCTCCGTTTTGGGACCGCTGATGAGCAGATTCCGCATCCTGCGGAAGGCGATGGCGGCATCGGGCATTTGGTTCACCTCACTCCGGCAGTTCACGATATGTGAAATAGTCGAAGTCCGCATGTTTTCCCTGTCCGCTCAGGTCCTGCACGCAGATCCCCAGGAAGGCGCCCGTGAAGCCCTGGTCGATCATGCGGCCTTCGATCTTCGCTTCCACGTTCTCGTCGGAAATGACACTCGCGTCCAGTTCCGGCCCGATCGGCGTCCAGTCCTTCCCGTCCCGCGAATAGAGGAACTGCAGCCGGTCGTAATGGAGCGACGCTTTCAGGTGGACGCGATCCCACCCGTCAACGGACACCTGCCGCTCCAGCGGTTCGTCGTACAGGCCGCGGTCGCTGCACATGATGTTCAGGCATTTGCCCAATTGCTCGTCGCGGCTGATGTACAGGTAGTAGTAGTTTCGCGTGTTGTAATAATGGATGAGGCCCGCCAGCTGCTGGAACGTGTCCGGCTCGAACTCGACCGCCGTCTCCGCTTCCGCAACGAACGCTTGCTGCCGGCGCGCGATCAGGCTTTGCCGATGCTTGGAGGAGAGCGATTCCCGCCCGATCAGCCGCAGGTATCCCGACCGCGCGGTCAGCGACGCCCACTGCTCGTCGAGCGGCTCGCGCAGCGTCTGGAAGTGGATGGAGATCCGCTCTCCGTCGAAATGGTCCGTCTCCGGCTCGGGCGGGAACGGATGGTCCGGCAGGTCGGGCGCGGGCACGACCGCCTTCGGGCTGTTCCCGCCGCCGGCCGGGCGCAGCCAGCCGTCCTCCGTCCATTCCACGGGCAGCAGCGCCGTCTCCCGGCCGAGAATGCAGCGCTCCGACGGGCGGAGCGGCCGGCCGCACAGGTAAGCGAAGTACCAGTCGCCGGTCTGCGTCTGCACCAGGCTGGCGTGACCCGCCCGCTGCAGCTCCAGTTCGGGTTTGTTCGCCGCGGTCAGGACGGGATTTTCGGGGTCGACCTCGTACGGACCGAACAATGATCTTGATCGCGCGACCGTCACCGCGTGGTTGAACCGGGTGCCGCCTTCGGCCGTGACAAGGTAGTACCAGCCGTTGTGTTTGTAGAGATGCGGCCCTTCCGTGAGCCCCAGCGGCGTGCCGCGGAAAATGTTGCGGATCGGTCCCAGAAGGCGCCGCTCTTCCGGTGAATACTCCTGCAGCGCGATTCCGGCGAACTTGTTTTTGCCCTTGCGGTAGTCCCAGATCATGTTGACCAGCCACTTGCGGCCGTCGTCGTCATGGAACAGGGACGGGTCGAATCCGCTGCTGTTCAGGTAGATCGGCTCGGACCACGGCCCTTCGATGCTCGGGGCGGTCACCAGATAATTGTGGGTGTCCTTGAACGGGCCGACGTGGCTCTTCACATCCGTGAATACGAGGTAGAACAAGCCGTCGGCGTAGCTCAGGCAAGGCGCCCAGATGCCGCCGGAGTCGGGATTGCCGAGCATGTCAAGCTGGCTCCGGCGCTCGAGCGGCCGGGCGGCCAGGCGCCAGTGGCGCAGGTCGCGGGAGTGGTGGATCTGCACGCCGGGGAACCACTCGAACGTGGAGGTCGCGATGTAATAGTCGTCCCCCACCCGCAGGATGGACGGGTCCGGGTTGAAGCCGCGCAATACGGGGTTGTGGATCGTTTTCATGACGATCGTCCTCCTTGGGATAGGATTGCCGGTCCGGGCCTGACGGGATCGCGGGTGGCGCGCGCTTGCGCCAGCGGTCTTCAGGACCGTTGGCACGGGGGCGCGGGCCCCCGTCATGACCGCTTACGGTTTCCCGGACCGTTATCTCCGGCTCACGGCCCGCCGCTCCCCCTCCAACGGTTCACCGCATCGCCGGCAAGTCCGACGAATGTATTAAATTGATGGTTTACAACCCGCTCCTTTCCAGCGTACTATAATAAGCAGAGATCGTCAAACCGCGTTCTATATTATCAAACATAATTGGCCGTATCCCACACCCTCGGAAAGGAGTTGCGACCGCCATGCCGATCATCCAGGCGCTGGACCGTGCGCTGCGTATTCTCGACCTGTTCGACGAGCACACCCCCGAGCTGAAACTGACCGAGATCAGCGCGCGCATGCAGCTGCATAAAAGCACGGTGCATGCCCTGCTGCGAACGCTGCAAATCCACGGCTACATCGAGCAGGACGAGGAGAGCGGCAAGTACCGGCTCGGCCTTCGCTTGCTGGAAAAAGGACAGATGCTGCTGCAAAATCTCGACATCCGCAACGTAGCCAGACCGCATTTGCAAGCCCTTTCGGACGCGACCGGGCAGACGGCGCATCTGCTCATTCTGGACGGCCGGGAGGGGGTGTACATCGACAAGGTGGAAGGGGCGCAGGCGGCCATCCGCTATTCCCGCATCGGCCGCCGGGTGCCGCTGCACAGCAGCGCCAGCGGCAAGGTGCTGGCCGCCTTCCAGCCGCCGGACGCGCTGGAGCGTCTGCTGGCCGGCTACAGCTACGTGCGGCACACGCCGAACACCATTGATTCCGAGGCGAAGTTTCGCCGGGAGCTGGAAGAAGTGCGGAAGCACGGGTGCGCCTTCGACCGGGAAGAGAATGAACCCGGCGTCCTGTGCATCGCGGCGCCGATCTTCGGCCATGACGGGCAGGTGCTTGCCGCCATGAGCCTGTCGTGCATGACCGCGCGGGTGGACGAGGCGGAGGCGCAGCGGCTGGCGGAACGGGTGCGGAAGACGACGGCAGAGATTTCGGCCCGCCTCGGGCACCGCTGACGGAGAGCTGCACCCCCTCAAAAAAGATTATTGGAATGGAGTGAACCAGATGCGCATTATTCGTTACATCGGGGACGACGGAGCTGCGCGCCTCGCGGCGGTGACCGACGAGGAGCAGGCTTTCCCGCTCCGGTCGCCGGATTTCATGACGCTGGTGCGGGAAGCGGACGAGGCGGGGATCACGCCGCTGGAAGCGGTGCGCCGTCAGATCGCGGGCGCACAGCCGCTGCCCGGCGACTGGCGCGAGTTGAACCTGCTGACGCCGGTGGATGCGCCCGAGGTGTGGGCGGCCGGCGTCACTTATGAGCGCAGCAAAGAAGCGCGCAACGAGGAGTCGAAGGGCGCCGCAACCGGCGACGAAACGTTCTACGACAAGGTGTACCGGGCCGAGCGGCCGGAGATTTTCTTCAAGTCGACGAGCGCCCGCACGGCGCGGCCGGGCACACCCGTCTGCATCCGCAGCGACTCGGACTGGCAGGTGCCCGAGCCGGAACTCGGCATCGTGCTGGACCGCGGCGGCCGCATCCTCGGCTACACGGTCGGCAACGACATGAGCTGCCGCGACATCGAGGGCGAGAACCCGCTCTATCTGCCGCAGGCGAAAATCTGGCGCCGCTCCTGTTCCATCGGTCCGGCGATCCGGCTGGCGGAAACCGTGCCGAATCCGTATGACCTGACGATCACCTGCCGCATCTATCGGGACGGTCAATTGGCGGTGAACGAGTCGGCCAATACGGGGCAGCTCCGGCGGAAGCTGGACGAACTGGCGTCCTTCCTCGTGCGGGACAACGTCGTTTTCGACGGCACCGTGCTGCTGACCGGCACCTGCATCGTGCCGCCCGACCGGTTCACGCTGCAGCCCGGCGACCGGATCGAGATCGACATTTCCGGCATCGGCACCCTGATCAACCCTGTCGCGGCGGCGGACGCGGCAATCCAGGATTAAGTCTCACAATCGGGAGGAATCATCGATGGCTAATGCCCCTGTTTTCCAAAACTACATCAACGGCGAATGGCGCGGCTCTTCCACCGGGGACACCGTTGCCAGCGTGAACCCGGCCAATCGCCATGACATTGTCGGCATCGTCCCGAATTCGAGCCGGGATGACCTCGAGAGCGCCGTGGCCGCGGCGGATGCGGCCCGCACGTCGTGGCGCAAGCTGGCGGGACCGGCGCGCGGCCAGCTGCTGTACAAGGCCGCGGACATCCTCGAAAGCCGGATCGACGACATCGCCGAGACGATGACGCGCGAGATGGGCAAAACGTTCGGCGAAGCGAAGGGCGAAACCGCGCGCGGCGTGGCCCTGCTCCGCTATTACGCCGGCGAAGGCATGCGCAAGGTCGGCGACGTCATCCCGGCCACCGACGCCTCGGCGCTCATGTTCACGACGCGCGTGCCGCTCGGCGTCGTCGGCGTCATCACGCCGTGGAACTTCCCCGTCGCCATTCCGGTATGGAAAATCGCCCCCGCCCTTGTCTACGGCAACACGGTCGTCTGGAAACCGGCGACGGAAACGGCGGTTACCGCGGCCAAGGTGGCGGCCTGCTTCCATGACGCCGGGCTGCCGGCGGGCGTGCTGAACCTCGTGATCGGCAGCGGCTCGGTCATCGGCCAGGGCATTGCCGACCACCCCGGCATCCATGGCGTCACATTCACCGGCTCGAACGCGGTCGGCAAGCGCATCGCCCAGGCGGCGCTCGCCCGCGGCGCGAAATACCAGCTCGAGATGGGCGGCAAAAACCCGGTCATCGTCCTGAAGGACGCCGATCTGGAGCTCGCGGTGAACGCGACGATCAGCGGCGGCCTCCGCTCGACCGGCCAGAAATGCACGGCCACGAGCCGCGTCATCGTGGAGAAGGAAATTTTCCCGGCCTTCCGGGAGAAGCTGCTGGAGAAGATCGCCGCGCTCAAAGTCGGGGACGGCATGGAGGCGTCGACCTGGCTTGGCCCGTGCGCGAGCGAGAGCCAGATGGAGACGGTACTCGGCTACATCCGCAAGGGTGTCGAAGAAGGCGCCGAACTCTTGTGCGGGGGCGAACGGCTGCAGGAAGGCAAAATGGCGGACGGTTTCTTCGTGGCGCCGACCGTTTTTGACCGGGTGACGCCCGAGATGACGATCTTCCGGGAAGAGATTTTCGGGCCGGTGCTGGCGCTGGTGCAGGCGGAAAATCTGGAAGAAGCGCTCCGTCTCGCCAACGATTCGGAGTACGGCCTCAGCGCATCCATTTTCACGCGGGACATCGGCAGCATCCTGACCTTCATTCAAGACATGGACGCCGGGCTCGTGCGGGTGAACGAGGAGACGGCCGGCGTCGAACTGCAGGCGCCGTTCGGCGGCATGAAGAGCTCCAGCTCGCATTCGCGCGAACAGGGCACGGCCGCGATCGAGTTCTATACCGCCATCAAGACCGTTTTCGTGAAGGGTTGAGGAGCGGCCGCCATGTCTTCCGTTCTGGAAAAAATCCTCGGCCGCCCGGACGACGACGACTATCGCATCGACACGCACGCGCCCGGTCCGGACGGATCGCTGCCGCTGACGCCGGAGATGCTGCGCGAGAGCCCGAGCGGCGACCTGTTCGGCTGGTCGCAGAACGTCGGCATGGGCTGGGACCCCGCCCGGCTGCTCGGCCCGCAGGTGCTCATCCTCGGCACGCAGGGCGGCATCCGCGATGAGGACGGCCGGCCGGTGGCGCTCGGCTACCATACCGGCCACTGGGAGGTCGGCCTGCTGATGCGGGAAGCCGCGGAAGAAGTGGCCGGCCTGGGCGGCGTACCGTTCGCCGGGTACGTCAGCGACCCGTGCGACGGCCGCTCGCAGGGCACGACCGGCATGTTCGACTCGCTGCCGTACCGCAACGACGCGGCGATCGTCATCCGCCGGCTCATCCGCTCGCTGCCGACCCGGCGGGCGGTGCTCGGCGTCGCCACCTGCGACAAGGGGCTGCCGGCGATGATGCTCGGCTTGGCCGGCACACGGAATCTGCCGTCCGTCATCGTGCCCGGCGGGGTCACGCTGCCGCCGACGCGCGGAGAGGACGCCGGCAAAATCCAGACGATCGGCGTCCGGTTCGCGCGCGGCGAGCTCTCGCTGGAAGAGGCGGCCGACCTCGGCTGCCGGGCGTGCGCCACGCCGGGCGGCGGCTGCCAGTTCCTCGGCACCGCCGCGACCGCGCAGGTGGTCGCCGAGGCGCTCGGCCTGACGGTGCCGCACGCGGCGCTCGCCCCTTCGGGGCAGCGGGTCTGGGCGCAGATGGCGCGCCAATCCGCCCGCGCGGCGCTGCACATGGCGGAGAGCGGCCTGACCACGGGCCGCATCCTGACCGACGCGTCCATCCGCAACGCGATGGTCGTGCACGCCGCGTTCGGCGGCTCCACGAACCTGCTGCTGCACGTGCCCGCGATCGCGCACGCGGCCGGCCTGCGCGTGCCGGACGTCACCGACTGGACCGCGGTGAACCGGTCCGTGCCGCGCCTTGTCAGCGCGCTGCCGAACGGGCCGGTCCCCCACCCGACCGTGCGCGTCTTTCTGGCGGGCGGCGTGCCGGAGGTGATGCTCCATCTGCGGCGGCTCGGCCTGCTCGATGAGACCGTCCTGACGGTGACCGGCGAGACGCTCGGCGCCGTGCTGGACTGGTGGGAATCGTCCGAGCGGCGCCATCGGATGCGGCAGCACCTGCTGGAGCGGGACGGCGTCGACCCGGACACGGTCATCTATCCGCCGGAGAAGGCAAGCGCCGCCGGCCTGACGTCGACCGTCACCTTCCCGGTCGGCAACATCGCGCCGGAAGGCTCGGTCGTCAAGTCGGCGGCGATCGATCCGGCGCTGGTGGACGAGGACGGCGTGTACCGGCACGTGGGCCGGGCGAAGGTGTTCACCTCGGAACGGGCGGCGATCCGCGCGATCAAGGAAGGCCGCATCGTCGGCGGCGACATCCTCGTGCTGATCGGCTGCGGGCCGTCGGGCACCGGCATGGAGGAGACGTATCAGCTCACGTCGGCTTTGAAGCATTTGCCGTTCGACGGCAAGGTGTCGCTGCTCACCGACGCCCGGTTCTCCGGCGTGTCCACCGGCGCCTGCATCGGCCACATCGGCCCGGAGGCGCTGGCGGGCGGACCGCTCGGCAAGGTGCGGGACGGCGACTGGATCGACATCCGCATCGACCTGAACCGGCTGGAAGGCCGCATTGACATGGTCGGCGACGGCGAAGCTCCGGCGACCCCCGCCGAGGGGGCCGAGGTGCTGGCCCGGCGCGGGCCGCACCCGGACATGGCAAGCCATTCGCTGCTTCCGGACGACACGCGGCTGTGGGCCGCGCTGCAGGCGGCCAGCGGCGGCACGTGGCGCGGCTGCGTGTACGACGTCGACCGGATCATTGAAGTGCTGGAGGCGGGCGCGAAGGCGCTGGCCGCGGCGCGGGAAGCCGGCGGCGCGGTTGAAGACCGGCGTTAAAATCCGGCCGCGCAAATCTAACGGAACTGACAGCCGTTATTTGCTCCGGACAGATGCGATTCCCAAGTCTTGCGGAACTCAGAGGCGTTATCGCTGCCCGGACAGGCAATATATCGCCACCACAGACCAAATAGGTGCTTTCAGTTCCGTTAGATTTTCCAAAGGCGCAATTTCGGCGGAATAACGCCTCCTGGTTCCTTTAGCGCACCGCTCGAAGCGTTTACGGGGCACATGAAGCCGCAGGGCTTGTGAAATCAACGGAGCTCGGCTCAGTATCCGCCGTCGCCCTGGCCGGACGACGCCATCGCCGCGCCGGAACTCGTGCCGATGCGGGTGGCCCCGGCGGCGATCATGCGGCGGGCGGTCTCGAGATCCCGCACGCCGCCGGACGCTTTCACGCCCATCTCCGGTCCGACCGTTCGCCGCATGAGGGCGATGTCCTCGACGGTCGCGCCGCCTGGTCCGAAGCCGGTCGACGTTTTCACATAATCCGCCCCGGCCGCTTTGCTGATCCGGCAGGCTTCGATCTTCTCCCCGTCCGTAATCAGCCCCGTTTCCAGGATGACCTTGACGACGGCCCGGCCGCAGCACGCGGACACCACGCCCTCGATGTCCCGCTTCACGGCGTCGGCATCGCCGGATTTGAGCGCGCCGACATTCATCACCATGTCGATTTCCGTGGCGCCTCCGGCAATCGCGTCGCGCGCTTCGGCGATCTTCGCGAACGTGGTGGAAGCGCCCAGAGGAAAGCCGATGACGGTCGTGACGCCGACCCCGGAGCCGGCAAGCAGCTCGGCCGCCAGCGGCACCCAGTATGGATTGACGCATACCGTGGCGAAACCGTACATTTTCGCCTCTTCGCACAGCCGGACAATGTCCGGGCGGGAAGCGTCCGGTTTGAGCAGCGTATGATCGATTCTCCTGAATATCTCCTCCGGGGGGATCCGCATGGCTTGATCCATGACCTCGTGCCTCCTGTCGTCAGAACCCTCGTCCATGAACGGGAGAGCGGCCGTTCATTCTCCCGGCCCCCGATCAACGACCGGCTGCCTTTCGACCGGCGGCCTCCCGGCCGGAACCCGCTCGGCCTGCTGCCCCGCCCCTCCCGCATCCGGCTCTCCGTCCGGCTCACGCTCCAGCAAGGTTTTGGCCGTGAACTGGTCGGTGATCAGCACGTTCGGGTACTTCCCCCGCAGCGCGCCGTACACGGCCTCGACTTTGCACGGGCCTCCCGCCACCAGGATCGATTTTTCCTTGCGGCGCAGTTCGGACAGATCGATGCCGATGGTGCGGCGGTCCAGCTCTTCGCTGCAGAGATTGCCGTTCATGTCAATGTAGCGGCAGCAGATGTCGCCGACCGCGCGGGAATAGACCACCTGCAAATCTTCGAAGTTGAAATAACCCGCCCGAATCACCACCGAATCGTTGTCCGGAACGCCGACGGTGAACACGGCGATGTTGGTGTTTTTGCCCATATCCAAAATTTTGCGGATATGGCGGTCCGCCTCGATCGCCTGTTTGACCAGCATATGATCGACGATGGCGGGCAGCGGGAGAAAATGGGGCGTCGTGTTGAACGCCTTGCCGAACAGATGTACGATTTCGTAAGCGTACGTATCGGTCTCCGAATAGCTGACGCCGCCGTTCATCTGCACGATGCGGACGTTTCGCACGTGCTTGCTCTGCAGATTGACGGCCACTTCATGCAGCGTCGTGCCCCACGTGACGCCGATGGAATCGCCGTCCTTGACGATGTCGTGCAAATATCCGGCCGCCGCTTCGCCCAAATATTTCTTCACGATCCGGTTTTCGTTCTGCGGCGCGGAGACAACGACGGCCTTCTCCAGACCGTAACGCTCCTCCAGCCCGCGTGCGAGGATCTCGTTGTCCTGCGTCGGGTCCAGAATCTTGATCTGCACGATGCCTTCTTCTTTGGCCATCTGCAGCAGGCGCGACACCGTCGGCCGGGAAATGCCCAGCTTCTTGGCGATTTCCTGCTGGCTGTAGTCGAGCTGGTAGTACATTTTGGCCGCATCGACCATTTTTTTAAGCTTATCCGTTTCCATCCCTTACGTTCTCTTCTTTCCCATGCTATCTCTCGCCCTTCCGGTACGGCTTGCCGACGGCGCCGGGCGCCACCGCGCGGCCCACGAATCCCGCAAGCACGAGCACGGTCAGGATGTACGGGAACATGTAAATGAAATCGACCGGAATATAGTTGGTAATCCCGTACACCTGAAACACCGATTTCAACGCGGATGCGATGCCGAAGAACAGGGCGGCGAACATGCCCGCCACCGGCCGCCATTTGCCGAAGATAAGCGCCGCGAGCGCGATGAAGCCCTGTCCCGATATCGTATTGTGCGAGAAGTTGCTGGTCGTGGTCAGCGCGATCGTCGCGCCGCCCATCGCGGCAAGCGCGCCGCTGATCATGACCGCGGCGTACCGGACGCGGTACACGTTGATCGCCACGGAGTCGGCCGCTTTCGGATGTTCGCCGACCGCGCGAAGCCTTAAGCCCGCGGGCGTCTTGTACAGCACGAACGCCATGACGGCGACCAGCAGGAACGCGATGTAGCTGGTCGGATACGCGACGAACAGCGCCGGTCCCAGATAGGGGATGTCCGACAGCGCGGGGACAGCCCATTTCGAGAATACGTGCTTCAAGGTCGGCGTCTGGGCCGCCCCGTTCAGCAGCATTTTGCACAGGTAGATGGTGGCGCCTGCCGCCAGCAGGTTGAGCGCGACGCCGCTGACCACCTGGTCGGCCCGGAACGTGACCGAGGCCGCCGCATGCAGCAGCGCGAACACGGCTCCCGCGGCGATGGCGCAGACGAACCCGATCCAGGGCGCGCTTCCCCCGAGCCCCGCATTCGTCTCCAGAAAGTAGGTCACAATCGCCGCCGTGAACGCCCCGACCATCATCATGCCTTCCAGGGCGATGTTGACCACCCCGGAGCGTTCGGAGATGAGGCCGCCCAGCATGGCGAATACCAGCGCCGTGGCGAACACGATCGTGGTCTGAATCAAGTCGCTGGCTACCTGAAGCACCGCCATGCTAATGCACCGTCCTGTTCTTTTTTCTGAACCGCCGGATCAGCAGCTCCACCATGCCGCCGGCCGCCACGAAGAAAATAACCAGCGCGATGACGACATGAATCAGTTCTTCGGAAACGCCGGCGCCGAATTTCATGCCGGACGCGCCGTAGGTCAGCACCCCGATCAGCACGGCGCCGAGCACCACCCCGACAGCCGTGTTCCGCCCGATCAGCGCGACGGCGATGCCCATCAGGCCGTAGCCCGGAAACGCGGCGTTGATTGTCTGGTAATGGAACACGCCCATCACTTCGCAGGCGCCGCCGACGCCGGCGAACAGGCCGCTGATGAACATCGCCTTGACGAACGTGGATTTGACGTTGATGCCCGCGTATTCGGAAGCGTCCGGATTGAATCCCACCGCGCGGAGCTCATAGCCCTGCCTTGTCTTCCACAGCACATAATAGAACAGCACGGAGAGGGCGAGTGCGATCAGGATGCCGTAGTGAATGCGCGCGTGGTCGAACAGTTCGGACAAGCCCGGCGATGACAGCCAGGCGCTCTCCTGGATATACTTCGAGCGCGCCATCCCCTTTTCAAGCAGGGCGGTGCGGACGATGTAGTTCGCTGCGTGCAGGGCGATCCAGTTGAGCATGATCGTGGTGATCACCTCATGCACGCCGCGCGCCGCCTTCAGATACCCGACGATCGATCCCCACAGCCCGCCGGCCAGGGCGCTTGCGGCAAGCGCCAGCGGGACGTGGAGAAACCAGGGCGCATCCAGCAGCACCCCGACGCAGGCCGCGGCGACGGCGCCCATGATGAACTGCCCTTCCGCCCCGATGTTGAACAGTCCCGTCCGGAACGCGAAGGCCACCGCCAGACCGGTGAAGATGTACGGCGTAATCTGCCGGATCGTCTCGCCGAAGTTGTACATGTCCCCGAACGCTTTCGCGAACAGGGAGCCGTAGGCCAGGAACGGATTGTAATGGCCCGCCAGCATGATGACGGCGCCGAGGATCAGTCCGATCAGGATGGAGACAACGGGGATCAGCGTCGATTCGCTGAACAGTCGTTTGACGAATCCGGTCATGCGGTCTCCTCTCTTTCTCCCTTGTGGCCTCCGGACATCAGGAGACCGATCTCCTGCTCATTGGTCTTCCGCGGGTCCAGAATGCCGACGATCCGGCCTTCGTACATCACCGCGATGCGGTCCGACAGGTTCAGGATCTCATCCAGTTCCAGCGAATACAGCAGCACCGCCTTGCCTTTGTCGCGCTGTTCGATCAGCTTCCGGTGGATGAACTCGATCGCGCCCACATCGAGGCCGCGCGTGGGCTGCGTCGCGATGAGCAAGTCCGGCTCGCACGCGACTTCGCGCGCGACGATCACTTTCTGCTGGTTGCCGCCCGACAGCGCTCTGGCCGGCGTTTTCTCGTCCGGCGTCCGGATGTCGTATTCCCCGATCAGCCCGGCGGCGTGCCCGAAGATCTCGTCGTACCGCAGCAGGCCGCGTTTGCAGAACGGGGGAGCGTAATAGTTTTTCAGCACCAGATTTTCCCCGACGCAGAAATCAAGCACGAGCCCCCGCTTCTGCCGGTCCTCGGGAATATAGCCGACTTTCGCCTCCGCGATCCGGCGCGGGCTTTCGTTCTGAACCGCCCGGCCCCGCAGCCGGATTTCCCCGGACGACGCCTTGCGCAGTCCGGTGAGCACCTCGATCAATTCGCGCTGGCCGTTGCCTTCCACGCCCGCGATGCCGAGGATCTCGCCGCTCCGCACCTCCAGCGACAGCCCCCTCAGCGCCTGGCAGCCCCGGTCGTCGAAGGCCGTCAAGTTGTCGATCTCCAGAATCGTCTCGCCCGGCTGCGCTTCCTTCTTCTCGATGACGAAGCTGACGTTCCGCCCGACCATTTTCGCCGCCAGCTCCTCGGCCGTCGTGTCCCGGACGGGAAGGCTGTCCACCACCCTGCCGCGGCGAATGATCGTGACCCGGTCGGCGATCGCCATAATCTCCTTCAGCTTGTGGGTGATGAGGATGATCGTCTTGCCTTCGTCGGCCAATTTGCGCATGATCGCCATCAATTCCTGTATTTCCTGCGGCGTCAGCACGGCGGTCGGTTCGTCGAAAATGAGAATGTCCGCACCCCGGTACAGCGTTTTCAAAATTTCAACCCGCTGCTGCATCCCCACGGAGATTTCCCGGATCGTCCGATGCGGATCCACATGCAGCCCGTACTTGTCCGAAAGCTCCCCGATGCGGGCGAGCGCCTTCTTGTAGCTGATCATCACGCCTCTGCGCGGTTCGGCTCCGAGGATAATGTTCTGCAGGACGGTATAGGGTTCGACCAGCATGAAATGCTGGTGAATCATCCCGATCCCGAGGTCGATCGCCTTCTTCGGATCGGTGATTTTGACCGTCTGTCCGTGGATGCGGATTTCGCCTTCATCCGGCTGGTACAGGCCGAACAGGATGTTCATCAAGGTCGTCTTGCCCGCCCCGTTCTCGCCGAGCAGGGCGTGGATCTCGCCCTTTCGGACCTGCAGATGGATATCATCGTTGGCGACAATGCCGGGAAAGCGTTTGGCAATGCCCTTCATTTCCACGGCGAATTCGTTCGGCACCGGTTCATCCCCCGCTTGTGACGGCCGGGCGGCCGGGACGCATCCGTCCGCCGCCGCCCGACCGCAGTCTGGATCTGCTGTCTGTTACTCCGACGGCACCACAATTTCACCGCTGACGATTTTCTGCGCGTATTCATCCACTTGCTTCAAGACATCCTCGGGAACGTTCGGGTTGTTCTCCGGCAGGCCGACGCCGTTCTCCGCCAGGCCGAGCTCGGTCAGCCCCGGCTGGAACCGGCCGTTCACCAGATCGGCGCTGACTTGCACGACCGCCTGGTCCACCCGCTTCATCATGGAGGTCAGCGTAATGTCATGTCCGAAGGTGATGGACTGGTCCTTGTCCACGCCGATGACCCAGACGTCGCCTCCCGCTTTCTTCCGCTCGATGCCTTCGTTGAACACGCCGTCGCCCGTCGCGCCCGCCGCGTGGAAGATGATGTCCGCCCCGTCGTTGTAGAGGGTGGCCGCGGCCGCCTTGCCCTGGTCCGGCGCGTCGAAGGCGCCCGTGTAGTTGATGATGACGTTCGCGTCCGGATTGACGGCTTTCACGCCGGCCGTGAAACCGGCCTCGAACCGCTTGATGACGGGGATCTCCATGCCGCCCACGAAGCCGATCTTGTTCGTCTTGGTCATGAGGCCCGCCACGACGCCGACGAGATACGAACCTTCATGTTCCTTGAACGTGACCGAAGCGACGTTCGGCGCGTCCACCACCTGGTCGATGATGGCCAGCTTCGCGTCCGGATTCTGGTCGGCGACCTGCTTCACGGCGTCGCCCATCAGGAAGCCGATGCCCCAGGTCAGATCCGCTCCGTTCTTGACGAACTGGTTCAGGTTCGGCACGTAATCGGCATCGCTCTGGCTTTGCAGGTAATCCACCTTCGCGCCGTATTCCGACTCGAATTGCTGCAGGCCTTCCCAGGCGCTCTGGTTGAACGAGTTGTCGTTCACGCCGCCGACGTCGGTTACCATGACCACGTAATATTGTTTCTCCTCGCCGCCGGACGTTTCGTTCGATCCGGTCTCCGTCTGTTCGTTCTGCTGTCCGCCCTGCGTTTCCGGCGGCTGACCGCCGTTGTTCTGATTGTTGTCCGACTTTCCGCAGCCCGCCAGCACGAAGGTCAGCGCGAAAACTGCGGCAATGATGGCCATCCAGCTTCTTCTGCGCCAAATTGTCATTTGCAAAATCCCCTCTCCTGCTTAGTCATCACTTGAAACGAGAGTCATGCGGCAAATGTCCTTCGTCGTTGCCCGGATCGGTTGCGCCACGGTTCGCCCGACTGTTCACCCCCCTTGTCTGGTTAAGACGCCGTTATGCAAATTGAAAAATTGATAATATCCGCGATGAACAAACGTTCACTTCAAATTGCGCGAGGAATCGGAATTTTCAGTTATTTATTTGGGGATAAAACCATGCTAAGTAAAAAACTTGTTATTATGCTGAACGTATGTAAATATAGAAATTTTTATTTTGTTCCAGTATATCCGAGACAGCCGGCCATGTAAATATTGGTTACATCGCCGCAGCACCGAAGCCAAAAATAAAAGAACGTGCCATGCACGTCCTGTTCAACGTTCGCGATGCTTTTTGGATGCTTTTTAATGGAACTTCGGCAGCCAGTCGCCGTGCGCCTCGATCAGATCGTCGCACAGGGCGACGATGTCGTCGATCGACAGCTCGGCCGACGTGTGCGGGTCGAGCATCGCCGCATGATAGATATGCTCCTTCTTCCGCGTAATCGCCGCTTCGATCGTCAGCAGCTGCGTGTTGATGTTTGTCCGGTTCAGCGCGGCGAGCTGCGGCGGCAGATCGCCGACATACGTCGGCGTCACCCCGCTGGCGTCCACCAGACAGGGCACCTCGACGCAAGCTTCCTTCGGCAGATTCGTGATCAGCCCGGTGTTCATGACGTTGCCGCCGATCTTGAACGGCACATCCGTCTCGATCGCTTCAAAAATATAGGACGCATACTCGTTCGAACGCTGGTGCTGCAGATTGACGTTGTTCACGAGCGACTCCCGCATTCTTTTCCAGTCCTCGATCTGCTTCACGCAGCGGCGCGGATACTCGTCCAGCGGAATATTGTACTTCTCGATCAGCTCGGGATATTGCTTCTTGATGAAATACGGATGATACTCGGCGTTGTGCTCGGACGATTCCGTCACATAATAGCCGAAGCGGAACATCAGCTCGAAGCGGACCATGTCGTCGTGCTTCTCTTTCTGCTTCTCCCGCGCCCGCCGCTTGATCTCGGGGTACAGGTCCACCCCGTCCTTCGTCACTTCCAGCAGCCAGGCCATATGGTTGATGCCGGCGATCTTCCACTGCACGCCGGACGGGTCCATGCCCAGCGACTTGAACAGGTGCGGGACGCAAGCCTGCACGCTGTGGCACAGGCCGACGGTGCGGACGCCGCCGTATGTATTCATGACGTTCGTCAGCACGGCCATCGGGTTCGTGTAATTCAGGAACAGCGCGTCCGGGCACACTTCCTGGATGTCCCGCGCGAAATCGAGCATGACCGGGATCGTCCGCAGGTTCCGGAAAATGCCCCCGATCCCCACCGTGTCGCCGATCGTCTGGCGCAGCCCGTATTTCTTCGGCACTTCGAAGTCGGTGATCGTACACGGGTCATAGCCGCCGACCTGGATCGCGTTGACGATGTATTTGGCTCCCCGCAGCGCTTCCTTCCGGTCGGTGTACGATTTGATGCGGCAGGTGCTGCCGGTCGCCGCCTTGAGATTGTTGAGCATGTTCTCCGAGTCTTTCAGCCGCTCCAGGTCAATATCGTACAACGCCAGTTCGAATCCTTGCAGGGCCGGCGTCAGCATGCAGTCTCCGAGGACGTTTTTGGCGAAAACGGTGCTGCCGGCGCCGAGAAACGTAATCTTCGACAATGCGCTCATCCTCCATTCTGTAAGCGGTAATTTTGACTTGATTATAATGCCGGCACCGCGATCACACCATGGAAGTATGCCATCTTGATATGGAGAAATGTAGGGATCAATCTCCATTTGACACCCGTTCCCGCCCGCTGTACAATCAAACTGTTGATTCAGTAATTTAGTAAACCAGTAAGACCAATTAAACCACCGAGGCGATTACGCATGAAAATTCCCACCAATCTGAAACACAAACCGGTCATTGTCTGCGAAAACTACGAAAACGTCGACGGCAAATACGCCTATCGCTCGGACGCCAAGGGCATTTCACTGGGGCTGGCGCAATGGAACGACCGCGGCAAGCTCGATATTTCCGCCAAGGTCTGGCGGCATACGGGCGGGAAATGGTCGCGGCAGTCGGAGGAATTGCCGCTGCACCGCGTGCTGGATCTCGCGATTCTCGTCTGCCGGGCGCAGCTGCATTTTCAGG
>Ga0310834_100212_pt1 | contig 90683 bp, 89 predicted proteins | sample SM_ome_2_FD_201314 | JGI IMG/M metagenome (GOLD analysis project Ga0310834, IMG submission 201314) | Sorghum-adapted microbial communities enriched on stacked mutant (SM) sorghum from Joint BioEnergy Institute, Emeryville, California... ...
CGCAGCGAAACCGCCCGCCGGCGTGCCTTCCACCGATGGCAACACATCTACAATCACCACCGGCCCCACACCGCACTCGGCGGCAAACCACCCATCAGCCGCGTCACCAACCTCCGTGGACACGACACCTAGGTCACCGCCGGGGTCCGACCGGGCCCCGGCGGTTGGATCTGCACGTCACTCGTCTCGCGCGACCGGTGCTGCTGATTTCCCCAGCGTGGTGAAGTCTCCGCTGGCGCCGTACCGGGCGGTCGGAGCGTACGTCTTCGACTCGCAGCGACTCCGGATCTCGGCCAGCGTCGGCGCCCTGGTCATCGCCAGCGAGAGGACCATCACCTCGACCGAGCTCCTGCAAGACATCGACACGGCCCGCTACGAGGCCAGGAAGGCCGGGGCGACCGCGCCGTGGTCCGCGAGCTGCGTCGGTAGCGGACGCCGGCGGGGAGGGCGACCGCACGTCGGCCGGCCCCGGTGGTCGAGCCCCGGAGGGGGCGGGGTTGCATTAGGGCCGTGGCACAGCGAGTTGTCGTGGTGGGCGGAGGGATCGCCGGACTGGCGGCGGCGCATCGGCTGCGCGAACTCGGCCCCGAGCTGGAGATCGTGCTCCTGGAGCGGGCCGACCGCCTCGGCGGCAAGATCTGCACGCAGCCGTTCGTGGGCGCGCCGGTCGAGACCGGGGCCGAGACCTTCCTCATGCGCGAGGCCGGCGCCGAGTCCGCGGCCCTCAGGCTGGCCGGACGCCTGGGGTTGACCGACGCCCTGGTCCACCCGGCGCCGGTGCCGTCCGCCCTGGCCATCGACGCGGACCTGCGCCCGATCCCGGGCGCCACGCTCATGGGCATTCCCGCCGACCCGGCCACGGTGGCCGGCATCGCCCCGGTGACCGGCGCCGACGCCGACGCGGGCCGGCCGCTGCTGGCCCCGGACGAGGACGTCTCGGTCGGGGCCCTGGTCCGGGCCCGGCTCGGCGACGCGGTGGTGGAGCGCCTGGTCGACCCGCTGCTGGGCGGGGTCTACGCGGGGCGGGCCGACGACCTGTCGCTGCGGGCGACCATCCCGGGGCTGCACCGGGCCGCCCAGGAGGCGGGCACGCTGCGCGACGCCGTGGCCCGGGCCATGCGGGCCGCGCCCCGGCCCGGGGGTACGCCCGTGTTCGCGAGCGTCGCCGGTGGCCTGAGCCGGTACGTCACCGCGGTGGCCGGGGCCGCGCGGGCCCGGGTGGAGCTGGGCCAGACGGTGCGCGCCGTCGAGCCGACGGCGTCGGGTTGGCGGGTGCGGACGGGCGCGGCGGGGCGCGAGGCGGAAATCGACGCCGATGCGGTCGTGCTCGCCGTGCCGGCGACACCGGCTGCCCGGCTGCTGCGGGCCGTCGACGCGGCGGCGGCCGCGGCCGTCGGGGAGCTGCCCTACGCGAGCGTGGCGCTGGTGACGCTCGCCCTGCCGGCCGGGACCGTCCTACCGTCGCTGTCCGGGTTCCTGGTGCCGGCCGGCCAGGGGTACGCGGTGAAGGCGGTGACGTTCCTGACCTCGAAGTGGCCCCACCTCGGGGCCGACGCCGTCATCGTCCGGGCGTCACTGGGCCGCTACGGCGACAACGACGTACTTCAGCTCACCGATGAGAGCCTGGTCGACCTCGTCCGCGCCGAGCTGCCGCGGCTCGTCGGCACGCCACTGCCGCCGCCGCAGGCGGCACGGGTCACCCGGTGGGGTGGCGCGCTGCCACAGTACGGGGTGGGCCACGTGGCGCGGGTGGCGGCGGCCCGGTCGGCGCTGCCGCCGACGCTCGGCCTGGCCGGCGCCGCGTTCGACGGGGTGGGGATCGCCGCCTGTGTGCGGTCGGGCGAGGCCGCCGCCGAGCAGGTGTGGCGGGCGCTTCACGATTAGGTCGGCCACAAGGACGTACGGCCCTACCCGCCGGCCTCGCCGCAGGTGGCAGGATGGCGAGCATGAGCACGGCACCGCAGGCGAGCGGACCCGATCTGGACGCGATCAACGCCGCCATCCGCTACACGATGTACTCGGTGTTCCGGGTCGCCACCCCGCTCGGACCGACGTCCCGCGAGGACCTGGCGCGGGAGGTCGACGAGCTGTTCGACCAGATGGCGGCCAAGGACGTCGTGGTCCGCGGCACGTACGACCTGACGGGCATGCGGGCCGACGCCGACCTTCTGGTGTGGTGGCACGCACCGAGCATCGACGCGCTGCAGGAGGCGTACGGTCGGTTGCGCCGCACGCGACTCGGCACGCACCTCGCGCCGGTCTGGTCGAACGCCGGGCTGCACCGGCCCGCCGAGTTCAACCGCAGCCACGTCCCCGCCTTCCTGGCCGGCGAGGAGCCACGTACATATTTGTGTGTTTACCCGTTTGTCCGCTCCTATGAGTGGTACCTCCTGTCGGAGCAGGAGCGCCGGACCCTGCTCGCCGAGCACGGTCACATGGCGCGGGACTACCCGGACGTGCGGGCCAACACGGTCGCCTCGTTCGCGCTCGGCGACTACGAGTGGCTGCTCGCGTTCGAGGCGGACGAGCTGCACCGCATCGTCGACCTGATGCGTGCGCTGCGCGGCGCCGGAGCCCGCCGGCACGTGCGCGAGGAGGTCCCGTTCTTCACCGGCCGGCGCCGTCCCCTCCAGGAGATCGTCGCCGCGTTGCCGTAACCTCCGGACGCCCCGGGCCCGGCGTGGATGCCGGGGCGGGCGGCCCGCGTCGGTCGGGGGTCGCGACGTCGGCGCGGCCGGTTCCTCGCGCTCAGCGGAGCAGGCTCTCCAGGAGGGTCGCCACTCCGTCCTCGTCGTTGCCCGGCAACCGGTGATGGGCGGCCGCGAGCACCTCGGGGTGTGCGTTGGCGACCGCGTAGGCGGTGCCGGCCCAGGCGAGCATGGGCAGGTCGTTGGGCGCGTCGCCGACCGCCGCTACCTCGGCCGGGTCGACACCCCAGCGGGCGCACAGGTCGGCCAGCGCGGCCGCCTTGGACACGCCCGGGGCGGAGAGCTCGAGGATGGCCGGGTAGGCGTGGTCGGCCGGCCCGTGCCCGGCCGACCAGGTGCAGGCCACGAGGTCGGCGAGGCTCGCCGACAGCCGCGCCCAGGCCGTTGCGGGGTCGCCGGAGGGCACCAACGCCATCAGCTTCACCAGCGGCTCGGCGACCAGCTCGGCCCGGGTGCGGACGGGGTAACGCTCGGAGTCCAGCGACGGGCGGTAGCCGTAGCCGACCTCGTGCAGCACCCGACGTCCGGTCTCCACCGCGTACGCGACTCCGGGCAGCAGGTCGTCGATCCGCTTCATCACGTCGGCCGCGAGGTCCGGCAGCAGGGGACGGGTGATGGCCATCCGCCCGCTGACCGGGTCGTACTCGACGGCCCCGTTGGCGCAGATCGCGGCGTCGTAGAGGGGCTCGGAGCCGAAGATGCGGTCCACGGTCCGGACCGGCCGGGCGGTGGCGAGGACGATCCGGCAGCCGGCGGCGCGGACGGCCCGCAGCGCCACCCGGGTGCGCTCCGACAGTCGCGAGTCGCTGTCGAGCAGGGTGCCGTCGAGGTCGGTCGCGAGGACCCTGATCCGGCTACTCATCACACATGGCGATGGTTCGCTCGGGGTGCAGCGAGGCGCCGTCGAACCACACCGTCACCGTGACGTCGTCGACCACGATCGGCACGGCCACGCGGTCCTCGGCGGTGAAGTGCACCGACTCCGGGGGCAGGCCGCCGGGCGGTGCCGGGGGTGGGGCGTCGGAGCGGAACGGGTCGTACGAGCACCGGGCCACCGGGGCCGCGGCCTCGCGGCTGAGCATCCCGCGCCGGCTGCGCACGACCAGGTCGGTCGCGCCGTCGACGTAGGTGAGCGCCACCACGGAGTAGCCCCCTTCCGGCGACGTCGCCAGGACGCGCTCGGCCGCGATGCGCCGGTCGCGGAAGGTGTCGCCGAGCGTGACCACCGGCAGCCCGACCGAGAGCGCCGGCACCGCCACCAGCGCCACGACGAGCCCGATGAGGGCCCGGCGGGCGGTGTGGGCCACCATGAGCAGGCCGGTCGTAGCGACGAGCGCCCCGGCGAGGGTCAGCACCGCCACCGACCCACCCGTGGTGGCGAGCGGGTGCAGGGCCGTGAGCCGCCAGGGGTTCCACAGCGCGGCCGTCACCAGGGTCAGGCACACTGCGGCGAGGGCGAGCAGGGCGACCGTGACGGGCCGGCGAACCGGCGGGGCGAAGGAGGGCATGACCGCCATTGTGCCGAAAGCAGCCGCCGTCGCGCTCACCGGTATGAATGCCCGGGCGATTCCGGCCAGCGGCCGCGGAAGCGGGCACGGAGCGACATGGGGCAATTGCTGCTTTATCGGCGCATTGGCACATGGGGAATGCCGTCCTCGACGTACTCCTCGCCGGCGACGGTGAAGCCGAACGACCGATAGAAGTCGAGCAGATAGCGCTGGGCGTCCAGCACACACGGCCGGTCGCCCGTGCGCGCCAGGGCGGTCTCCATCAGCCGTCGGGCCAGCCCGAGGCCCCGAGCGGAGGGGGCGGTGCACACGCGGCCGATGCGGGCGCTGCCGTCGGGCTCGGCGAGGATCCGTAGGTACGCCTTCGGGTCGGTCGGCTCGTCCGCGAACCACAGGTGCCGCGTGGTCGGCTCGGTGTCCCGGCCGTCCAGCTCCGGGTACGCGCACGCCTGCTCGACGACGAAGATGTCCGAGCGCAGTTTCAGCAGGGCGTAGAGGGTGGCGGTGTCCAGCTCGGCGAAGGCGCGGTCGTACAGCTGCATCCGATCATTGTGGGTCGCGCCATCCGGTCGCCCCGCACGTGGTCATCCCGGGGCGTTCATCGCGGGCGTGGCCGCTACCTGGCGCGGTCCCGGCCGGTCCACCGGAAGTGGACGAAGAGGCGGCCGAAGTTGTCCGAATCCTTCTCGACCCGGTGGTAGAGGGCCCGGATCTCCTTCTGGGCCAGGAAGCGCAGCACGCGTTTCTTGAGCGCGCCCGAGCCCTTGCCGGGAATGATTTCGACCACCGTGGCGCGTTTCGCCACCGCTTGGGCGATGATGTCGGTCAGCGCCCGGTCGATGTCCGCGGAGCGGTTGTAGATGTCGTGCAGGTCGAGCTTGAGTTTCACCTGCCCATTCTGAGCCCACGGCGCGCGTTTGCGGGCTCCGGGCCGACGCCGGACCGGCGGTGCCGCCCGTTGCTCGCCCGGCCCATGAGTCCGGCGCGGTCGCAATGTCCATTGTGGAGTCGCGGGTGACGCCGGTGACCGGGCTGGGTCACAATGGCGGGATGCTGGAGCGGGCGAGCGAGGCGCTGCGGGCGGCGCGGCGGGTGGTGGTCTTCACCGGGGCCGGCATCTCGGCCGAGAGCGGGATTCCGACGTTCCGCGACGCGCTGACCGGGTTGTGGGCGCGCTACGACCCCGAGGAGCTGGCCACGCCACAGGCGTTCCGGGCCGATCCCGAGCTGGTGTGGGGCTGGTACGAGTGGCGGCGGGCGCTGGTCAGCCGGGCCCAACCGAACGCCGGGCACGTGGCGGTGGCCGCCATCGAGGCGAAGGTGCCGGGCACGGTGGTGGTCACGCAGAACGTCGACGACCTGCACGAGCGGGCCGGCTCGACGGCGCTGATCCGGCTCCACGGCAGCCTCTTCGCCCCGCGCTGCTCGGACTGCGCCGCCCCGGCGGCGGTGCCGGCGGCGTCGGCCGGTGAGGGCGACGTGGTTGAGCCGGCGGAGGGGAAGCGGCTTCCTCCGCCCACCTGCCCGGGCTGTGGGGGACTCGTCCGGCCGGGCGTCGTGTGGTTCGGGGAGGCGCTGCCCGCCGACGCCCTGAAGGCCGCGGTCGACGCGGCCGCGCAGTGTGACCTGCTGCTGGCGGTCGGCACGTCCGGCGTCGTCTACCCGGCGGCGGAGATTCCGGCGGTCGCGGCTCGGCACGGCGCGACCGTCGTGCAGGTCAATCCGGAGCCGACCGCGCTCGACCGCGTCGCCGACGTGAACCTCCGGGGCCCGGCCGCCGTCGTGCTGCCCGCGCTGGTCCGGGCCGCCTGGGGGACGGAGGCCGCCTGAAGCCGGAACACCGTGAGGTCGGGGGTCCGGCGAGCGCGGCGCCTGCGGGCAGGACGCCCGCGGGGAACGCGCCCGGGCGCGACGCCCAGCGTCACTCGGGTGACGCCTCCCGGATGCGCGTGAGCACCTCGTCGACGTAGGGGCGCACGCCGGCACGCAGCTCGTCCGGCCACGTCTCGTCGGCGTACGTCTGGTTCCGGTAGAGCCACTGGGCGTGCTCGAGGACCGGGCGGTGCTGGGGCGCGAGTCGGGGCAGCGCCCACGCGGCGGCGGCGTCCTTCGGCAGGATCCGGCCGGTCGCCACGGTGGTCCAGATGCGGGCGAGCGTCAGCACGACGTTGCGGGTGTCGCCGGGCAGGTCCGCGAGCAGCGCGTCCAGGTCAGCGAGGCTGGCCCGGGCCAGGTCGGCCGGGGGTACGGGGTCGAGCACCTCGGCCGGTGGGGGTCCGGCCAGCGGGTGAGCGCCGGCGAGCGTGATCGCGATCGCCAGCGCCAGCCCCGGCATCGGCTCGGGCCGGGGGAGCTGACCCGCCTCGTACTCGCCACGTTGCCACTCGCCGTACAGGAAGTCGCACACCGGCGGCCAGCGCCAGGGCCGCACCTGGGACGCGACCACGGCGGTGAGCTCCACCGGCCGCCCACCGGCCGGGGGCCCGGAGACCGCCAGGAGCCCGGCCACGAGCGCTCTTCGCTGGTCCTCGTCCAGGCTCCGCCGCGAGACGACGAGGACGTCCAGGTCGCTGGCCGGCTTGAGCCCGCCGAGCACCGACGACCCGTGCAGGTAGATTCCGACGAGGTCCGGCCCGGCGATCCGCGTCACCAGGCGGGTCACCGCGTGCAGTTGATCCACGCTGACAGGTTGGCCGACCGGCCGGTCCGCCGCAGCTGAGTATCCCTGTCGGCCTGAGCGGCCATCGTCGGCCACATCGAGCACTATAAATGATCAACCACCTCCGGGTACGAGCTGACGTGACCCGCGCCGCCGCGTTACCGGCCCGTCAGGCGGCTGACTCGAAGAGGAAGTCGAGCACGGCCGGGGCGAAGGCGTCGTTGAGCCTGGGCACGTGGTAGCTGCCCTCCATGCTCCACAGCGCGACCCGGCTGCCGTCCCGGCAACCGTCGGCGTAGACGGTCACGACCGTCTCCGCCTCCCGGACCGCGTCGTCCAGGTCCAGCGGCGGCGTGCTGGTGTCGGCCGCCTCCGAGCATCCGTTCAGGGCGCGCCACTGCGCCACCGTCTCCTCGGCACCCGGGTAGGCCCGCCCCCCGCTGAACACTCCGCCCCGGTAGTCGACGATCTCGTCGGCCGTGCCGTGGATCTGCAGGACGCTCACGGGTCGGGACGGGCGACAGCGCGACGGATCGGCCCACAGCACGCCGGCCAGCGAGGCGATCGCGGTGATCTGGTCGGCGTGCTCGCAGGCCATGCGGTGCGACATGTACCCGCCGTTGGAGTGGCCCACGAGGAAGACCCGGTCGGCGTCGACCGCGTACGACGCCTTGACGTGCTCGATGAGGTTGCTCAGGTATGTGGAGTCGTCGACCCCCGACCCGTAGAGGTCGCAGCAGGCGTTGGTGGCGTTCCAGAACTGGTCCCCGCCCCGGTCGGTCGTGCCGTCGGGCAACGCGTAGAGGAAGCCGCGCTCCTCGGCGTGCGGCGCGAGCCGGAAGTACGACTCCAGTTCGGCCGAGTGCGAGGTGTAGCCGTGCAGCCCGATGACCAGCGGGGCGGGGGTCGCCCCGTCGTAGGAACTCGGTACGTAGAGGCGGAACGGCCGGCCGTCCACCTCAAGGGTCACCGTGTCGAGGTCGGTCGGGGCCGTCGTCGGCTCCGGGTCGGGCGTCTCGTCCTTGGCGCAGGCGGCCGCGAGCGGCAGCAGGGCGACCAGCGCAACGACCGCGTAGCCGAGCCTTCTCATGTCCTGCCCTCCCCGTGCTGGTGAGACATGGCCGTACGACGGCGGACGGCTACCGCCGACAGGCTACCCAGCCCGTCCACCCGGTTCAATCTCCGTCCACATCGATGAGTTCCAGACGGACCGTCGCGACGTCCCCCACGTCGAGGTCCTCGGCCACCCGGACGGCGCGCTTGACCGGCAGCACGTAGCAGCCGCGGGCACTGTCGGGAAAGATCGAGGTGGCCCAGGCGCTGTCGCCGATCGTGGCCCGCACCCGGACGGACCCGAAGCCGCGCCGCGGACCGTGGTAGCGCTCGCGAATCTCCTCGGATGCGTCGATCGGCACGCTGACGAAGACCCAGCTGTCGCTGCGCCGCGCATCCCACCGCCACAGCTCGGCGTCGAAGTCGACGATCACGCCCGAAGCTTGACACACCGGACCGACATTCCGGGCCGTCCCAGCCTGCCCCGCCCGGCGGGCCACGACGTCGCCGCGTTGCCCCGACTCGCCGCACCGGCCCGCGCCGGGTCAGCTGCGCCGGATCATCGGCCGCGTCGGTCACCCCGCGGTCGCCGTCGTGGGCGTGTCGTCGAGCGGGAGGCGCTCGCCGGTCGCGGGGCGTTCGCTGGCGTAGTAGCGGTAGAGCAGGTAGGCCGCGACGGCGCACAGCACGTGCCAGACGGCGTGCCCCTGCAGCGGGGAGTGCGGGGCGCACAGCCACCGGGTGTCGGCGAACCAGATGGCGAAGGCGCTCACCATCGCGGTGAGCGATCCATAGACGAATTCCGTACGAATGCGGATGCCGCCGCGCCGGACGATCGCCATCTCCACCGCGATGACCACCGCCAGGAGCACCGCGAAGGCCACGTTGCCCGAATGCCGGACCACCGGCACGTCCACGGGCAACCGGCTGGTCAGGACGAAGAACACGGCCGCGATGAAGACCACCCGGAGGAACAACCGCAGGTCGCCCCGCCACCACCGCATCACCGCGTAACCGGTGGCGAAGGCCGCCAAGAGAGCCATGCTCGCCTGATCCAGCCGCCCACCGAGGCTCGACTGGGTGGCGTGCATGGCCGCGCTCGCCGGTCCCAGCAGCACCACGACGCAGGCCATGAGAATGGCCAACGGCCGGGGCATCGGGTAGCCGTCGGGCCGGTGGCTGGCGTGGACGGCGATGAGCAGTCCGGCCACCACGAAGCCCACGTTGCTGAACGTGTTCACCGGCTGCCGGATCACCCCGTCCCGGGGCGCTTCGCAGAAGTTGGTGCCCCACCCCACGTCCGGCCCGAGCCAGCCGCGGGCGATCGCCAGCGCCAACAGTCCACAGGAGACGATCGCGGTCGCGGCGGCGATTGCGACCGGGTACGGATCACGCCGCATGGGGCGTACTGTACCGCTCGCGCCGTGGCCGGTCGGCCGGGCTGACCGCGCCGCCGATGCGTTCGGCTGAGCTTGACGGCAGACATTGAGATGTCTCACGCCAGGCGGCGCGGAGGTCCGCGCGGCCCCTCAGCCAGGGGCGGGTCCGGTGCGCCACCGGATCGTTCCCCCACCCGACGGGGATGGGTGCGCAACGACGCACCGTCGCCGCCACTCCGGCGTACCGTCGGGGCGTGGCCGGTGCGGGATGGTTCATGCTCGGCGCGCCCTGGGACTCGTCGGGCTCCGGGCGGGGTGAGGCGCACGCCCCGGCGGCCCTGCGGTCGGCCGGCCTGGCCGAGCTGGTCGACGTCGACCTGGGCGACGCGGCGACGGTCATCGCCGACGCGCGGCGTGACCCGGAGAGCGGAGTGCGGGCTCTGGCCGACACCCTGGCCGCGGCCCGGGCGGTTTCGAGCTCCCTGGCCCAGGGGTTGCGGGCGAACCCGGGCCGGCGTCCGCTGGTGATCGGCGGCGACTGCAGCCTGCTGCTCGGCGTGTTCGCGCACCTGCGGCCGGCGCTCGGCGACGTCGGTCTGTGGTTTGTGGACGGTCACCCCGACTACGCCGACGCGACCGCGTCGGAGTCCGGGGAGACGGCGGACCTTGAGCTGGCGGCCCTGACCGGTGCCGGACCGTCGGCGCTGGTCGGCCTGGGCGGGGTGGTGCCCATGGTGCCCGCCCGGCACGTCGCCGTCATCGGCCATCGCACCGCCGACCTGGAGCCCGCCGCGGCGGCCGAGCTGGCCCGGCTGCCCGCCGACGTCCTCACCATCGACGCCGCGTCGACGATCCGCGATCCGGCCGCGGCCGCCGACCGAGCGGCCGCCTGGGCCGAGCGGCTGCGGCTGCCGATGTGGCTGCACCTTGACGTGGACGTCCTCGATCCCGCCGACATGCCGGCGGTGACCTACCCGCAGGGCGGTGGTCCGGACCTCGACCAACTCGCCGTGCTCCTGGCCCCGCTCGCGGCGTCGCCGAACCTCGTCGGCGTCTCCGTCGCGGACTTCCGCCCCGACCTTGACCCCGACGGACACCACGCGGCGCGGCTGGTGGACCTGCTCGACCGCGTTCTCTAGCCTTTCCTGGCCCGCGGCGCCAGCGTCGACCTGAGCACCGTGGCGTTCGGCCCGGCTCCGAGACGTCCGCGGGAAGACGGGTCGTCGAGGGAAGACAGGCCCGCCGCGGTCGGGAGCGGGTTACGCGATGAGCGACGCCGCCGTCCAGGCCCTGCTCGGTGCCCTGGAGGGCGAGGTCGCGGCCGGGCCGGCCGGGTGGTCACAGCGACCGGACGGCGGCGAGGGCGGCCTCGATGTCGGCCTCCGAGTTGAGGACGGTCGGCCCGAAGCGCAGGTAGGAGGGCTGGTACGGGGTGGCGCTGGCGATGATGTTGGCCCGTCGCAGCCGGGCGACCGCCTCGTCCGGGCCGTACCCGTCCACCTCGCAGCACACCAACCCGGCCGACGCGTCCGGGCTGCGCGGGGTGCGCAGGCGCACCGAGGAGATTCCGGCCAGGCCGTCCTTGAGCATGGTCGCCAGGGCTCGCGTCCGCTGGGCCACCCGGCGCGCCCCGATCGCCCGGTGGAACTCGAACGCCTCGGCCAGCGCCCAGCGGTGCTCGAAGCTGTGGAAGCCACCCGGGGTGGACCACGGTCCCGGCTGATCGCCCGCGGTGTCGATGAAGCTCGGGATGATCGGGGTGAACCGCGACCAAGCGGAGGAACGCCCCCAGATGAGGCCGGTGCCGCGCGGACCGAAGAGCCACTTGTGGGTCCCGGTGATGAGGAAGTCGACGCCGAGGTCGCCCGGGGTGGCCTCCTCGGCGGCGAACCCGTGCACACCGTCCAGGCAGACCAGGATCCGCTCGGGCTCCGGCCGGTCTCCGTTGATCTCCGCGATGGCGTCGGTCATGCGACGAACCGGCAGGCGGACGCCGGTGCTGGAGTGCACCCAGGTGAGCGCCACGACTCGCGTTGCCGGCCGGATCGCGGCCAGCAACCGCTCCACCATCTGGTCCGGGTCGGCCTGGGCGGAGTCGTCGTACAGCCGGGTCCGCCGCACCGACACGCCGTCGCGGATGCTGCGCAGCCGGAGCGCCTCGTGGGTGGCGAAGAACTCGTGCTCCGTCGTGAGCACCTCGTCGCCGGGGCCCAGGCGCAGGCCGGAGTAGAGCAGGCCGAGCCCCATGGTGGTCGAGTCGGTGAAGGCGATCTGCGACCGGTTGGTGTTCAGGTACGTGGCCGCCGCCCGGGCGACCCGACCGTCCAGACGGGACTGGTTCTCCCGGACGTAGCCCAGCGGGTCGGCGTCCATGCCCGCCCGATGGTGCTCGATCGCCGCCCGCACCGGGGCCGCGTGGCTGGCGAAGTAGAAGGTGGAGAGGTTGACCATCCCCTCGGCCAGCGGGAACTGGGCGCGGATGTTCGCCCAGTCGTCGGGGTCGAACTCGGGGGCGTCACCCACGGTCGCCGGGACGCGCGGCGCCTCGGTCAGCAGGCTGGTCAGGGTGCTGCCCACGACGGCCCCGCCGGCGACTCCGCCCGCCGTGGCCGCGAGCAGCGTGCGTCGCGTCACCACGGCCCTATCCTGTCGCGGACTACCGGACCGGCGCAGCCCGCCGAGCGCACCCGGCGGCGATCGAAGCGGGCCTCGCCCGATCGGGCGAAGGCGGCCCGACGGTCACCGGTTGCGCGCGGCGATCGTTCCATTCAGGACGGTCGCGAACCCGGTCCACGCGACGTACGGCAGCAGCGCCGCCCCGGCCAGCCGGTCGGTCCGCCACGCCCGGCGGAGGAGCGTGACATTGCTCCAGTTGAGGGCCGCGATCTCGGCCAGCGCGAGCCCGGGTCGGCGGGCGCCGAAGAAGACGCCGGTCCATCCGGCGTTGAGGCCGAGGTTGATGGCGTACGTGCGCCAGAAGCGGCGCCGCTCGGCCGGCGGCAGGCGGTTCAGCGCACGGGCGGCGGCGAGCGCGATGAGCGCGTACAGCGAGGTCCAGACGACCGGGAACGCGGCCGGCGGCGGCTGCCACCGCGGTTTCTCCAGCGACTGGTACCACGTCGAGCCGGGCCGGGTGGCCGCCGACCCGGCGGCGGCCGCGGCGGCGACGCCCGCCGCCGTCTTGACGAGCGTGGGAAGGGCCATGGGCCCTGCCTACCACCGGCCGACGGCTGGCACCGGCCATTGGCGGAGCACGAACCGAAGCGGGGATGGCGGGTCCGTGTCACCCTGTCGAGGTGACTCGTACGGACCTCGTGGAAAGGATCGGCGCGATCTGCCTGGCCCTGCCGGAGGTGACGCAGCGGCCCAGCCACGGCACACCGACCTGGTTCGTTCGGGACCGGACGGCGTTCGTCACCCTGTGGCCCGAGGGGCACCACCGCAACACGTTCCCCCATCTGTGGTGCGCCGCGCCGCCGGGGGAGCAGGCCGCGCTGATCGCGGCCGACCCGGACCGGTTCTTCCGGCCGCCGTACGTGGGGCACCGCGGTTGGGTGGGCGTACGCCTGGATGGCGACGTCGACTGGACCGAGGTCGCCGAACTGTGCGTCGAGGCCTACCGCACCGTCGCCCCGAAGGGGTTGGTCGCGCGGCTCGACGAGTCACGGGAATGAGCGAGCTACGGCATGAGCGAGTCACGGGAGTGAGGCGTCACGGGAACGAGCCGGTCGTCGGGTCGCGCCCCGGCCTCGCGCGGTCAGGTCGGGTCAGTCGAACCAGGGGCGGCCCACGAAGGCCCGGGTGCCCCGCGGCAGCCGGACATCCTCCCCGTGCGCGAGCCGCCGGCACTGGTCCATGACCTGGTCGTGGTTCGGTCCTCGCCCCACGCCGCCCGAGCTGCCGCCGTCCGGGGACCAGGTCGCGTGCCACCCCGGCCCGCGCAGCGCGACGAACGGGCCGCCCACGACGCGGCCGATCGTCTCGTCGATGGCTCGCAGCAGGTCGTCCGAGCCGGAGTCGCAGGCGTCGCACCCGCAGTCCGGCAGCATCTCGACGCCGACCGTGGGCTCGGCGACGCCGATGTGCAGCACCGGCAGCGGCGCGCCCGCGGCGTCACGCCCCGACGCGTCGGGCTCCAGCACGGGGGCGTCGCGCTCGAGCAGCAGCAACGGCAGCGTGCCCGGCCGGGATGAGGTGATCCGAACGCCGCGGTCGAACCGGCCCAGGCGCCCGTCGTCGTCGAGCGGGGCCGGGGCGAGGGGCTCGACCGTGACGCCCGGGACGGCGCCGAGCGTCTCGGCCCAGACGCGGGCGCGCAGCTGCCCGATCCGGTACCGCTCGGGCGCGGTGACGCGCGAGTACTCCTCCTCCCGGGGCACGGCCAGGCCGGGGTGCGGGTTCGGCCAGGCGGGCGCGCCGAGCCGGTCGTACCGCGCCGCGACCTGCGCCCGCAGTTCGCTGAGCGTCGCCATCACCCCGACGATACGGCGCCGGTCCGGCCCGGGCGGCGGGCCCGCTCGGTCGGGCAGCGCCGGCCTACCCGGCGGGGTCGAGGGTCATGCTGATGCTGTTGATGCAGTACCGGGTGTTCTTCGGCGTGTAGCCCTCGCCGTCGAAGCGGTGCCCGAGGTGGGAGTCGCAGCGGGCACACCGCACCTCGGTCCGGATCATGCCGTACGAGCGGTCCTCGACGAAGCGCACCGCGCCGGGGATGGCCTCGTCGAACGACGGCCAGCCGCAGTGCGAGTCGAACTTGCTCGCGCTGTCGAAGAGCTTCGCGCCACAGGCCCGGCACCGGTAGATGCCCGGGGTCTTGGTGTCCGTGTACTCACCGGTGAACGGCGGTTCGGTGCCGGCCTGGCGCAGCACCCGGAACTCCTCCGGGGTCAGCCGGACCCGCCACTCGTCCTCGGTCTTCGGCAGCTCCGAGTCCGACAGCTCACGTTGCATGCCCTCCACGGTACCCATCGGCCCGCGTCGCCGTGGTTGACTCGGCGGGCGGGCCGTCGCCGGTCCGTTGGTGCCGCCGGCGGGCGCACCCGTACGGGTGCCTCCGGCCGGGTCGGGCGCCGGCCCCGCCTCGGCGGGTGCGGCCGGCCGGGCGGGCTGCGGCGCCGCGCGGTACCTCGCGCGACGGATTCATGCCAGGATGATCATCGACGGGCCGGACGACGGAGACCGGACGGACGGATGGAGAGGGGGATCGGGAACCGCCGCTTGTCCGTGGCGCTCCTGACGACCACATGGCGAAGACGACGGCGATCGAGATCGAGGTAGCGGGACGCGTCGTACGGGTGACCAACCCGGACAAGGTCTACTTTCCGGAGCCGGGCTTCACCAAGCTCGATGTCGTCCAGTACTACCTCAACGTCGGCGACGGCATCCTGCGGGCGTTGCGCGAGCGACCGACCACACTGGAACGGTGGCCGGGCGGGGTCGTGCCCGGGGCCAAGCTCTCCACCCGGGCGGACCACACCGGCGACGCGTTCTACCAGAAGCGCATCCCCAGCAAGGGGGTGCCGGACTGGATCGAGACCGCGCGGATCCGGTTCCCCAGCATGCGCACCGCCGACGAGCTGTGCCCGGTGGACCTGGCCCACGTGGCGTGGGCGGCGCAGCTCGGCACGATCGTCTTCCATCCGTGGCCGGTCCGTCGCTCCGATGTGGACTCACCCGACGAGCTGCGGATCGATCTGGATCCCCAGCCGGGGACGGACTTCGAGGACGCCGTGGACGTCGCCACCACGGTCAAGGAGATCCTCGACGAGCTGGGCTGGGTCGGCTTCCCGAAGACCTCCGGCGGTCGGGGCGTGCACGTCTACGTCCGGATCGCCCCGCGGTGGACATTCACCGAGGTGCGGCGGGCCGCGATCGCGTTCGGCCGGGAGGTGGCGCGGCGCCGCCCCGACAAGGCGACCATCAACTGGTGGAAGGAGGAGCGGGGCCAGCGGGTCTTCATCGACTACAACCAGATGGCGCGGGACCGGACGATCGCCTGCGCGTACTCGTTGCGGCCCCGGGCCAACGCGACCGTCTCCACGCCGGTCACCTGGGACGAGCTGACGCGGATCGATCCCGACGACTTCACGCTCGCCACCGTGCAGGAGCGGTTCGCCCGCATCGGCGACCCGCACGCGGCCATCGACGACGTTCACCACGACATCACCACGCTGCTGGAGTGGGCGCAGCGGGACGAGCAGCGGGGGGAGGGCGACCTGCCCTACCCGCCGGACCACCCGAAGATGGCCGGCGAGCCACCCCGGGTGCAGCCGTCCCGGATGAATCGGGCGAACTGGGACGAGGACGGCCGCCGGCGTCGCTGAGCCGGCGCACCGGGGCGTCACTGTCGGGGCTCCCCGGGTGTCCGGAGAGCACCATGCGGGGCGCGCCCCGCGTCCGGAGGGTCGCCGTCCGGACAACCCGCCGGGCGCTGGCGCGGGTGCGGTAGAAAGGCGGAATGCAGGCCCCAGCGGTACCGGACCCCCTCGCCACCCCGGCCCGGATCGCCTTCGCCGGCGACTGGCACGCGAACACCCGCTGGGGGATGGCCGCGATCCAGTACGCGGCCGACCTGGGCGCGGACGTCATCGTCCAGCTCGGCGACTTCGGTTACGAGTTCCGCGCCGCCTTCCTCGACGGGCTCGACCGCGCGCTGACGCGCACCGGCCTGCGCCTGCTGTTCGTGGACGGCAACCACGAGGACTTCCCGGTGCTGCTGCGCTACCCGATCCGGCCGAACGGGCTGCGCCAGCTCACCAACCGGATCTGGCACCTGCCGCGCGGCTTTCGCTGGGTGTGGGGCCGCGTCCGGTGGCTCGCCCTCGGTGGCGCCCACTCGGTCGACCGCCCGTGGCGCGAGCCCGGGACCTCCTGGTGGCGCGAGGAGGCGATCACCGACCTCGACATCCAACGGTCGGTCGCGGGCGGGCCGGCCGACGTGCTGGTGTCCCACGACTGTCCGTCCGGAGTGGACATACCCGGGCTGGCCGAATCGGCCCACCTGTGGCCGGCGGAGGAGCTCGTCGCGGCCGAGGAGCACCGGACCCGGATGCGGACCGTGGTCGAGGCCGTGCGGCCCCGGACCATCTGGCACGGGCACTTCCACCGGCAGTACTCGACGGCGGCCGACCTTGGCTACGGGCCGGTGACCGTGCACGGACTCGACTGCGACGGGTCCACATTGGATAGGAACGTCATGGTGGTGGCGCTCGAGGACATCCCCGTCGCGCCCCGCGACTTCGAGGAGCCCGGTCCGCGAAACGCCCTGGCGGCCAGCTGATCGCCTTCGGTACCGTAGTTGGCGCCGACCCGGTGCGGGTGCGGACGGGTACTTCGGAACTTGCCACGGTTCCGGAGCCCCCATCACGGCTGGGGCTCCCCGGACGCCAGCGTGTCCTCGGGTCGGCCTGGGGATGCCCGGTGCGCCGATGCCGGCTACTTTGCCGCGCATACGCGGAGGTCGCAGGTTCGAATCCTGCCCGCCCGACCGGGCGGTAGCTCAGGCTGGACAGAGCAAAGAGTGCCGTCGTCGAACTCCTGACCTCGGGCATCCCCAGTATCTTGGGCCGGGCAGTTGATTTATCCACAGTGGACATAGAAATTCGTTCGCTGCCCAACCCCTTGTGGCGTACCGTTGTAGCGCAACGATGCCCGGTGCGTAGGCATTCGGCTACTTCGTAGGTTCGATTCCTACCGCGGCCACTCACGGCCGCGGGCGCGACTGGAGCGCAGGGCCGAGGCCGCTCTGACCTCGGGCATCGCCGACTTGTCAGGACGACCACGAGGGGAGGCGACACGATCATGGCGAAGTTCAACACCCGCTCCGCGGTCGTCGCCCGCCGGTCGCCGGTCGTCACCGGTCCGGCGCCGGTCGGCCTCACCTACGAGGGTGCCCCGGGTTTCGCCCGCGACGCCAAGGGTGAGCTGTTCCTGCTCGCCGTCGCGATCATGATGGGCGAGGGCTCGTTCTACGAGGACGCGGCGACCCGGGACAGCCGGTACGAGGCGCTCGTGGCCCGGGTCGCGGTGGAGGACCCGCAGTGGATGGCCCGGTTCGTGCGCTGGCTGCGCGACGGGGCCAACATGCGCTCGGCGTCCCTCGTGGCGGCCCTCCAGGCAGCCAAGGCGATGGTCGACGCCGGCATCACCGGGTCGCGGTCGATCGTCGACTCGGCGCTGCAGCGGGCCGACGAGCCGGGTGAGGCGCTGGCCTGGTGGACCGGACGGTACGGCCGGGCCATCCCGAAGCCGGTGAAGCGGGGCATCGCCGACGCCGTGCGCCGGCTCTACACGCAGTTCGCGCTGCTGCGCTACGACACCGGCAGCAAGGGGTTCCGGTTCGGCGACGTGCTCGAGCTGACCCACCCGGCCCCGGTGAGCCCGGAGCAGGGCGAGCTGTTCGCGTGGGCGCTGACGCGCCGGCACGGCCGGTCGCAGGACGTGCCCGCCTCCCTGCCGATGGTCGCGGCGAACGCGGCGCTGCGCCGCACCGCGGCGACGGACCCGCGGGTGCTGCTCGACGTCGACGCGCTGCGGGCCGCCGGCATGACCTGGGAGGACGCGCTGTCCCTGGCCGGTTCCGGCGTGGACCGGGCCGCGCTGTGGACCGCGCTGATCCCGACCATGGGGTACATGGCGCTGCTGCGCAACCTCCGCAACTTCGACGAGGCCGGGGTCTCGGACGAGGTCGCGGCCACGGTGGCGCAGCGGCTGGCCGATCCGGAGGAGGTGGCCAAGTCCCGGCAGTTCCCGTTCCGGTTCCTGGCGGCCTACCGGGCCGTGCCGTCGGTACGGTGGGCGCCGGCGCTGGAGCGGGCCCTGAACGCGTCGCTGAGCAACGTGCCGGCGCTGCCGGGGCGGACGCTGATCCTCGTGGACCAGTCCGGCTCCATGTACTCGCCGGTGGCCGGTTTCCGGTCGCGGGTGTCCCGCGCGGACGTGGCGAGGGTGTTCGGCGCCGCGCTCGCCCTGCGGGCCGAGGAGCCGACCCTCGTGTGGTTCGACTCGGACTCGGGTCAGGTGCCGGTACCCCGCGGTATCGCCCTGCTCAAGCTCATCGAGTCGTTCCCGCGCCGGGGCGGCGGGACGAACACGGCCGCGGCGGTGCGTCAGTGGTACGACCGGCACGACCGGGTCGTGATCGTGACCGACGAGCAGGCGCACTACGACGGTGAGCGTGACGTCACGGCTCCCGTGCCGCGCCAGGTGCCGGTCTACACCTGGAACCTGGCCGGGTACCGGTTCGGTCACGCGCCGTCGGGGCTGGGCAACCGGCACACGTTCGGTGGCCTGACCGACGCGGCGTTCCAGGCGATCCCGCTCCTGGAGCGCGGCCAGGACGCCGACTGGCCGTTCTGACCCGCCGGCCGTCGACGGTCAGCCCGACCCCGGTGACGACCGCGTCCGCGAGGATCGCGAGCCGATCCGACCGGCGCGGTCGTCGCCGGGCGGCCGTCGCCGGGGCGGGCGCGGTCCGTCTACTGTGGAGATCGTCGCCACCGGCGGCGCCTTCAGGGAAACCGTCGCGTCGCCGCGGCCGAATGGCCCGCCCGCGGCTCAGCGGGCGGGGCAGGTCAGCCCGTCCTCGGGGACGATGAGGTCGATCAGGTAGTTGTCGACCGCGCGCTGGATGCAGCGGGACTCGGAGTAGGCGGTGTGTCCCTCGCCCTCCCAGGTCACGACCACCGCGACGCCGAGCATGTCGGCGAGCTTCCGGGTCGACTCGTACGGGGTCGCCGGGTCGCCGGTCGTGCCGATCACGACGATCTCGGGGGCGCCGGTGGCCGGCCCGGTCGGGAAGGGGTCCTTCTCGCCCGGCCACACCGCGCAGGTCAGCAGTCCGGTGGCCAGGGACGGGCCGAACATCGGGTACTCGGCCCGCCACTGGGCCTGCAGGTCGCGGATCTCCTCGACGCTCGGGTACTCCTCGTCGGCGCAGTTGATGGCGTTGAATGCGTCGAACTGGTTGCTGCGGTACCGGCCGCGCTCGTCGCGGTCGGCGTAGATGTCGGCGAGGAGCAGGATCAAGGCGGCGTCGCCGTTGCGGAGCTGGTCGATCGCCTGACCCAGGTACGGCCAGAAGTCCTCCGAGTACAACGCCAGGATGACGCCCCACAGCACCCAGCCGGCGGTCACCGTCCGGCCGTCGGGGCCCTCGATCGGTGCGACTCGACCCCGTTCGATCTCCGCGGCGATGGCGCCCCGCGGGTTGTCGGCGATCGGGCACCGCGCCCGGTTGCTCTGACACCACTCGACGAAGTTCGCCAGGGCTCGCTCGAACCCCATGGCCTGGCCCTCCGACGACTCGACCGGGCCGGCCGTCGGGTCCACCGCTCCGTCGAGGGCGAGCGCGCGCACGTTGCCCGGGAAGAGCTGGGCATAGACGGCGCCGAGCAGCGTCCCGTACGAGAAGCCGAGGTAGGTGAGCTTCTCCTCGCCGAGTGCGGCCCGGATCGCGTCCATGTCCCGGGCGGCTTGCACGGTCGAGAACAGGCGCAGGTCGTCGCCGTACTTGTTGCCGCAATCCTCGGCGATGCGCCGGTTCAGCTCGACCAACTCATCGAAATCCTCCTGGCTGACCGGGTCGGGGTCGTAGCCGAACTGCGCGTCGAGGTCGGCGTCGGAGATGCACTCGACCGGCGCCGACTTGCCCACGCCCCGGGGGTCGAACGCGACCAGGGCGAACCGGTCGAGCAGCTCCGTGGGCGGCAGGCCCATGCCCGCCGGCGGCTGGACGAACTGGGGCAGCCAGGTCAGCCCCGAGCCGCCCGGTCCGCCCGGGTTCGTCAGCACCGATCCCTGCTTGTCCGCCAGGTCGCCGGTGTAGATGCGCATCAGCGCGATCTCAAATGTTTCCCCGTTGTCGGGGTCGCCCCAGTCCTTGGGCACGGTCACCGTCGTGCACTCCACGGCCAGGTCCCGGTCGAGCTGCGGGTTGGCCTCGCGGGCCTCGGCGAAGCAGTCGTCCCAGACCAGGCCACCCTCGCCGTCCGGGGTCGACGGCAGGGGCTCGGGGGCGTCGGGAACGCAGCCGCTGAGGACGAGCAGCAGGGCCACGGCCGGGATCGTGACACGTCGATGCACTGGGTCCCTCCGAGGTGGTGGAGCCGAACGGCTGGGGCCGTCGACCGACTCACGATACCGGCGTGCGGCACCCGCGACGGGGCAGCCGGCGGCGCACCCACCCTGGGCGCGGACGGCCGCGGAAGCGGCCCGAGCCAGGGCTCAGCGGCGGGCCGCCCTGGGGCGCACACGATGCTCAGGAGCGGGCGAGGACCTCGTCCACGTCGAACCGCAGCGGCCGGTCGAGTTGGGCGTAGGTGCACGACTCCGGGGTCCGGTCGGGGCGCCAGCGACGGAACTGCGCGGTGTGCCGGAACCGGTCGCCCTCCATCGCGTCGTACCCGACCTCCACGACCAGCTCGGGCCGCAGCGGCTCCCAGCTCAGGTCCTTGCCGGCGCTCCACCGCGACAACCCGCCCGGGATGCGCTGGCCAGCGGCCGCGGCCGACTCCACCGCGTCGATCCACTCCAGCCAGGGATGACCCTCGCGGGCGTTCTCCCGGTACGGCGCCAGCTCGTCGACCAGCTCCTTGCGGCGGGCCGCGCTGAAGCTCGCGCTCACCCCGACGTGGTGCAGCCGCCCCTGGTCGTCGTAGAGGCCCAGCAGCAGCGACCCCACGACCGGGCCCGACTTGTGCCAGCGGAACCCGGCCACCACGCAGTCGACCGTGCGGGCGTGCTTGATCTTGAACATCAGCCGCTTGCCGGGCACGTAGGCGATGTCGGCCGGCTTGGCGATCAGCCCGTCGAGCCCCGCCCCTTCGAACTCCTCGAACCAGCGCCGCGCGGTCGGCACGTCCTGGGTAGTCGGGGTCACGTGGATGGGCGGCCGCACCGTCGCCAGCTCGGCCTCCAACCGCTCGCGACGACGTTCGTACGGCTGCCTGAGCAGGCTCTCGTCGCCGACCGCGAGCAGGTCGAAGGCGACGAAGTCGCAGGGGGTCTGCTCGGCGAGCAGGCGCACCCGCGAGGCGGCCGGGTGGATGCGCTGCTGCAGCATCTCGAAGTCCAGTCGGGGCGTCTGCCCCTCCTGCCGGCGGATGAGCACGATCTCGCCGTCGACCACGCACCGGGCGGGCAGCTGCGCGCGTACCTGCTCGACGACCTCCGGGAAGTACCGGGTCATGCTCTTGCCGCCCCGGCTGACCAGTTCGACCTCGTTGCCGTCGCGGAACACAATGGTGCGAAACCCATCCCACTTCGGCTCGTACCGCATTCCCGGCGCCGTCGGGATCTCCGGGACGCTGGTGGCGAGCATGGGCTCAACGGGGGGCATCACGGGCAGGTCCACGCCTGCGAGTCTGCCACCGACGGCCGACACCGGCCGGCCGGCGTGTCGGCGGTGGGCTGGCATCGATAGGCGACGCTAGGCGGTAGGATCGGCCGTCCACGACGGAAGGGATTGATCAGTGTCATATCAGCCCGGACCGCCGCCGGAGCAGGCGGGGTCGTCGCCTGACCAACCGCAGCCACCCTCGCAGTCGGTGCCTCCGCCGGCGCCGTGGCCGGCCCCGCAGCCGCCGCCACCTCCGCCGCCGTGGGGGACGCCGTCGCCCCAGCCGCCGGCCCAGCCTCAGCCGTCGGCCCAGCCCGAGCCGCCCACGCAGCCGGTCCCGCCGCCCACCCAGGCCGGGTGGCCCGGCGCCGGATCGCCGCCGCCCGGCGGCGCGTACCCACCCACGGCACCTATGCCGCCGGTGCCCCCGCCCGGTTCGGCCCCGCCGGCTGGCTCCGTGCCGCCTGGTGCTGTGCCGCCTGGTTCTGTGCCGCCTGGTGCTGTGCCGCCTGGTTCTGTGCCGCCTGGTTCTGTGCCGCCGCCCGGATGGGCGCCGCCGCCCCAGCCGCGCTCGGGGTCGAAGGCCGGCCTGATCATCGGCATCGTCGCCGGGGTGCTCGTCCTCTGCCTGGCGGCGGGGGTCGGTGTCGTGCTGTTCGCGCGCAACCTGGGCCGGCAGATCTCGGAGGCGTTGCCGACGATCACGGCCCTCCCCACCGACGACGAGGGCGACGACGTCACGCCGCCGATCGACGAGGAGCCCGACCCCGCGCCCACCGGTGAGACGTTCGACATGGCCATCGGCGACGGCGTCGAGGTCACCCGCTCCGGCGACCAGTGGACCGTGTTCATCACCGGCGTCGAGTGGTTCGACGAGCCCTGCGACGAGTTCGGCTTTGCCGAGGACCCCATCGTCGTCTTCGACGTGGAGTTCGAGGTGATCTCCGGCACCGCGTCCGTGAACCCGCTGTTCGACTTCACGTACATCGGCGACGACGGAGTCGAGGTCATGCCGAGCCTGACGAGCTACTGCGACGAGCCGTCGTTCGACGACAGCTACGACCGCGAGGCCGGTGACCTGGTGACCGGCAAGATCGCGTTCGAGGTCCCGGGCGGGATCGGCGGGCGCCTGCGGTACGACTCCTCGTTCGAGCCCACCGCATCCTGGATCGTTCCCGGCCGGAGCTGATTCGGCCGTACGGGCGCCGGACCGGTCGCCGGTCCGGCGCCTTAGCTTTATTGAGGGTCGGGGAAGCTTCATTGAGGGTCGGGGAAGCTTCATTGAGGGTCGGGGAAGCTTCATTGAGGGTCGGGGAAGCTTTATTGAGGGTCGGGGACGTGCTATGGCCCTCTTCTTGCGGACGGGCCACGAGGAGCCGGCGCGTTCAGAACAGGGCGAGCTGGCCGGGCGCGGGGTCGCGCCGGGCGCGGGGGCTGCGACGCCACACCCACGGCTGGGCCACCTGCGCCAGCGCCTCGGGCGTGGGGGGCGGGCTGCCCCCGGTCAGCGCCCACAGCGACGGTCCTAAGTAGATACCCCGCTCGGCGAACGCCCGCCGCATGACGAACCGGTCGACCGGCAGGCGTACGTCGTCCAGATCCGGCATCGGCAGGTCGGCCCGCAGGCGCATCAGGGAGCGGTTGCGGGCCACGATGGCGCGCGCCTCCGGGGAGGCCAGGGTCTGCGCGGCGGCCTCGCCGACCACCGACCGGACGCGCGCGGCCGCCCCGGTGTCGAGAGCGGCCCACGCCGCCTCGACCGTTCCGAAGGCGGCGAGCAGCCGGGCCGCGGTGGCGGCGCCGAAACCGCGCACCCCGGGCAGGTTGTCGGACGGGTCGCCCCGCAGGGCGGCGTAGTCCACGTACTGCCACGGGTGCACGCCGTAGACGTCGAGCAGGGCCTGGGGGGTCACGAGCACGGCCTCGTCGATGCCCCCGTTGCGCACCCGTAGGACCGATGTCTCATCGTCGATGAGCGCGAAGGCGTCGCGGTCGCTGGTCATCAGCACCGTGCGCCAGCCCTGGCGGCGGGCCTGGGCGGCGGCGCTGGCCAGCACGTCGTCGGCCTCGTGGGCACGGGCCACGATCGTGGTGAGCCCGGCCTCGGCCAGTAGCCCCGGGGCGGCGCGAATCTGCTGCTCAAGGTCGGCGGGCTTGTCGGGCCGGTGGACCTTGTACCCGGGGTACTGCGCCTTGCGAGCCGACTCGTCGGGGCAGTCGAAGCCGACCACCAGGGCGTCGGGGCGCAGCTTGGCCGCCGCTTTGGCGATGTATCCGATCAGGCCGCGCAGGGCCCAGACCGGAGGGTCCGCCTCGTCGGTGGCCCGCCCGGTGGCCGGGGGCGTGCGCGGGGCGCCGACGAGCCCGGACACCGCCGGCGCGGGAAGGCCCGCGTGGTAGGCGCGGTGGGTGAGGCTGTTGCCGTCCACCACGAGCAGCAGCGGCGCCGGGATCGACACCGCCGCAGCGTACTACCGGGGTTCGTCATTCTCCGGCATCTGTCCACATATCGCCGGGTCTGTTGGCGCCGGGGCGCCGGGTCGGTTGGCACCGTGCCCGCCGGGTCGGTGGTCGTCGCCGCCCCCGGGGCACCGGGGCCGGCCGACCGGATCAGATCGGTGGAATGTCATTCGTTTATGTACGGTCGGTAAACGGGCTGTGACAACAGTCTCACGCCCTCACCGGGCTCAGCGTGGTTCCCTGGGTGACGGGGGCGGGCTACCCTGCGGTAACAGGCCATGCGACCGGTGGAGTGAGGAAGCCATGACCAGTGCCGTCATCGTCGACGTCGTACGGACCGCCACCGGGCGGGGCAAGCCGGGCGGGGCCCTGCACGGGGTGCACCCGGTGACCCTGCTCGCCACCACGATTCGGGCACTGGTCGACCGGACCGGCATCGACCCCGCCGTGGTCGACGACGTCATCGCGGGTTGCGTGAGCCAGGTGGGGGACCAGGGCGTCAACATCGCTCGCAACGCCGTGCTCGCGGCCGGGTTCCCCGAGTCGGTGCCGGCGACGACCGTCGATCGGCAGTGCGGGTCGAGCCAGCAGGCCGCGCACTTCGCCGCCCAGGGTGTGCTGGCCGGGGCGTACGACGTCGTGATCGCCTGCGGCGTCGAGTCCATGAGCCGGGTACCGATGTTCAGCAACGTCGTCGGCGGGGATCCGTTCGCCGCCCTGCAGGGCCGGTACCCGGACGGGCTGGTCGGGCAGGGCATCAGCGCCGAGCTCATCGCCGCCCGGTGGAAGCTCGACCGCACGACCCTCGACGAGTTCGCGGCCCAGTCGCACGCGCGGGCGGCCGCCGCCGCGGCGGCGGGCGCGTTCGCCAACGAGATCGTCCCGGTCACGGTCACCGCGCCCGACGGCACGACGAGCGAGCACGTGACCGACCAGACCGTTCGCCCCGGCACGACGGTGGAGGCGCTGGCCGGGCTGAAGCCCTCGTTCTACGACCCCGGCCTGGCCCAGCGGTTCCCGGAGATCGGCTGGCACATCCACCCCGGTAACTCGTCGCCGCTCACCGACGGTGCCTCGGCCGCGCTCATCATGAGCGAGGAGAAGGCGAACGCGCTCGGGCTGCGGCCGCGGGCCCGGTTCCACACCTTCGCGGTGGCCGGCAGCGACCCGCTGCTCATGCTCACCGGCGTCATCCCGGCGACCCAGAAGGTGCTGGTCCGCTCCGGACTGTCCATTGAGGACATCGACGCGTACGAGGTGAACGAGGCGTTCGCCCCGGTGCCGATCGTCTGGCTGCGGGAGTTCGGCGCCGACCCGGCCAAGCTCAACCCGCGCGGGGGCGCGATCGCGCTCGGCCACCCGCTCGGGGCCTCGGGCACGAAGCTGCTCGCCACGCTCGTGAACTACCTGGAGGCGACGGGCGGCCGGTACGGCCTGCAGACCATGTGCGAGGGCGGCGGCATGGCCAATGCCATGATCATCGAGCGGCTGTAGCCGTCGCGATTCGATCGACCGCCATCGGGTCTCCGTCCGGGTACGGCGACGCGTCCCCGGGCCTGCGGGCGCGGACCCGCCGCCGACGGTGACCTCGTGGCCTGGGTGAGGAAGGGACCTGTCGAACCATGGACATCACGAACAAGGCGGCGCTGGTCACCGGAGGCGCATCCGGGCTCGGCCTCGCCACGGTGAAGGCGCTGCAGGGCGCGGGCGCGCGGGTGGTGATCGTTGACCTGCCCACGTCGAAGGGCGCGGACGTGGCCGCCGAGATCGGCGCCACCTTCGTCGCGGCCGACGTGACCGACGAGGAGCAGGTCGCCGCCGCGGTGGACACCGCCGCCGGTCTCGGGCCGCTGGCGGTCGTGGTGAACTGCGCCGGCATCGCCAACGCCATCCGCGTGGTCGCCAAGGACGGCAGGGTCTTCCCGCTCGCCGAGTTCACCAAGGTCATCCAGGTCAACCTGGTGGGTACGTTCAACGTGATCCGGCTGGCCGCGGCGAAGATGATCGCCGAGACGCCGGTCGACGGCGAGGAGCGCGGGGTCATCGTGAACACCGCGTCGGTGGCGGCGTTCGACGGTCAGATCGGCCAGGCCGCCTACTCGGCGTCCAAGGGCGGTGTCGTCGGGATGACCCTGCCGATCGCCCGTGACCTGGCCCAGCACAAGATCCGGGTGATGACGATCGCGCCCGGGATCTTCCATACGCCGCTGTTCCACGGCCTGCCGGAGGAGGCGGTCAAGTCGCTGGGCGCCCAGGTGCCGCACCCGTCCCGGCTCGGTGACCCGTCCGAGTACGCCGCGCTGGTGGCGCACATCGTCGCCAACCCGATGCTCAACGGCGAGGTGATCCGCCTCGACGGCGCCATCCGCATGGCGCCCCGCTGACGCACGACCTGCGCGCTGACGCGGGGCCCCGCTGACGCGCGGCCCCGCGCTGCGTACGGCCCGCGCTGACGCACAGCCCGGGGCCAAGCCCGACCGCGGAGCCGGATCCGCGGTCGGGTAGCGTGCCGCGGTGCGCCGGATCGGGCGGCGCGAGTTCGACTTCGCCCGCCAGGTCGCGGTGATGGCGATCGTCAACCGGACCCCCGACTCGTTCCACGACCGGGGGCGGACGTACGCCTTCGACGCGGCCGTGGCTGCGGTACGGGACGCGGTTCGGGACGGGGCGGACTGGGTCGACATCGGGGGCGTCCCCTTCGGCCTGCACGCGGGCGAGGTGACCGAGGAGGAGGAGTGCGACCGCGTGGTGCCGCTCGTCGCGGCGGTGCGGGCCGACTCCGACGTGGTCATATCGGTGGACACCTATCGTGTCGGGGTGGCCCGGGAGGCGCTGGCGGCCGGGGCCGACGTCATCAACGACACCTCGGGGCTGTACGACCCGGGTCTGGCCGACCTGGTCGCGCAGACCGGGGCCACGCTGGTCATCACGCACAGCCTCGCCTCGCCGCCCCGCACCCCGGTGATCCGGCCCACCTACCGGGACGTGGTGGCGGAGGTGCGCGCCTTCCTCGCCGACCGGGTGCAGCTCGCCCTCTCCCGGGGCGTGGCGCCCGAGCAGATCGTCATCGACCCCGGCCACGACCTGAACAAGAACACCTACCACTCGCTGGAGCTGACCCGGCGGCTCGACGAGATCGCGTCGCTGGGCTACCCGCTGCTCGCCGCGGTGTCCCACAAGGACTTCATCGGCGAGACGTTGGGCGCGCCGCAGGACCAGCGGTTGGAGGGGACGCTCGCCGCGCTCACGATCTGCGTGCTCAAGGGCGCCCGGATCGTCCGGGTCCACGACGTCGCGGCCGCGGTGCGCGCGGTCCGGATGACCGAGGCCATCCTGGGCTGGCGACCCCCGGCCTACACGCGGCACAACATGTGACCGCCTGCCCTCGTGGGGCGACCCGGGTTCGTCGATCATCCACAGTGGATCGGACGGCACGGCCCGGTGCGCGCCGAACGGTCGGGTCCGGACCAGCGGTCAGGCGCGCGCGTAGCGCAGGAAGAGCTCGTCGCCGGCGGCGAGGACCTGCGTGAGGGCCAGCGCGCGGACCGCGGTGGGTGGTCCGGCCACGATGCGCTCCGGCCCCGGCCCGACGAGCTTGGGCGCGAGGGTGAGGCAGAGCTCGTCCACGAGATCGGCCTCGATGAGCGAGCCGAACAGGTGGGGTCCGCCCTCGCAGAGCACGTGCCCCAGGCCGCGCTCGGCCAGGGCGTCGAGGCCGGCTTTCAGGTCCACGTCCTCGCGGCCGACACCGAGCACGTCGGCCACCTCGGCGAACCGACCCCCGACCCGCTTCGCGGTCTCCTCGGTGGTGAGGATCACCGGCCGTTGGGGCGCCTGGGTGAAGCGCGGGTCGGCCGGGTCGAACCCCAGCCGGCGGGTCACCAGCACCAGGACCGGGTCGGGCGTCCGGCCGCGATCGACCCGCATGCGTCGACGCGCCTCGGCTGTCTGCAGTGGACTGTAGCCCTCGACCCGGACGGTCCCCGCCGCCACCAGCACGGCGTCGCAGTTGACTCGCAGCAGGCCGAGGATTCGCCGGTCGCCGGGCCCACCGAGCGGGCCGGACCTCCCGTCCAGGGTGACCGCACCGTCCACACTGGATATGAAGTTGACCCGCAGCAGGCGCTGGCCGGCGGGGACGGGGTAGGCGGCGACGATGTCCGCGTCGCTGAGCGGATCCGGATCGGCGACCGGCCAGAGCCGGCGCATCGCCGGTTCGGTGGTGGACACGCCCCCATTATGCGGTGGGCCGAAAGCGGTCAGGCGGTGTTCCGGGTCAGGCCGGGGACGCGGAGGGCGCGGCCGGCGGCCACGAGGTGGGCGATGAGCGCGGCCGTGGCCGGTGGATCGGGCGGCTGTCCGGCCACGGCGGCGAAGACCTGCCGGCCGTCGCCCGGCTGCCGGACGGCCCGTACGCCCGGGTGGCGGTGCGCCGCGAGGGCCAGGGCGGGCAGGATCGTGACCCCGAGGCCGGCGGCGACGAACGCCTGGACCGCCACGTAGTCGTCGGTGGTGATGGTGACGTCGGGCGTGAAGCCGGCCCGGTCGCAGGTCCGCAGCAGGTGCGCCCGGCAGCGGTCGCAGCCGGCGATCCAGCGCTGCTGGGCGTAGTCGGCCGGCGTCCTTCCCCGGGTTCCCTTGCGGGTCACCACGTACAGGGGCTCGTGCAGCACCGGGACCCGGCGCAGCCCGTCGTCCTCGTGGACGGTCACGTCGTCGTAGCAGAAGAGCAGGGCGACGTCGACCTCGCCGGCCCGCAGCAGCGCGGTAGCCTCGGGCGGCTCCGCCTCGGTGAAGCGCAGTTCGATGCCCGGATGCTCGGCGAGCAACGACGCCGCCGCGGCCGGCACGAGCGTGGCGAGGGCCGACGGAAAGGCGGCCAGCCGCACCCGCCCGGCCCGGAGCCCGACGTAGCTGGCCAGCTCCGCCTCGACGGCGTCGAGGCGGGCGAGGATCTCCTCGGCTCGCTCGGCGAGCATTCGACCGGCATCGGTGAGCCGGATGCCGCGCCCCACGCGCTGGACCAGCTGACTGCCCGTCTCGGCCTCGAGCCGGGCGAGGTGGTGGCTCACCGATGGTTGGGCATACTTCAGCTCCCGCGCGGCCGCGGTGACCGAGCCCAGCCGGGCGACCGCGACCAGCACGCGCAGACGGGTGACGTCGAGCACGGGGACCAGGGTAGACCGCGACTTATCGATTGCTTCGATGATTTTCCCAAAAGACTGGCATTGGACCTATGCATGGGTCGTGGCGGACGATGGGGCTCGGTCGAGGCCCCACCGGGGCTCGGCGGCCGGGGCATCGGCGCCGGCGTCACGGGCCCACCACTGGGGTCATCGGGGGAGGTCGGTCCGGGGCGAGGCGGGACACGATCCCGCCCGGCGCCGGCCCCGTCACCCGCCCGGCCCAGGGGTCCGACGCCACGTCCGAGGAGCAGGCATGACCTCACTTTTGTCCACACTGGACCGTTCTCGCCCGGCCGTCGAGGTCGAGCGCGTGCAGCGCCGCACCCTGGCCGTCCTGGCGGTCTCCCAGGTTCTGGGCAACTTCGCCACCGTCGCCGTCATCTCCGTGGGCGTGCTGCTGGCGGCCACGCTGGCCGGGACCGCGGTCTCCGGGCTGGCCCAGAGCATCGTGGCCGTCGGCCAGGGACTGCTGGCCGTGCCGCTGAGCCGACTGATGGATCGCCGGGGCCGGCGGGTCGGGCTCGTCGTGGCGTACGCGATCGGGGCGGGCGGCGCCGCGCTCACCGTGCTCGCGGCTGGCCTGCACTCGGCCGCGGTGCTGCTCGTCGGCCTGCTGCTCTTCGGCAGCGCCAGCGCCGGCAACTACCTGACCCGCTACGCCGCCGCGGACCTGGCGACGCCGGCGAACCGGGCCCGTCACGTCGCCCTGGTCCTCTGGGTCGCCACGCTGGGCGCCGTGCTCGGTCCGAACCTCGCCGAGGCCACCGACGCGCTGGCCCGGCGGGCCGGGTTGGCGCCGTACACCGGGCCGTTCCTCGCCTCGCTCGTCGGGCTCGCCCTGGGCGCGGCCGTGCTCGCGGCGCTGCTGCGCCCGGACCCGCTGCTGCTGGCCCGCGGCGTCCGCGAATCGGCCGCTGGGCGACCGGCGACGGGCGACCGGCCGGCGGGGCTGCGCACGGCCCTGCGGGCCATCGTCGCCAGCCCTCGGGCGCGGCTGGGTGTGGCGGCGCTCGGGGCGGGGAACGCGGCGATGATCGGGATCATGGCGATGACGCCGGCCCACATTGGACACCTCGGCCACTCGCACGACGAGACGCTGCGCATCCTCGGCGTGACCATCGGGGCGCACGTCATCGGGATGTACGCGTTCTCGCCGCTGTTCGGCTGGCTCGCCGACCGGCCCTGGCTGCGCGACGGCCGGCGGGTGGTGATCCTCGGCGGGCTCGGCCTGCTGCTCGTCGCGTGTGCCGTCACGGCCACGGCGGCCAACGACCCGGTCGGGCTCGCGGTCGGCCTCGGCCTCGTCGGGCTCGGCTGGTCGGCCACCATCGTGGCCGGATCGACGATGCTCACCGAGGCCGTCGCCCCCGACCGCCGCCCCGCCGTGCAGGGCGTCGGGGACCTGCTCATGACGCTGGCCGCCGCCGTGGCCGGGGTGCTCGCCGGCGTGCTCACGGCCTGGTCCAGCTACCCGACCCTGATGATCGTCGTGGCCGTGGGCCTGCTCCCGGTCGTCGCGTTGGCCCTGCGCCCGCAGCAGGCGTGAGCGTCGATCCCGAGGTCCAGGCCGCCGGCCGGTGGACCATGGACGACATGACCGGCGGCGACCGGTCGGTCCTCGCCGCGATGTACGCCAAGATGGACGGAAAGGGTGCGGAGGCGGCGACCCTCGGCCCGGTCGGCGACGACGTATGGGCCTACGTCAAGCGGCCGCTCGCCGTCGGCCGCCAGGCCGGCTGACGGCCGGCCCCGCCCAACCCGCGAAGGCCGCTAGCGCAGGAGCAGCCACCAGGCGGCGGCGCCGCCCGCGAACGCCACGGCGGCCACCGCCGCGACGAGCCAGGCCAGCACCCGCCGAGTCCGGCGCGCCCGGCTCGGCGGGGCCACGGGTGCCGGGTCGGTCGGCCGGGGGTTCAGCAGCGCGGCGTCCGGCACGCCCGGCCCGAAGCGCAGCCGTACGGTCACACCGTCCACAGAGGACTCTGTCCGCTGGGTCGGGATGGTCGGGGCGGTCGGCGCGGCGTCCGGCGTCGCGGCCGGCTCGATCGTCGGCAGCAGTCCGGCGAGCGCGTCGCGGGTGGCGAAGTCGGGCAGGTCGGCCGCGGCGAGGGCCAGGCGGCGGGCCGCGGCGGTGAGGTCGCCCGCCTCGGCGATGCCGGCCGCCTCGATGAGCAGCGATGCTTCGCCGTCGGCCGCCCGCGGGGCGAGGGCCCGGGCGAGCGCGCCCCAGGCGGTGGCGTCGGCCCCGATGTCGACCGGCACGCCCCGGACGGCCGCGAGCACGCCCACCTCGGCCAGCCGGGCGGCGCCGGCCCCGGTCAGCACCACGGTTTCCGGCGTGAGGTCGCCGTGGTGCAGGCCCGCCGCGTGCAGCGACCGCAGGGCCTCGGCCACGTCGACCGCGATGCCGGCCGCCGCCCCGGCCGGAAGCGTGCGGTCGGCGGCGAGCAGGTCGGCGAGGGTGGGCTGCGGCGGGGTGGCGACCACGAGCCAGGCCCGGCGGGAGTCGTAGACCAGCTCGGTGGTGCGCAGCACCCCGGGCGGGTTGGCCGCGCGGACCGCGGCGACCGTGGCCGCCAGCCGGTCGCGCGCCTCGGGCGCGGCCACCAGGTCGGGGTCGAGCTGCAGGGTGCCGAGGGTCTGCCCGGCGGGCGTGCCGGCCACCCACCACGTGCCACAGGCACCGATGCGCAGGGTGCGGTCCAGCCACAGCTCGCTGTTGGTCTGCACGTCAGACCACCGCCCCGGCCCGGCGTCGGGCCCGCGCCACCCGGCGGGCCAGCTCCCGCTCGCCGCGCGAGCACCACTGCGGCCCCCACCCGGCCCGGCCGGCCTGCTCGACCGCCTCGAGCAGCGCCGGGCCGTCGCCCGCGGCGCCGGCCGGGGCGAGCCCGCGCAGCCGTCGCGGCAGCTTCCGGTCGCGGGCGCCGAGGCAGGCGAGGAAGACGGCGAACGCGGCGCGGATGTCGTCCACGACCGGATTCGCCGGCGCGGACTCGGTCGCCTCACCAGCGGGTTCGCCCGCGGGGGTCACCGCGAAGTCGGCCAGGCGGGCCGAGCCCTGGGCGTCCACGAGCAGGTTCTCCGGCTTGTACCCGCGGTGGGTGACGCCGGCCTCGTGGGCGCGCTGCAGGGCGAGCAGCCCGGCCCGGAGCAGGCTCAGCGCCGACTCGGGCGGCAGCGGCGAGCGGGCCAGCAGCGACCGTACGGACGCGCCGTCCACGTACTCGCGGACGGTGACCGCGCCCACGGCGTCGGCCGGCTGACCGGGCAGCGTGACCTCGATGTGCTCGTAGAGGCTCGCGATGTGCGGCGAGTCGAGGTCGGCCAGCGCCCGGGCGTCGGCCCGTCGCGCCGCCAGCGCCGGCTCGGGACCGGGCGGGTGGTAGCGCAGCAGGACCGGATGACCGGAGGCCTCATGCCGGGCGACAACCGTCCCTGGGCGGAGTTCCCGGAGCGGGCGGTACCCGGGGACTCTCCAGTCAAGCACGTCATACCTCCGCGCTGCGCACCGTACATTTCGTGAGGTTCGGGGCTGCAGGTTCGCCGGCTGGGCCCCGAGCGCCAGCGGCCGTCACCCCGGCGGGGTTACGGCTGCGAGGACGATAACGCCGAGTGAGCCCGCTCCCGCGCCAACGCGCGGAAGGGGGGTTCGTCGGTTGTCAGGCCACAGTGAGGCGGGGGTGGGGCGTGACGGCCACGGATGGCGGGGCGGGCGAGGCGAGCACGGAATCGGACCGGGCTCCGGAGGCGGGTGAGGCTCCGGTGGTCGGTCAGGTTCCGGCCGTCATGGTGTACTCGCCGAGCCCGGTGCTGACCGTGACCATCGAGCGGCAGGGCGCGGTTCCCGAGTTGCACCTGCACGCCGGGGGGCAGGGCGTGTGGCAGGCCCGGATGCTGGCCGGGCTCGGCATCCGCGCGGTGCTCTGCACGACCCTGGGCGGGGAGGTGGGCCGGGTCATCTCCGCGCTGGTCGCCGCCGAGGCGTTCGAGATGCGGGCGGTCACCAGCGTGGGCAGCAGCGGATGGTACGTGCACGACCGCTGCGAGGACGGCCGGCGTGAGGTGGCGGGCCACGCGGGCGGTCCGCTGGACCGGCACGAGATCGACGAGCTGGGCAGCCTCGCGCTGACCGAGGGGCTCCGGGCCGGGGTGGCGGTCTTCGCCGGGCCGACCGAACCCGGGCTGGTGCCGCCGTCGACCTACCGGAGGCTCGCGGCCGACCTGCGGTCCAACGGGGTCCGCGTGGTGGCCGACCTCGCCGGCGTCCACCTGGCGGCCGCCCTCGCCGGCGGCGTGTACCTGATCAAGGTGAGCGACGACGAGCTGGTCGCCGCCGGGCGCGCCCGCGACGACAGCCTGCCCGAGCTGGTGGCGGCGGCCCGGGCGCTGCGGGCCGAGGGGGCCGGGTCGGTGGTGGTGAGCCGGGCCGAGAAGCCGGCCGTGGCGCTGCTCGACGGCGAGGAGGTGCTGGTGGAGGCGCCCCGGCTGGAGCTGGCCGACCCGCGGGGCGCGGGCGACTCCATGACGGCCGCGGTGGCGGCGATGCTGGCCCGGGGCGCGGGCCTCGCCGATGCCGTCCGCATGGGCGCCGCCGCCGGCGCGGTCACGGTCACGCGGCACGGGCTGGGCACGGCCCCCGCCGCGGCCGTGGCCGAGCTCGCCAAGCGGGTGCGGCTGGTGAGCCTCGCCGAGCACGGGTCACTCGGGTAGTCAGGGCAATATTTCTATGTCTAAGGGGTGAGGTCGATGGCCGAGCGTCGGCGGGTGCTGATCACCAACGACGACGGCATCCACGCGGCCGGGTTGCGCTGGCTGGCTCGGGCCGCCCTGGCCGCCGGCTTCGAGGTCGTCGTCGCCGCGCCCGACTACGAGGCGAGCGGCTCCAGCGCGGCGCTGACCGCGGTCTACCGCGACCGGCGGCTCGCCGTGATGCCGGCCGATCTCGGGTCCGACCTGCCCGTCGAGGCGTTCGCCGTGCAGGCCTCCCCGGGTTACGTCGTGATGCTCGCCGCCATCGGCACGTTCGGGCGGCGCCCCGACCTGGTGTTCTCGGGCATCAACCGCGGCGCCAACACCGGCCACGTGGTGCTGCACTCCGGCACCGTGGGGGCGGCGCTGACCGCGGCCAACCACGGCATCCCCGGGATGGCCGTCTCGCTCGACGCGCTCGCGGGCGAGGACGCCGCCGATTCGCTCACCGAGTACTTCCGCGCGGCCGACGGCGACTGGCTCCACTGGGCGACGGCCGGCGAGATCGCCTGCCGGTGTGTGTCCATTCTGGACAGCCTGCCGCCGGAGACCGTGCTGAACGTCAATGTCCCCAACCGGGCGCTGGACGCGCTGGCCGGGCTGCGGCAGGCCCGGTTGGCTCCGTTCGGGCACGTGCAGATGGCGGTGGCGGAGGCCGGCGAGGGCTACGTGCGGACCACGGTGGAGCGCTCCACCGACCGGTTGGCCCCGGACACCGACACGGCGCTGCTCGACAACGGGTACGCCACCGTCACCGTCATCACCGCGGTGCGGGAGGTGCCGACCGCGCTGGACCTCGAGCACGTGGTGCCGCCGCGGTGCGGCGAGCCGGCCGCCGAGGGCCCGTGACGCGGACGCCCAGGGCGGACGGGGCCGGTGGGGCAGCCGGGGTCGCGAGGGTCGGCTCAGGTGGTGGCGTAGCGTTTCGCGGCGCGCGCCCGGGCCTTGGCCGCCTCGACCTCACGGTTGCGGGGTGGCGCCTTGGTCACCAGCGACCGCAGGAGGGTCGCGGTCGCCTCGGCGACCGCCTGAACCGCGGCCGCGAACGCCTCCTCGTTGGCGGCGGAGGGCCGGGTGACCCCGGAGACCTTACGGACGTACTGCAGCGCGGCCGCCTCAATCTCCTCATCGGTCACCGGCGGGTCCAAGTTGAACAGCACGTGGATGCTTCGGCACATGCGCTCCAGCCTGCCACGGCAATGCTCAGCGGCCACGCTGCTGTCGGGGTCGAGTGAGTAGCCGGGCGGGCCGCCCGAACGGATCCGCCCGGCTCTAGCGAAACGCCGGAAATGGGTACGGCCCAGGGCCGATACTGGCCACGTGGTCGATCAATCCGCACACCGAGAAAAGATCCAGTCCTTCCGGACCGCGCCCGACGAGCGGAGCTGGTCCGGTGGGCCCTCGCCGGTGACGGCGGCGCATGGGCAGACCATGACGCGCCCGGACGGCGGTCAGCGGTGGAGCGGGCCGGGCCCGACCGCGCCCGACAGGGGCGGCTTCGACCCGCACCGCGCCTCCACCGCCGAGCTGGTGAGTCAGGCGGCCGGGCAGATGTCGACGCTCGTGCGCAGCGAGCTGGCGCTGGCCAAGGCGGAGCTCATGGAGAAGGGCCGTAAGCTCGGCGTCGGTGCGGGCATGCTCGCGGCCGCCGGCGTGCTCGGCCTGTACGCCTTCGGGCTGGTCATCGCGCTCATCGTGGCGGTGTTGGACATCGACTGGCCCCTGTGGCTTGCCATGCTCGTCCCGCTGCTCGTGCTCGGCCTGCTCACGCTCACCCTGGCCGGCCTGGGCATCCGTCGCCTCCGGGCCGGGGCATCGGCCCCGCAGGCCCCCGGCCGGGTTCGCGACGACATCCAATCCATGAAGCAGGCGATCCGCGACGGTCGCGCGAATCACCACGCTGAGCACGATGGGCGGCACCGGTCATGACGGCGAGACAGATGGGCACGCAGAAATACGAGCACTGGGAGCCGTACGACGCGAACGCCGCGTTGCGCAACCAGATCACCCGCACCCGCGCCGACCTCGGTGAGACGCTCTCCGAGCTGGCGGCGCGCGCGGACGTGAAGGCGCGGGCCCGGCAGGCGATGTCGCAGGCTCGGGATCGTACCCGCCACGCGCTGCGGGAGGCCCGGGACCGCGCCCGCGACTCGCTGCGGCAGGGCGCGCGGGCCACCGTCGCGTCGCTCCGGCAGGGCGGGCGGGCCACCGTCGCGCAGACCAGCCGTGTCGCGCGTACGAGCGCCTCGTCGGCCCAGAGCCTGCTGGACCGCATGGGGCGGACGCGGGCGGGGCTCGTGGCCGGCGGGGCCGCGGGCGCGCTGGTGGGCTTCGGCGTGTACGCACTGGTGCGGCGCCGGTTGCCGTTCGCCGGGGCCCTGCACACGGCGCGTGCCCGGCTCGCCCGGGTGCGGATGGAGCGGGCCCGCCGGGAGCGGATCAACATGGCGGAGGCCCGCCTGGCGCGGTCCCGCCGGGCGCACGGGAGGCGGCGGTGAGCGGGCGCTTGGTTCGGTTGGCCTACAAGCCGGCCGGCCTGGTGCTCGGGGTCGCCGCCAGTGCCGCATCGGCAGCCATCTTCCGGCAAATATGGAAGCGAATCGGCGGGACCGATCCGGCGCCGGATGTGAAGGACCCGACCCGCGACTGGGCCGAGGTCCTGCTCGCGGCGGCGCTGCAGGGCGCGATCTACGCGTTCGTCCGGGCGGCGGTGGACCGGGCGGCCGCGGCCGGGGTCGCCCGGGCGACGGGTGACTGGCCGGTCCTCGACCGCAAGCCGACCCGGGTCAAGGTGCCGATCTGACCGAGGCCAGGCGCGCGATCTCAGTGAGGAGAAAGGCCTGCTCGGCCCGACTCCGCGTGCCGGCGGCGGCGGCCCGAAGCTGGGTGAGCGCACCCTCGCGGTCCCCGGCCATCTCCAGCAGATGCCCGCGCACGGCCGCCAACCGGTAGTGGCCGGACAGCTTGTCCTCGACCGTGGCCAACAAGGCGAGTCCGGCGCGGGGACCGTCCACCATGGCCAGAGCCACCGCCCGGTTCAGCGTCACGATCGGGCCGGGGGCAATGCGGTCCAGGACGCCGTACAGGGCCAGGATCTGCGGCCAGTCCGTCTCGTCGACGTGCGGCGCCTCGTCATGCAGCGCGGCGATCGCGGCCTGCACCTGGTAGGGGCCGACGCGGCCCGGCCGCAGGGTCGCCTCGACGAGCCGTACGCCCTCGGCGATGGCGGCCCGGTCCCAGCGCCCCCGGTCCTGCCGGGCCAGCGGGATCAGCTCGCCGTGCGGGCCGGTGCGGGCGTCCCGGCGGGCGTCGGTGAGCAGCATGAGGGCGAGCAGGCCGGCCACCTCCGCCTCGCCGGGCAGCAGCCGGTGCAGCAGGCGAGTCAGCCGGATGGCCTCCCGCGTCAGGTCCGGCCGCAGCAGCTCGTCGGCATCGAGGCTGGCATACCCCTCGCTGAACATGAGATAGAGGACTTTCAGGACCGAGTCGAGCCGTGGGCGCCAGCCGTCCCGGTCGGGGAGCTCGAACCTGGCTCCCGCCCGGGCGATGCTCTGCTTGGCCCGGCTGATGCGCTGGGCCATCGTCGCCTCGGGCACGAGAAACGCGGCCGCGATCTGCGCCGTCGTCAGGCCGCCGACCGCCCGGAGGGTGAGCGCCACCGCCGACGGATGGGTCAGCGACGGGTGACAGCACAGGAAGAGCAGCAGCAGCGTGTCGTCGTGGTCCGCCGCGGGCGCATCGGCGGCCGCGCCAGTGGGGTTGTCGAGGGCGAACAGCGTGTCTTCCCGCCGGCGCCGGGCCGCGTCGGCGCGCCACATGTTGATGAGGCGCCGGGAGGCGGCGGTGACCAGCCAGGCATCGGGGTTGTCCGGCAGGCCCTGCGTCGGCCACTGGGTCGCCGCCGCGAGCAGCGCCTCCTGCACGGCGTCTTCGGCGGCGTCGAAGTCGCGATACTTGCGCGCGACCGTGCCGAGGACCCGCGGCGCCAGTACGCGCAGCAGGTCCTCGACCGCGCGGGCGTCGGGACCCGGCCGACCTGCGGCCGTCATCCCTCGACCGGAGGCGGCCCGGCGACCGGCCGCACCTCGATCGGAATCCGCAGCGGTTCGCCATCCTTGCCCGGGGCCGCCGAGGCCTTCGCCGCGATCTCGTACGCGCGCTCCGGCGTGGCGACATCGACGATCCAGAATCCGATGAGGAACTCCTTGGATTCCGGGAACGGGCCGTCGGTGACCACCGGTGTCCCCTTCTCGTCGGCCCGCACCACGCGCGCCTGATCGGGGAAGGTCAGACCCTCGTTGAACACCATCTCCCCGGACTCGGTGAGCTCCCGGTCGAACCGGTGCTGGAACTCGATGTGGTTCTTGACGTCCTCCGCCGACCAGCTCAGGATGCCGCCGCTCACGTCACGCGGCGTATGCATCATCAGCATGTACTTCATGGTGGCTCCTGTTCTCGTGTGCCCCGGCGGGCCCTTACACCCATCAGTCACCGCCGCCCGGGTGTCCTCGACATCCTCGCCCAGATTTCGTCGCGATCCTCGACCAGGCTTTCGTCGCGATCCTCGCCTGGACTCTCCTTTCCGATCCTCGCCCAGGTTTTTCGTCGCGGCTCTCCTGCCCGTCGGCTCGCCCGTGGGTGCGCCGAACTCCTGCGGTCCGATGATCTGGTCGCGTAGCGTCGCTGGGAGAGCCGCTAGGACCGGAGCACACGGGGGAGGTTCTGTGCCATGGGGTCCCGTCTCAACCCTTACCTGAACTTCTCGGGCAACGCCCGGGAGGCGCTGGAGTTCTACCGCGACGTCTTCGGGGGCGAGCTGCAGATCAGCACCTACGGGGATTTCGGCACCACGGAGCCGGAACAGGTGGACAAGGTCATGCACGGCGTGCTCGAGACGCCGAGCGGGTACACGCTCATGGCGTCCGACACGCCGCCGAACATGACCACCACGATCGGCAACTCGGTCGTGTGCAGCATCAGCGGCGACGACGCCGACGAGCTGCGCCGCTACTGGGACCGTCTCTCCGCTTCCGGGGTGGTGTCGGTACCGCTGGAGAAGCAGGTGTGGGGCGACGAGTTCGGCGCCTGCGTCGACCGCTACGGCGTCGAGTGGATGATCAACATCAGCCAGCCCGCGACCGTCAGCTGACCGGCCGTTGCGGCCGGCCCTTGTGTCCGGCCCTTGTGTCCGTGCGTCAGGAAGGACGCCTCGGTGACGGGTCTCGCCCAGGAGGGCGTCCTTCCTGCGCTTGGGCTGCTCCTGCGCTTGTGGTGCTCCTGTGCTGTGCCGCCCGTCTGCGCTTGTGCTGCTCGTCTGGGCTTGTTTGTTGCTCCCTGGGGCGTGTGGTGCTCCGTACACTTGCGCTTCGCCTCGGGGCTAGTGGATAGTGGCACTATCTGATATCCACTGACCGGTGAGGGGGAGCGATGCACGGGTGGACGCCGCTCATCGTGGTGCACGCGGTCGCGGCCACGCTGGCGATGGTGCTCGGCGCGGTCAATCTGTTCCGGCGGCGGCGGGGCGACCTGCCCCACCGTGTCATCGGGCGCACCTGGATCGGTGCCATGTACCTCACCGCCTTCAGCTCCTTCGGCATCCAGGAGCTGCGACCGGGCCGCTTCTCGTGGATCCACGCGCTCAGCGTGCTGACGATCGTCACGCTCACGTTGGGGCTGTGGCACGCGCGGCGCGGCCGGGTCGCCGCCCACGCGGGCAACATGATCGGCAGCTATCTCGGTCTCATCGGCGCATTCATCGGTGTCGTGGCCGTGCCCAGTCGTCTGATCCCGCAGGCGTTCCAGCACAACTGGCTCGGCATGGCGGCGATCACCGCGCTGATCGTGGGCGTCGGGCTGGCCTTCGTCGCCGTGGTGACCCGGCTGTTGGGTGGCCACGTGGCCCGCGCCGCCGACGGCGATGCGGTCGGCCGGCCGGTCGTGCCCCGGACGTGACCCGTCCCCGGGCCGGACGACGGTCGCGCCGGGCCGGGGCGTTGGGCGGGTTGAGACGGCGGTGACGTCAGGGTGACGCCGGCGACGCCCGGGTCGGCTCGGGCTCTCCGGTCTCGTCCTCGGGATACAGGGGAGGTTCCGGGGGAGGCGGCGCGGGGCGACGGAACAGGACGGTCCGGGCCACTCGGGGGGCGAAGAGCGAGCGCGCCGGGGCGACGAGGTGAATGACATCCCGGAACGCGCTGCCGACCACCTGGTCGCTGGCCGCGTGCACCTGCACCCGATTGAGGTACCAGCCGGCCACGCGGTCGAGCAGGGTCGTCCGGAGGGCGTTGCCGGTGGCGGTGGGCAGGGCCTTGTCGACGCCGGTGCAGATGCGCCACGCCTGCTCCCCGGCGCTGACGACGAGCCGCTGCAGGCGCGCCGTGGCAAAATCGCCCTGGGCCAACGCCCGGGCCACGGCCAGCACGCCCAGCGCCGCCACCGAGATGCCCTGACCGTACACCGGATTGAACGACGTCACCGCGTCGCCGACCACGAGCAGTCCGTCCGGTCCCCGCAGTCGGTCGTACCGGCGGCGGACGTTGGCGGTGCTGCGATAGCCGAACGGGGGCCCCACCGCCTTTGCGCCGGACAGCCATTCATGCACGAGTGGGTGTTCCAGCCCGGCGGCGAAGGCCTCGAAGCCGTTCGGGTCGGTGGGTGGCTCGTCCCCTGCCAGGCCGGTGAGCGTGACCAGGTGGTGCCCCTCGGTTTCGATGGGCATGACGACGCCGCTCCGGCCGCTGCCCGGAGGGGGAACCAGGTAGATGGCGCGATAGTTTCCGCCGGTCGGGCTGGTGTCGGCCCGGTACAGCCGCGTGGCGTAGGCCACGCCGGTTTCGATGCGTTCCTCGAACGGCGGGCGGGCGCCGATCTCCGTGAGCCACTGGCTGGTCCGGGAGCCGCGGCCGGAGGCGTCGACGACCAGGTCGGCCGCGAGCGTCTGTTCGTCCTCGGCGGCGCCGCGGGGCCGCACCCGTACGCCCCGCACCCGCGCCGGGTCGCCCACCAGACCGATCGCTTCCAGCGAGTCGACTGCCTCGATGCGGGGGTGGGCCAGGACCCGACGGCGTATCCCGTGCTCCACCAAGGGTCGGGTGCCGGTCAGCAGGGGTTGGCCCTCCGACCACCGCTGCACCCACCGGCTCCGGTTGAGCTGGATCATGTCGCGGGGCATGACGACCGTGGGCACGCCGAGCGACGCCAGCTCGTCCAGGATGCCGGGGAGCAGGGCGTCGAGGGACCGTCGGCCGGCCGCGAGGACGACGTGGATGTGCCGGCCGTGGGGGACGCCCGCCCGGTGGCGTGGCTCGTCCGGAACGTGATCACGATCGATAATCGTCACTTGCTCGGCGTGGTCGGCCAGTACGTGGGCCACCAGCAGGCCGGCGATGCTGTTGCCGATCACCACGACCCGGCCCCACCGGTGTGCTCCGCCCATGCCCCCCCTCACTTCCCGCCGGCGTCGTCAGGCCGGCGGCGGTCCGCATTTATCTCAGGCGATACCGATGTGCTTACCCTAAGCGATACTCGCTGGTACGGCGGGGCGAAGCGCCGGTGACCCGGGACGGGCATGACGGTCGCCGGGGAGTCGGCGGGGCACGAATCGGGCAGAAAATCGAGAGAATGTCGGAGGGCGCGACTACGGTCGGCGCATGACAGCCGCACCCATCATTCTGGTTCCCGGATTCTGGCTCGGCGCGTGGGCGTGGGACGAGGTCGCGGCCACGCTGCGGGCCGACGGGCTGGACGTCACGGCGCTCACGCTGCCCGGTCTCGAGTCCGTCGACACCGATCGCTCCGCGATCACGTTCACCGACCACGTCGACGCCATCTGCGACGCGGTCCGCGCCGCTGGCGCGCCGGTCGTGCTCGTCGTGCACAGCGGTGCCGGTTTCCCGGGGTACGCCGCCACCGACCGGCTGCCCGAGCGGATCGCGGCGGTCGTGTACGTCGACACGGGCCCGGGGAAGGGGGCCATGGAGCCCGACTTCACCGACGTCGAGAAGCCGTTGGCCCCGTGGGACGAGCTGGACGAGAACCTGGACGGCATCAGCGAGGAGCAGTTGGCGGAGTTCCGGCGCCGGGCGGTGCCGCAACCGGGCGGGACCTTGCGCGGCTCCCACGAGTTCACCAACGACGCCCGGCTCGACGTGCCCAGCACGGTCGTCTGCACCTCGGTGCCGTCCGACCAGGTCAGGGCCTGGATCAGCGAGGGCTATCCGTTCATCGCCGGGCTGGCCGAGCTGCGCAACGTCGACTATGTCGATCTGCCCACCAGTCACTGGCCGATGTTCTCGCGCCCGCGGGAGCTCGCCGCCGTGATCGCCGACGTGGCCCGGCGGGCGGGCGAGCGGAAAGCGGGATAGTCGGCCGTCGCTTCAGTAGGGGCGGGCGGCGGCGAGGCTGTTGACGAGGATGGCGAGCTCGTAACCGACCTGACCCACGTCGCAGGTGCGGTCGGCCCACACCACCAGCGAATGCGCCGGCCCGGACATGAGGAACAGGTAGCCGCCGTGCGCCTCCAGCATGGTGAGCGACACGTTGCCACCCTCGAACAGCCGTGCCGAGCGGGCCGTCAGGCTCACCAGCCCAGCGGTGATCGCGGCCATCGCATCCGCGCGATCCCGCGGCAGGTTCGGGGATGCTCCGGTCAGCAGCCCATCGGTGCCGACCGCGAGCGCGTGCCGGACGCCGGGGACGCGGCTGGTGAACCGGGCCAGCGCAACGTCGACGTCCGTGATCGTTGGACCCACTTCGCGCCTCTTTCGTGGTGTTTGCCGGTGACGACCAGGGGAGATGATGTCACGTCTGGTGCGGTGGCCACACGCGACCGTACGCCCGGATAAGGGCAAACCACGTCTTACCGGTCATCCAGGCCCGGAAATTCTCGGGAACCGGCGGGGCGCCTGATGACGTGTTGATGGCAGTGACGGCTGAGGCTCGCCGGACGGGCGGCCGGAGCGGGCGGAGGTGTGGTGAGGTTCGGTCGCGCGGAGGGCCGACAGGCGTGGGAGGACGCCTTCGTCGCGTACTACGCGGCGAAGGGCGAGATGCTGCGCCGAACCGCCTTCGCCCTCTGCGGGGACTGGCACCTCGCGGAGGATCTCACCCAGACCGCGTTCACGAAGCTGTACCGGGTGTGGCGGCGGATCGAGCGTCACGAGGCCCTCGACCAGTACGCGCGTCGCGTGCTCCTGCGCGCCTTCCTCGACCAGGGCCGCCGCCCGTGGCGACGTGAGTCACCGACCGCGCCGGAGAGTCCGGCGCTGGACGAGGGCCGATGGGAGGACCGCGGCGCCGACGATCGACTCGCCCTGAAGGCGGCGCTGCTGGGCCTGCCGAAACGGCGCCGCGCCGTCCTCGTCCTGCGCTACTGGGCCGACCTGTCGGTCGAGCAGGTCGCCGAGATCCTCGACTGTCCACCCGGGACGGTGAAGAGCCTCACCGCTCGGGCCCTGGCCGACCTGCGGGCCCGGTTGGGCGTCACGGCGCCCACCGACGGCGGTGCCGTCACGATCGCCAGCACAACGGCGAGCGGTGGCGCCGGTGGCGCGGCGCCACCCCGAGGGCTACCGGACGGTGCGCTGTGAACGAGGTACGCGACATCGTGGCCCGGATGCTGGAGGAACCGGCCCCACCACCCCGGTCGCCCGACGAGGTGCTGCGGATCGCCCGTCGGGCGCACCGCCGCCGGTCGCTGCTCGCGGCGGCGGCGTCGGGTTCGCTCGTGCTGCTCCTGATCGTCGGGGTGGGCGTCGCCGTACGGTCGCTGCGCGTACGCCCACCCACGGCGTCGCCCGTGACCGAGGTCGCCGGACCCGTGGGCCGGACGACACCCTCGCACGGCGAGGTCATGGCGGAGCGCATCGTCGCCGCGCTGCCGGCCGGCCTGACCGCCCACACGATGGAGACGTTCAGCGACGCGACGGAACGGGTTCCCGTCGCCGGGGACGTCCAGGTCCGGGCCGCCGCGGTCGTCCAGGTCGGCGACGGGGAAGGGTACGGTGAGATATTCGCCTATATAGCCTCGGGCGGGGAACCGGGCGACGACGCCTCCCTCACCTGTGCGGACGTCCGCCTCGAGCCACCCGACGGCTGCCGGCTGGAGTCGGTGAACGGGGTGCTGCTGCGAGTGGTCACGAGCACCCACCGCTTGCGCGGGCAGCACGTCGAGGTCACCCGGTTGGTGCCGGGCGGCCGGCTGGTCGTCGGGGCCTGGCAGACGGTGCTCGGGGTCGAGGAGTGGACCCCCGAAGGCGGGCGGGTCTGGTTGGTCGTGCCGTTACGCAAGCCCGTCGACCCCCACGTCCTGACCGCCCTCGCCGCCGACCCCGCGATGCTGCCCCCGTAGGTAGCCGGGAACCGCGCCCTCGTCTCGCCCCGTGTCTCTACCGGCCGGGTCGCCGGCCGATCGAGACGACCGGGAAGACGCGACATGCGAAGGACGCGACAGGCGGAAGACGCGACAGGCGGAAGGCGCGACCAGGCGGGGGCACGAATGATCCGGGTAGCAGCAGGACGACGTCCACGGTGGACACGACGGACGCTGGTGACCGTGGCGACGACGGTGTTGGTCACCACGGTCCTGGGGGCGTGCCGCGGTGCGCAGGAGCCGACCGTCCCGACGGCCGGGGGCACACCCACGGCGGCCGGCCCCGGGCCGGACCGCCAGGCCCGGGAGCTGGCGTTCGTGGCCTGCATGCGGCGCGAGGGCATCGCCGACATGCCGGACCCGGTACCGGGGGACACCTCGGGGCGCAGCGCGGTGCGGTACGCGATCGACGTGATGGGCAAGGGCTCCGACCCGCTGTTCCAGGCCGCGCTCGACGAGTGCCAGGATCTGCTGCCCGAGCTTCCGGAGGAGGAGCCGCCCTCGCCCGAGGAGCTCGACGCGCTGCTGGCGTTCGCCCGCTGCATGCGCGACCACGGCCTGCCCGACTTCGCCGATCCCGGCCGCGAGACCCAGATCGTCTTCTACTTCCCGCGCGAGGGTGAGCCGGCGCCCGCGGTCACGCTCGACCGCACGGAGGCGGGCCGCGACATCATCGGGGTGAACCTCCACGACCCGGTCGCCGCGGCGGCGTGGGAGGCCTGCCGGTCGCTGTTCCCGGTGGAGGGCGAGTGACCACGCCCCGGCGGGTCGGCGGGCTGCTCGGCGGCGCCGCGCTGGTCGCCGTCGTCGCGGTCGCCGCGTACGGCGTGGGCGGCAGCGAGCCAGCCCACGGGCCGCCGTCCGACCTGGCGACCGTCGAGGTGGCCCGCATGGACCTGGTCGACTACGCGGACGCGACCGGCGAGCTCGGCTTCGGACCGGTGACGACGCTGCGCTACCCCGCGCCCGCCGGCGACGAGGCGGGTGGCGAGGGCGGGCGCGACGACGACGGGCTGGGCCTGGTGACCTGGTTGCCCCCACTTGGCTCCACAGTGGATCGTGGCGGCGTCCTGTTCCGGGTGGACGACCGGCCGGTCGTCCTGCTGATCGGCGCGCTGCCGGCGTACCGGACGCTGCGCGCCGGCGTGACCGGCGCCGACGTGCGTCAGCTGGAGGAGAACCTGGCCGCGCTCGGTCAGGCCGGGTTCACTGTGGACGATCAGTACACGGACGCGACCGCCACGGCCGTCCGCCGGTGGCAGCAGAGCCTGGGCCTGCCCCAGACCGGTCAGCTCGCTCCGGGCCAGGTGATCTACGCGGCGGGTCCGGTCCGGATCGCCGACCACCGCCTGCGGGTGGGCGACGTCGCCACCGGGGACGTCCTGGGCGTCACCGGCACCACCCGGGTGGCGACGGCGGTCGTCGACCCGCGCCAGCTGGGCCGGACGATCGAGGTCGGATCGGCCGTCACGCTCCTGTTCGCCGACGGCGAGGAGATTCCGGCGACGGTCCGGGCGGTCGGCGCACCGCCGCCCGAGGCCGAGGCGTCGCCGTCGGGTTCGGCGGTCCTCGTCGAGGCGGAGGTCGCCGACCAGGCCCGGCTGGCCGGGCGCGAGGGTCCGGTGACGATGCGCTTCGTCGTGACGGAGCGTACCGACGTCCTGGCGGTGCCGGTGGTCGCCCTGGTGGCGCTCGCCGAAGGCGGGTACGGCGTGCAGGTGGTCGACCGGTCGACCACGCGGTACGTCGCGGTCACGACCGGGCTCTTCGCCCGCGGCTACGTGGAGATAACCTCGGGCGACCTCCGGCCGGGCATGAGGGTCGTGGTGCCGGCATGAGCGGGCCCGCGTACCTCGTCGAGCTCGACCAGGTGTCCAAGGTGTACCCCGGCGGCGTCACCGCCCTGGACGGGGTGTCGCTGCGGATCGGCGCCGGTGAGCTGGTGGCGGTCGTCGGGCCCTCGGGGTCCGGCAAGTCGACCCTGCTGCACCTGGCCGGTGCGCTCGACCGGCCGTCGTCGGGGTCCGTGCGCATCGCGGGCCACGACGTCGCCACGCTCGCCGATCGCCACCTGTCGGCCCTGCGGGCCCGCCTGATCGGCTTCGTGTTCCAGCAGTTCCACCTCACGCCCGGGGTGCCGGTGCTGGAGAGCGTGGCCGACGGCCTGCTCTATTCCGGGGTCCGGCGGGCCGAGCGGCTCCGGCGGGCCCGGCTGGCCCTGGAGCGGGTGGGGCTCGGCCACCGTGTCGGGCACCGGCCCCACGAGCTCTCCGGTGGGGAGCGGCAGCGGGTGGCGGTCGCCCGCGCGGTGGTCCGGGAACCGGCGCTGGTGCTGGCCGACGAGCCGACCGGCAATCTCGACTCCGCGGCCGGCGACGCCGTCCTGGCCCTGCTGCGGGAGCTGAACGCGGCTGGCGCGGCCGTCGTGGTGATCACCCACAACCGGGAGATCGCCGACGCGCTGCCCCGTCGCGTCGAGGTGCGCGACGGCCGGATCGTCCGGGACTCCGCGGTTTCCGCGGGATCGGCGGTGGGCCGGTGAGGCCCCCGTCGCTGCGGCCCGCGCGGCTGTCCATCATGGACACGATCCGGGTCGGCGCTGGTGGCCTGCGGGCCCGACCGGTGCGGGTCGCGCTGTCGGCGGTGGGCATCGCCATCGGGATCGGGGCCATGGTCGCGGTGGTCGGCATCTCCACCTCGTCGCGGGCCGACCTGGACCGGACGCTGGAACGGCTCGGCACCAACCTGCTGACCGTGGCGCCCGGCCAGACGCTCACCGGCGAGCCGGCACCGCTGCCGATCGAGTCCGTCGCCATGGTCGGCCGGATCGCGCCGGTGACCGCGGTCTCCGCGACCGGGGTGGTCGAGGACGCCCACGTCTACCGCAACGATCGTGTCCCCAGTGGACAGACCGGTGCGATCGTGGTGCTGGCGGCGCACCTCAACCTCCCGGCCACGGTCGGGGTGCAGATCGCTCGCGGGTCCTGGTTCACCGACGTCACGGCGGAGTTCCCGACGGTCGTGCTGGGTTCCGTGGCCGCCCGGCGCCTCGGCGTCTCCGACGTCGGCGGCCCGGCTCCGTTCACGCCGGCCCAGGTGTGGCTGGGCGGCGAATGGTTCACCGTCATCGGCATCCTCCACCCGGTCCCGCTGGCGCCGGAGCTGGACGCGGCCGCCCTCGTGGGCCGGCCGGCCGCCCAGGCCTACCTGCACTTCGACGGCCATCCGACCACTGTGTACTGTCGCGTGATCGAGTCGCAGGTCACCGCGGTTCGCCGGGTGCTGGCCGCGACCGCGAACCCGGCCGCCCCGCACGAGGTCGCGGTCTCGCGCCCGTCGGACCTGCTGGCGGCGAAGCAGGCGACCGACCGGGCCTTCACCGGTCTGCTGCTGGGGCTGGGGGCGGTGGCCCTGCTGGTCGGGGGCGTGGGGGTCGTCAACACGATGGTGATCGCCGTGCTCGAGCGGCGATTCGAGATCGGCCTGCGTCGTTCGCTCGGGGCGACCCGGGGGCAGATCGGCCGGCAGTTCCTCGTGGAGTCGCTGCTCGTGGCGCTGCTCGGCGGCGTCGGTGGGGTGATGCTCGGCGTGCTCGCCACGGGCGTCTACGCCACGACCCAGGGCTGGCCGACCGTGGTCCCGGCCGCGGTCAGCGGAGCGGCGCTGGTCGCCACCCTGGTGATCGGCACGATCGCCGGGCTGTACCCGGCGTTCCGCGCCGCTCGTCTCTCGCCCACCGAGGCCCTGGCCTAGCCGAGCCGTTCGCACCCGGCAAGCCAGGCTCGTGCGCTTCCCAGCTCGGCTGGGCGCCCGGTCGGCGGACCCGGCCCGGCCCGACCGGGGCGCCGGCCGGCCGGCCAGGGCCGTCGATGGTCGCGGCCGAGGCGATGACGTAGGCGGCCACGAAGGCCGTGGTGATGGTCAGGGCGGCCGGATAGCCCTCGCTGAAATCCATCAACCGGTCGATCGGCGCCGGGTGGGGAACACAGACGTCGGCGGTGCACACCGACGGGGAGGGCGGTGGGTCGCCCATTGGCACGTCGAGGGGCCACAGGAGCTCGGCGGGGTACCACAGCACCGCGTACCCGGTGTCCAGGCTCAACTGGTTCGCGTGCGGGAGGGTGGCGACCGTCGTGGCGAGCCAGCAGGCGGCGAGTCCGCCGAGGCCGGCGAGCACCACCGCCGTCCGGACCCGGAACCGCGACGCGAGCAGCAGGATGCCCGCGAGCAGCGCCGCCCACAGCCCGGTGGCGGCCGGCATGTCCCACGGTCCATTGAGGTAGGGCCGGATGAGCGGGGCCGTGACCAGGGCTCCGGTCGCGGGCACCATGATCGCGACCACCACCGCCCCGGGCCGCAGCAGCGGGCTGCTCGCCCCGGCCGGCACGGCGAGCAGCACGGGCACCGTGGCGATCAGGAGTCCGGCGGCGAAGGGCGCGGACACGCTCAGATGGATCGTGGCGACGAGGGTGAGGAGGACCAGGAGGGCGTGCCGGGCGACCTGGCCCACGGTCAGCTCCGGGTCGAGGAACGGCATCCGCGCGCCCAGGCGCGGCCGGGTCAGTGCGAGGCTGGCCGCGAACCGCAGCATCCGGACCGGCTGGGGCGGCGACGCGAGCACGTGCAGCTCGGCCAGCCACTCGGCCCGCATCTCGTCCCGGAGCTCGACCGGCCACCGCCGGGCCGCCACGGACAGCAGGGCTCGGGCCAACCACCACGTCACCATGCCGGCCTCGGTCGTCGTCGACTGGCCGCGGTGTCCGATGTGGACCGGCTGGGCGTGGTCGCCGCCCGCAGCTCGGCCAGGGCGGCGCGGGCCCGCTGCACCCCGTCGGGGGTGAGCCGGTAGTAGCGGCGCGCTGGTCGGCCCGCGGCGACCGGATCGATGCGCTCCCAGTCCGCGGTCACCCAGCGCGCGTCCTGCAGCCGTCGCAGGATCGGGTAGATGGTGCCGCTGGGCAGGCCGGTCGCGGCCATGAGCTCGAGCCCGTACCGGTCGGCCTCGGGCTCCTCCAGCAGGGCCGCCAGCACGGTGGCCACGGCGACGGTCACGCGCACGAGGGGACTTTATCGGGTCGCTACATAGGGGGTCAACAAACGGGGCGTACGGCCAGTCGACCGTACGCCCCCGCGCACGGACCGGGCGTTGGTCGCCCCGCCCGCCCCCCACGTCCAGCGGGCGGGGCACCCGCCGATCCGTACGCCCGCCTCGACGCTCAGCCGCCCGCCATGGCCCCGAGCACGATGTACGGCTCGGTCCCGGCCGCGACCGGCTCCGGCAGCGGCGCGTCCGGCGGCTCGTTGGAGAGGTCCATCTCGCAGGCGTAGAAGCGGATAAATGCCCGACGCTTCCGGGTGTGTCGATCCCTGATCGTGCCGAGCAGCATGGGGAAGCGCTGCTCGATCGCGGTCAGGACCGCGTGCTGGGTCACCGGCTCGGGCACCTCCAGGCGCACCTCGCCGGTGACATTGGCCAGCGTCTTCAGGTGCGCCGGGAGGACGACCCGGACCTGCCGGTGGCTCGGGCGCTCCCGCTCGCCGAGGTCCGGCCCGGTCATGGCAGGGTCTGGACCTCGACCGAGAGCACGGGCGGCAGGTCGCTCACGATCGCGGTCCACGTGTCGCCGCCGTCCGGGGAGCAGAAGACGTGGCCCCCGGTGGTGCCGAAGTAGATGCCGCACTCGTCGAGCGTGTCGACCGCCATGGCATCGCGCAGGACGTTCACGTAGCAGTGCGACTGGGGCAGGCCCGACGTGAGCGGCTCCCACTCGTCGCCGCCCGTGCGGCTGCGGTAGACGCGGAGCCTGCCCTCCGGCGGGTAATGCATGAGGTCGCTGGTGATCGGCACGACGTAGATCGTCTCGGGCTCGTGCGCGTGCACGGCGATCGGGAAGCCGAAGTCGCTCGGCAGGTTTCCGCTCACCTCGCGCCACTGTCCGCCCGCGTCGTCGCTGCGCATGACGTCCCAGTGCTTCTGCATGTACAGCGTGTCCGGCCGGGACGGGTGCTGCACGATGCGGTGCACGCAGTGACCGGCCTCGGCGTCCTGGTCGGGAATCTCGCCGGAGCGCAGCCCTTTGTTGATGGCCACCCAGCTGGCGCCGCCGTCGTCGCTGCGGAACGCGCCGGCCGCGGAGATGGCCACGAAGATGCGGTCGGCGTTGGTCGGATCGAGGATGATCGTGTGCAGGCACAGGCCGCCGGCGCCCGGCTGCCAGGTCGGCCCGGTGGGGTGCTCGCGCAGCGCGGGCAGCTCCGTCCACGTCTTACCGCCGTCCCGGGTGACGAACAGCGCGGCGTCCTCTCCGCCGGCGTACACGGTGTCGGGATCGGTGCGGGACGGCTCCAGGTGCCAGATCCGCTTGAACTCCCAGGGCCGCGGCGTGCCGTCGTAGTAGAGGTGGTCGGTCGTCGGGGTCGCGTACGCGAAGTCGTTGCCCACGGTCGTCCAGGTCTTGCCGCCGTCATCGGAGCGCTGGATGACCTGCCCGGACCACTCGATCGACGGCGCGGCATAGATGCGGTTGGGGTCGGCCGGCGAGCCGGCCATGTGGTACACCTGCCACCCACCGAAGTGAGGGCCCTCGATGGTCCAGTCCTTGCGGGAGCCGTCCGAGGTCAGCGTGAAGGCGCCCTTCCTGGTGCCGACCAGCACCCTTACTCCAGCCATGGTCATCCTTTCGTACGGACCAGTCGCCGTTGACCGCCGCGTTCCGCATCCGTCGGCCGTCACCGTCCTACCGGACCGGTACGACGATTTCGCGTCGGTCGAGCACGCGGCCCCCCGCGCCGGGTCGGCTCGTGCCGGCTGATTGACGACCGTCCACGAGAGAGGCGTCGCGGTCGGAATGTCTTCAGCGTGGACATGATGGTGATGTCCACACCGTAGACTTGGTGCGTGTCGGTGGCAAGTCGCACCACGCCCGCGCGGTCCACGTACCACCACGGCGCCCTGCGGGAGGCGCTCGTCCGGGCCGGTCTGGACCTGGCCCGAGGCGCCGGCGCGGAGGCGATCGTGCTGCGGGAGGCGACCCGCCGGGTCGGGGTGAGCGCCCGGGCGGCGTACCGGCACTTCGCCGACCGGGAGGCGCTGGTGCACGCCGTGGCCCAGGAGGCGCTGGCCAAGATGGCCGCCGGCATGGCCCGCCGGCAACGGGGGGCGAGAAACGCGGCCGACCTGCTGCGGGGGGTCGGGGAGGGATACATCGCCTTCGCCCTCGACGAGCCGGGTTGGTTCGATGTCGCGGTGCGGGCGATGCCCGACATGCTCAGCGCGACGCCCGCCGTCCCGCCTCCCACCGGGCCCGACGCCACCGGCGGGTCCGGCCCGACCGGCGAGGCGGCACCGCCGACCGACGCCCGCGACGGCGCGAGGAACACCGCAACGTCCGTCGATGCGGCCGACCGGTCGCCGTGCGGGCTGCTGCTCGGGGCCCTGGCCGGGCTGGTCCGCGAAGGCGCCCTGGCCCCGGACCGGCTGCCCGAGGCCGCGGTCACGTGCTGGTCCGGCGTGCACGGGTTCGCCGTGCTCGCCTCCCGGGGCCCGCTGAGCCGCGCCCCGCGTGCAGTGATCGATGACTATGCCCGCCGCCACGTCCGTGCCCTCGTCGCCGCCGTCACCTCCGGACGCTGAGCCTTCCCCTCCGCGCCATCGGGTCGCGCCCCAGCCGGGTCGGGCCGAGCCCGTGAGCCCGCCCTGACATCCGTCGAATCGCCTGAGATCCGGCGTCACGCCGTCCCGATCGTCGGATCGGTCTTGTGCCAGGCGTGGATTTCAACTAGCGTTGAATTCCGTGATGACTACGGTGACGCCGGCCATCGAGGTGCGCGACCTCGTGGTCCGGCGCGGAAAGCGCGAGGTGCTGCACGGGCTGACGTGCACGATCCCGGCCGGCTCGGTGACCGGCCTGCTCGGGCCCAGTGGCAGCGGCAAGACCACGCTGATGCGCGCCATCGTGGGCGTGCAGAAGATCGAGCGGGGCACGGTGACCGTGCTCGGCCGCCCGGCCGGTTCGGCGGCCCTGCGGTCCCAGGTCGGCTATCTCACCCAGGCGCCGAGCGTCTACGCGGACCTGACGGTGCGGGAGAACGTGCGCTACTTCGCCTCCCTCTACAAGGGAGTGTCCACATCGGATGCAGACGCCGTGCTGGAGTCGGTGGGCCTCGCCGACCACGCGACCCAGTTGGTGCGTGATCTCTCGGGCGGGCAGCGGGCGCGGGCGAACCTCGCCTGCACGCTGGTGAGCCGGCCCACGGTGCTGATCCTGGACGAGCCGACGGTCGGCCAGGACCCGGTGCTGCGCGACGAGCTGTGGCGGCAGTTCCGGGCGCTGGCGGCCGAGGGCGTGACGGTCCTCGTGTCCAGCCACGTCATGGACGAGGCCGGGCGGTGCGACCGTCTGCTGCTCATTCGGGAGGGCACGCTCGTGGCCGACGAGACACCGGCCGCCATCACCGCGGCGACCGGCACGACCGACCTGGAGGCGGCCTTCCTCCACCTGATCCGGACGGGACAGACGGTGATGTCGTCATGAACGGGAAGATCCTCGCCAGCACCGTCCGCCGGGTGCTGAACCAGTTGCGGCACGACCACCGGACGGTGGGCCTGCTCGTGGTCGTCCCGCCGCTGCTGCTCACCCTGCTGTACTACATGTACGAGGACAACCCGCTCATCTTCCAGCGCATCACGCTCACGATGCTGGGCATATTCCCATTCATCATCATGTTCCTCATCACCAGCATCGCCATGCTGCGCGAGCGGACGACCGGCACGCTGGAGCGCCTGCTCACCACGCCGATGGGCAAGGTCGACCTGCTGTTCGGCTACGGCATCGCCTTCGGGCTGGCCGCGGCCATCCAGGCGAGCATCGCCTGCGGGGTCGCGTACCTGTTCCTCGGGCTCGAGACCCAGGGCAGCGTCGGACTGGTCATCCTGATCGCGATCGCCAACGCCGTCCTGGGGATGGCGCTCGGCCTGCTGGCCAGCGCCTTCGCGCGCACCGAGTTCCAGGCCGTCCAGTTCATGCCCCTCATCGTCGCGCCCCAGTTGCTCCTCTGTGGACTCTTCGTCGCGCGCGAGAACATGGCCGGGTGGCTGCAGGCGATCAGCGACGTGCTCCCGATGACATACTCGGTGGAGGCGCTGAGTGAGGTGGGTCGGTTCGCCGAGCCCACCACCACGCTCTGGAAGGACCTGGGCATCGTGGCCGGGTGCATCGTGCTCGCCCTCGTCCTCGCCGCAGCGACTCTGCGCCGCCGGACCCCCTGAGGGGCGGGGTCAGCCAGGACGCCCTCCCGCGCTCGGGCGGGGAGGGCGTCCCGGCTGACCCCGTGGTGTCGAGGAGCTAGCGGAGGAGCCGTGGCACGCGTCGGTCGCCGGCCGGGGAACCCGGACACGCGGGAGGCGATTCTCGTCGCGGCGCGGGCGATGTTCGCCGAGCGCGGGTTCGACCAGGCCTCCATCCGCGCCATCGCCACGGCCGCCGGGGTCGACCCGGCGCTGGTGCACCACTACTTCGGCACCAAGGAGCAGCTCTTCCTCGCGGCCATGCAGGTCCCGTTCGACCCGGGCGCGCTGGTGGCGCGCGTCCTCGGTGAGGGCCGGGACGGGGCCGGCGAGCGCCTGATCCGGACGATGCTCTCCGTCTGGGACTCGCCCGCGGGGGCGGCCGCCCTGGCCATGGTCCGCAGCGCCATCGCCAACGACGCGTTCGCCCGGATGCTGCGGGAGTTCGTCACGCACGGCATCCTGCGGCGGGTCGCCAAGGAGTTCCGCCTCGACCCGGCCGAGACCGGCCTGCGGACCAACCTGGTGGCGAGCCAGGTGGTCGGCCTGATCGTGGTCCGCTACGTCATCCGGCTCGAACCGATCGCCAGTACGCCCGCCGACGTCCTCGCCCGGGTGGTCGGGGCCACCGTGCAGCGGTACCTGACCGAGCCGCTGGAGTCGCTCCAGGGGAGCTGAGCGGCCCGGGCAGTCGGGCCACGAACGCCGAGCGGCCCCGGGGCGTCGCTTCCCGGGCGGGCGGTCCGGTGATGCGAGTCGCGGTGGCGCGGCCCCCGGCGACAGAAGCCGGGTGCGTACGGAAGAATCTACGGTCATGAGCGACCTCGACCCCTCGATCGCCGCCCGGCTGAAGTGGAATCCGGCCGGGTTGATCCCGGCGGTGGTGCAGGAGCACACGACGGGCGAGGTGCTCATGGTGGCCTGGATGAACGACGAGGCACTGCACCGGACGCTGACCACGGGCCGGGCCACCTACTACTCCCGCAGCCGTGACACGATCTGGGTCAAGGGAGAGACGTCCGGTCACCACCAGTACGTGCGGTCGGTGGCGCTGGACTGTGACGGGGACGCACTACTGGTGCGGGTGGATCAGGTGGGCGCCGCCTGCCACACGGGTGAGCGCACGTGTTTCCACACCCCACTGGCCATCGAGGAACCCGTGAGCAGGAAGGGCCCACAATGACAGCAGCCAACCCCGCGGTGGCCCGGCCATGACCACCGGTGTCATCGCGCCCGACGAACGGACGTTCCTCGCCCTCGCCCGCAACCACCGGGTGGTGCCGGTCACGCGCCGCCTGCTCGCCGATGGCGAGACGCCGGTCGGGGTCTACCGCAAGCTCGCCGGCGGTCCGGGCACGTTCCTGCTCGAGTCGGCCGAGCACGGTGCCGCCTCGGGCGGCACGGCGTGGAGCCGGTACTCGTTCATCGGCGTACGCTCGCTGGCCACCCTGACCGAGCGGGACGGGCAGGCGTACTGGCTGGGCAACCCGCCGGCCGGCGTGCCGACGAAGGGGGATCCGGTCGCGGTCCTGCGGGAGACCGTCCGGGCGCTCACGGGGCCGAACGGGAGCCCCGACACGGGCGTGGCGCTGCCCCCGCTCACCGGCGGCCTGGTCGGCTACCTGTCGTACGACATCGTGCGCCGGTTCGAGCGGCTGCCCGAGCTCGCCGCCGACGACCTGCGGGTGCCCGAGCTCGGCATGGTGCTCGCCACCGATCTCGTGGTGCTCGACCACTTCGAGGGCTCGGCGCTGCTCGTGGCCAACGCGATCCTGCCGCCCCGCCCGACGAAGGCCGTGGCCACCGCCGCCTACCACCAGGCGATCGGCCGGCTCGACGCCATGACCACGGCCCTGTCCCGGCCGACGCCGCCCATGGTCTCCACCGTCGAGCACCCCGGGGTGGGTCGCTTCGTCTCGCGGACCCCCGAGGGGCAGCATCCCAAGGCGGTGGAGGCGGCCAAGGAGGCGATCCGCGACGGGGAGTGCTTCCAGATCGTGGTGGCGCAGCGCTTCGAGCGGCCCACCGAGGCGGACCCGCTGGACATCTACCGGGTGCTGCGGGCCACCAACCCGTCACCATACATGTACCTGCTTCGCTTCGATGACTTTGACATCGTGGGTTCCTCCCCGGAGGCGCACCTCAAGGTGACCGGCCGGCGCGCCATGCTGCACCCGATCGCCGGCACCCGGTGGCGCGGCGCGACCCCGGAGGAGGACGCGCGGCTGGCGGCGGAGCTGCTCGCCGACCCCAAGGAGCGGGCCGAGCACGTGATGCTGGTGGACCTGGGTCGCAACGACCTGGGCCGGGTCTGCAAGCCGGGCACGGTCGAGGTGCCCGAGTTCGCCACGATCGAGCGCTACAGCCACGTGATGCACATTGTGTCCACTGTGGTGGGTGAGCTGCGGGACGACCAGACGGCCTTCGACGCCCTGGTCGCCACCTTCCCGGCCGGCACGCTCACCGGAGCGCCCAAGGTCCGGGCCATGGAGATCATCGAGGAGCTGGAGCCGACCCGACGCGGGATCTACGGCGGGATCGTGGGGTACTTCGGCTTCGGCGGCGACATGGACACCGCCATCACCATCCGGACCGCGCTGCTGCGCGACGGGGTCGCGTACGTCCAGGCCGGCGGCGGAGTGGTGGCCGACTCCGATCCGGCGGCCGAGGAGCAGGAGACCCGCAACAAGGCCGCCGCGGTCCTGGCCGCCATCGCCGCCGCCGAGACCCTCAAGCCCGCGCGGTAGTCCGCCCACGGCCCTGCCCTGGCGCTGGTGGTGGATCGCCTGCTGCGGGTGGCGCACCGTGCTCTGCTGCGTGTGGCGCAGCACCCTCGGCTGACCGTGGCGCAACGGGTGCCCGGTGGTGTCTGATATGTCCGGGATGATGACTCGAGATCGTGGAAACGCGTACCCCCTATAGAGGGTCTGGGTTTCCAAGATCTTCAGGTGTGGGAAAGGTGGGCGGGCTCAGTTGCGGGGAAAGGTAGGCGGAGTTTCATGACTGAGCGGCGCGGACTGACCGTGGCCGTGCTGGCCGTGGCCGCCGGGGCGGGTCTGGTGCTCCTCGGCGCGTCGCGGGTGTGGTGGGTGGAGGTGGTGCCGCGGCCGGCGCCGCTGCGACCGGAGGAGATCGCCCACACCGGGAGCTCGCTCGCCCCGCTGCTGCCCGCCCTCGGGCTGGTCGCCCTGGCCGGGGCCGGGGGCCTGCTCGCCACCCGTCGGGCGGCCCGTCGGCTCGTCGGCGCCCTCCTCGGCGTGGTCGCGGTCGCCCTGGTGGTCACCGTCGCCGGGGCCATCCGGGGGGCCGGCCCGGTCTGGCCCGCCGCCTGCCTCGCCGGGGCGGCCCTGATCGGCCTGGCCGGGGGCCTGGCGGTCGGCTACGGCGGGCGGTGGCCCGAGATGGGCGCGCGGTACCGGCGCAACCGGCCGGACGCGGCCCGCGCCGGGGCCACCCAGGAGTCCGGGGCCGAGGGCGCGCCGGCGGGCGGTGACGTCGGCGCCGGCCCGAGCGGACCGGCGACGGTCGGGGCGGTCGACGCGACCACCGTGGGCCGGACCGGTGCCCCGACGACGCCGCACCTGTCCACGGCGGAGCTGTGGGACGCGGTGGACCGGGGCGACGACCCGACCCGGGACTGAGTTTCCCGCCCGGGCTTCCGGTCGCCGCGCCCCGACCAGCGGGAGGCGACGGCGACCGGAAGCCGAGCAGTGATCAGGCCACGCCGAGGTAGGCCTCGCGGACGGCCGGGTCGTGCAGCAGGTCGGAACCGGCCCCCTCCTTGACAATGCGGCCGGTCTCCATGACGTAGGCCCGGTGGGCCCGGGAGAGCGCCTGCTGCGCGTTCTGCTCGACGACGAGGATCGTCGTGCCCTGCTGGGAGATCTCCGTGATGATCTCGAAGATCTGCCGGATCAGCATCGGCGCGAGACCCATCGACGGCTCGTCCAGCAGCAGCACCTTGGGCCGGGCCATGAGGGCCCGACCGATGGCGAGCATCTGCTGCTCACCGCCGGAGAGCGTGCCGGCGGGCTGCTTGGCGCGCTCCTTCAACCGGGGGAACAGGTTGTACACCCGCTCCAGGTCGGCGGCGATGCCCGCCTTGTCCTTCCGGGTGTACGCGCCCATGTCGAGGTTCTCGAGCACGGTCATGCCCGGGAAGATCTGCCGGCCCTCGGGGGCCTGGCAGAGGCCCCGGACCACGCGCAGATCCGCGCGCAGCCGGCTGATGTCCTCGCCCTCGAAGAGGATCCTCCCGCCGGCCAGCGGGCGCAGGCCGGAGATGGCGCGCATCGTGGTGGTCTTGCCGGCGCCGTTGGCTCCGATCAGCGCCACGATCTCGCCTTGGTCGACGTGCAGCGAGATCCCGTGCAGGGCCTCGATGCGGCCGTACCTGACCCTGACATCCTGCAGCTCAAGCAGCATCGACGGACTCCCCGAGGTAGGCGGCGATCACCTTCGGGTCCCGAGCCACCTCGGCCGGGGCGCCGTCAGCGATCTTGCGACCGAACTCCAGCACGACGATACGGTCGGTGACCCCCATGACCAGGCGCATGTCGTGCTCAATGAGCAGGACCGTGTGCCCGATGTCCCGGATGCGCTTGATGAGCTTGAGCAGGTCCTCCTTCTCGGCCGGGTTGAAGCCGGCGGCCGGCTCGTCCAGGCAGAGCAGCGCGGGCTCGGTGGCCAGGGCCCGGGCGATCTCCAGACGCCGCTGGTAGCCGTACGGCAGGTTGCGGGCCACGTCGTTGGCGCGGTCCGCGATGCCGACCAGCTTCAGCAGCTCCAGCGCCTTACGCTCGGCCGCCCGTTCCTCGAGGGTGTGCCGGGAGATGCCGAACACCTTGGCGAACCCGCGGCGCGTCTGCTGCCACGCCCGGGGGAGGCCGCCGGGTGCGGTGACCTGGGGCAGCTCGTGCTCCTTCGGCCGCACGCGGTAGAGCCGGAACAGCGCGCCGATCACGCTGGTCTTGTGCCGCGAGTCGGTGCCCACCATGACGTTCTCGATCGCCGTCATCTCCGGGAAGAGACGGATGTTCTGGAACGTCCGGGAGATGCCCATCCGGCTGATCTGGTGGGGCTTGCGGCCGCTGACCCGCTGGCCCTGGAAGCGCACCTCGCCCGAGGTCGGCTTGTAGACCCCGCTCATGACGTTGAAGCACGTCGTCTTGCCCGCGCCGTTGGGCCCGATGAGGCCGAGGATCTCCCCTTCGTACACGTTGAAGCTCACGTCCTCGAGCGCCACCACGCCACCGAAGGCGAGGGTGACGTGGTCGACCTCGAGCAGAGCCCGACGCGGGGGCGGGGAGACCGGAGCGGACTGGGGGATCTCGGTCTCGGTCAGCTCAGGCATGCGTCGTTGCCTCCTCTGCGCGGTGGCGCCCGCCCCGTGCTTCCTCGGCTCTGTCGGCCAGCTCGCGTGCGCGTCGACGACTCGGGATCAGACCCTGCGGACGGAGGATCATGACCAGGACCATGGCGAGGCCGAAGAAGAGCATCCGCCACTCTTCCAGGTCACGGAACCGCTCGGGCAGGTACACCAGCAGGATCGCGCCGATGCTGACCCCGAGCATGTTGCCGGAACCGCCGATCACGACCATCGCCACGAAGAGCACCGATGTCTTGACGTCGAACTGCCGCGGGTCGATGTACGCGTACCGGCTCGCGAAGAGGAAGCCGGCGGTGCCGCCGAGCACGGCGCCGATGGCGAAGGCCCAGAGCTTGAACTTGAACGCGTGCACGCCCATGACCGCGGCCGCGTCCTCGTCCTCCCGGATCGCCAGCCAGGAGCGGCCGACCCGGCTGTGCTCCAGGCGACGGACACCGAACACCATCAGGATGACCAGCGTCAACGCCAGCCAGTACCACGGCTTGGCGTCGACGAGCCCGAAGATCTGGTTGTCCGGCGAGGGCGGACCCTCCGGGCCGGGGATGGCCGCGATGCCCCGTGGACCGTTCGTCACGTTCGGACCGGCTTCGCCGTTGAGGTTCCGGGCGCAGATCCGGATGATCTCACCGAAGCCGAGGGTCACGATCGCGAGGTAGTCGCCGCGCAACCGCAGGGTCGGCCAGCCGAGGAGCACCCCGGAGATCAGGGTGATCACGATGACGACCGGGATGCAGAGCGCCCACGCGACCGCCCAGTCCTCGGAGAGCCCGAAGCGGGCCTGCAGCGCCTGCACGACGGGCGAGTCGACCGACCCGAAGATGGCGACGGTGTAGGCGCCGACCGCGAAGAAGCCGATGTAGCCGAGGTCGAGCAGCCCAGCGAGGCCGATGACCACGTTGAGGCCGACCGCCACCATCACGTACAGCGCGCAGGTGAACAGCACCGCGGCCCACGGCGTCCCGCCGGAGATGAGGTCCGTCCGGATGAGGTGGAACGGCGGGATCTGCAGGTTGGCCACCGGGTCCCGGGGCGGCGCACCGCCGGGCAGGTAGCCCAACCAGGGCAGGTAGTAGAGGAACACGATGAAGGCAACCACCGCGAGGAAGCGTTGCCACTTCGGCAGCGCCCGCCAGCGCTCGCGGACGCTGTCCATCATCTCGTGGCGGCGCTGGTTGAACCGACGCAGCGGGTTGCCACCGGCCGGCCCGTCCGGCGCAGCGTGGCGAGGGGTGCCCTCGGCCGGCGCGTTCGTCTCGGCGTGGTGTGTGGTCATGCGCGGGCCCTCCCCAGCGACTCACCTAGCAGACCGGTCGGGCGGAACATCAGCACGACGACCAGAACGATGAACGCAAAGACGTCTTCCCAGGCCGAGCTCGTGACCGCGGCGGCGTAGACCTCGACGACTCCCAGCAGGATGCCGCCCAGCAGCGCGCCACGCAGGTTGCCGATGCCCCCGAGCACCGCGGCGGTGAACGCCTTGAGGCCGATCACGAAGCCGATGGCGCTCTGCGTGTTGCCGATCCGGATCGTCCAGAGCAGGGCGGCGGCACCGGCCATGACGCCGCCGAGCACGAAGATCAGCATGATCACGCGGTCCTGGTTCACACCCATGAGCGCCGCGGTCTGGGGATTCTGGGCCACCGCCCGCACGCCCCGGCCGTAGCGGGTGCGATTGATGAACACATCCAGGCCGATCATCATCACGATCGCCGAGACGAGGACGATGACGTGAATGGTGTCGATCGTCGTGCCCGCGATCGTCACGACCGGTCGGCGCTCGAAGAGATACGGCACGGACAGCGAGGCCGCCCGCTCCCGGCCGAAGATCTCGGGCAGCACGCCGCCGAGCACCCGCGGCAGCACGAGCCCGAAGACCTCGATGAGGACCAGCGAAATGCCGATCGCCGTGATGAGGAAGATCAGAGGCGGCGCGTTCTTGCGCCGCAGCGGTAGGTAGGCCGAACGTTCGACCAAGAGCGCCACGCCTCCCGAGGCGAGGCCGGCGACCACCAGACCCAGCAGCGCCGTTGGGATCGCCACGACCAGCGCCGGGTACTGCTGCACGTCCAGCAGGGAGTAGGTCACCACGACCGCGAAGGTGCCCACCATGAAGACCTCGGAGTGGGCGAAGTTGATCAGGCGGAGCACACCGTAGACAAGCGTGTAACCCAGCGCCACCAAGGCATAGATCGCTCCCTTGGAGACACCGTCCACGGTGTACTGGCCGATGTGGTCAATGAGGTTGCTCACTGATGTGTGCTCCTGCCGCGATGCGAGGTGCGGCCGGGGTTGTTGTCCCCCGGCCGCACCACGTCATCCATCTCAGTACCGACGTCGGATTACTGAACGCCCAGTGGCTTCAGCGGCTCGAGGCCGTCGCTGGTGACCTCGTAGGACCAGACGACCACGACGCTCGGGTCGACGTCGCCACCCGCGTCGAACTTGATGTGCTTCGACGCACCCTGCTTGTCGTAGGCCTTGATCCCGGCCAGCACCTCCTCACGGGTGGACGCGCCAGCGCTGATCACGTCGATGAAGACCTTGGCGGCGTCGTAGCCCTCGGCACCGTAGGAGCCGGGCGGGGTGCCGTACTCTGCCTCGAAGTCCTCGGCGAAGGTACCAGCAGCCTCCTCAGCCGGCAGGCACGGGCAGGTGATGATCGCACCCTCGGCCGCGCCCTCGGTGATCGAGGCGAGCTGCGGGTCGTAGAGACCGTCGGCCCCGAGCAGCTGGGCGGTGATGCCGGCGCTGCGGATCTGGCGGAACAGCGGCGCCGCCTCACGCGGGTACCCACCGTAGAAGATGTAGTCCGGCTGCTCGGCCTGGATCTTCGCGACCGTCGCGTCGAAGATCGTCTGCTCTTCCTGGATCTTGTCGGTCACGTACGGGATCTGCGGGTCGCCCTCGTCGAGGCGCTTGGCCAGCTCAGCGGTGAGGCCCGCGCCGTACGCGCTGCCGTCGTCGACGAGGAACACCTTCGTGGCGCCCTCGTCCTGCAGGAACTTGGCGATCGCCGCGCTCTGCGTGCCGTCGTGGCCCACGACGCGGTGGAAGACCGTGATGCCGGGGCGGCCGGACAGGTCGACCCGGGTGGCCGACGGGCTGATCATCGGCACGCCGCCGCCCTGGTAGACGGGGATGGTGCCGTGGGTCTCACCCGAGAAGGCACCACCGATCACGCCCAGGAAGTCCTGGTCGGAGACGACCTGCTGGGCGAACGTGGCCGCCTGGTCGGGGTCACCCTGGGTGTCGAACTCGACCATCTCGAGCTGGCAGTCGGGGTTCGCCTCGTTGTACTCCTTGAACGCGAGCTTCGCACCATCCCGCGACGGGATCACGATGGCGGCGTTCTCGCCGGTCAGGGCGCCGAAGAAGCCGACCTTCTTGCCGCAGTAGTCGGCCTGCTCGCCGCCGCCGCCCTCATTGGTGTTGGCCTGGCAGCCCGCCGCCACCACGAGCCCGAGCGCCGCCGCGGCCAGGCCGACGGCGCGTAGATTGATTCGCCTCACGGCTTGTCTTCCTCCTCTGGAGTGCTGTGCGCTTTCCGCCAGGGCACCTCGTGGCGCGGTTCGCGCAGCCACGAGGTTCAGGCGGATCCGGCACGGCATGAGATCCTTGGTGGCGGACCTTACTCGACGGCCGAGCCCGTCGCTAACGGCCGGTGGGCTGCTCTTCCAAACTGTTATCCAGCTGAGGCGCACAATCGGTCCGATGGTGCACATGTGACGATCGGTACTCATCCGAAGCGCCGATCATCGGTGTCCGGCCCATGACATTCCGGTTAACGGAGCCGCGACAGCCCGGGTTTACGGGGCCATGACGTCCCGGTTAATCACCGGACCCGTTCCGTGGAGCCCGGCCACTGCGGCCCGGTCACTGGGGTCCGGTCACTGGGGCCCGGTCACGGGGGCGACGTACGCGTGGGCCGTCCGGCCGTCGTCGATGACGAGCAGCACCCGGTCCGGGTCCCCGCCGGCCCCCGGGACACCGACGATCGCGGCCCGCTGGTCGCCGTCGGCGGGCATGTCCCGGGGCGGGGTCACCGGACGCCAGGTGGTACCGGCGTCGGTGCTGGCCCACAGCTCGTACGTCCAGCCCGCCTTCACCACGGCGACCAGGTGGTCACCGGCGCCGGCGAGGCCGACGGGGCTCGCCCCGGTCAACCGGCCCTCCCGCGGCTCGACGCGCGTGCTCCCGAAACGGCCGCGGGCGACCCATCCGTCCGGCTCCAGCCGCCACGCCCGGAATGTCGAACCGTGGGTGCCGACGGCGGTGAGCGTCCCGGCGGCCGGGGCGACCACGTTGAGCTCGTCGTACTCGGCGGTGGCCTCGGCGGGCATGGCCGTCCACGTGCGACCGTCGGGCGACCGCCAGGCGGCCGGGTCACGGTCGGCGTGACCGGTGAGCACCACCGACCCCACGACGACCCACTCGCCGTCGTGGAACGCGGCGTCGGCCGCCCAGGTGGCCCGCTCGGGGGAGTCCGCGAGCACCGGGCCGTTCTCGACGATCTCGAACGTTTCTCCGGTCGGGGAGAGCCAGACTGCGGCCCCGGTCGCCCGGTTGCCGACGATGAGGTAGCCGGGCGGGCCGGCGGTCATTCGGCCGACGTTGGTGGCGTTCGGCCCCCCGTACAGCTCGAAGCTGGCACTGACCTCGGTCAGTGTCTCGGTGCCGTCGGCGGCCCGGGTCGGGAAGTAGGACGCCATGCGCGGATTGCCGTGCGCCCCGCCGACCTTGCCCCCGAGCGCGACCAGCGTGCCGTCGCGGCAGGCCGCCTCCCACAGCAGGCTCCGCACGCCGTAGTAGCTGTGGGCCGCGACCGGCAGCGCCGTCCAGGCCTCGCCGTCCCGGCTGGTCCAGGCGGCCGGGTCCATGCTGTCGTCGGTGCCCAGCCACTCTTCGTCCGGGGTCTCCCCGAGCAGGTCGTGTCCGCCGACGAGGTACCAGCGGCCGTCGCAGACCGCGGCTGCGGCGAGCACGATCCGGGTGCCCGCGGGCGGCGGTGGCAGCGTGAGCTCGCGCCAGGCCAACTCGATCGGGGCCGACTCGTCCGGTCCGGGGGGCGGAGGGTCGGGCTCGCTCGTGCAGGCGGTCGATGTGCCGATGAGCGCGATCACCGCGGCCGCCGCGGCCAGTCGGTGGGGGACCCGTCGGGGAGCAACCATGCGCCGCATCCTACGAAACCGAGTCTGATTCATGTCCACTGTGGACTGACCGCCCGGTGGCCCGGGGATCGCGGCCGTACGCCCGCGGTCGGCGGACCTCCACCGGTCCGATCGTGGGCGCGTGGTCCTACTCTTGGGCGTACGGTTGGACGCTTGGTTCTGATGGGGGCCGTACGGTTGGTCGTCTGGTTCTCCTCGGGACCGTACGGCCGGTCGTCTGGCGCGCCGCGCCGCCGTACGGTTGGTCGTTCGGCCCGTCCCGGGGACGGGTGGTCGGCTGCCCTCGCGCCGGTCGTCACCGCCCGCTGCCCGGATGTCCTCCGCGCCCCCGGGGCTCCCCGCCGGCCGGCGGCGGGCGCCGCCCGGGCCGGTCGCGGCCGGGCGGGCCGGGTCGAGCACCTGGGCCCGACCGAGCACGGGGGCCTGGTCGAGCACCGGGGCCTGGTCGGGTACGGGGACCCGGTCGAGCGGGCCGGCGCATTATGCACCCGGCGGTCCGGTGACCGACGCCATACCCCGGGGCAGACCTCGGTTTGCGCGAGACCTACCATCGGCCGCATGACACCCGCAACCCCGCGCGCGACTGGCGGGCTGCGCTCGGTGCCACCGGCCGGATTCGGCGGGAGGGCGGCACGATGAGTGCTCTCGACGAGATTCTGGCCGGTGTCCGGGAGGACCTGGCGGCCCGGGAGCGGCGGGTGCCGCTGGCGGCCCTTAAGGAGCGGGCGGCCGCTGCGCCGCCGGCGCGTGATGCCCTGGCGGTGCTGCGCGGCAGTGGGGTGGCCGTCATCGCCGAGGTGAAGCGGGCCTCGCCGTCCAAGGGCAAGCTGGCCGACATCCCCGATCCGGCCTGGCTGGCCCGGGAGTACGCCGCGGGCGGGGCGCACTGCGTGAGCGTGCTGACCGAGTCGCGCCGCTTCGGCGGGTCGCTCGCCGACCTCGACGCGGTGCGCGCCGCGGTGGATGTGCCCGTGCTGCGCAAGGACTTCGTCATCTCCAGCTACCAGGTGCACGAGGCGCGCGCCCACGGGGCGGACATCGTGCTGCTGATCGTGGCCGCGCTCGACCAGAACACCCTGGTCGGGCTGCTGGAGCGGGTGGAGTCGCTCGGCATGACCGCCCTGGTCGAGGTGCACACCGAGGACGAGGCCGACCGGGCGCTGCTGGCCGGGGCCAAGGTCATCGGGGTGAACGCCCGCAACCTGAACACGCTCGAGCTCGACCGTGGGGTGTTTGAGCGCATTGCGCCCGGGTTGCCGGCCTCGGTGGTGAAGGTCGCCGAGTCGGGCGTGCGCGGCGCCCACGACCTGATCCGGTACGCCGCCGCCGGCGCGGACGCCGTGCTGGTCGGGGAGGGGCTGGTCACCCGGAAGAGCCCGCGTGAGGCGGTGGCCGAACTGGTCACCGCGGGCAGCCACCCCGCGACTCCCCGGGCTGGGCGATGAGCGCCACCGGGGTCGAGGCGGCGAAGGGCAGCCTCACCGGCGCCGTACCCGACGCGAGTGGCCACTTTGGACGGTTCGGCGGCCGGTTCGTCCCGGAGGCGCTGATCGCGGCCCTCGACGAGCTCGACGCCGCGTTCCGGGAGGCGGTGGCCGACGAGTCGTTCCGGGCGGAGCTGGACCGGCTGATGCGCGAGTACGCCGGCCTGCCGAGCCTGCTGTACGACGCCAAGCGACTCTCGGAGCGGCTCGGCGCCCGGATCCTGCTCAAGCGCGAGGACCTCAACCACACCGGCGCGCACAAGGTGCGCAACGTACTCGGCCAGGCGCTGCTGACCAAGCGCATGGGCAAGCCGCGGGTCATCGCCGAGACCGGCGCGGGCCAGCACGGGGTGGCCACCGCCACGGCGGCGGCGCTGTTCGGCCTGGAGTGCACGGTCTACATGGGCGAGGAGGACACCCGGCGCCAGGCGCTCAACGTGGCCCGCATGCGCATGCTCGGCGCCACGGTGGTGCCGGTGACCACCGGGTCGCGCACGCTCAAGGACGCCATGAACGAGGCGCTGCGCGACTGGGTGACCAATGTGGACACCACCCACTACCTCATCGGCACGGTCGCCGGGCCGCACCCGTTCCCGGCCGTGGTGCGCGAGTTCGTCCGGGGCATCGGGGTGGAAGCGCGCGAGCAGTGCCTGGCGCTGACCGGCCGCCTGCCGGACGCGGTCTGCGCGTGCGTCGGGGGCGGGTCGAACGCGTTGGGGATCTTCCACGCGTTTCTGGGTGACCCCGAGGTGGCGCTGTACGGCTTCGAGGCCGGCGGGGAGGGAATCGCCACGGGGCGCCACGCGGCCAGCATCACCGGCGGCTCCGTCGGCGTCCTGCACGGCACCCGCACGTTCGTGCTCCAGGACGAGGACGGGCAGACCGTCGAGTCGCACTCCATCTCGGCCGGGCTGGACTACCCCGGGGTCGGGCCGGAGCACGCCTGGCTCGCGGAGATCGGCCGGGTGCGGTACGAGCCGGTCGACGACGCCGAGGCGATGGCGGCGTTCCAGCTGCTCTGCCAGGCGGAGGGCATCATCCCGGCGATCGAGAGCGCGCACGCGCTGGCCGGCGCCGCCCGCCTGGCGCCGACGCTCGGCCCCGACGCGGTCATCCTCGTGTGCCTCTCCGGCCGGGGGGACAAGGACGTCCAGACCGCCGGCCGGTGGTTCGGGTTGCTGTGACCGTGGGCCCCGCGCGGCCCGGGGGACCGGCCGGCGACGGGGACCAGCGAACGATGGGGGCGAGGTGAGCCGAGGGTGAGCGTCCGGGTCGCCTTCGAGAAGGCGCGGGCCGAGGGGCGGGCCGCCCTGGTCGGCTACCTGCCGGCCGGCTTCCCCACCGTCGAGGGGGGCATCGCCGCGGTCCGCGCGTTGGCCGAGTCCGGGGTGGACGTCATCGAGGTGGGCTACCCGTACTCGGACCCGGTCATGGACGGACCGGTCATCCAGCGGGCCACCGAGGTGGCGCTGGCGAACGGGGTGCGCGGGGTCGACGTGCTGCGCACGGTCGAGGCGGTGGCGGCCACCGGCGTGCCGGTGCTTGTGATGACCTACTGGAACCTGGTCGAGCACTACCGGGGTGGCGGGCCGGACGGCGGGGTGGCCGCGTTCGCCCGGGACCTGGCCGCCGCGGGCGGGTCGGGCCTGATCACCCCCGATCTCATCCCCGACGAGGCGGCGGAGTGGCTCGCGGTCTCCGACGAGCACGGCCTGGACCGGGTGTTCCTCATCGCGCCGTCCTCCACCGACGCCCGGATCGCGGCGACGGTGAAGGCCTGCCGCGGCTTCGTGTACGCCGCCAGCGTGATGGGGGTCACCGGAGCCCGGGAGAAGACCTCCCAGGTGGCCCCCACGCTGGTCGCCCGGGCCCGGCAGGCCATCGCCGGGGCGAACCCGGGCCTGCCCGTGGGCGTGGGCCTCGGGGTCCGCAACGGCGACCAGGCCGCCGAGGTCGGCACGTACGCCGACGGCGTCATCGTGGGCAGTGCCCTGGTCTCGTGCCTGCAGGACGTCGACCTGGCGACCGGTCTGGCGGCCCTGCGGACGCTGACGGCCGACCTCGCGGCGGGGGTGCGCCGGACGCCCGGCGACGTGCGCTGATCCGGGGCGGGCGAGCCCGCGCCGGGGTGCCGGCGGCCGGCCCAATCGGACCGCGCGGGTGCGGTACGGTGTCCCCGGCTGCCGACAGGCGTGCGCCGGCATCGAGGAGACGAACAACCATGACTTCACCGGACCCCCGGCCCATCGGTGTCGCCGTGATCGGCGCGGGCTACTGGGGACCCAACCTCGTCCGCAACTTCCAGAACAACAGCGGCTTCCAGCTGCACTGGCTGTGCGACCTCGACCTCGACCGCGCCCGCCGCGTGGTCGGCCGCTACTCGTCGGTCCAGACGACCGCGGACCTCGCCGAGGTGCTCGCCGACGACCGGGTCGACGCGATCGCGGTCGCCACGCCGGCCGGTACCCATCTCGACGTGTCCCTGGCCGCGCTCCAGGCCGGCAAGCACGTGCTGGTCGAGAAGCCGCTCGCGGCGTCGTACGCCGACGGCCTGCGCCTGGTCGAGGAGGCCGACCGGCGGGGGCTCACCCTCATGTGCGACCACACCTTCTGCTACACGCCGGTGGTGACGCGCATCCGGGAGCTGCTGCACTCCGGCGAGGTCGGCGAGCTGCAGTACATCGACTCGGTCCGCATCAACCTCGGTCTGGTGCAGCGCGACATCGACGTGGTGTGGGACCTCGCCCCGCACGATCTGTCCATTCTGGACTACGTGCTGCCGCCGAACGTCCGGCCGGTGAGCGTCACCGCGGTCGGCACCGACCCGATCGGCGCCGGGCGCTCCTGCATCGCCTACCTGACGCTCGCGCTGAGCAACGGGGCCATCGCCCACGTGCACGTGAACTGGCTTTCGCCGATCAAGGTACGGACCGTCATCATCGGCGGATCGAAGCGTACCGTCGTCTGGGACGACGTGAACCCCATGCTGCGGCTGGCCATCTTCGACCGGGGCGTCGACGTGGCGGCCAAGGACGAGCTCGGCGACCAGGAGCGGCGCGACCTGCTCATCTCCTACCGGTCCGGCGACATGGTCGCCCCGGCGCTCGGGGAGCGGGAAGCGCTGGCCGCCATGGTGGAGGAGTTCGGCCGGGCCATCCGCACCGGCACCCCGGCGCTGACCGACGGCCGGTCCGGCCTGCGGGTGCTGGGCATCCTCGAGGCCGCCTCGCGCAGCCTGGCCGAGGGTGGCGTGGCGGTGCCGCTGCCCCCCGACCCCACGGCCTGAGCGCCACCCACCGCCTGGGCACCCAGCCGGTCGACGCGGGGTCGCGTCGGCCGGGCGGCGCGCCGCCGTCAGCCCTCGTCGGGCTGGTGGACCGGGCTGGTGCTGCGGGCGGGGCGGGCGTCGTCGGCGGAGCGGTTGTCGTCGGCGGAGTCGCTGTCGATGACGAGGAACGCCGGCGGGTCGTGGCGGAGGAAGTCGTGGTGGGAGATCTCCCAGCCGTACGCCCCGGTCCGCCCGAAGACCAGCACGTCGCCGACCCGCAGCCGCGCCACCGGCTGCCCGCGGGTGAGCACGTCGCGCGGCGTGCACAGCTCGCCGACCGCGTCCACGGGCACGTCGCGGACCTCCGGCCGAGGGTACGGGTGGGGCCACGCGTCGACCGGGAGCACCGCGAACGGGTGGCTGTAGCCCCAGGCCGCCGGGAGGCGGAAGTGGTGGGTGCCGCCCCGCAGGACCGCGAACCACCGGCCGTGCGTGCGCTTGAGGTCGAGCACCTCGGCGGCGTACCACCCGGCCTCGGCGGCCAGGTAACGACCGGGCTCGACGACCAGCCGCGCGCCCGCCGGCAGCCGCAGGCCAACCAGCTCGCGGGCGAACGTCGCCAGGTCGAACCGCTCGGCCGACGTGTACGACACCCCGAACCCGCCGCCCACGTTGACCACGGCCAGGGGCACGCCGTACCGCCGCGCGGCGGCCTGCGCCCACGCCACGGCGTCGGTCACGAACCGGGCGTGCGCGGCGGCGTCGAGGTTGTTGGAGACCGCGTGCAAGCTGAAGCCCACCAGCGCCACCGCCGGGAGCGCGCGGGCCAGCGCCACCACCTCGTCGAGCGCCTCCTCGTCGAGGCCGAACGGGGTGGGCTGGCCGCTCATGGCGTGGCTGCCGGGCAGCGCGGCGTGGCGGCGGTTGACGCGCAGGGTGGCCTGCGCCGGCCGGCCGACCCGCTCGGCCGCGACGGCCAGCCGCCGCAGCTCCAGGGCGCTCTCCACGTTCACCGTCACGGCCGCCTCGACGGCCGCGCGCAGCTCGTCCTCGGTCTTGCCGGGGCCGCCCATGACCAGCGACTGGCCCGGCCGGACCGCGGCCCGGGCCAGGGCGAGCTCGCCGCCGGAGGCGACCTCGAAACCGTCCACCACGTCCGCCAACGCGTCCAGCACCCCGGGGTGCCCGTTGGCCTTCATCGCGTAGAGCAGCATCGATCCTGGCGGGAGGGCGTCGCGCAGCGCGCGGGCCTGGGCGCGCAGCACCGCGCGGTCGTAGACGTAGGCGCAGCGCGGGGCGGCGGTGGCGAGGATCGCCGCCCGGACGGCCGGCGGCACCGTCAGACCCGGGCCTGGCGCACGCGGGCTCACGCCACCCGAGCTCACCGCGGCCGCCACAGGGGGTTGGTCACCGTCACGTAGTGGTCGCCGGGGTGGCCGGCGGCGGCGCGCAGCCGCATGCGCAGCAGCGCCTTGTGCGGGGCGGTCGGGGCGGTGAGGTACGCGTGGTCGGCCCGGGCCCGGTCGGCCAGCCCGGGCTCGGCGGCCAGGTCGGCGTACACGTCGTCTACAATGGACCGAACCGCGGCCCAGGCCGCCGGCTCGTCGAGCCCGTGCGAGGCGGTCAGCTGCAGGATCACCTCGCCGAGGTGGGCCTGCAGCGCGGTGTAGCTGACCTTGGCCAGCATCACCTCGACGTCGGAGGTCACCGTCACCGAGCCCGGCCACAACGCGATCGGCCGCGATTGGGCCAGGCGCGGCGCGTGCACCCGCAGCCCGGCCAGGTCGCGCAGCACCAGCCGGTGTGGAACGTCGTCGACGAACGTGACTATGCAGTTCTGCAGATGCGCTTCGAGGCCGACGCCGTGGCGCGTCGCCAGGCGCAGCACCGGGGGGAGCAGGACCCGCGCGTAGCGGGTGACGAACGCCAGGGGAGCGAGCCCCGAGCGGTCGACCAGACCGGCGAGCACGGTCGCGCCGGTGAGCGGATCGCGGGCGGGCAGGGCGACGCCGGGCACCGCCACCTCCTCGGGCCGCAGCCAGTTCGACAGTCCACTCCGGACGATCGCGGCCAGGTCCCGCTCACGGGCGCCGGCGCCACCGCGAGCCGGGTCGCCGGCGCGGTCGGCCCGCGCCAGCGGGGGCGCGACGACGGCCGATCCGGCCGGCTCGGTCAGCAGCAGGACGCGATCGTCGGCGATGAGGTCGGGCAGCAGGCGCGACAGGATGGGCCCGTTGCGGGTGCTCGCGACCGAGATCGTCCGCCGGGTCGAGGTGACCTGGATGTCCAGCGACAGCTTCACGAAGCGCGCCGCGCTCGGCACCAGCAGCGTGCGCAGCGCGGCCGTCACCAGGGCGGGCACCTCCAGGTCGAGGGGCACCAGGGCGCCGTCGGCGTACAGGTCGGCGTACCGGCCGCGCAGCACGTGCCGCCGCTGCCACGGGTGCACGGGCGTCACGGCGAAGCGCCGGGGGTCGACGCGGGCGGCGACCAGGGCGCGGTCGAGGTCGGGGGCCAGCTGGCCCGCCACCTCGTCCCCGACGTGCAGGTCCCGGCGGACGGCGAGGAAGCCCACGCTCGTGACGGGCGACTCCAGGTCGTGGGCCAGCACGTCGGCGGCATCCCAGCCCAGCCGGGTGCGGCCGCACGGATGCAGGTTGTGCCCGGCCACCGCCAGCCGCTCGAAGGCGATGGTGCGTTCGTTCGGGTCGAGGTGGGCGGTCAGCGTCACCATGTCCGCCGCCGCGGCGGTGCGGGCCCGTTCGAGCAGGTCGCGCTCGGCCCGCGACCGCCGGGCCAGGGCGAGCGCGAGGTTGACGGTGGCGTCGGCGAGCTCCTCCCGGACCGCGGGGTGAGGGGTGGTGGTCAGCCGGTCGAGCAGCCCCGGCGGGTCGGCGTCGACCGTCCCGTTCGGCTCCCACCGGTCGAACCCGTGCCGGTCGGCGGGGTGGCGGCGCGGGTCGGCCAGGCCCTCGCGCAGCGCGGCCGCGAGCAGCCGATGGGCGACGATCTGCCGGGCGCGCGGCAGTTCTCGGTGCAGCAGAGCGACCAGCGACGAATCGAAGACCTCCAGGCACGCCTGGGCCCGCGCCATCCGCGCGGCGGTCTCCGCTCCCGCCGAACGGTGGTCGGTGACGGGCACCGCCCCACCCTATCCAGCGGACCGGGCGAGACCGCGGTACACATCGAGCAGGGTGCGCGTCGCCACCGCGGGCGTGTGGCGCGCCTCATAGAGAGCCCGGGCCTGGCCGGCCAGCGTCGGGGCCGTCTGGGCGGCCACCGGCAGCGCCGCGGCCAGCGCCTCGACGGTCGGCGGGACGGTCCAGCCGGCCTCGCCGATGAGCCAGGGCAGGCCGCCGAGCGTGGTGCCGAGCACCGGACGAGCGTGGGCCAACGCCTCGATCGCCACCATGGGGCACACCTCCTCCCACAGGGAGGGAACGACGACCACGGCGGCGTCGCGCATCGCCGCGGCGACGCCGGCCCGGTCGAGTCGACCGAGGTAGGTCACGTCGCGGCGGACGGTGGCCCGGTCGCGCACCAGCGCGGCGAGCGGACCGTCGCCGGCGATGCGCAGCGGGCCCAGGCTGCCCTCGGGGTGGCGGTCCCAGGCGTCGAGCAGCAGGGTCAGGCCCTTCTCGGCCGAGAGCCGGCCGGCGAAGAGGAAACCCGACCCGGGGCCCGGGGTGGGGCCGGGGTCGGGAACCGCGTTGGGGCGCACCACGATGCGCTCCGGGGCGACGCCGAGGCTGCGGGCGAAGTCGGCCATCGCCGGGGTGAGCGCGAGCACCCGGTCCAGCCTCGGCCAGGTCCGGCGGTGCAGGGCCAGCGTCGTGGCCATCACCGCCGACTGCGCCCGGGAGCCGCGGTAGCAGGCGTACCGGATGGCCGGCAGGCCGATCGCCCGGCCGGCGCACGCCCGACAGCTGCCCCCCGCGTCCGGAACGACGGCGTCCGGCGGGCTGGAGGCCCCCGGCCCGTCCGGCGGGGCCGACGGAGCCGACGGGACAGCGGGGGCGGCCCGGTGGAACAGGCCGTTCACGCAGACCTGGCGGAAGTTGTGCAGGGTGTGCACCACGGGCACGCCCTCGGCCTGGGCCGTACGGATCACCCAGGGGGACAGCAACGGGTACGGGTTGTGCAGGTGCACGACATCCGGACGCTCCCGGCGCAGCAGGTCGCGCAGCTCGCGTTGGGCCCGCCGGGCGTAGACGGGGGATACGGCCAGCGCCGCGCGCTGGGCCAGCGAGAACGTCGCGATCTCGTCGGAGCTGCGCAGGAACGGCAGGACGTGGACGCCGGCCCGGTTCAGTTCGTCGATCTCCGCCGCCACCACCGCGTTCTCACCCGACGGCTGCGCGGAGCTGTACTGGTTGTGGGCGATGACGACCTTCAACGGCCGGTCGGGGACCTTCATGGCCGGACGGGGACCTTCATGACCGAACGGGCGGTGGGTCGGCGGCCATCACGTGGCCGGCGATCACGTTCCCGGCGAGCATCTGGCCAGCGATCACGTGGCGTCGCGGTAGACCTGGCCGTGGGCGGTACCCGGGATCGGTAGCTGGGTCGGCGGTCGCACGACCGGCACGGTCCGGACCACGTGGGGCTTCGCGTCCACCTCGACCACGCGAGGCGGTGGCGGAGGCGGGACCGCGGGCATGGCCATCGGCTCGACCGGCGGTTTCGGCTCCGGTCGCGGCGGCGTCCGGCGGCCGAGGTCGGTCACCACGCCGAAGATGAAGACCGGAATGCCGATGAGGTACCGCCGCCACAGCCGCCGCGGCTCCATGGCGAAGCGGAACAGCCACTCGAAGCCGGCGCGCTGGATCCACTGCGGCGCGGCCCGCTTGTTGCCCGAGTGGAAGTCGAAGGCCGCGCCGACCGGCACGACGGTGCAGCCGAGCATGCTCGTGTAGCGGGCCACGAACTCGTCCTGGCGGGGGGTACCGGTGCCCACCCAGAGGATGTCGGGCTTGGCCTCCGCCACCCGGGCGGCCAGCTCGGCCTCCTCCTGCTCGGTCAGCGGCCGGAACGGCGGCGACTCGACGCCGACGATCTGCACCCCGGGGTAGCGCTCCCGCAGCACCTCGGCCAGCCGCTCCACGGTCTTCGGCTTCGCCCCGTACAGGTAGTGCCGCAGCCCGCGCTCGCGGCCCCGGTCCATGGTCCGCTTCATCAGGTCCGGCCCGTAGACCCGCTCGGTCAGGTCCTTCTGGCCACGCCACCGGCCCACCATCGCCACGTAGTGCCCGTCGGCGAAGTTCAGGTCGCCGCTGTTGAGGACCTCCCGGTAGGCCGGATCGCGCAGCGCGAGCGCGAGCGTGTAGGAATTGCACAGGTGCGCGCCGCGGGCTTGCCCGTAACGTGACTCCAGCAGGGCGGCCACCGCAGCGTCGGGGCCGTATCCGTCGATCCGCACGCTGCAGCAGAGGTAGCTACCAGGCCCGCTCATAGCGTTCAGAGGTCCTTCAATCGTCATCCCGGGGCGAGGGTGGCCACGGCAGCCTATCTGTTTATCGGCCGTTGGTCACGAGGGGGCAGCCACGTTGTCCAGGTACCAGGCGTAGGTACGAGCGATACCGTCGCGCAACGTAACCGTTGGTTTCCAGCCGAGTGCGGTGATACGGCTGATGTCGAGCACCTTGCGTGGGGTTCCGTCCGGTTTTGCGGCGTCGTAGATGACCTCTCCGGAGAATCCCACGACGTCAGATATCAGACTCACCAGATCGCGAATCGGCAGATCCTTGCCCGTGCCGACGTTGATCGGCTGGTCGCCGTCGTAGCGCTCCAGCAGCAGCAGGCAGGCGGAGGCGAGGTCGTCGACGTAGAGGAACTCGCGGCGGGGATTTCCGGTTCCCCACACCGTCACCGATCGATCGCCCTTGCGGGCGGCGGTGTGCAGGCGGTGGATCAACGCCGGCAGCACGTGCGACCGTTCCGGGTCGAAGTTGTCGCCCGGGCCGTACAGGTTGGTCGGCATGGCGCTGATGAAGGAGCAGCCGTACTGCCGCCGCATCGCCTGGACGTGCGCGATTCCGGCGATCTTCGCGATGGCGTACGCCGCGTTCGTCGGCTCCAGCGGACCGGTCAGCAGCGACTCCTCCCGGATCGGCTGCTCGGCCAGCCGGGGGTAGATGCAGCTCGATCCGAGGAAGAGCAGTCGGGTGACCCCGAACTCGCGGGCGGCGTCGATGAGATTCAGCTGGATGCGCAGGTTGTCGGAGAGGAACTCCGCCGGCTCGCGGTCGTTGGCCAGGATGCCGCCGACCCGGGCCGCCGCGTCGATCACGTACTGGGGCCGCACCTGGGCGAAGAAGTCGCGGGTCGCCACGGGATCGCGCAGGTCGAGCTCCGACGACCGCAGCCCGACGAGGTTGGTGAACCCCTCGGCCTGCAGGTGGCGCCAGATCGCCGAGCCGGCCAGGCCCGCGTGCCCGGCCACGTAGACGGTGGCGTCGCGGGGAATCGGGTGGTGAAATGGCTGGTTCACTGAATTTCGTCCATTTCTACCTAGTTCTGGGTCCTACGGTGGGTCGTCCATTCCTCGCGAGCAGGTTCCGGAGCCCGGCGCGCAGCCGGCGGGCCCCCAGCCAGGCGACCACGACCGTGGCCCGCGCCAGCGACCGTACGCCCTCGACCTCCACCGTCGCCGGCACCAGGCGGCCCCGGCGGGTGCGACCGGCGGCGTGCTGGGGCAGGCCGTTCGCCAGCTCGCTGGGTTCGAAGGATGTCAGATCGACGACCCCGACCTCCTCGGCGGTCGCCTCGCGGCGGCCGTGGATCGCGTCGACCGCGTCGAGCAGGGACTCACCGGGCTGCCGGACCCATCGGGCCCGGCTCAGCGCCGAGGTCCGCCACAGGTACGTGTCGGGCTGGCCGGGTGGCCCGGGTACCCGGACGACGCCGGCCCGGTACCGGTCCGCCAGGTCGACCAGGTTCCGTACGGCGTCGGGGGCCAGGCCGTGGCCGGCCGGCAGGTCGAGCCGGTAGGGCGTCGGGAAGGACGTCTCCGGTGGCTGCGTGACGAGCCGGACGCGGGGCTCCCCGCGGTAGGTGGCGGCGACCAGTCGGGCCTCAAGCAAGGGGTCGCCGAACGCCGACACCCGACCGCCCTCGAGCCGGTCCCACGGTCCGACCAGGGTGACCCGGACGTCCCGCTCGGTGCCGCGCAGCACCGAGTCGACCGCGGCCCGCACGCGTTCCAGGGGCTGGTCCGCCACGCTCGTCACCACCTCGACGAGCGGGACCGTCCACGTGGTGCCGCCGACCTTGCGCCAGTGGCGGGGGTAGGGCACCCGGTCGGCCAGGAACGCCTGGCGGTACCGGGCCACCGCGTCGTGCTGGCGCATCACGTGCGTGGGTCCCAGGTGCCAGGCGCGCGCCCGGGGCTCGGGGATGATCACGGCACCGGCCTGGGCCAGGCGGTAGCCGAACTCCGTGTCGTTGCCGAACCGCAGCGCCGGGTCCGGTCCGCCGGCCGCGTCGTAGAGCTCGCGTCGCAGCGCGAGGCTGGCCCCGACGACGATGCGGAAGGCGAGGTGGTCGGCCGCGCGGAGCTGGTCGGTCTGCGCGATGTAGCGCTCCTGGTACTCGTGCGGCTCGCCGGCCGCGCCGCCGAACAGGCCGGCGGCCGCCCCGGCCTCCCAGGCGCGCACGACCCGCTCCGGGTCCGGCCAGGGGCCGTGCCCGGCCGGGTCGACGAACCGCTTGGCGCCCAGCACCACGGCGTACGGCAGCACCGTGGGCCACCGGGCGAGGGCCGCCACGTGCTCCGGATAGACGACCATGTCCGCGTCGAGCAGGTGCAGGATCTCCCCGGAGCTCGCCGCCACCCCGGTCCGCAGCGCGTTGGCCTTGCCCCAGCCGTCGCGCACGCGCAACAGGGTCGTGTGCGGTGGCCGGGCGTCGGGCAGGCGCAGCGGCGGGTCGGAACCGTCGTCGACGACGATCACTTCGAGGAGGTCGACCGGCCAGGTCTGCCGGCTCAGGGCCGCGAGGACGAGATCCAGCTCGGCCTGGCCGCCGAAGGCCGGAATGATGACGCTCACCGTGGTGGTCGGCCGCCAGTCCGCCTCGAGGTCGGGCACGGTGACCGAGGACCAGTCGTTGCGGACGACCCGGGGGACCGGGCTCATGCGGCGCCCAACCCGGACAGCGTCAGGCGGAACACCGCAACGTCCCGCACGCTGCCGTGGCTCGGCCTGACGTTCCCCGCGCTGCGGTGGCTCGTGACGACGTCCACCGCGCGGCGGTGGGGTCGACCGCGGTGCCTATGCGTAACCGCCCCGGACACGGGGCAGAACCTAGCACGCCCGCGGACGGTGACCCTGGGTGTCGGTCCGCCGACGACGGGTCACCGACGACGATGGGCGGCCGGGTCGCCGGCGTGACGGCGTGGCGGCGGTGTCGACGCGCCGTACCGGCTGGACGCCGCCCGGTCCGGCCGGGTAAAGAGGTGCCCATGCTCTCGACGCCTGACGTCAGCGTGGTGATCCCGACCCGCGACCGGCCGGACCTGGTGGTGCGGGCCGTCCGCAGCGCACTCGGCCAGACGGTCGAGAACATCGAGGTCATCGTCGTCATCGACGGGCCCGATCCGCGCAGCCGGGCCGCGCTGACGCAGCTCGGCGACGACCGGCTCCGGATCGTCGAGCTGCCGGAGTCGGGCGGGGCGCCCAACGCGCGCAACGTCGGCGCCCGGGAGGCGCGGGCGCGGTGGACCGCGTTGCTCGACGACGACGACGAGTGGCTGCCGACCAAGCTCGCCGTCCAGCTCGAGCTCGCCGCGGCGTCGTCGTACCGCTGGCCGATCGTGGTCAGTCGACTGGTCAACCGGACCCCGCGGGCCGAGTTCGTCGTCCCCCGCCGGCTTCCCGAGCCGGGCGAGCCGATCAGCGAGTACCTCGCGGTGCGGCGGGGGCTGTTCCACGGCGACGGCTTCATTCAGACATCCACGATCATGGCTCCGACCGAGCTGTTGCGGCGGGTGCCGTTCACCGTCGGCCTGCGGCGCCTCCAGGAGCTGGACTGGACGCTGCGGGCGCTGCGGGAGGAGGGCACCGGCGTCCTCATGGCGGAGCAGCCCCTGGTGATCTGGCACACCGACGAGGACCGGCCGCGGGTGAGCTTCGATGCGCCGTGGCGCGAGCAGCTCGAGTGGATCCGCGCCAACCGCGAGCTGTTCACGCCGCGGGCCTACGCCGCGCTGCTCATGAGCGTCATCAGCGCGATGGCCGCGCCGACCGGCAGCCCGCGGGCGTGCTGGACGTTGCTGCGGGAGGCCCACGGGTACGGCCGGCCGGGTTTCCTGGACTACGTCACGTTCGCCCAGGTTTGGCTGGTGCCGCAGCGGCTGCGGCGGGCGGTGCGCGACGGCGTGCTCAGCCGGCGAGGTCCGGCCCCGGCGGGCGCCGACCGGTAGGCGATCGCCGCGTACGGCGGGGCCGGGCGGCCGGTCCAGGCGGCGACGGCCCGGCTAGTGCCTGGCTGAGGCTCCTGTTAACCTGTCGGCGCTGCCGCCCGTATCGGGTGGCTGATGGTGACTGGCCGGTTTGTTGCCTTCCACCCAATCAGGGACGGCGGGAGGTCCACGGTGGCGCGGGGCGCGGATCCGATGCCGGGACGACACTACGCGGACGATGCGCGAGAGACGGTTCCCGGCAGTTCCGCCTACCCGTGGTTCGGTCAGCCGGCGGCGCCGTCGTCGCCCGCGACCCCGATGACCGGGCCACCTCCGCCGGAGGAGACCGAGACCACGGTCGTCTTCACCCGGCCTCCGGACCTGACCACCCCGCCCCGGCAGCCGAGCGGCCCGCCGGGCATGCCGCCGCTGCACGCGGCGGAGACCGCGCTGCTGCCGCGGTTCCTGGAGGCGCCGGAGGGCCCGCCGTCGCTGGCCGAGCTGGCGCGGCGGCACGGGTTGCGGCCGGCCTCGGCCCGTCCCAGCCTCGGCACCTACATCCGCGACCTGTGGCGGTGCCGCGAGTTCATCCTGGCCTACGCGAACGGGCGGACGGTCGCGTCGTTCGGGGCCACCCGCCTGGGACGGCTCTGGCAGGTCCTCACGCCGCTGCTGAACGCGGGCATCTACTTCCTGGTCTTCGGCGTGATCCTCGGGGCTCGACGCGGGGTGGACAACTTCGTCGGATACCTCTGCGTCGGCATGTTCATCTTCACCGCCACCCAGAACGCGGCCCAGTACGCGGTCTCGTCCATCAGCGGCCAGCTCGGCCTCGTCCGGGCGCTGCAGTTCCCGCGGGCGAGCCTGCCGATCGCGATGGTCATCTCCCAGCTCGAAGGCGTGCTGGTGTCGATGGTGGTGCTGGCCGGCATCGTGGTCGCCACCGGCGAGCCGATCACGGTCGAGTGGGTGTACCTGGCGCCCACGCTGGCGCTGCAGTTCGCGTTCAACCTGGGCCTGGGGTTCATCCTGGCCCGCATCGGTGCCAAGATCGCCGACGTGCGGCAGGTGCTGCCCTACGTACTGCGCGTCTGGATGTACGGGTCGGCCGTGCTGTACAGCGTCGAGCTCTTCCAGGCGCACCTGCCCTCGTGGGCGCAGCCGATCGTGCTCGCGAACCCGGCCCTCGTGTACATCGAACTGGCTCGGTACTCCCTCATGGAGAACGTGCCGCTGGGCTCGCCGGTCAACCAGCTGTGGATCATGGGCGCGGCCTGGGCCCTGGTGGTGGGCATCGCGGGCTTTATCTACTTCTGGCGAGCGGAGGCGGAGTACGGACGTGGCTGACGTCGCGCCGGAGCGTGGCCGGCTGATCGGGGCGCAGGCCTACACGCGGAACCCGACGGTGGTGGTCGACAACCTGCACGTCACGTACGAGGTGCGGGGGTCGATCGGCTCGGCCGCCAGCCCGACGGCCGCGCTCAAGCGGATCCTGACCGGGTCGGGCAACAAGGGCCGTCGCTGGGTGCACGCCGTCCGCGGGGTCAGCTTCGCCGCCTACGAGGGCGACGCCATCGGCCTCATCGGCAGCAACGGGTCCGGCAAGTCGACGCTGCTGCGGGCGATCGCCGGCCTCATTCCCGCCGCCAGCGGCGCGGTCTACACCAAGCGCCAGCCGGCGCTGCTCGGCGTCAACGCGGTGCTGCTCAACGACCTGTCCGGCGAGCAGAACGTCATCCTCGGCTGCCTGGCCATGGGTATGCGCCGGTCCGAGGTCATGGCCCGGGTCAAGGAGATCATCGAGTTCTCGGGCATCAACGACAAGGGCGACTTCGCTTCGCTGCCCATGCGGACGTACTCGTCGGGTATGGCGGCCCGACTGCGCTTCGCGATCGCGGCGTCCAAGACCCACGACATCCTGCTCATCGACGAGGCGCTGGCCACCGGCGACCAGCAGTTCCTCAAGCGCAGTGAGCAGCGCGTGCAGGAACTGCGGGCGGGAGCGGGCACCGTGTTCCTGGTCAGCCACGAGCTGGAGACGATCCGCAAGTCCTGTGAGCGGACGATCTGGCTCGAGAACGGCGTGATCCGGATGGACGGGCCCACGCCCGAGGTCGTCAAGGCCTACGTCGAGTACATGTCCGCGCTGGAGCCGGAGAAGTGGCGGAAGAAGAAGTAGCCAGTCGGGTGTGAGAGGCTACACAGGCTCCGCCGGATCGGACGTGTTGCGAGGAAGGTAGCGATGACGCTCGTCGTTCACATCACCGGTGCCCGACCCAACTTCCCGAAGGCGGCGCCGGTCCTGCGAGGGTTGGAGCGCCTCGCCGTCCCGCAGCAACTGGTCCATACCGGCCAGCACTACGACGACCGGCTCTCGGACGTGTTCTTCCGCGAGCTGGGACTGCCCCAGCCGAACATCAACCTGGGCGTGGGCTCCGGCACGCACGCGCAGCAGACGGCCGCGACGATGGTGGGCCTGGAGAAGCTGTTCGACGAGGTCCGGCCGACCATGGTCGTGGTCTACGGCGACGTCAACTCGACCGTCGCGGCCGCCCTGGTGGCCGCCAAGATGGGCATTGCGCTCGCCCACGTCGAGGCGGGCCTGCGCAGCTTCGACATGTCGATGCCGGAGGAGATCAACCGGATCGTCACCGACCGCCTGTGTGACCTGCTGTTCGCCACGAGCGCGGACGCGGTCGCGCACCTGGGCAACGAGGGCGTCGACCCGGCCCGGATACACCTGGTCGGCAATCCGATGATCGACACCCTGCTGGCCAACCTCGATCGGTTCGACGCGGCCCGGGCCCGGGCCGAGCACGGGATCACGGATCGGTACGTCGTCGCGACGCTGCACCGCCCGGGCAACGTGGACGACCCGGCCGACGCGACCGCCCTGGTCAAGGCGATGCACGCCGTCGCCGACCAGGTGGAGATCATCCTCCCGCTGCACCCGCGCGGTCGTGCCCGGCTCACCGCGGCCGGCCTCATGACGCATCCCCGACTGCGCGTGGTCGAGCCTTTGGGCTATATCGAGTTCCTGAGCCTCGTTCGGGGGTCCGACGCGGTCATCACCGACTCGGGAGGCGTGCAGGAGGAGACGACCGTGCTGGGCGTGCCGTGTCTGACGCTGCGGCCGAACACGGAGCGCCCGGTGACGATCACTCACGGCACCAACCGGCTGGTGACCCGCGAAGAGCTTCCGGATGTGGTCGCCGAGTGCCTGCGCAAGGGTCGGAGCGAAACGTGGCCGATTCCGCCGTTGTGGGACGGGCATGCCGGCGCTCGGATCGCGGACATCATCGCAAAATCGCTTTCCTGACCGTCGGAATGGCGGTCGGCCCATGACGTGGTTTAGTGACAGTGCTGGTGCCCGGCCCCGGTTTGCCAGCCGCAATCGCGGTTGGCTAGCTTTCCACAGACATGTGGCCCTGATCCACAGTGATCATCCCGTTCTCGTCGAGCCGGTACCACGTACGAACGCCTAACTGCAGGGGACCTATGCTTGCCAGCAACGAAGATCATGCATCCGGTGGCCCGGTCGTCACGAACGGGAAAGCGCTGACGGACTGGGCGCGGCGCCACATCCGGCCCGGAGAGATCGTCTGCTTCGGAGCGCCATTCGTACCGGGACTCGATCCCACGACGTACCGCCTCGTCGAACTGCGCGATTTCGCCGCCGCGGACGGCGCGACGTACGACCACGCGTGGGTGAACAACGCGCTCGCTCCCGGCAATCAGGCGAATCAGGTCGCCCGGCGTCTGTACGACATGGTCCGGCCCGGTGGCACTCTGCTGTTGGCCGTCCCGTTCGGACTCACCCCGGGGACCATCAGCGAGCGGGTCTTCTATCCCAATGCCCTGCGGCGGCTCGTCAGCCCGCTGTTCGACATCGTCGACATGCTGATCGTCGACGACCACATCGTGCTGGTCGGCCGGCGCCGGGACGAGCCGGTGGGTACCCCCACGTCGCATCTCGACCCGGACGAGCTGGCGTTTTTCGCCCACGAAAAGTGTTTCAACGCCTATATCGGGGACCTCAACGCCGAGATCGAGCGCCTCAACAATAAGATCGCCGACCTGTCCCGGCAGCTCGTCGCGTCGGGCGCGCGCTACCGCAGTCTGGAGGCGCGCAGCCAGCGCCTGCAGGCTGAGCTGCAGCGGACGAGCCGGGAGCTGCGGGACCTGCGCCGAAAGATCGACAAGATCCGTCCGTACGTGCGCATTCCCCTCGCCGTGTACCGGCGCCTCCGCCGGCTGAAGGCGGCCCTGGCCCGGCGGCTCGGTCGGGTCCGCCCCGCGACGGTCGCGACCACCACGCCGGCGGGTACGAGCGCGGCCGCTCCGGTGGCCGCGGCCCCGGCGGCTCGCGCCGGCGGACGGCCGGCCGCCGTCCCGGCCTGGCGCAAGGAGTTGCGGGCGGAGTTCGAGAAGTGGTTGACCGTCGCCCGGGAGGCGCCCGGTGACGAAGTCGTGGTCATGTTCTCCGGCACGACGTTCGTCCAGGAGCATCGGGCCAACCGGCCTATCCGGCTGACCAACGTGTACCTGCGGCGCGGCTGCCCGGTCTTCTTCAACTACTACCGGGCCAACGATCGCGAGCCGCTGCCCAAGCATCCGGATCCGCGGCTTTTCCAGAGCCCGATCGACGCGACGCAGTCGTTCCTCGACGATCTGCTGACCGCGGATTTCGGCGGGAAGAAGAAGATGTTCTTCGTCTCGTTCCCGCACGAGATGATGGTCCGCTACATGATGCTGGCGGCTCAGCTCGGCTGGGTGACGATCTACGACGCCCGCGACGACTGGGAGGAGTTCGCCAAGGTCGGCATGGCTAAGTGGTACGTGCCGGGCTACGAGCGCTACGTGGCGAAGTTCGCCGATGTCGTCACGGCGGTGTCCCGACCACTGGCCCGGAAGATGGAAGTGATCTCCGGCCGCGAGGTGCACGTCTCCGCGAACGCCCTGGACCCGCAGTTCCCCCGTCCGTCCGGGCCGCGCCAACCCAGCCATCCGCCGGTGATCGGGTACTTCGGCCATCTGACCGACAAGTGGTTCGACTGGCCGCTGCTCATCGCGGCGGCGGAGCGGTACCCCACGTACCGCTTCGAGCTGGCCGGGCATCAGTACCCGAAGGACCTGACCCTGCCGCGCAACGTCGAGCTGCTCGGCCTGGTCGGGCACGCGGAGCTGGCCGAGCGCAGCCGCCGGTGGTCGGTCGCCCTGATCCCCTTCAAGAACGGGCCGCTGGCCGACGCGGTCGATCCAATCAAGGTATACGAGTATCTGCATCTACGTGTCCCCGTTCTGGCGACCTGGTTCCCGCAGTGCCGTGACTATCCCGGGACGACCATCACGGAGGGGCGGGAGGAGTTCATCGAGCAGCTCGGCCAACTCGTCGGTCGCGAGGTGCCCGAGGCGGAGGTTGCGGCCTGGCTCGCCCGCAACACCTGGGAGCACCGGGTCGACCAGTACTCCGCCCTCGCCGATGAGGTTCGGCGTCGGGGGCGGGACCCGCTGACGGCACTGGTGGGAGGCGCCCTATGAGCCGGCCGCGCATCGTCTTCTGCTACCGGTACGGTCTGCTGGGCGGGGTCTCCGCTCAGCTGCTCAACCGCTACCCGTACCTGTCGCGCGAGTACGACGTCTCGATCCTGTACGAGTCGGACTACGGCATGGCGACCCGGTTCCCGGCCGGCGTCGCCCGGGTGACACCGGACGAGGCGGCCATCGTCGCCGCGCTGCGGGAGATTCAGCCGGACATCACGGTTGTCATCGACAGCCCGGTATTCCTGGATGCCTGGCGGAGCGCGGGCGGGGCCGGCCGGCTCGTGCTCGAGGTGCACACGACCACGGCCAACCTGACCTACCTGCACCACCGCGACCTGCTCGAGGGTGTCACGCACATCGTGACCGTCAGCTCGTACATGGAGAAGCTGCTCGGCACGTACGGGCTGGCCGACCTCGCTCCGGTCACCGTCGTGCCCAACTGCCTCGACGACCGGTGGCGGCAGCCGGCCCCGTCCGAGCAGCTCGACGGCGCCCCGGTGCTGTGGGTGGGCAAGCTCGACGGCCACAAGCGCTGGCGGCGGGCGGTCGACATCATGGACGAGCTGGTCCTGACCGAGCGCGACATCCGCGTGCGGCCGATCGTCGTCGGCGGGTTGACCGCGAACAACGTCGAGATCCAGGCGCTGACCACCCGGCTGGCCACGTCACCCGGCCTGGCCGACGCCGTATGGCTGCCGCGGGTCGAGTACGACCGGATGCCGGCGCTGTACACCTCGGTGGGCCGTTCCGGCGGCCTGCACCTGTGCACCACGTCCAACGAGTCGTTCGGCATGGCGGTCGCCGAGTCGCTGGTCTGCGGCTGCCCCGTGGTCGCACCCGCGGTCGGGGCCTTGCCGGAGCTTCTGCCGCCGGCCGCCCTGTACCGGCCCGGCGACTGGGCCGAGGCCCGGGACAAGGCGCGGCGTGCCCTGTCCGACGCCGGCTACCGCCAGGAGCTGCTGTCGACGGCGAGCCAGGTTCGCGAGCTGACCACACCGGAGCGGGTGCTCGAGGCCTACCGCGGCGTGGTCTCCGCGGTGCTGAGCAGCCAGCCGGCCGTCGTGCGCGGGCCGGAACCCGCCGAGCCGGTCGAGCAGATCGTCCTGCCGGCGGCCGAGCCCGCTCAGGCCGATCCCGCCAAGGCCGAGCCCGCGACGGTCGAGCCGGCGACGGTCGAGCCGGCCACGGTTGAGCCGGTCTCGGCCAACGGGATGGCGGTCGCCCCGACCTCGCCGGCTTCGGCCGCACCGGTCCCGGCCCAAGCCGTTCCGAACCAGGAGACGCCCGCTCAGCCGGTCCCGGCTTCGACTGTCCCGGCCCAGGTGGTCGCGGGCCAGGCGGATACGGCTGACGGGAGCCCGGCCCACGCGAACGCGGCTCCGGCTCAAGAAGTCGCGGCCGTGCCCGCCCCATCGGTTGTCGTCGACGCGATTCCGGCCCAACCAGTCCCAGCCCAACCGGTTCCCGCCCAGCCGGTCCCGGCCGAGTCCGTTTCCGCGCCGGCCGAGTCGGCGTCCGCGCCGGCCGAGGCCACCGCGGCGGCCCGGGCCGCGGTGAGCACCGCACCCCGCCCGGCGGCTCCGGTCCCCGCCCAGGCCACCCCCGCGCGCACGGTGCCGTCCGCGGACACCGCCGTCGCTCGGGCGCCGTTCGTGGTGGCGAGCGTCGTGAGCCGGGAGCTCGGATCGGAGCCCGTGTGGCTCGACGCCGCGCTCGTCCCCGGCGAGGTCTACCGACTGCGGGCCATCACCGAGGGCGGCAGCGCGACCGACGAGAAGGCCGCGGTCCTGTTCTTCGAGGGCGCCGAGGGCCCGGTCGAGGGCGGACGCGGGCTGGTCGTCTCGCCCACCCTGGGACCGCACATCGCCTTCGCGACCGGCAGCGGCGCGCAGCTGACCGACCGGCTGTTCACGGTGGTGAACCCCGTGCGCCGGGTCGGCCTGAAGCTGGCGGAGCGCGGGCCCGTCACCGTCCGGACGCTTTCGATCGAGAAGGTCACCGACCCGGACCGGCCGGTGGACTTCTTCCTGTCCTTCGACGTGGAGGCGCTGCCCGAACGGGCGACGTCCGACCACATCGACCGCCTGGTCTGGGGCAAGGTGGACGGTGGCGAGTACGGCATTCGCCGCATCTGCGACGTGCTGGCGCAGTACGGGCTGAAGGGCAACTTCATGCTCGACTACGCGTCGTGCACGCGCGAGGGCGAACGGGCGATGCGGGAGATCATCGACTTCCTCGCCGGGTGCGGGCACGAGATTCACCTCCACCTGCACGCCGAGTGGCTGGTGCGCTGGTGGGGCTCGCACCTCGATCCGCCCCTGTACCTGGACGGCAGCACGTACCCCATGGCCCGCCGCATGATCGAGTACACCATGCGGCGGCACGTGGAGTTCACCGGTGAGCCTCCGCGCGTCTTCCGCGCGGGCGGCTACCGCGTCAACCCCGACTTCATTCTGGCCGCGGGCGCGTTGGGCATTGAGGCATTGACGAATATTCGATACGGCATGCTCGTCCCCGACGTCGACGCCGGCGGCGACGTGGTGGACGCCCGCGAACCCTTCGTCTGGGAGAACGGCATCGTCGAGATACCGGTGGACCTGTCGCCCGACCCGCTGAGCGAAAGCTTTGAGAAGTTCCTGGGCCGGTTCGACATCGTCGCGCGCCGCAAGCAGACCGAGCGCACCTTCAACGTGGTGATGCACTCGTGGTCGCTCATGCGACGCAACGAGGCCGGGCATCACGACGCCTTCGATCCGTCGCACGAAGAGCGACTGAGCCAGATGTGCGAGCTCATCGTCCAGCATGGTCGGGCGCGCGGGTACGCCGAGTATCTCGACCAGCGTCACCTCGCCCGTCCGACCGTCCGGTTGTCGCGCATCACCGTCGCCCCGCCCGAACCGAACGTCCACTTCGAGGGGATCGACGCGGCGACCTGCAACGTGTGTGACGCCGTGTTCGCTCGAGCCGCCATGGTCGCGGGTGTCTGCCCGAGCTGCGAGGCGCGGGTGCACCACCGGCGGATCCGGCACGTGCTCGACACGTACGGCAACGTCTTCGACGGGCGCACCGTGCTCGCCTGCGGGGCGACGGCGACCGAGCGCTACGCGTTCCTGCGGGGGGCGGCCAAGGTCGTCACCTTCGACAGCCAGCCCGGCTCCGGCATCGATCTGCATATGGACATCGAGCACATGGCGAACGTGCCGGACCAGTCGTACGACGGCTTCTACGCCGTGCATGTGCTCAGCCAGGTGAAGGACGACGCCCGGGCGGTCGCCGAGGTGGCCCGGGTGCTGCGCCCGGGCGGCGCGTTCCTCTCGACGGTGCCGGGGGAGGCGGATGGCCCCGCGGTCGGCGCCGCCGCAAGCGCGGACGGGTCGACCGCCGACATCGGGGACGGCGGTGGTCGCCGCTACGCGGTCGAGGACTACGTCCGACTCCTGTCGCCCTGGTTCGACGTGAGCGTCATGCCCGGTACCGATCCGGTGACGGGCGCCGTCGGCTACGTGTTCCTCGCGTACCGCCGGCCGTCCGACGAGGAGTAACCAGGAGGGCGTCACCGTGGTCTGGGATCCCGAGGGCACGCTCGGTCGTGCGCTGTGGATCGGCGGAGGCCAGTGGGCGGGAAAGTCCACCGTCTCGCGGATCCTCGCCCGGCGGTACGGGTTGACCGTCCTGGACTATGACTTCCAGGACGAGCGTGCCCACCAGGATCGGCGGGTCGTCGATCGGCTGCGGCGGGGGCCTGCCGCCGCCGCAGCCTTACCCGCACGAGCACTGGGTCACCGCGGACCCGGAGGCGATGGCGGCGGAGGCCCTGGCCGACTTTCGCATCCGGTTCAACTGGTTGTTGGACGACCTGCGGTCGCTCTACTCGCCGCGACCGATCATCGCGGAAGGCTGGGCGTTGCGACCGGAACTGGTGGCCCCGATCCTGGACTCGCCGCGGCGGATGGTCGTGCTGGTCCCGACGGAGGAGTGGCGCCAGAAGCAGCTCCTCGCCCTGCCCCGGGCCGCCGCCCGGGTGCGGCAGGCCAGTGACCCTGAGCAGGCGCAGCGCAACCGGATGGCCCGGGACCGGCTGGTGGCGGAGGACGCCGTGCGTAACGCGCACGCCCACGGCATTCGGGTCATCACGGTGGACGGATCGATCGACGCCGAAGGCATCGCGGACATCCTCGCCGACCACTTCAGCCCGTACCTGCCGCCGCCGGAGCCGGCCGGCGCCGACCGGACCTCGTCGGCCCCGCAACCGGTCGCCTGAACCCGCGGACGCGACGGCCGTCCGTGGGTGATCGGCCCCGACCTTCGGAGTGGTAGGTCCCGAAGGGGCGTTCGGGAGTGGTAGGTCCCGAAGGGGCCTCAGGAGTGGAACAGCGAGCCCGGCCGGGCCAGCAATTGATCGAAGAACTCGGGCACGCTGTGGTACCCGATGGCGAACGTCAGCGGCGGGCTCCACGCGTTGTAGGCCCGGCACGCGTTCACCAGGCGCGCCGCCACGCCGTTGTCCTCGGGCCGCTCCCACTGGAACTCGATCGCGCTGTTCTCGACGGTCGCCCAGCGGTCGGGCAGCACGTAGTAGCGGACGTCAGGGAAGGTCTGAGGATCGGCCGTCTGGAGGTTCCGGGCCGCGGTTCCGGCCGCCACGTGGTCCGGGTGCTCGTCGAACTCGGCGCGCCAGGTGTGGGTCCGCAGCCGAATCGGCCCGGAGCCGGCGATCCGCCGGCAGAGCGCGGCCAGCCGGGACTGCGCGTCATCGACGGTGACCTGCCCGTCGATGAGGTCCAGGCAGCCATGAATGGTCACCGATCCGGGGTAGCCGGTGGCGAGCTGCCGGAGCGCGTTGTTCGCCTCGGTCAGCCGGGCCCGGCCGAACGCGTCGGCGTCCAACGGCTCGTACCCCTCGGCCGCCGGGTCGTGCCGCACCGTGCCCCAGTAGTCGGAGGGCTCGACCCCGTTGAGCACGTCGCGGACCGCGGAGGAGGTTCCGGCGGTCAGCCACGCGACGTGCACGTCGTGGCCGGCGCGGGCGGCGTGGGCGATGGCGACGCCCATGGCGATGGTTTCGTCGTCGGGGTGAGCGCCCAGAAACAGCGTCGGGCCGGGCGGTTCCGCGTCTGGTGTTGTCGACATCGGGTCACGACTCGGGAATCGTCGTCGGAATGCTGTATCGCGTCCGCGCCTCGTCGAAGAGGTGCGGCATGCCGAGCCCGGCCGCCTTGGTCGCCCGCTCGAGCGGCCAGAACGCCAACGCCTCCCGGACGTGGCCCCGCAGGCCGGGCCAGGCCGGTCCGCCGTACTCGTGATATACGTCGACCAATCGATCGAACATGACCTGCCCGAACGTGCGGGCGACCACGAGAAACTCCTGGCCCGGGTCACCGACCTCGGCGTCGGTCCAGTCGAGAATCCCGGTCAGCGTGCCGGTGCCGTCGACGAGCGTGTGGCCCGGGTGCAGGTCGGCGTGGATGAGGACCATCGATTCGGCCCACAAGCGATCGTCGTCCAGCCACCGGCGGCCACGCTCCAGCCAGCTCGGATGCATGCCGAGTTCGGTCTGCCCGAACTGCAGCCGCTGGGCGAACGCGGTTCGCGCGTCGTCGGGCGACCGCACCGGGATGCCGGTCTCGGCCACCTCGCTCACCGGCGTGGTGTGCAACTGGGCCACGACCCGCCCCAGCGCTCGGACCAGCGCCTCGGGCGGGTTGGCCGGGTCGATGCACCAGGTCAGCGGCCCGGTGCGGGGGTTACCGGCGCCGGCCGGCTCCCCGGCGAGCCGGGGGTAGGCGATCAGGTCCGGCGTGACGATGCGGAAGTCGGGCACCGCGACCGGCAGCCGCCCGCGCAGCGTCGCGATCAGCTTCGCCTCGGCCATCGCCGCCTTCACGACCGGCGGACGCCGCGGCACCCGCAGGATCCACGGCGTGCCGTCGACTGCGGTGGCCTGGACGACCAGGAAGTCCCAGCCCGTCTCGTCGACCGTGGCCGAGTCGGCGCTCAGCACCAACCCGTGGGCCTGGGCCCGCGCGAGGATGTCGCTGGTTACGGACGCCTGCGTCAACCCCGACGGGGTCGTCTGCGCTGTTGTCACGACTCTGGTGCCGTCTCCCGTACGCGGTGGTGACCAGCCGGTCACCTGTTGACCCGCATATGGTCACCGCACGTACGAACGCAGTCAAGGTTCACGTACCGCCGAGTCGCGGTTCATTTCACGGTGGGACGCCGTTCGATACACGTCGCCACGACGGTGAACGCCAAGGACGTCGAAGAACACCGAACGCGAACGACGCCACAACGTGGAGCGCCGAATGCCCCGAAACCTGATGCCGCGACGTCGGGGCCCGGCCCTGAGCCCGGCCGTGGGGCCGATGGGGCGATCGGGCCCGCCTGGGGCGTCTGTCGGGTTCACCGGGCGTCCTCGCGTGCGCCGGGGCGGGGAGGCGGCTGGTCGTCTTTTCACCGATGGTGGACCGCCGGGGCGCCGCGGTCGGCGCACCCGGCCGGATTGGCGCACCGGATCCGGGACGGCGTCCCGGATGTGGGTGGGGTGGGGCCGCGGATATGGCGTGGTTGAGCCAGATCCGGATCCGGCGCGGGCGACCGGCCGGATCGGGGATACCTCGGGGGCCCGGGTTGGTTGGACCCTACGCACGCCGGAACGGTCGCTGACGGACGGCCGGGGGACATCCCCTCGGGCCTGGACCTCGCGGCCCCGGCGATCACCCCCCGCGCACGC
>Ga0310834_100220_pt1 | contig 88028 bp, 72 predicted proteins | sample SM_ome_2_FD_201314 | JGI IMG/M metagenome (GOLD analysis project Ga0310834, IMG submission 201314) | Sorghum-adapted microbial communities enriched on stacked mutant (SM) sorghum from Joint BioEnergy Institute, Emeryville, California... ...
CTGCCTTCCGTGATCCGGGGGGGTTGTCCGCCTCGTGTCGCGGTGTGCCGCCCGCGGCGTGCCCCGGTCGGGGGGTTCGCGCGGGTGGGAGGCGGGGGAAAGTCTGAGCGTTCGCGCCGCGCGCACCCGGGGGTGCGGGCGCGTACCGGGGTTCAACAGCCGGTGGCTGGCTGGCATTCCGGCCGGCCGCCGCCGGTGGTCGACAGGCCACCGGGGTTTCGGACGGTGCGGCACGGCCGGCCACAGACCGCCCACCATGCCGGGTGGCGGGCGGGCCTGCCGGCCGCGCGAGCCCCGGGACCCGGTGACAACACCGACCGACCCACCGATGTTCCCGCCTCGGGGAACCGGACCAACCGGGCAGAGGCCCACGGGGTGGTCGGCGGTGCACCGGGCGCCCGACACCGTCTCCGGCGGGGCGGATATTCGCGTCATCTGCGGAGACAGGTGACCGGGGGCGGCCCGTGCCTCCTCGACCCGGGCGGACGGACGTGTTACGACGGGGTTTCGCCCTGTATGTCGAGGAGGCACCGTGAGCCAGGACGTACGCGGAGTCGTCGCCAGGGTCAGGGGAGCGCCGGTCGAGGTGACCACCGTCGTCGTACCCGACCCGGGGCCGGGCGAGGCGGTCGTCCGGGTACAGGCGTGCGGGGTCTGCCACACCGACCTGCACTACCGCGAGGGCGGGATCACCGACGAGTTCCCGTTCCTGCTCGGACACGAGGCCGCCGGCATCGTCGAGCAGGTCGGCGCGGGGGTCACCGACGTCGAACCGGGCGACTTCGTGATCCTCAACTGGCGGGCGGTCTGTGGCACCTGTCGGGCCTGTCGCCGGGGCCGGCCCTGGTACTGCTTCGCCACCCACAACGCCGCCCGGAAGATGACCCTGGCCGACGGGACCGAACTCTCCCCGGCCCTGGGGATCGGCGCCTTCGTGGAGAAGACCCTCGTGCACGCCGGACAGTGCACCAGGGTGGACCCGGCGGCCCGACCGGCCGCCGTCGGGCTGTTGGGCTGCGGCGTGATGGCCGGGATCGGCGCGGCGGTGAACACCGGCGGGGTGAGCCGGGGCGACTCGGTCGCGGTCATCGGCTGCGGTGGCGTCGGCGACGGCGCGATCGCCGGGGCGGCGCTGGCCGGGGCGACGACGATCATCGCCGTCGACACCGACCCCCGGAAGCTGGAGTGGGCGAGGGGCTTCGGCGCCACCCACACGGTGAACGCCCGCGAGACCGATCCGGTCGAGGCGATCCGGGAACTGACCGGCGGCTTCGGCGCCGACGTGGTGATCGAGGCGGTCGGCCGGCCGGAGACGTGGAAGCAGGCCTTCTACGCCCGGGACCTGGCCGGCACCCTCGTCCTCGTCGGGGTACCGACGCCGGAGATGAAGATCCCGGAGCTGCCGCTGCTGGACGTCTTCGGCCGGGGCGGCGCGCTCAGATCGAGCTGGTACGGCGACTGCCTGCCCAGCCGGGACTTCCCCATGCTGACCTCGCTCTACCTGCAGGGCCGACTCGACCTGGACGCCTTCGTCACCGAGGAGATCGCCCTGGACCAGGTGGAGGAGGCGTTCGCCAGGATGCACCGCGGTGACGTGCTGCGGTCGGTGGTGGTCTTCTGATGGCGGCCCGGATCGACCACGCCGTCACCTCGGGCACCTTCTCCCTCGACGGGCAGACCTTCGACGTCGACAACAACGTGTGGGTGGTCGGTGACGACACCGAGTGCGTGGTCGTCGACGCGCCCCACGACGTCGACGCGATCCTCGCCGTGGTCGGCGGCCGGCGGGTACGGGCCATCCTGGCGACCCACGCGCACGACGACCACGTGCGGGTGGCGCCGGCGCTGGCCGAGGCGACCGGGGCCGAGGTGCTGCTGCACCCGGCCGACCGCGTGCTCTGGGACCTGGTGCATCCGCGGACCCCACCCGGTGGCGACCTGCGGGACGGGCAGTCGGTCGAGGTCGCCGGGACCACGCTGCGGGTCCTGCACACTCCCGGGCACAGTCCGGGGGCCTGCTCGTTCCACGTCCCGGAGCTGGGTGTCGTCTTCACCGGTGACACCCTCTTCCGGGGCGGGCCCGGTGCCACGGGCCGGTCGTACAGCGACTTCGGCACGATCATCAACTCGATCCGGGACCGGCTGCTGACCCTGCCGCCGGAGACGGTGGTGCACACCGGGCACGGCGCGGACACCACGGTCGGGGACGAGGCACCCCACCTGGCGGAGTGGGTGGCCCGGGGCTACTAGCGGGGGAGTCCTGCCGAGCCTCGGACCGGTGCCGGACCGTCACCGGTCCCGGTCCCGGCCCCGGCGTCGCCGGCACCGGTCGGGGCGGTGCGCGCCCCGGCCGGTGCCGGCGACCGCGACCGCGGCGGCCCGGGGAGGGCTGCGGTCGGAGGTGAGTCGGTGATCCCCGTGGGGGATCAGGTGATCCCTGTGGCGGGATCAGGCAACGGAGGTCAGAGGAAGTAGCGGAGCCAGACGTAGAGCCAGGCGAGCAGGCAGCTCAGCAGGGTGACGATGATGCCGTACTTGGTGAACTGCCAGAACGAGATCCGGTGCCCGGTCCGGGCCGCGATGCCGAGGGCCACCACGTTGGCGCTGGCCGCGACGGCGGTGCCGTTGCCGCCGAAGTCGGCGCCGAGGGCGAAGGCCCACCACAGCGCCTGCCCGACCTGCGGGTCCGGCGCCTGGGCGACCACACCTTCGACGATCGGCGTCATCGTGGCGACGTACGGGATGTTGTCGAAGAAGGCGCCGAGGACCGCGGAGCCGAAGATCAGCGAGGTGGCCGCGGCGAAGAAGTTGTCGCCGACGACGTCGACCACCCACTCGCCGACGGTCCCGATCACGCCGGTGTGCACCAGCGCGCCGACCATCACGAACAGGCCCATGAAGAACACCAGGGTCGACCACTCCACCTCCTCCAGCACCTCACCGACGTCCAGCTTCGAGACCAGCAGCATCACCCCGGCGCCGACCATGGCCACCACCGACGGGTCGATGTGCAGCACCGAGTGCAGCCCGAAGCCGACGATCACCAGGCCGAGGACGACCAGGCAGCGGACCAGCAGACGTACGTCGGTGATGGCCCGGCGCTCCTGGAGCGCCATCACCGCGGCGACGTGTTCCGGGTGGTAGCGGAAGGACCGCGCGAACAGCACCCGGGTGAAGAGCACGAACGCCGCGAAGATCGCCGCGACGATCGGCGCCATGTGGACCAGGAAGTCGCCGAAGCTCAGCCCGGCCCGGCTGCCGATGATGATGTTCGGCGGGTCGCCGATCAACGTCGCCGCCCCACCGATGTTGCTGGCCAGCACCTCGGCGATCAGGTACGGCCGGGCGGAGATGTGCAGCCGGTTGCAGACCACCACGGTGACCGGGGCGACCAGCATGATCGTGGTGACGTTGTCGAGGAACGGCGAGGCGACGGCGGTGATCGCCATCAACATCACCATCAGCCGGTACGGCCGCCCGCCCGACCGCTTGGCAGCCCAGATCGCGAGGTAGTCGAAGACGCCCGTCTGCTTGATGATGCCGACGATGATCATCATGCCGAGCAGCAGGAAGATGACCCGCCAGTCGATCCCCTCGTGCTCGGAGAAGAACACCTCGGCACCGGGCGCCAACCCCAGGACGAGCATCGCCCCGGCGGCGATCAGCACCACCTTGACCTTGTCCACCTTCTCGGTGGCGATGAAGACGAACGCCACGACGAAGATGGCGAGCGCGGCGATGGCACTCATCGGCCCCACCCCGCCTTCGGCCGGGTCGGCACGAGGGTGCCGAACGGCATCAGGGCTCGGGTGCGAGCAGGGCGAGTTTGCCGAGCAGCCGTTCGAGGGTGATGGCTCCGACGAGCGCCCCGGTGCCGTCGACCACCGCCACCAGTGGGCAACGCTGGCGCGCCATCAGGGCGGCCACCTCCAGCAGGGTCGCGTCCGGCGCGACCGTCGCCGGGCGGCCAGCCTCCCGGACCAGGCAGTCCCCCACGGTCAGGCTGGCCAGTTCCTCCCAGAAGAGGTCGGCGTGCGCCTCGTCGATGGTCCGGGCCAGTGCGGCATCCTCCTGGTAGCTGCCCGGGACCGCGAGCCGGAGCACCTGGGTGCCGGGCAGGACAGTACGCGGCCGTCCCCGGTCGCCGATGACGATCAGCCCCGGCAACCGGCCGAGTGCCATCAGGCGCAGCGCCTTCGCCACGGAATCCTGGACGGTCACCGTCGGAACATCCACGGCGATTTGTCCTGCTTGCATGACACCATCCCCTGGGACACGGCCTGGCTCCAGCCGGTGTTCCCGAACGACTCGACGATGAACAGGGCGCGGACGGCCGCTGCGCCGTCCGGCTGTGGACAGACTGGGGGCAAAGGACACAGGTACGACGGTCTGCGCGAGAAAGGATCCCGACCTTCCGGAGTGTGGCGACACGGGGCCCCTTCCCCATTTTCGCGCCGGTCACGCGGACCCGCCGAGCAGGTCGGCGAGCCGTCGCTCGAGGTGGGCCAGACGGTCGGCCACCGAGCTGCTGTGCAGCACCTCGGCGACCTGGTCGGCCTCGTCGTGTTCCAGCGCGATGCGCTGCTCCGGTTCGTCCGGGTCCGTCGCGCCGTAGATCAGCAGCGACCGCTGGCCGGCGCCGTCCACCAGTACGCCGAAACGCTGTCCGCCCCGGGTCAGGAAATGATGCACGACACCGACGCCGGGGACCGTGGTTCGAGTGATCTCCACTGTTCCTCGCTCGGGCTTGGGGGCGTGGGAAAGGCACCGGTGCCGGCACGACCATCCGGTGGGAAGCGGCGGTCACGGCTCCGGTTTATGGTCAAGACTCCCGAGCGTGCAGGCGGTCGACCATCGGGCTTGGCACCCATTTGGGCGGGGGCGGAACATGCACGAAGCAGCAGGTCAGCGTGGGTATTTCCGGAATCGGATGGGAGGCGGACCACATGGACAGCCCGACGGTGGACCGGAGACGCTGGAAAGCATGACCGACACCGCCGATCAGGTCGCCACCCGGGGCGCGGCACGGTGGTTCGGCGTGCGCGGCCGGTCGCCGAGCAGGGGTTCGGGATCCCGGACCCGCACCCCGGGTCCACCCAGGCCCGGTTGCCGCTCTCCGGCCCAGGCACTGTTCCGCCGGCTCTTCGTGCTCAACGGGCTGGTCTTCACCGTCGGCACGCTCGTCCTCGCCCTCTCGCCCGCCACCGTCTCGTCGCCGGTGCTGCTCACCGAGATCCCGGTGTTGACCGTCGGCCTGGCGCTGATGCTCGCGGTGAACGGGCTGCTGCTGCGGGCCAGCCTGGCGCCGCTCGACGCGCTGACCACGCTGATGCAGCGGGTGCACCTGCTGCACCCCGGACAACGCCTCCGGGACAGCGGCAACGGCGATCTGACCAACCTGATCGAGTCCTTCAACGCGATGCTCGACCGCCTGGAGGCGGAACGGAGTACCAGCAGCGCCCACGCGCTGGCCGCCCAGGAGGGGGAGCGGCAGCGCATCGCCCGGGAACTGCACGACGAGATCGGGCAGAGCCTGACCGTGGTGCTGCTCGGGCTCAAACGCGCGGTCGACCGGGCCCCCGACGAGCTTCGCGAGGAGCTGCACGCTGTCCAGGAGACGCTCCGGTCGAGTCTCAACGACGTGGGGCGGGTCGCCCGCCGGCTGCGTCCGGACGTGCTGGAGGATCTGGGACTGCTGAGCGCGCTCAACGCTCTGGCCACCGAGTTCTCCCAGATGAGTGGCGTGCCGGTCCAGCGTCGGTTGAAGCCTGACCTGCCGGCACTCAGCGCGGAGAAGGAACTGGTGATCTACCGGATCGCCCAGGAGAGCCTCACCAACGTGGCCCGGCACGCCCACGCCAGCCGGGTCGAACTCTCACTGCGTGCCGAGCCCGACGCCGTGGTTCTCCGGGTCGCTGACAACGGCCGGGGCGAGGTGCGCGAGGAGGGAGCCGGAATTCGGGGTATGCGGGAACGCGCCCTGCTCATCAACGCACGTCTGGACATCGAGGCGGTTCCCGGCGTGGGTACCGACGTACGGCTGGTCGTGCCCGTCCGGGGCGGGGGGAGGTAACGACGGTGTCCGAGGCCAAGACCCGGATACTGCTGGCGGACGACCACGCGCTGGTCCGCCGGGGTCTGCGGCTGATTCTCGACGCCGAGCCGGACCTGATGGTCGTGGCGGAGGCGGCCGACGGCGCCGAGGCGGTCGAGGCGGCGAAGCGGCCCGAGATCGATCTGGCGATCCTGGACATCGCCATGCCACGGATGACCGGGTTGCAGGCGGCCCGGGAGATCTCCCGCCGCGCCCCCGGGATCCGGATCCTGATGTTGTCGATGCACGACAACGAGCAGTACTTCTTCGAGTCGCTGCGGGCCGGTGCCTCCGGCTACGTCCTCAAGTCGGTCGCCGACCGGGACCTGATCGAGGCGTGCCGGGCCGCGATGCGCGGCGAGCCATTCCTCTACCCGGGGGCGATCACCGCGTTGATCCGTGACTACCTGCACCGGGACCGGCAGGGGGAGCGGTTGCCGGACAGCATCCTGACCCCGCGTGAGGAGGAGATCATCAAGCTGATCGCGGAGGGCTACTCCTCCAAGGAGATCGCCGAGGCGCTGGTGATCAGCGTGAAGACCGTCGACCGGCACCGCGCCAACATCCTGCAGAAACTCGGGATGCGGGACCGGATCGACCTCACCCGGTACGCCATCCGGGCCGGCCTCGTCGAACCCTGACCGGCCCGGCCACCACGGCCGGACCGACCCGCGCGCGGCCCGCACGGCGCCGCCGTCGCCCGAGCGGCCCGCGGCGGCCGGCGACGGTCAGCGCACCGGCACGACCGTCCGCACGGTGGCCTGGTCGACCTCGGAGAGCCGGATGGTGAACCGCAGTTCCCAGTCGCCGGGTACGGGGAAGGCCACCGAACCGACGGCGTGGTGGGCGGTGACGCCGAGCATCGGGGTACGGGTCGGCTCGACGCCGCGGGCGGGAAGGGCGGTCGTGACGAACCACTCCACCACCGGCAGCGGCGTGCCGTCCGGCCGGTAGACGTACGCGTGCACGGTGTTGTGGTCGCCGACCCGGGCGGGATAGATCTCGAACTGGAGCGTGTAGAGCGGCGAGTCGAGGGTCTGGGCGAAGCCGTCGGCCACGGCCGCCGTCGCCTCGACCGCGGCGCTGCGGCCCGGCGTGGTCTGTACCAGCACCGCGCTGACCCCGAGCACGACGACCCCGAGCGCCACCTCCACCCCGACCGCGCGCCGGAGCCGGCGGAGCCGGGACACCGCCGCGTCGCCCACCGGGGCGGGACCGGACGTCTCCACCGCCGGCCGCCGCCGGATGCGGTGGGTCAGCCGGCGGGCGTACCCGGCGACCGCCAGCAGCACCGCCAGCAGGGACAGCTTCGCCAGCACCAGCCGCCCGTGGTCGGTGCCGACCAGCGGGCGCGGCCCGCCGACCTCGACCAGCGCCCGCACCACGCCGCCGGCGACGAGCCAGAGCACGGCGACCGCCGCCCACCGGGACCAGACCGGCAGGACGATCCCGAGGACGCGCGGGTGGGCGGCCCGCAGCAGGTACCCGACGAGGACGACCAGGCCACCGAGCCAGACCGAGGCGGCGGCCAGGTGGACGACGTCCGCGGCGACGCTGGCGACCGGGAGCGGCGCGGCGACGGCGTGCCCGGCCAGGGGCCAGGTGACCAGCCCGGCCACGGCGAGCGGGAGCAGGAGGGCGAGCCGACGCCGGCCACCGTCGACCCGGGCTGACGTACCGGGCGTCAGCAGGGGCGGCAACAGGGCGGCGACCAGCAGCAGGACGCCGAGCCGGCCGACGAGGAGCAGGCCGGGGCCGGAGCCGAGGACCCGGGCCAGCTCGCCGGCCGACACGTCGAGGAGCCCGGCGCCGCTGGTGTACGGCACCTGGAGCCAGAGGCCACCGAGGGTGCCGACGGCGATCAGGCCGAGGCCGACCCGGACCAGTCGCACCGGGCCGCGCCGGGAGAGCCGGCGGGGCCACAGCCGTGCCAACAGCAGGGCGGGGCCGAGCGTCAGCGCCAGTCCGGCGTACCCGAGACACCTGCTGACCGGCACGGCGACCCGGACGGCGGGGTCGACTCCGACGTCTGCCGGCTCGGGCGGGGCGGCGGAGGCGGCACCGACCGAGAAGGTCCAGCTGCCCGCGACCGGATGGCTGTCGGCGGAGACCACCCGGTAACTGACGACGTACGTGCCGAGCGGGCGGTCGGCGACCCGGATCGGGATCCGCAGCGTGGCGTCGCGGACGCTGGGCTCGCCCGCGTTGATGCGCCTGCCGTCCGGGGCCAGCACCTGGGTCCGACCGGGAACCAGGGCGACCGGCTCGCTGAAGGTGATCGTCACCTCGGTGGGGGAGTACCCGAGCACCGCCCCCTGCTGCGGCACGGTGGAGACGACCGTGGCGTGGGCCGCGGCCGGCGCGGCCGGGCCGAGCACCGCCGCGAGCCCGACGAGCAGCGCCGCGAGCCCGACGGGCAGCGCCACGGGCCGGGCGCGGCGCGTCACGACCGCGGCGGGTGGCACCCCGCGCCCGCCACGCCCTGTCGCGGGTGGTCCGGGCGGTACGGCACCGCGGGGCGGGAGCGCCGGGACGGACGGGATCGGTCTGCTGCGGAGCGAACGGTGTCCCACCCCGGTTGGTTCGGCTGGCCGACCCGAAAGGTTCAACGCGGTCTCCGAATGACTGCCGGCTGGGTTGTCGCCGTGTGGTACGAATCTGCGCGTGCCCCCACACCAGGACGATGACTTTCGATGGCTTGAGGACCTGGCCAGCGCCGAGGTGACCGACTGGGTCCGGGCCCGCAACGCCGAGACGCTCGCCACCATCGCCGACGATCCCTCGTTCGCCGCGCTGCGCGACTCGCTCCGCCAGGTCCTCGACGACACGGACCGGGTGCCGTACGTCCACTGGGCCGGCAGACACCTCTACAACCTGTGGAAGGACGAGGCCCACCCGCGTGGGGTGTGGCGGCGAACCACGCTCGACGAGTATCGGCGACCCGAACCCAGGTGGCAGGTGCTGCTCGACGTCGACGCCCTGGCCGAGGCGGAGGGCGAACCGTGGACCTGGCAGGGGGCGACCATCCGGCGCCCCGACCACCGGCGGTGTCTGATCCGCCTCGCCCGGGGTGGCGCCGACGCCCACGTCGTCCGGGAGTTCGACCTGGAGCGCCGCGCCTTCGTCACCGACGGCTTCGTCCTGCCGGAGGCGAAGAGCGACGTCTGTTGGATCGACGAGGACAACATCTACGTCGGCACCGACTTCGGCCCCGGCTCGCTGACCACCTCCGGCTATCCCCGGGTGGTGAAACGGTGGCGGCGGGGCACCCCGCTGACCGAGGCCGCGGTGGTCTACGAGGGGCACGACGACGACGTCTCGGTGTACGCCGTACACGACCCGACCCCGGGCTTCGTCCGGGACTTCTTCGGGCGTCGGCTCGACTTCTTCCGGCGCGTGGAGTTCCTCCGCACCCCGGACGGCGACCTGGTGCCGATCGACGTACCGGAGGACGCCGAGACCGACGTACACCGGGAGTGGTTGCTCATCCAGCTCCGCTCGGACTGGACGGTGGGCGGGCGGACGTACCCGGGGGGTGCCGTGCTGGTCACCCGGCTGGACCGGTTCCTCGCCGGCGAGCGGGAGCTGACCGTGGTCTTCGAACCGTCCGCCGACGCGGCGTTCAGCGGGCACGCCTGGACGCGCCATCACCTGATCCTGAGCAGCCTGGTCGACGTGCGCAGCCGGATCGAGGCGCTCACCCCCGGCGCGGACGGGTGGCGGCGGGTCCCGCTGCCCGGCCCCACCGTCCGGCCTCCGGCCGCGGCTGCGGGGGCCGCGGCCGGCCACGGCGAGGCGGATCAGCCGCGGCACGTCGCCGTGCTCGACACGAACCCCGAGCACAGCGACGAGTTCCTGCTGTCCAGCACCGGCTTCCTCCAGCCGACGGCACTGCATCACGGCACGGTCGGCGGGCCCGTCGAGATGCTGAAGCAGGAGCCTGCCTTCTTCGACACCGCCGGCATGACGGTACGGCAGTACTTCGCCCGCTCGGCCGACGGGACCCGGGTGCCGTACACCGTGGTGACCCCGCCCGGGCATGCGGCCGGTCCCACGCTGCTGACCGGGTACGGCGGCTTCGAGATCTCCTGGACGCCCGGCTACAACGGGGTCATCGGGCGGGGGTGGCTGGCCCGGGGCGGCTGCTACGTGGTGGCGAACATCCGCGGCGGCGGCGAGTACGGCCCGCGTTGGCACCGGGCCGCGCTGCGGGAGAACCGCCCCCGGGCGTACGAGGACTTCGCCGCCGTCGCGACCGACCTGGTGGCCCGGGGCATCACCGTGCCGGCGCGGCTGGGCATCGAGGGCGGCAGCAACGGCGGACTGCTGATGGGGGTGATGCTGACCCGCTACCCGGAGCTGTTCGGCGCGGTGGTGGCCCGGGTTCCGCTGCTGGACATGCGGCGCTACCACCGGCTGCTGGCCGGTGCCTCGTGGATGGCCGAGTACGGCGACCCGGACGACGCGGCCGACTGGGCGTTCCTGCGGGAGTACTCGCCGTACCACAACGTCCGGCCGGGGCGGCGATACCCGCCGGTGCTGCTGATCACCTCGACCCGGGACGACCGGGTCCACCCCGGGCACGCCCGGAAGATGGCGGCCCGGTTGCGTCAGTACGGCCACGACGTCTCCTACTACGAGAACGTCGAGGGCGGACACGGGGCCGCCGCCGACAACGCGCAGTTGGCGTTCAAGTGGGCGCTGATGCTGACCTTCCTGTGGCGGCGCCTGACGGCGGCCTGAGGCGTGGTGCCGACCCGGTGGCCGGGACGAGCCTCGGAACGACCGGACACCGGACTCGGTCCCCGCTCGGGCCGGCGGTCCCGGCGATCGGCAGCCGACCGCGCCGCCGGTTGCGAACGGCGTGGACGTCCGGGCGCGGTCGGCTGCCGCGTACGTCGTGGGTGTCGTGTCGGCGCCGCGGACCGCCGCCCGTGACCCTGCGCGGCGCGTCCGATGGTCCGAAGTCTCTCGGAGGTCCGCCATTCGGATAGCCGTGGCGGGCATGGCCGACGATGGTACAAATGTCCGAAGTCGCCATGGCCGACTCGGCATTGTCATCGACGCGTCGGGATGACGAAACGCGCCGACTGTCCACTATGGATGATCTGGCCGAGGGTCGAAACTTCCTCGGTGACCTACCAGACGCCGCAGAATCCGCTCGGACCCACAGACCCGCCCGCCCAGCCGATGCCGTCCGTCTCCCAGCGCGGACGTCGGGCGCGGTCGGTGCCGCGGCACGGGTCGGGCCGGCTTGGCCCGGGGCAGAAGGCAGCGCTGATCGTCGGCGCCCCGATGCTGGGGCTCCTGCTCTGCTGCGGTGGGTTGTTCGCGGCCGTCAGCGGTGACAAACCGACGCAGACCACGGCCGGCACCCCGGCCGTGAATTTCCGCGAACCGGGCCCGCAGGCGCCGGATCCCGGTACGGCGGAGATCACCGCCACGGCCGAGTCGGCTCCGACCGTGACCGAAACGACCCCCGGCGGCCCGGAGACCACCACCCCGTTGCCTCGCTCGACCACCCAGTCGACCGGGCCGACGATCGAGAAGCGGCGCGTCACCGAGACCCGGAGCATCCCGTACCGGGAGCGGACGGTGAAGGACGCGTCGCTGCCCAAGGGCACCCGCAAGGTACGGGTCAGGGGGGTGCCGGGCCGGAAGACGCTGGTCTACGAGGTGACGTACACCAACGGGGTGCCGACCAGCCGGCGGCTGGTCGAGGAGGTGGTGACGAAGCAGCCGATCACCCAGGTGGTGGCTGTCGGCACCAAGGAGACCCGGCGCTGCGATCCGAACTACAGCGGTTGTGTACCGGTTGCCAGCGACGTCGACTGTGCGGGCGGTGGTGGTAACGGTCCGGCCTATGTCGAGGGGCCGGTCCGGGTCATCGGCCGGGACATCTACGGCCTTGACCGGGATGGCGACGGCTACGGCTGCGACGACTGAGGCGCGGGGAGTCGGCGGCTAGGCTCGGGTCGGATGACGCCCGGTGGTCGTGCGGCGTTTCCGAGTCGTCGGGTCGGGTTCGCCCGGTGGGTGTCCGCCTGTGGGCCCAACCGTCGAGTGGGGGTTGGTGAATGTCGAGCGTCGAGGAGCTCGCTGTTGAACTCGGTGTGCTGACCAGCGGGGTCGAGGGGGCACGGGCCCAGGCGGCGGCAGCCGGCCGGCAGGCGCAGGAGGTGGCACGGCAGGCCGCCGCCGCCGGGTTCGCCGCCGTGGCGGCGGGCATGGCCGCGGTGCAGCAGGCGATCGCCGAGATTCAGGGCCGCCTGAACCAGCTTGGTGCTCTGCTGGGCGAGGCGGCGACCGCGACGGCCCGGGTGCCGCAGGGGGGATCGCCGCAGGAGACGGTTGCCGGACTGGGCCTGGTGCGGGAGAGGTTGGACGGCGCCCGGGACGCGGTGGGTGCCGCGGTCGAGCAGGTCGACCGGGCCCGGCGGCTGGTGGGCGCGACCCTGCAGGGTGGGCAGCCGGGGCCGTTGCTGTCGGCGCTTCAGGGCGTCACCCAGATCCTGGCGCCGCTGGCCCAGCGGGTGGGCAGCGCCCGACAGCTCACCGAGGCGGCGATGGCCCAGGCCCGGCAGTTGGGGTCGTCGGGAAACTGACCAGGGCTGGCGGGTCCCCACCCGCCAGCCCTGGTCAGGCCACCATCGACGGGCGGCCCGCCGTGTCAGGCGAGCCGGATGCAGAAGGTCCGGGAGAGGGCGCTTTCGGTACGCCATGGAGTAGGCGACCCACCGGTATACCGGGTCAGCCTCCGACCGGAAGGCCGACCAGGATCGGTCCAAGGGTGGACGATGCCACGCGGCGCTCGTTGGAGTTGGAGAACGAATGCGCAGACACGGTCGCGCGTAAGGGCTACCGGGTTCACCAGAACCCTACTCGGCAGGAGATCGCCGAAGCGCGGCGGCAAACGGGTGACGTGGGAAAACCGGAAAGAAATGCTGACTATCTCATCGAGGGCCACGTCTTCGATTGTTACTCTCCGAAGCTCGCGAAGCCTGTTCGAGGGATATGGGCAGAGGTCCGCGACAAAGTGGCAGACCAGCAAACCCAACGGGTGATACTGAACCTCCGCGACTGGGGTGGAGATCTCGGGGATCTCCAAAGGCAGTTCGATGATTGGCCGATTCCTGATCTCAAGGAGCTGGTGGCGCTGACCCGGGGTGGTGCGATCGTCCAGATCGTGCGCCGGGATCGAGGAGGGTGATACGTGTGACGATCGATTATCGACTGACCCTTGCGGGTGACGTGCCGCTGGAAGATGTGGCCGGGGTTGTTGCGCCGGAGGCGGTTGAGCGTCAGCCGTTGGCCGGCTACCAGCGGCTGTTGGTTGCCGACCTTCACGAGCGCTGCGGGTACGGAGTCAGCATCCTCGCGGGTCGCCATGGCTACTACGACGCGGAAGGTGACGAGGGGTTTCACTGGGAATGGGAGCTGGAGGCGTATGTCAATGTCGTCTTTCGGTTGAGCAAGGACCAGCCGACGGACAGGGCGACGTCGAACGTGGTGACGGCCGTGGCGCGAGTGTTGGCCAGTCGGGCCGAGGATGCCGCTCTGGTGCTGAACGGAAACTGGTTGCTGTTGACACGGATGGGTGGAACTCTCCGAAAACACCGGCCGACGTGGTGGAACACGTACGGCGTCGATGGCCTGATCTGAGAGCCGGGACACCCCGAACGTGACGCCCCGGGCTCAGCCGGGTCCGGTGCCCCACGACACGGGAGAACCACCGGCAGGGGAGCTTTCGCATGTGGCTCCGCGGGCGTCCCTGCTGCCGCACCACCGGTCGAGGGCCGCGGTGGCGGGGTGGAGCGGCCCGCCTGACGCCCTCCGGGACGGGCCGCCCCCTCACGACCCACGCAAGGAAGGGCTCTGCGGTTCGTCCCCCCGACCACCGCCGAGGTCTCGACACCCGGCGCGCGGGAGCTACCGCGGTTCCGGCCGGTCGCTCGACCGGTCCGGTGCGGGCGGGCCGGGAAGCCGCTGCGGGGCGGTGAACCGGTCGAGCACCAGCAGCTCGGTCCCGGGTTCCAGCTCCGCGATCAGGCGCCGCTGGGCGCTGCGGGTGATCCGGATGCAGCCGTTGCTGTTGCTGCGGCCGAGGTCGGCGTCGCGGTACCAGGCGTGCAGTCCGATGTGCGCGCCACGCAGGCCGGTCGGGAGGGCGTCCGGGTCCTCCGGTACGGCGCCGAGGGCGAAGACCTCGGTGTCCGCGTACACCCGGCTGGGCGGGGCGGAACGGCCGAGGACGAAGGTACGGCCGAGCGGGGTCGGGGTGCTCCGGGTGCCGACGCTGACCGGCCAGGAGGCGACGCGCCGGTCGTCCCGGTACCAGTGCAGCCGACGGGCGACCCGGTCGACGACGACCAGGTCCCGCAGGACCACGGTGGTCCACGGTCCGGGCGGCACCCAGCCGATGGTGCGGTTCGCCGACGGTAGGAGAACGGCGACCCAGCCGGAGCGGCGGTCGACGACCGGCACCGTCACCTCGACACCGCTGATCGTCGGGGTGAGGTAGGCGCGGGGGTGGCCGCCGGGGGCGTCGTACACGGCGACCCGTCGGACCGGCCGCAGACCCTCGCCGAGCCGGACGGTCGACATCGGATCGGGATCCCGGGGGAATCCGCCCGGCGCGGGCCGGTAGTCGATCACCGGCAGGGTGTCCGGGGGCCGGGGAACCGGGATCGGTGTCGGAGGAACGGGCGGGGACGCGGTGGCGGCGCCCGGGCGCGGGGCGGGATCGCCGCCGGCGCCCGACGGGGACGCGTCGGCGGTCCGGCGGGGATCGGGTACGTCACCGGCCAGCAGGGCGGCGACGAGCAGGCCGGCGAGGGTCCCGGCGGCGACACGACGGTGCGCCCGGGCCCGGCCAGACAGCGGCGGAGTGCACCGGGCAACGGTCATTCGAACACTCTATGTATTCATCCGACCCGGTTTGGTGAAATGTCCCGTGTGTCGCCCTCTGTGACCCGTACCCCGACACGTGCCTACCCACCCGGCGGGGCGGGCCGCCGCGCCGGCACACCAGCGGACTCGGCGAGCCTCTTCGTCTCCCACAGGGCGGACCGGACCGCCGTCCGCCGGCTCTCGCCGGCCAGCCACTCCGACAGCGCGGCCAGCACGGCCGGCTCGCGGTCGCGGACCCGGACCACCAGCTCGGTGCGCCGTCCCCCGCACGCGGGTCGCAGCGCGACCGCCACCCCGGGCCCGAGGCTCGCCAGCGGTGCGGGAAGGCGGCCGTCCGGCGCCAGCTCGTCGGGGGGCCGGTCGACGACCACCGCGTACGCCGTCGACCGGGGCCAGCGCAACGCCACCGCGCCCGCCACGACCGCCGCCGCGACGACACCCCCGGCAAGCCACGTCCTACCCGGCTCCCGCCACACCCGGCGTCCCACCCCCGATCCCTGTCGCCCGCGTCCGGCGCCGACCCACCCCCCGACCCCGTCCGCCTCGTCGGGCCGCCATGGTCCGGCCGTGGCGGGTGAACCGGACTCGTCCGCAAGGGGTGAACCGCGTCGGGCGGGGTAACCGGCGCCGGGTCACGGTCCGGCGGACACGCCGGAGGGGAGGAGGACGCCGGTGTCGAGGGAGCCCCTGCTCCGCGCGAAGCTCGCCGCCACACCCCGGTCCGGGACGGTCGTACTGCCCCGGCCCCGGCTGTTCCGGCAGCTCGACGCCGGGACCGCCGGGCCGCTGACGGTGGTCTCGGCCGCCGCGGGCTGGGGCAAGACGGTGCTGCTGAGTTCGTGGTACGAGGCGCGCCGCGCGGAGCGCCGAGGGCAGGCCCGGGCCCCGCTGGGGTGGCTGTCCGTCGGGCCGGGCGACGGGCGACGGCTGTGGGAGTATCTCGCCGCCGCGCTGCGTACCGCCGTGACCGCGCCCGGACCGGACACCGGGGACGGCGATCCGGCCAGCGGGGACGACGACCCCGCCTCCCTCGCCGAGAGGATCGCCGCACATCCCGAACCGGTCACGCTGATCCTGGACGACCTGCACCAGGCCGAGGGTCCCGAGGTCGCCGACGGGCTGGAGTTCCTGCTGCGGCACGCGGCGGGACGGTTGCGACTGGTGGTCTCCGGCCGGACCGACCCCGGACTCGCCCTGCACCGCTGGCGGCTCAGCGGGGAGCTGACCGAGATCCGCGCCGCCGACCTGGCGTTCCGCCCCGACGAGCTGGCCGAGCTCTTCACCGCGTACGGCCTGCCGCTGTCGCCCGACGACGGGCGACGCCTGCTGAGCCGTACCGAGGGCTGGGCGGCGGGCCTGCGTCTGGCCGCGCTCGCGCTCACGGGCCACCCCGACGCGGCCCGCTGCGTGGACGAGTTCACCGGTGAGCACCCGGCGGTCGCCGACTACCTGGCCGAGGAGCTGCTGGCCGGGCTCGCCGCCGAGACCCGCGAGGCGCTGTGCCGGGTCGGTGTCGCGGCGGCCTTCTCCGCCGACCTGGTCGACACCGTCACCGGCCGGAACGACGGCGACCGCCTGGTCGCCGAGCTCGACCGGCACGGCGGGTTCGTGATCCCGCTCGGGGGACGGCCACCGGCGTACCGGCTGCACCCGCTGCTCGGCGACGTGCTCCGGGCGGAGGTGGCCCGCCGTCCCGCCGACCAGCGCGCCGAGCTGCACCGCCGGACGGCGCGCTGGTGCGCCGCCCGCGACCTGCCCGGCGAGGCGCTCCGGCACGCGCTCGCCGGGGCGGACTGGGCATCCGCCGCGGCGATCCTGCTCCGGCACTGGCCGGACCTGATCCCGTACGGCCAGGGTGGGCCGTCCCGGTCGACGCCGCCGCCACCCCCGCCGGAGGTGCTCCGGGCCGACCCGGAACTCGCGCTGGCCTGCGCGGCAGACCGACTGGACGCCCAGGATCCGGTCTCGGCGAACGGATACCTGGATCTGGCCGCCGACCTGACCGGCGCACGCGACGACGACACCCACCGCTACCGGCTGCGGCGTATCGGCGCCGCGCTGCGGCTCGCCGTCGCCCAGGCGACCGGTGACACCGCGGTGGTCGAGGCCGACACCGCCCGGCTGCTGGCGCCGGACCTCGACACCGTCGGTTCGGTCGACGCCGACCGGATCGACGTCGACGCCGTCGACGTGGCCGGACTCGACCCGGAGCGTCTCGCGGTGGACCGGGCCGAGCGGGCCGTCGCCCGACTGCTGTGGGCCGCGATGCGGCTCGGCGGGGGTGACCTCGGGGCGGAGACGGTTCTCGTCGACGGGTTGGCGGATGCGCGGGCGGCGGAACTCACCCGGGCCGCCCGACTCGGTGAGGGCCGGCTGGCCCTGATCCGGGCCCTCCGGGGCCGGTTGCGGGACGCGGACCAGGCGGCTCGGGCGGCGCTCGGCTACGGCGTGCCGATCCGGCCGGCCGACGGCGTGCACGCCCACCTCGCCCAGGCGCTGGTCGCCCTGCACCGGGACCACACCGACGAGGCCGAGGCCAGCCTGTCGCTCGCCGCCCGCGCCGCCGAGCACGTCGCCGAGCCGCTGGTCGTCGTCCTGCTGGGACTGGTCCAGGCGCACCTGCTGCGGGACCGGGGCGACCTGGCCGGCGCACACCGGGAGCTGGCCGCGGCCCGGCGACGGCTCGCCGACATCCACAACGGCCGACCGGGACACCACCGGGCCGGCGTCCCCGACGAGGAGGGCCCGTGGGAACCCTGGCTGCGGGTGGCCGAGGCCGAGCTGCGGACCGCGCACGGAGACGTCGAGTCGGCCCGGGAACTCCTCGGGCCGGTCGTCGGCGCGGACGACCCGCGGCCGGACCGGTCCGCGCCGGCGGCGGTCGCGCTCTCCCGGACGTACCTGCGCTCCGGTGACCCGTACGCGGCGTCGCGGGCCCTGCCGGACTGGGACGGACCGGAGGCATCCGACTGGCCGTTGCCGGTCCGACTCGACGCCGGCGTGCTCGACGCCGTGCTGGCCCGGCGTACGGGTGACCACCGCCGGGCCGCCCGGACGCTGGAACGGGTGCTGGAACTGGCCGAGCCGGACGGCTACCGCCGCGTCTTCACCCGGGCGGACCCGTCGGTGCGGGAGCTGCTCACCAGCCACCTCGACACGGGCACCCGGTACTGGCACCTGGTCAGCGACCTGGTCGCGGCCGGCGACGGCGCCGACGACCCGTCGGCGGCGGTGCCGCCGCTGGCGGAGCCGCTGACCGAGCGTGAGCTGACCGTGCTGCGGTACCTGCAGAGCATCCTGTCCAACGTGGAGATCGCCGCCGAGATGTCCCTGTCGGTCAACACCGTCAAGACCCACGTGCGCAACATCTACCGCAAGCTGGACGCGACCCGGCGGCGGGACGCGGTACGCCGGGCCCGCGAACTGCGCCTGCTGTGACGACCGGTCACCGGACGGTCAGCCCTCGGCCGCCCTGTCGATCGCGGCGACCAGGTCGGCGACGGTACACGGGCCGTCCAGCGGCAGGCCGTTGAGGAAGAACGTGGGTGTGCCGGTGACCCCGCTGCGGATCCCGCCGACGAGGTCGCGGTGGACGCCGGCGAGGTGGGCGTGCCGGCCGAGCTCCTCGCCGATCTCGTCCACGGGCAGCCCGAGCTGGTGCACACCGAGGGAGAGCTGCACCGGGTCGAGGTGGTCCTGGTGCTCGAAGAGCCAGTCGTGCATCTGCCAGAAGCCGCCCCGGGCCGCGGCGGCCTCGGCCACCTCCGCCGCGTCCTCGGCGTACGGGTGGACGGTGACCAGTGGGAAGTGTCGGAAGACCAGGCGTACGGTCTCCGGTCGCCGGCGTAGCGTCTCGCGGAGGACGCCGTGCGCGGCGCCGCAGTGTACGCACTGGTAGTCGCCGTACTGCACGAGGGTGACCGGCGCGTCCGCCGGGCCCGAGATGTGGTCGGCGTCGGTGACGGGGACCCGGAGGCGGCCGGCCGTGACCTTCAGGGGAGTGCGCACTCGTGCTCCTCGGGTGACCGACGCGAACCGCGCGGTGTGGGTGGTCGAGGGGTCGCACCGGTCGGGGTGAGCGCCCCTCTCCCGTGGCGGGTGAGCACCCGGAGGGGGTCGCGGAGGCTCACAGCCGGACCGTGATGTGGTTGTCGACGGCGGTGACGCCCGGGGCGGACCAGGCGACCCGTTCCGCCTCCTCCCGCTCCAGCCACGAGCGCACGGTTCCGGTCAGCACGACCACCCCGTCGCGGATCTCGATGCGGATCCGCTCGGCGTCGGTCTCCACGCTGCGGACCAGTGCGTGCTGGAGGCGTTCGAAGATCTCCCCGGGCTCGGGCGTCTCGCGGGGACGGACCGTGAGGCCGTTGGTCACGCCGCGGATCCCGGACAACCGGCGAACCGCCTGCTCGGCGGCACGCCGCTGGTACTCCCACTCGACCTCGCCGCGCAGCACCACCCAGCCGTCGGCGACGGTCACGTCGAGGTCCTGCGCGGGAACGAAGGCGTCCCACTCCAGGGCGCGCGTGACGGTGGCGGCCAGTTCCGGGTCGGGCCGCTGGGCGGAGCCGGGCAGCCGTACCTCGATGTCGTTGGCGACCGCCCGCACCCGGCTCACCCGGTGCGCGGCGCGCTCGGCCGACCACTTCTTCGCGTAGTTGTCCACCCAGCCGCGCAGGGTCACCACACCCTCCTGCACGGTCACCCCGATCTCGTTGGGCTGGACCCGGGGTTCCCAGGCCAGTTCCGCGAGTACGTCGCGCTGGATCTCCTCGTCGCTGTGGCTCATCGTCCGGGTGGCCATGGGTCGTTCCTCCCGCGGTGCCCTCCGGGGCGGGACCGGACGACCCGGTTCCGCCCCGTCCGTTGCCGTGGGCGGTAGGCTCCGCCCTCGACCGTCGGGTCGACCCTGGCTCGCGTCCGGGTGAGGACTCCTCGCCCCGACCGGGTGAGCCGACCGCCGGTGCGGCGAGAGTGACAGGTCGGTCGGCATCAGGGATCATCGATGTCGATGTGGCGCGGGCACCGGAACCGGCCGGAGGGACGAGGGATGACGACGGAGCAGCAGGTGGCCGGAGCCGGCCCGGAGGTGGCCGGTCGGGAGGACGACGCGGGCCCGGGACGGTCCGGAACGCCGCGACCGCGCCGTGCGCACGGCCTCCCCCTCGCGCGTCGTCTGGCCAACCTCGCCCTCGCGCGCCGCGGGGACGGCCCGCCCGGCCCAGGCCCTGCCACCCGGGCCGTACGCGCCGCCGTCCGGCTGGTCCGGCACGAGTGGACGCTGGCCGTCCTCGGTGGGCTGCTCCTGGCGGTCGTCCTGACCTGGCCGACGCTGTGGGACATCACCCGGACGATCCCCCAGGACATCGGCGACCCGACCCTGCAGGCCTGGCAGATCGCGTGGGGCGGGTACGGCCTGCTGCACCAGCCGCTGCAGCTCTGGCACTCGAACACGTTCTACCCGGAGCCGTACACCTACGCCTACTCGGACACCCTGCTCGGCTACGCCCCGTTCGGCATGATCGGCGAGGGTCCGGTCGCCGCCGTCGTCCGTTACAACATCCTGTACGTCCTGGTACACGCGCTCGCCTTCATCGGCGCGTACGCCCTGAGCCGGCAGCTCGGGGCGGGGCGGATCGGGGCGGCGGTGGCCGGGGTCGCCTTCGCCTACGCCCCGTGGCGGCTGGCCCAGGCGGGGCACCTGCACGTCCTGTCGGTCGGTGGCATCGCCCTGTCCCTGGCCATGCTCGCCCGGGGGCACGGCTGGTCGCTGCGGTACGGCTACCGGCCGGAGCGGAGCCGGCCCGGCTGGGCGTTCGCCGGCTGGCTGGTGGCGGCCTGGCAGATCACCCTGGGCTTCGGGATCGGTCTGCCGTTCGGGTACGTCCTGGCGCTGATCTGCCTCGCCGCCGCGGGCTGCTACCTCTGGTCCTGGTGGCGGCGCGGGCGCCGTCCCGCCTTCGGCCGCCGCCTGTTCGTCGCCGACCTGGCCGGAGGTCTGATCTTCGCCGGTGTCACCCTCGTCATGGCGCTGCCGTACTTCGAGGTGGTGGCACGCCATCCGGCCGGGCGCCGGACGCTGGAGCAGATCGAGCAGTTCTCCCCACCGTGGCGCGGGTTCCTCATCGCGCCGCCGGAGAACTGGCTCTGGGGTGAGCGACACGCCGCGGCCCGGCAGGCCCTCTCCTTCGCCGGGGAGATGACGCTGCTGCCGGGGGTGGTGTTGATCGGGCTCGCCTTCGCCGGACTGTTCTACTCGGCCTGGCGGCTCCGGCACCGGGTTCTCCTCGCCGTCGGCGTGCTGGTCAGTGTGATCCTGGCCAGCGGTACGACGTTCGGCGGCGACGGCCACCCGGGGTACGCCACCCTGGTGCGGTACGCGCCCGGCTGGGACGCGATCCGGACTCCGGGCCGGCTCGTGCTCTGGACCACGCTGCTGCTCGGCGTCCTGGCGGCCGGGACGCTCACCGCGTTGACCCGGCAGCCGGAGCCGGCGCCGGCCGGTGACGCCACGCAGGCGCCGTCGGGGGAGGCCACGCGGACACCGTCGGGGGACGGCGCGCATCCACCGTCACCGTCGGGGGACGGGGTGGCGCCGGCACCGGAGGGGGAGCGGGTCCCGGATCCGGCGTCCGAGCCGGCGGCCGCGGGCGGGGACGGGCCGCCCGCGGTGGTGGCGCCGGGTGGGCTGGTGCTGCGTTCGGCGGTCTACCCGGGCCCGACGGAGGTCCCGGAGGAGCCACGGCGGGCGGGAAACAGCAGGGTGCTGGCCCGGCTGCTGGCGGCGATACCGCTCGCCCTGGTCGTCCTGGAGGGGGTCAACACCACCCCGCACGCCCCGGTCATCCCGCAGCCGGCCGCGTTGCGGGGTGTGGAGGGTCCGCTGCTGGTGCTGCCGGCGAGCGGCACCCTCGAGTACAGCGTGATGCTCTGGTCCACCGACGGCTTTCCGAAGATCGTCAACGGGCTGGCCTCCTTCATCCCCGAGTCCCAGGCCCGGACCCACGCGGTGACGGCCAGCTTCCCCGACCAGGCCAGCGTGAGCTACCTGCGGGAGCTCGGCGTGCGGACCGTGGTGGTGCTGCCGGAGTACCTGGCCGACACGCCGTGGCAGGGCGTGCTGGGCCGTCCGGTCGACGGGCTGGGCATAACCCGTGAGGAGGTCGGCGGTCACGTCGTGTTCCGCCTCGACTGACTTAGTTTAAGAGCACAACTATTGACAGTCGTGACGGCCCTGTGTGACCGTGTCGCACGAAGCCGTCGCGGGAGCCGAAGCGACGCCGCGGGAGCCGAAGGGCAGCTCCCTCTCCACCGCAGGTCTCCCACCCGCCCCGACGTGCGGCGGCGGCCGGCCGGGACCACCGGCACGGTCCGCCCCCGACCCGCCCGGGGCAGTCCTCACCTGCGGACGGTCATCCCCCGACCCGGCGACGCGGGTGACCGCGACACGCCGGGCGGCGCAGCTTCTCGACAGGGAGCCCTCACATGCGTAGAAGTCTCGCCAGCACGCTCACCGCCGTGCTGGTCGCCGGCGCGACAGCGGTGGTCGCCCAGGTCGCCGTCGGCCCGTCCGCCGCGCCGGCCTCGGCCGCCGCGTCGGAGCCGTACTCCTGGCGCAACGTCCGGATCGACGGTGGCGGCTTCGTCCCCGGCATCATCTTCAACCCCACCGAACGCAACCTGATCTACGCCCGGACCGACATCGGCGGCGCCTACCGGTGGGAGCAGTCCAGCCAGTCCTGGAAACCCCTGCTGGACTGGGTCGGCTGGGACCGGTGGGGCTGGAACGGCGTGCTCAGCATCGCCACCGACCCGGTGGAGACCAACCGGGTGTACGCGGCTGTCGGGATGTACACCAACGACTGGGACCCGAACAACGGCGCCATCCTGCGCTCGACGGACAGGGGGGACACCTGGCAGGCGTACGAGCTGCCGTTCAAGGTCGGCGGCAACATGCCGGGGCGCGGCCAGGGGGAGCGGCTCGCCGTCGACCCGAACCGCAACAGCATCCTCTACTTCGGCGCCGAGGGCGGCAACGGCCTGTGGCGCAGCACCGACCACGGCGTGACGTGGTCGAGGGTCGCCAACTTCCCGAACGCCGGCAACTACGCCCAGGATCCGAGCGACCCCAACGGCTACCTCAACCACAACCAGGGTGTCACCTGGGTCGTCTTCGACCCCGCCACCGGCACCCCCGGCAACGCCACCCAGACGATCTACGTCGGGGTCGCGGACAGGGACAACCCGGTCTACCGGAGCACCGACGGTGGGGTGAGCTGGGAGCGGATCCCCGGCCAGCCGACCGGCTACCTCGCGCACAAGGGCGTCGTCGACCCCGTCGGCGGATACCTCTACATCGCCACCAGCGACACCGGCGGCCCGTACGACGGCGGCAGGGGCGACGTCTGGAAGTTCCACCGGGCCACCGGCACCTGGACCCGGATCAGTCCCGTCCCCTCCACCAGCTCCGACGCCTACTTCGGATACAGCGGGTTGACCATCGACCGGCAGAACCCCAACACGATCATGGTGGCCACCCAGATCTCCTGGTGGCCGGACACGATCTTCTTCCGGAGCACCGACGGCGGTGCGACCTGGACCCGGGCCTGGGACTGGGCGGGCTATCCCAACCGGACCAAGCGCTACAGGATGGACATCAGCTCGGTGCCCTGGCTGACCTTCGGCACCAATCCCGCACCGCCCGAGGAGACCCCGAAACTCGGCTGGATGAACGAGTCGCTGGAGATCGACCCGTTCGACAGCAACCGGATGATGTACGGCACCGGTGCGACGATCTACGGCACCACCAACCTGCTGGACTGGGACCGCGGCGGCACGGTCACCATCCGGCCCATGGTGCGTGGGCTGGAGGAGACCGCGGTGCTCGACCTGGTCAGCCCGCCCAGCGGCGCCCCGCTGGTCAGCGCGCTCGGTGACGTGGGCGGCTTCCGACACACCGATCTGGACGCCGTGCCGGCGATGATGTTCACCCAGCCCACCTTCACCAGCACCACCAGCCTGGACTTCGCCGAGCGCAACCCGAGCGTCATGGTGCGGGCCGGCAACTTCACCGACGCCGACCGGCCGGGCGACAGCCACGTCGCGTTCTCCACCGACGGCGGGGCGAACTGGTTCCAGGGCACCGAGCCCGCCGGTGTCAACAACGGCGGCACGGTCGCCGCCGCGGCCGACGGCAGCCGGTTCGTCTGGGCGCCCGGCGACCCCGGCCAGCCGGTGGTCTACTCCGTCGGGTACGGCAACACCTGGACCCCCGCCAGCGGTATCCCGGCCAACGCCGTCGTCGAGTCCGACCGGGTGAACCCGATGCGGTTCTACGGGTTCTCCGGCGGCCGGTTCTACGTCAGCACCAACGGCGGGCAGAGCTTCACCGCCACCGCCGCGACCGGGCTGCCGACCAGCGGGGTCAGGTTCAAGGCCGTGCCGGGTGCCGAGGGTGACATCTGGCTGGCCGGCGACACCGGCCTCTACCGTTCGACCGACTCCGGGGCCAGCTTCACCAGGGTGTCGAACGTGACCTGGGCGGTCAACGTCGGGTTCGGCCGGGCGGCACCGGGGCAGACGTACCCGGCGGTCTTCACGGTTGCCACCGTCGACGGGGTGACCGGGGTCTACCGGTCGGACAACGCCGGCGCCGGCTGGGTCCGGATCAACGACGACCAGCACCAGTACGGCAACATGGGCGAGGCGCTGACCGGCGACCCGCGGGTGTACGGCCGGGTCTACCTGGGCACCAACGGCCGGGGCATCCTGGTGGCCGACCGACTCGGCGGGCCGGCCACGACCCCGCCGACCACCGCTCCCACCACGCGTCCCCCGACCACCCCGCCGGCCACCACACCCCCCACCACCCCGCCGACCGCCACGCCACCGACCACACCCCCGACCTCCGCTCCGGCGGGGGCGTGCACGGCGACGTACCAGGTGACCGGCTCGTGGCCGGGCGGCTTCCAGGCGGAGGTGACGGTCCAGAACACCGGCACCTCGGCGATCAGCGGCTGGACCGTCGGGTGGACGTTCGCCAACGGGCAGTCCGTCACGGCGCTCTGGGGTGGTACGCACACCCAGACCGGGGCGACGGTGACGGTGCGCAACGCCGAGTACAACGGCAACCTGGAGCCGGGCGCCTCCACCACGTTCGGCTTCCTCGGCAGTTGGACCGGCACGAACGCGGTGCCGTCGCCGGTCACCTGCACGCGAAGCTGACCACACCAACACCGGCGGTGTCGCCGGCCCCGGAGCTCGCGCCGGGGCCGGCCGGCCCGCCGCCGACTCGTGGTCGGGCGGACCGGCCCGCCGCCGGGTCGGCACGGTACGGGACGACCCGGGCCGGACCGGGCGGAACCGCCCGGTCCGGCCCTTCCTGACCGGTCCTGCCCCAGCCGTGGGTATGAGGTCGGTCACGGAGTGGATATGAGGTCGGTCACCGGGCGGACCCAGACGTGCCCGCCTCCGGCACCCGGCACGGCCCCCGGTGCAGGGCGAACGCCCGGTGAGCGAGGCGGAGCGGTCCTCGACACGGATCGTCGGTGGTGCCCCACCGGTCCGCCGGACGGCTACGCTCAGGATCGTGGTGGGACGCACGGACCTGAGAGGGCGCCGAAAATGTGGCGCGTTTTGCCCCGTTACCGGGTAGGTTTGTCGGCTCGTTGAACAGATTGCCCGGCCGGAAGGGTGGCGATCGGGGCCAGAAGAGGAATACTCTCGGTCGCGGCCCGCGTACTGATTAGGCGCCCGGACACGGGCGAGTGGAGGTGCTCGCGTGAGCCTGTCGATCGTCAAGTCGGTCCTGCCCGATGGAGTCGTGGAGATCGCCCCTCGCGGAGAAATCGACGTCGATACGGCGTACGAGGTCCGGGAGGCGATCGCCGAGGTCCTGGCCAAGGGGCAGCCGTCCAGGATCGAGCTCAACATGCGACTGGTCAGCTTCATCGACTCGGTCGGCATCAGCGCCCTGGTCGCCGGCTTCCAGACCGCGGAGGTCAGCGGCGTCAAGCTCGTGGTCACCCAGCCGAGCCGGTTCGTTCACCGGCAGCTGTGGGTCACCGGGCTCCTCGGGCTCTTCGGAGCACCGGAGCCCTACTTCGCGGGTTCCGCGTCGGCGCAGGAGGAGGTAAAGGTACCGGGCGCCTGAGCGCCGCGCCGGGACACGCCCGGACGCGTGTCCCGGCCCCGTCTCTCAGCCCACACCGTCCGGCCCCGCCCCGGGGCCGTCCAGATCGGACAGGTCCACGTCGGCCGCCTCGGTGATCGCCCGGATCGCCGTCACCGAGGCGTAGCCCTCGGCCAGCCAGGCCACGTCGGTACCGGGCTCGACACGCTGACCGGACTCCTCCAACGCGGTACGGACGAAGCCCTGACCGGCCTCCGCCACGGTCATCTGCACCTGACCGAAGCCGGCGAGCGTCCCCCGGCGGACCCCGCGTAGCCGGTCGTACGGCAGGTCAGGGCTGTTGACGTTCAGGACGGTCTCATGTGGTCCGGCGAGAAGCCGGGGCAGCAGGTCGAGCGCGACCCGGGCCGCGGTCGCCCAGTGCCGGCGTTCGTCCCGTTCCGGGTGTGACACCGCGACCGCCGCCCCGCCGCTGCCGGCGGTCGCCTCGTGCGCGGCGAGGACGTCGAGCGAGACGGCGATCCCGTGACACCCGTTCGCGGCGGCGGTGAAGGCCGCCCCGACCGTGCCGGAGTGGAGAACCGCCCGGCCGACGTTGGCGCCCCGGTTGATTCCGGACAGCACCACGGACGGCGCCGGGCCGAACGCCCCGTGCAGGGCGATCAGCGTGATCAGGGCCGGCGAGGCGGCGACCCCGTACGCCGGGATCCCGGGCAGGTCCTCGACGTGGTGCTCCTCGACGACCACCCGACCGTCAAGCTCGACCGCGCTCATCGCCGAGCTGGCGCCGCTGGCCTCCTCCCGCGGCGCGGCCACCACCACGTCGAGGCCGCGGGCCGCCGCCGCGCGGGCCAGGCAGCGCAGGCCCGGGGCGGCGATGCCGTCGTCGTTCGTGACCAGGACCCGGAGCGTCATGACGCGGTCGTCCGGTGGGCGAGCTCGTCCGGGGTCAGCCGGTCCTGCCGGCCCGTGCCGACCGGCGCCAGCCGTACCCGGTCGACCAGGCCGGTGATCGACTCCGGTCGGCCGGTGCCGTGACCGTGCCGGGTGACGTTCAGCGCCCCGGCCGCGGCGCCGGTACGGACGGCGAGCTCCAGGTCACCACCCCGGGCCAGCACCGAGGCGACCCCGGCGGTCATGGAGTCGCCGGCGCCGTGCGGGTCCGCCACCTGGAGCCGGGGCATGTCGATCTCGAAGATCTCGCCGTCGATCAACACCAGTGCCGGGTTCTCGGCCCGGCTGACCACCACCGACTCGGCGCCGTCGGCGTGCAGCGCCGACAGGACCCGGACGAGCTCCTCCTCGCTGTCGTCGGCCGCCCAGCCGTCCCGGACCAGCTCCTCGTGGCTGACCTTGAGAAAGTAGAGGCCGCTGTCGAGGACGGCGGCCAGATGCGGACCGGAGAGGTCGGCGACCACCCGGCTGCCGTTGCGGCCGAGGTCCGCGGCGAGGCGGCGGTAGATGTCCGGGGCCACCAGGGCCGGGTGTCCGGGGCCGCTGAGCACGCTGACCGGGCTGTGCAGGCCCTCGCCGAGCGCCAGGTTGTACAGCTCGTCCCGCTCGTGCCGGGTCAGCGCGTGCCCGGGTACGGAGGCGATCTCGACCCGGTCGCCGCTCCGGCTGTCGTGGACGTACCCGCCGCTGCTGGACTCCCGGTGGAGCACCCGTAGCTCGACCCCCTCGCCGGCCAACAGCGGTTCGAGGACCTGGCCGATCTCGCCGCCGAGCCCGGCGCAGAGCACCACCGGCGTGCCGAGGCACCTGATCATGCGGGCCTGCCAGACCCCCTGTCCCCCGGGGTGCAGGTGGATCTCGGGTTCGTCGGCGGTCTGGTCGATGGTGACGGTGAGCTGCGGAGCCGGGGCGAAGACCATGACATGTCCGCTCATGCCCGTACCTACCCTCTCCCGCGTACGGTCATGCGGACTGGCGGGTGTCGGGTGGTCCGTCACCGCGGCGGATGGCGCCGGGCGGCCGGCGGTGGGCGGGCGGCGGTGGGCGACGTGCGGTCGTCCCGTCCGGGGTCCCGTCCCGGGCCCGCGCGCCGCGCGGGCCGGTCAGCCGCGTGGGGCGTACATGATGACCGCGACGCCGAGCAGGCAGATGGCGGCGCCGACCAGGTCGTACCGGTCCGGCCGGAACCGGTCCACCAGCACGGCCCAGCCGAGCGAGCCGGCGACGAAGACACCGCCGTACGCGGCGAGCACCCGGCCGAAGTGTGGATCCGGCTGGAACGCGGCGACGAAGCCGTACCCGGCGAGCGCGAGGACGCCCGCGGCCACGAAGAGCAGGCCCCGCTGCTCGCGTACGCCCTGCCAGACCAGCCAGGCACCGCCGATCTCGGCGACGGCGGCGAGGAGGAACAGCAGCAGGGAACGGGCCAGCGTCATGCCGGTCATTGTGCCGGGCGGGACGGGGCGGCCCGGCCCGGGCCGACGCCCCGGCGGAGTTCCGCGACGCCGACGGGATTGAATTTATAGATGTCAATCTCTAGGCTGGGTCCGGCCCTGAGACGTCGGCGGACCGCCGCGCCGGGGCGCCCGGTACGGGCTGGCCGGGCCACCGGCGGGGGCGGAGCCGCCGGATCGTGGGGGAGCCGACCACGCCGAGGGCGCCGGGCGGCCGAACCGTGTGTGCCGACCGTCACCCCAGTCGTCGCCTGCCGGGCGCCCGCCGCGCCCGGCCGCCCCGAGAGGAATCCCCATGAGGATCTGCGCACCGTACCGTCGCGCGTCCCTGGCCGCGGTCCTGGTGACCGCGATGGCCGCCGGCACCACCGCCGTTCTCGGCGGCCTGCCGCAGGCGAGCGCACGGGCCGCCGCCGGCTGCCTGGTCGACTACCAGGCGAACGAGTGGCCGGGCGGCTTCACCGCCACCATCCGGGTCACCGCGGGGGACACCCCGGTCAACGGTTGGACCGTCACCTGGACCTACGGTGGCGACCAGCGGATCACCAACGCCTGGAACGCCGAGGTCACCCAGTCCGGTGCGGCCGTCACCGCCCGAAACGCGGCGTGGAACGGCTCGTTGCCCGCCGGCGGCTCCACCGAGTTCGGCGTGCAGGGCACGTACTCCGTGAGCACGGGTGCGCCGACCGGGTTCACCCTGAACGGCGAACCGTGCAACGGCGCCGCACCGACCTCGCCGCCGGTCACCACCCCGCCCACCACCGTCCCGCCGACCACCCCGCCGACGACCCCGCCGACCACCCCGCCGGTGACACCGCCGACCACCCCGCCGGTGACCACGCCCCCGCCGGCCGGCTGCGACGGCGCGGTGCTCTGCGACGGCTTCGAGAACCAGACCGGATCCGTGCCGGCCGGTGACTGGACCGTGACCTATCCCGACTGTCAGGGGGCCGGCACCGCGTCGATCGACAGCTCGGTCGCACACCAGGGCAGCCGGTCGGTGCGGATCAACGGCGCCGCCGGTTACTGCAACCACGTCTTCGTCCGGGCGAACCGAGACCTGACCGGCCTCGGCGCGGTCCGGTACGGCCGTTTCTGGATCCGACACACCACCGCGCTGCCGACCGCGCACGTGACCTTCCTGGCCATGCGGGACAGCAACGACGGCAACCGCGACCTGCGGATGGGCGGCCAGAACGGCGCCCTGCAGTGGAACCGTGCCTCCGACGACGCCACCCTGCCGGAGCAGAGTCCGAACGGCGTCGCGCTCAGCCTGCCGCTGCCGGTGAACCGGTGGACCTGTGTCGAGTTCATGGTGGACGGTGCGCAGGGACGGTTGCAGACCTGGGTCGACGGTACGGCGGTGACCGGCCTGACCGCCGACGGCACCCCCACCCACGACATCGACGGACAGTGGTACAACCGGGCCAACTGGCGGCCGGACCTGACCGACCTGCGGTTCGGCTGGGAGAGCTACGGCGAGGGTGCCGACACCCTCTGGTTCGACGACGTCGCGCTGGGCACGACCCGGATCGGCTGCTGACCGGTCGCGACCCCGTCGCGGCGTCTCGGCCGGGTCGCGGCGACGTCGTGTCCCGGCCCGACGGGCCGGCGGTTGCGGCCCGGGTCGACGACCCGGGCCGGGGGCGACCGTGACGTCCTCCGGCACCGCCCAGGGGTGGCGGGCGGTGCCGGAGGACGTCCCCGTGGAGGGTGCGGTCAGTAGACCGACAGGTGCACGTGGTTGGTGTGGTCGCTCGACGGGTCCCCGTTGCCCCCGTTGTAGGCCTTCCAGCCCGTGCTGGGCAGCCAGATCTGCTTGAACCAGATCACGTACAGGACGCCGAGCCGGTCGGCGTTCTTCACGAAGAACGCCGCCAGGTTGTTCCCGTACGTCCGGTCCCCGCCGGTGGCGACCCCGCCGAACCCGTTCTTCTGGGCGGCGAAGTCGCAGGCACGGCCCTTCGGGTGCTCCCCGCTGCCGCCGCTGCGGAAGCAGGTGACGTACCGGGTGAAGCCGGCCGCCTTGGCCTGGTTGAGCGCGTGCAGGGTGCGCGGGGTGATGCAGCCGTCGGACGGGGTCGGGTCGTTGACGCTGCACGACTCGGGCGGCCAGGAGCCGTCGGGGTTGCGCGGCGCCGGCTTGGCCGTGGCGGCGTTGCCGCTCACCCCCGAGCTGGGGCCGCCGCTGTTCGCCGCGGCGAGTGCCCGTTCGGCCTGCCTCTTGCGGGTCTCCATCACCTCGACCTGCTTGCGCTGTTCGCGGATCTCACGGTCGAGGGCGGCCTTGGCCCGGGTCTCCGCGTCGAGGGCGGCGCGCAGCTCGCGCAACGCCCGGTTCTCGTTGGCGGCCACCCTGTCCAGGGCGGCGGCCCGGTCCAGCAGTCCGGCCGGGGAGCCGCTGTTCAACAGGGCAGAGACCTGGCCCAGCCGGCCGGTGCGGTACACCAGCCCGGCCATCTCGGCGATCTGGTCGCTGCGGGCCGCCACCTCGGCCCGCAGCCGGTTCAGTTCGTCGGCCAGCTCCTTCTGGCGCCTGAGCGAGCGGTCCAGTTTGGCCTTGGCGTCGACGTATCCCTTGCTGGCCGCCTCGAGCTTCTCACGAAGGTCGTCGGTGCCCCCCTCGTCGAGGTCGCCCGGGGCGTACCCGAGGGGAGCGGGAGCCGCGCTGGCGGGGGAGGCGGCGAGGCCCGCGACGACGCCCAGGCTGACGAGCGCGGCCAACACGGCGGCCAACCGGGCACGCGTGCCGCGGCCCGACCGCACCGCCGCCCGGCCGGAGGCCGGGCGTCTGGTTGTCGTGGTAGCAGCCAGATACGGCATGGCATGTCCTTCCGTCAGTCGCCGACCGGGTTAGCTGACGGGTTCGGGACGGAAGATCCCTACCGCTGACGCGGATTCACCCCAGGTACCTGGGTCCCCGGCTCGCGCGTGGCGATTAGGCGCCGGCCCGCCGGCCCGGCGGACGGTGCCGCCCGGCGGAGGCCGGGCCTGAGCCTACCGTCGTTCGGGGTCGAGGAACACGTGCCGTTGCCGTGCGAGTTGTCCTTGTCGCCCAGAAAAAGAAGGAAATAACCGGGCAAAGCAGGCCGGGTTCCGGAGGAAATTTAAGGTACTGCTAATTACTCGTGGTGAGGAGGCGGCGGGGATCGACGGCACGGGGGGTTCCGCCCCCCGCCGGACAGGCCGGCTACCAGTCGGTGGGACCGCAGGCGCCGGGCACCGTGCGGGGCTCGACCTGGAGGGTGGCGTGCGAGATGTCGAAGTCCTCACGCAGGGCCGAGTGCGCCGCCGCGAGCACGCTGGCCGGCTCCGCCCCGGTCTCCAGGGTGAGGTGCGCCGACGCGACCTCCATCCCCGAGGTGAGCGTCCAGACGTGCAGGTCGTGGACGTCGCAGACCCCCGGCAGGCCGGCCAGCCGGTCCCGCACCGCGGCCACGTCGAGATGCTCCGGGGCGGCCTGGACCAGGATGCGCACCGCCGTACGGCCGAGCCGCCAGGTCCGGGGCAGGATGAAGAGCCCGACCGCCAGCGCCACGGCCGGGTCGGCCCAGCGCCAGCCGGTGGTGGCGATCACCAGCGCGGCGACGATCACGCCGGCCGAGTTGAGCAGGTCCGCCAGGACCTCCAGGTAGGCGCCGCGCAGGGTGATGCTCTCCCCGGCGCCCGACCGGAGCAGACCGAAGGCGACGAGGTTCGCCACCAGGCCGAGCGTCGCCACCACGAGCATCGGACCCGCCGCCACCTCGGGTGGGTCACCGAACCGGCGTACCGCCTCGACCAGCACGTAGACCGCCACCCCGAACAGCAGCACCGCGTTGGCCAGCGCCGCCAGCACCTCCAGGCGGTAGAGCCCGAAGGTCCGCTGCGGATCGTGCGCCGCCCGCCGGGCCGCCGTGATCGCGGCCAGCGCCATCCCGATGCCGAGGACGTCGGTGAACATGTGCCCCGCGTCGGACAGCAGCGCCAGGGAGTCGGTGGCGAGCGCGGTGACCACCTCGACCACCATCAGCGTGGTGAGCAGCGCGAAGGCGCTCCACAGCCGGCCCCGGTGCCGCTCCGCGGCGCGCGCCAGCGCGCCGCCGTGGTCATGCCCTGCCCCCACGTCCCCACCTTTCCCGATCGGCCGGCCCGGTTCTGGCCCTGGGTCAAGAATCGCCAACCGGTGCCAGATTCCGCCGGCGGACAGGCTTGCGGAGTCCGACACCGGGATTCGTCGTACCACCTCCGCTGTCCGCGCGGGGAGCGGAGGACCGGGGCAACCGTGGGCGACCTCGCGGGTGGACGGGGACCCCGTTCCCGGGGATGGGCCTCACCCCCGGGAACGGAGATCACCCCTGGGGGTAGAAGAGGAACAGCGTGCAGCCGGTCGTGGTCTGGGGGACGTGTGAGGAACCGGCGGCGGCGTGGATGAAGGATCCGGCGGGATAGTCCCGCACGCCGTCGTTGAAGACGCCCGAGATCACGAAGACCTCCTCGGGGCCGGGTCCGTGGACGTCGACCCCCTGCCAGCGGGTGTTCGGGTCCATCTCCAGCACGTAGGCCTTCGCACCGTTGTCGCCCTGCCACAGGGGGCGTGCCCGGATGCCCGGGAAGAGCTCGTGGACCGGGGCGTCCTCGACGCTGGACCACACGTAGGCGGGCGTGTTCGCGTCCGTCGTCGTCATACCGGCAGCCTGGCAGCCGGCCCCGGGCACGGTCGAGTGTCAGGAAAGACATCGTGCGGTACTTTCCTGCCATGCACCGGGTGGTGGCACTGGTCCGCCCGCCGCAGTCGACCTTCGAGCTTGCCTGCGCGGCCCAGGTGTTCGGGATCGAGCGGCCGGGGCTTCCGACGAGGTACGCCTTCGGCGTGTGCACGGAGCACCCCGGCCCGGTCGCCACGTACGCCGGGTACGACATGCTCGTCACCGACGGGTTGGAGGCGCTCGACCGGGCCGACACCGTGATCATCCCGGGCTGGCTGCCCCCCACGGAGCCGCCCTCGCCGGCGGTCGTCCGGGCGCTGCGCCGCGCGCACGCGCGTGGCGCGCGGCTGGCCAGCATCTGCTCCGGCGCCTTCGCGCTGGCACACACCGGCCTGCTCGACGGACGGGAGGCGACCACCCACTGGCGGCTGGCGGACGCGCTCGCCGCGCGTTTCCCGGCCATCCGGGTCAATCCAGACGTGCTGTACGTGGACCACGGGGACGTCGCCACCAGTGCGGGCGCCGGAGCCGGCTTCGACCTGTGCCTGCAGCTGGTCCGCAACGACCAGGGCGCGCGGTACGCCGCGTACATCGCGCGGACCATGGTGATGCCGCCCCACCGGGAGGGCGGGCAGCTGCAGTACGCGGCGCCACCGCACCCCGCGCAGATCGACGCCACGCTGGCACCGCTGCTGGACTGGGTCACCGGCAGGCTCGGCGAACCGGTGACCGTCGCGCACATGGCCGCGTACGCGGGCGTGTCCATGCGCACCCTCGCCCGACGGTTCGCCGAACAGCTCGGCACCAGCCCGGGGCGGTGGCTGCTCGCCCAGCGGATCGCCGCCGCCCGGGACCTCCTGGAGTCCACCGACCTCCCGCTGGACGTCGTCGCCCGCCGCGTCGGCCTCTCCTCGGCCACCAACCTCCGCCGGCGCTTCCTCCGCGCCCTGGGCACGACGCCGGGAGCCTACCGCCGGGCGTTCCGGGCCGCGCCACGACGACAGTCTCCGTCTTCCGACGCACCGACGTCCGCCGACGTGCCGCCTCCCGACGCCACACCCGCGGCACCGTCCGGCACCCCGGCCCGGCCGGCCGTCGTCGGCCCCACCGGCGCGCGGCCGGCCGGCGACACCGCCGGTCAGACGGCCGGCTCGATGGTGACGAGTCGCTGGGTGGCGCGGGAGAGCGCGACGTAGAGCGTGCGTACCCCGGCCGGCGAGTCGGCCCGGATCTCGCCCGGCCCGACCAGCACCACGCCGTCGTACTCCATGCCCTTGGCCTGGAGGCAGTCCACCACGGCGAGCCGCGGGTCGGCCTCGTCGGACAGCCACCGCGCGACCTCGGCGCGACGCGGCACCGGCGTGATCACCCCGACCGTCCCCTCCACCTCGGCCAGCACCTTCGCCGTCGCCTCCCGCACCGCGTCCGGCAGCTCGGCGGCCGGCACGGTCAGCGCCACCGGTTCGACCCCGGTCTGGCGGACCGCGACCGGCAGCGGCAGGTCGGGGGAGACCTCGCGGATCACCCGGGCCGCCGCCGCGAAGATCTCCGCCGAGTTGCGGTAGTTGGTGGTGAGGGTGTACTCGTGCCGGGGCAGCCGGCCCAGCGCCTCGTCCCGGGCCCGCGCCAGCTCGGCCGGGTCACCCGTCCAGGCGGACTGGGCCGGGTCGCCGACGATCGTCCAGGAGGCGAGCCGGCCCCGGCGGCCCAGCATCCGCCACTGCATCGGCGAGACGTCCTGGGCCTCGTCGACCACCACGTGCGCGTAGTCCCGGTAGTCGGCGGGGCGTTCGGCGTCGCGCGCGGCCCGGGCGGCGGCCCGCTGCCGGTCGGCGTACGTCGTCACCTCGCGGACCCCGCCCGCGACCAGGTACGGGTCCCGGTGCGCCCGGGGCGGTCGGGGCGGCCGTCCGAGCAGCTCGTCCAGCTCGTCCAGCAGCGCCACGTCGGCGACCGTCGGGCCGTCGACCGGCAGGCTCTGGTACGCCTCGGCCAGCAGTCGGATCTCGGCCTCCGACAGGATCCCGCGGGCGTACCGGCGCAGCCGCTCCGGCTGGGCCAGCCAGCGCAGCACGTGGATCGGGTGCAGCCGGGGCCACCAGGCGCGCAGGAAGTCCCGGAACTCGGGGCGCTCGGCGAGCTCGTCCTCGAAGGTCGCCTGTTCCGGCAGGCGGGCGATCTGCAGGTGGCGCGCCTGTGCCCAGAGCGCCTCGAAGATGCCGTCGAAGCCGGCCCGGCGTACCTCGTTGCGCCGGGCGCCGGGCGGCAGCGCCCGCAGCCGGATCTGTTCCAGCTCCCGTGCGGTGAGCCGGAGCAGCTCGCCCCGGTAGAGCAGCCGCAGCTCCCGGGGCGCGTCCGGGACCTGGTCCCGGACCGCCCGCTGCAGCACCTGGCACATCCGCAGCGAACCCTTGATCGCGGCGACCGGCGCCGGATCGGTCCGGGTCGCGGTCACCCCCTCGAACAGGGAGCCGAGCGAGTGCAGCGTGGCGGCGTTCTCGCCGAGCGCGGGGAGGACCGAGGCGATGTAGTCGACGAAGACGGCGGAGGGGCCGACCACCAGGACCCCGCCACCGGCGAACCGGTTGCGGTCGGAGTAGAGCAGGTACGCGGCCCGGTGCAGGGCGACGGCGGTCTTGCCGGTCCCCGGCCCGCCGGAGACGATCGTGACGCCCGAGGCGGGGGAGCGGATCGCCTCGTCCTGCTCCCGCTGGATGGTGGCCACGATGTCGCGCATGCCGTGGCCGGTGCTCCGGGTGAGGGCGGCCAGCAGCGCGCCGTCGCCGACCACCCGCATCCCCGGCGGGGCCGCCGCCGGATCGAGCAGGTCGTCCTCGATCCGGGTCACCCGCTCGCCGCGTGTCGAGATCATCCGACGGCGTACGACGCCGCGTGGGTCCGTCGGGGTCGCCTGGTAGAAGGCGGCGGCGGCCGGGGCCCGCCAGTCGATCACGAGCGGTTCGGCGTGCTCGCCGCGGACGCCGAGCCGGCCGATGTGCAACACCTGCCCGGTCCGCAGGTCGAGGCGGCCGAAGACCAGCCCCTCGTGCTCGGCGTCGAGGGTCTGGCGCAGGCGGGCCGCGTGGTAGACCATCGCGTCCCGCTCGACCAGCGCACCGAGGTTGCCGACCCGGGCGATCTGGTAGCCCTCCTGCTCGGCACGGGCGGCGAGGCGGCGCAACTGCGCCAGGCGGGCGTACACCCGGTCGAGGTGGCGCTGCTCGGCCTCGATCTCCTGCCGCAGCGTGGTCTGGTCCGTCACCTTCCGCTCCCGGGAGATCAGTTCTGGGCATGGCGCCGGTCCCGGAGCCGCCGGATCCGACACCCCGCCGGCCGCGCGCATGCCAGCTTGCGAGGGTACGCCCCGGCGACACCCGGGTGCTTCCCCCCTCAGGGGCACGCACCCCGAAAGGTGCCCTCCCGACCGGGTGGCCGCTGCCGTAGCACGGCGGTGACGTCGCCCGTCGCGCCGGGGCTGGGTACGTCGTCCCCGGTCACCGGCGTCGCCGCCGCCGGCGCGGCGGACGTGCCGGTTGTCGAGACGGTGCCGGCGGTGCGCGCGACGGCCCGACCGGCCACCGCGCGGAGGGCGGCGGTGACCTCGTCGGGGCGCTCCAGGGTCAGCATGTGCCCGGCACCCGGACAGACGGTCAGCGTGATCGAGGGCAACGCCTCGACGATCGAGAGCGCGCAGGGCGGCGGGGTGAGCCGGTCCCGGTCGCCGACGAGAATCGCCGCCGGCACGTCGGCCAGTGTGGCGAGGGTCTCCAGCCGCTGCTGCGCCCCGATGGAGGGCCGGAACCCGCCGATCGCGACCAGCGTGGCGCGGGCCACGGCGGCGGCGGTCAGCCGGAGGTCGGCCGGCCGGCAGACGGTGCCGAAGAGCAGCCAGCGCAGCGTCGGCTGGAGCACGTGCAGCAGCGGGCGTGGCGGGCGCAGGCCGCCACACCGGGCCAGCAGCCCGGCGCCGGTGGTCTCGGCGACCCGGATCATCCGGGCGAGCTGCGGCGACACGCCGTAGTGGGTGTGCGCGTGCCCCTCCGCGGTGGTGGAGACGAGGACCAGGCCGGCGACGCGGCGGGCGAAGTCGTCAGGGTGCCGGTGGGCGTACTCGAGGATGGTCATCCCGCCCATCGAGTGCCCGCCGAGCACCACCGGCCCGTGCGGGGCGACCTGGGCGAGCACCTCGGCGAGGTCGTCGCCGAGGCGGGCGAGGGTGGCGGAGCGGAGCGTGGCCGGCCCGGACCTGCCGTGGCCCCGGGCGTCGTAGGTGACGACCTGCAGCGGGGGGTCGGAGGCCGCCCGCAGCGCCGCCACCTGGCGGTGCCAGATCCGTCCGTCGAGGGTCCAGCCGTGCAGGAGGACGACGGTGAGCGGCGCGTCGGCGGGACCGGACCGTGCGCCGTGCAGCCGTACGCCGTCGGTGAGGGACAGGACGATGGGTTCGGGCATGGCCACCTCCGCGTCGAGCCCCGGGGCGCCGACGATCGCCACCGGCGTGCGGGCTACCCGCTCCGGATGGTCGGTGAACCCGTCGGTGAGGCCGCGAGCCGGTCGCCCGCGGGCCCGCGGCACCGGTCCGGCCGGCACGGGACGGATGCGAAACGCCCCCGGCCACCGGTGCCGGGGGCGTTTCGCGGCACGGCTGTCAGGCCTCGAAGACGCCGGCCTCGACGAGCCGCTTCTCACAGGTGTCCCAGCCGTCGCCCGGGTGGGCGGCGGCGAGGCTGTTCAGCTCGGCACGGATCTTGGGGCCGTGCCCGGCGCTGGCCAGCGCCCGGATCTCCTCGACGAACGCCTCGGAGTCGGTCCGCAGGTGCGAGGTCTTGCCGCTGACCAGGTTCCGCACGTAGGCGTGCTTCCCGCCGTTGAGCGGGATCAGGTACTTGAACTCGCCGAGGACGCTGAGTCCGGTGCTCTGGGATCCTGCCTGGCCGGCCCGGACGGATGCGCGCGCGGTCTTGGAGGTGTTGCTCGCCACGGAGGTACTCCTTGCATGACGTACGGGAGGACGGGAAGTCCGAGGGGACGGTCGGCGGGCGTGCCGCCGGATGTGTAGCTACTTCCGCCCGGCCGGTGCCGAACTTCGGAGGCATACGCCGCCGGCGGAATTCTACACAACAGCGCCATGGCCAATCGGCCAACCGCTGCTGACCATGGGGAACCAACCACCGGTGGCGGTACGGCTATTCCCCGGGGGAAGTTTCCCGAATCCCTGGCGTACCATCCGTCACAACGGTAATCATGTGTTTCAGCATCGCTCGGTGATGCGAGGTCGTAGGGGAAGACGCACCTCGCTCTCCGGGAGGTCACCGTGCCAACGCGTGGCGTCGTATACGTCCACTCGACCCCACTCGCCCTGTGCCAGCACGTCGAGTGGGCGATCGCGCGCGTCCTCACCGCGCCGGTCACCCTGCACTGGACGGTCCAGCCGGTCGATCCGGGCGCCCGTCGGGCGGAGTGTGGGTGGTCCGGCCGGCCGGGAACCGGCGCGGAACTGGCGGCTGCGCTCAGACAGTGGCCCATGATCCGGTTCGAGATCACCGAGGAGCCGAGTCCCGGGGTCGACGGCGAGCGGTTCATGTACGTCCCCGGGCGCGGGCTCTTCCGGGCCACCACCGGGGCGGCCGGCGACATCCAGATCGGCGAGGACCGGCTCCGGTCGATCATGGCATCGGCCCGGGGGCCGGAGGCACTCGCCCACGCGCTGGAGAGGGCGATGGGGACGGCCTGGGACGCCGAACTCGAGCCGTACCGCTACGCCGGGGACGGGGCGCCGGTCACGCTGCTGACCCAGGTCGGCTGAGCCGGGTGCCCGGGCCCGGGCGGGTCGGTTGCGCCGGAGACAGCCGACGCCGGGCCGAAGCGACCGAGTGCCTCCGCGCGCCGCCCCGCCGTGGCGCGCCGGACCTCGACGGTGCCCGCCACGCCCGCTGGTGGGGTCGGTGATGCCAGCGGGACCGGTGGTGCGCCCGAGGTGTCCCCGAACGCCCGGTCGAGTTGCCCGGCTCGTGGTGACCTGATGGGATAGCGGGCGTGCCGAAACCCCTCCGACACACCCCCCTCGTCCTGGCCACCGTCACCGCCCTGCTCGTCTCCGGATGCGCCGGTACCCACGACCAGGCTGGTTCCGGTCCGTCACCCTCGGTGAGCGGATCGGCGACCCCGGACGACCCGGCGGCCCGCGCCGCCGAGCTGGTCGCCCGGCTGAGCGACGAGGACCTCGTCGGCCAGGTGCTGATGCCGTACGCGTACGGCGACTCGGCGACCCGGGTCTCGGCCGGGTCGGCGGCCGGCAACCGGCAGCTGGCCGGCGTGGAGACCCCGGCCGAGATGATCACCAGGTACCGGCTGGGCGGGCTGATCCTGGTCGGCTTCTCCGCCGATGACCCGACCGGCGCCAGCCAGCCCACCACGAACGTCGACAGCCCGGCGCAGGTGCGGGAACTCACCCGCGGACTCCAGGAGGCGAACCGCCAGCTGCCGGCCGGTGCGGCGCCGCTGCTGATCGGCATCGACCAGGAGTTCGGCGTCGTCACCCGGATCTCCGAGGGAGTGACCAACCTGCCCAGCGCGATGGCCCTCGGCGCGGCCGGCGAGCCGGCCCTCACCGAGGCCGCCTGGCGGGCCGCCGGCACCGAGCTCGCCGCGCTCGGGGTGAACGTCGACTTCGCTCCGAGCGCCGACGTGCTCGGCGCGAACAGCACCGTGATCGGCTCCCGGTCGTACGGGTCCGACCCGAGGGCCGCGGCGGCCCAGGTCGGCGCGGCGGTGCGCGGACTGCAGAGCGCCGGGGTGGCGGCCACCCTGAAGCACTTCCCGGGTCACGGCCAGACCGCCGCCGACTCGCACAAGGGCCTACCGGTGGTGACCCAGGACCGCGGGAAGCTGGAGCGCGACGCCCTGCCACCGTTCGCCGCCGGCATCGACGCCGGGGCCTGGATGGTGATGAGCGGCCACCTCGACGTGCGGGCGATCGACCCGGAGGTGCCGGCGACGTTCTCCCGCAAGATCCTCACCGACGTGCTGCGCGACCAGCTCGGGTTCACCGGGGTCCTGGTGACGGACGCCATGAACATGGCCGCGGTCACCGACCAGCCGACCGGTGCGGCCGCGGTCCGGGCCCTCAACGCCGGCAACGACCTGGTGTTGATGCCGCCGAACGTGACCGAGGCGTACGACGGGCTGCTGGCCGCCCTGCGGGACGGGTCGCTGCCCCGGGCCCGGCTGGTGGAGGCGGTGACCCGGGTGTTGACGCTGAAGTTCCGGCTGGCCGGCCGCACCGAGCCGGGCCTGGAGACGCTGAACAGCGCGGAGCACCAGGAGGCGGCGCGGCGGGTGGCGGCGGCCGCGGTGACCCTGTTGCGCGGCCGGTGCGGTGCGGCACCGGTGACCGGCCCGGTGACGGTGAGCTCCTCGAAGGGTCGGGACCGGGCCCGGAAACTGCTGACCGAGGCGCTGGTCGCGGCCGGTGTCGAGGTGGTCCCCTCCGGCGGCACCGTGGTGCACCTGGTCGGGTACGGCGACGGCCCCGACGACCTGCGTGACGACGCAGACGTGACGGTGGGGATGGACACGCCGTACCTGCTCGGCCGGGCGACGTCGAAGGTGCTGCTGGCGACGTACTCGTCGACCGCGGCCTCGATGGCCGCGCTGGCGGACGTGCTCGCGGGCCGGGCGAAGCCGACCGGCCGCTCGCCGGTCGAGGTCCCCGGGCTGCCCCGGTCGACCTGCCCGACGGCCTGACCGCCCACCCGGCCGTGGACGCCGGGCGTCCGGTGGTCGGGCGTTCCGCGGCGAACCTCCGGTCAGGCCGGGAAGTACCTGTCCAGCAGGTCGTTGCGGAACTTGCCGGCCGGGTCGAACCGGCGGGCCAGGGCGGCGAAGTCGGCGTACCGCGGGTAGCGCTGGCGCAGCACCTCGGGCGGAACGTCGAAGAGCTTCCCCCAGTGCGGCCGGACGGCGTACGGCGCCAGCCGCTCCTCGATCGCGGCCAGCACCGGCCGCACCGCCTCGGTGTCGGCGATCCAGGTGAAGTGCAGCCCCGCGCTGTCCTGCCGGTACGCCGGGCTGAGCCACAACTCGTCGGCGGCGACGGTGCGGATCTCCGAGACCTGCAGCACGGCGGCGATCCGGTCGGCGATGTCCTCCAGCGCGGCGAGCGCCTCGACCAGGTGGTGTCGGGCGACGAAGTACTCGGACTGCAACTCCTGGCCGCTGCTGGGGGTGAACTCCAGCCGGAAGTGCGGCAGCCTGGCGTGCCACGGCCCCGGTACGCCGAGCTGCTGCGTGCAGTTCACCGCCGGCTTGCCCGCGATGGGGTGCCGGGGCGTGTCGGCCAGGGTGGCGTCGAGCCACCGGGGTTGTGGGTCCGGGGCACCGGTGTCGACCCGGCGCTTCAGCCAGACCTGGTTGAACCGCGGGCCGGTCCAGTCGGTGAAGAGGCTGACGCTGTAGGCGGCCCCGAAGATCTCCTCCTGGTCGGTGGCGAGCCGCGTCCACGGCAGGTCGTCGTAGACGTACTGGGCGACGTCGAAGGCCGGCACGAGATCGAGGGTGAGCCGGGTGACCACGCCGAGCGCACCGAGCCCGACGACCGCGCCGGGGAAGTCGTCCGGGTCGGTGTCGCGGGCCAGGGTCCGCAGCTCGCCGTCGGCGGTGACCAGCTCCAGCGCGGCGACCGAGGTCGCCAGGTTGCCGTTGGCCAGCCCGGAGCCGTGGGTGGCGGTGGCGACCGCCCCGGCGACCGAGAGGTGGGGCAGCGAGCCGAGGTTGTGCAGTGCGAAACCGGCCTCGTGCAGCCGGCCGGCGAACTCGCCGTAGCGGAGTCCGGCCGAGACGGTGACCTGGGCGCGGTCGGGGTCGATCTCGACCACCGGTGGCAGGCCGGCGACCGAGACCAGCTCGCCGGTGGTGTCGGCGATCCGGTTGAAGGAGTGGCCGGTGCCGAGCGCGCGGACCCGGTCACTGCCGGCGACCAGGGACTGGAGTTCCGGGACGGAGGTGGGGCGGTGCAGCCGGGCGGCCGCGAAGGTGATGTTGCCGGCCCAGTTGGTGGGGCGTCCGGTCATACGCAACCCTGCCGTTCGTGAGGGGTGGGTGGGGTCCGGATGTCACCCGACGGCGGTGGCCGAGGTCGCGTCCGGGCGGGACGGCGCCGGACGCCCGGGGTGCCGGCGGGCGGCGCCCTCGGGCGCGGCGCGCGGGTGGGTTCCGGTCGCCGCCACCTGACTCCTCCGCCGACGGTGCGGATCGGCTCCACCCTAGTGGCCGGCCCGGCTGAGCGGGAGGCGGTCGGGGCGTGCCGACGCCGGTCGACGGACACGTGGTGGTGGGGTCCCCTCGGTGTGTGGCGGGGACCCCACCACCGCCGGTGGGTCGGCACCGGTGGGATCACGGTGCGCGACGTCCGACCGGCTGCCCGGTCAGCGTCCGACCGGCTGCCCGATCAGTGTCCGACCGGGTGCCGCCGGGCCAGGGCGGACCCGTCGGCGGTCTCGAAGGCGGCCAGTACGGCGTTCGCCTGGCCCCCGGAGACCGGCACGAGGATCTGCTGGGCCTTCCCGGGGCGTAGCTCGACCGTCTGGCTGCCCAGCGCGGTGTCACCGTCCCAGGAGTAGAGGTACGCCGTCCCGCGCCGGTTGGCCCGGACACTGACCAGGACGCCGCCGTCCACCCGCTTCGGGTCGGTCAGCCGGAGGGTGTTGTCCGGGAGCCTGCGGACCGCCGCCGGGGCGACCCCGTCCCATGCCGCCTGCGCGATGGTCTGTGGACTGTGCACGCTCCGCGCGGCGGTGTCCGGGAAGATCGGCTCGCTCGGCTCACGCTGCGGCGGGGTGTAGCCGGGCAGTGTGGCCAGACCGTAGCGGTACGGGTCCGCCCGGACACCCTGGAAGGTCGACCAGCCCAGCCGCGACTGGGAGGTGAGGTCCTGGGTGTCCGAGTCGTAGATGAGGATGTTCAGTCCCATCCGCTGCGGGTCGACCGCGTCGGGCAGCACCGCGAACGGGATGCTCGCCTCGATGGTGTAGCCGGTGTACGGCTCGCTGACCCGGCTGGCGACGACCATCCCGGGCGCCGTGACCTCACCCGGTCCCTGCCGGTTGTCGGCGTCCCGCTGGAAGCAGGGCGGGTTGCCGTTGGCGGGGTCGTCGGTGGTCGGGAAGATGCCCGCCTTGAAGACGGTCGAGGTGTTCGCCGAGTTCCCCTTCGGATCGATGATGATCTCGACGCTGTCGGTGCGGCGCTGCCGCTTGCAGTCCTGCGGCACCACCCTCCGGCCGAGTACGTCGTCCGTCACCCACACGATGACCTTCAACGCGTCGTCGGTGAAGGCGACGCGGGCCCTGCCCGAGGCGTCCTGCGGCGTGGTCGCCTGCCCCTCCCAGATCCGGGACAGGTCCAGGTCCGGCCCGGGGTACTCCCCGTCGCCGGCCACCGCGTCCACCTGGTGCCCGGCGCCGGCCCGGGGCACCACCGTGGTCGGCACGATCTCCAGGTTGCCGGTTTCGACCGTGCTGCCGCGCGAGCTGGTCGTGGTGATGGTGATCGGGTAGCGCCCACCCTCGTTCGCGGTGGGCAGCGTCGCGTCGGTGTTGGTGACCCGGAAGGTGACCGAGCCGGTGCCGCCCGCGGCCAGGTTGGTGTAGGTCCGGGTCGGCTGGTCCACGGTGAACCCGTCCGGTACGGCGAGGGTGACGCTGCCGCTCTGCCGGGTGGTGCCGTGGTTGCGCAGGTCGATGCGGATGTCCCGGCTGCCGCCGGAGCCGATGGTGAGCACCGGGGCGATCAGCGTGTCGAGCTGCGGGTAGCCGGACTCGGCGGCCCAGGTGCGGAAGATGGCCACCTCGGGCAGCGCCTCCAGGGTGCCCCGGACGTCGGCCACCACCCGGACCGGCTCGTCGGTGGTGCCGCTTCCCTGACCCTGGGTGGTCAGCGTGGCGCGGATCAGGTGTTGCTGGTTCGTCGACGCGGTCGCCGGCACGGTGACCGTGAAGGTGGCCCGCGCCTCCCGGTCACGGACGGTCTTGCCGAGGGATCCGTTGCCGCTGACCCGCCAGCCGTCCGGGACGCGCAGCGAGACCGTGGGCTGGCGCAGGGTGTGCCCCGGGGCGGCCTGGACGTGTGCGGTGACCGTGAAGGTTCCTCCGGGGACCACGTCGAAGCGGTCGGTGGTCAGGTAGAGCTCCGTGCCCCTGGGCAGCCCGCCGGGCGCCGGTGGTAGCACCGAACCCCGCAGGATGGCCTCGGGGCTGGTGTCCGTCGGGTCGTACGGAACCCGGCTGTCGATCAGCGTGAAGAAGTCGCACCGGATCTGTGCGGGGTTGGTCGGGGCGGGTGCGGTGTTGGCCCAGCCCTGGGTCACGTACTCGCGGCGGGCCTCCACCTCGATCTCCGCCCAGGTCCGTCCGTCCAGACCCGGGGTGCCCTCCCAGACGCCGAAGACCTGGTCGGTGGGGACGGTCGGGGTGAACGAGCGGGCGCACTCGGGGCCGGGCGAGGAGGTGCCGGATCCGCCGGTACGGAGGAACTTCGCCGCGCGGAACGGCTTGAGCCCCTCCTTGGTGATCTGGTCCCGGAAGGCCTGGGGGTCGGCCGCCGCGACGAACGCCTCCGCGGCGAACCGGGCCGCCTGCTGGTGGTTGCCGTGGTTCCCCTCGGTCGGGGAGGGGTTCATGGTCATGATGATCTCGGGCCGGGTCTGCCGGATCACGCGGACGATCTTGGCGAGGGTCTCGTCGTGTCCCCAGATCTGTTCGCTCAGCGGCGCCGAGGCGGTGTACCAGAAGTCAACCTTGTCCAGGTTGTACAGGTTTTCCACGCCGGCCTTGCCGATCGCGGTGCGCTCCTCGCGTTCCCGGATGATGCCCAGCGGCGGGCCCTCCTCCAGACCGACGGCGTTGCCGCCGCCCTCACCCCGGGTAATCGTGATCACTCCGGCCCTGGCGCCGAAGTACTGCTTCCACTGGCCGAGTGTGGCGAGGCTGCTCGCCTCGTCGTCGGGGTGGGCGCTGACGAACAGCACGTCGAGGTCGACGGCGTCGGACGGGCGGGCGGGTGAGTCGGCGGAGGCGACGGCCGGCGGCGCGAGGACCGCCAGGGCCGTGATGGTGGGTAACAGGAATCTTCGTGCAAGCATGTGAATCCCTTCGGACCATGCGAGACGGATCACGTGAGGAAGCGGAGCGGGGTGGACGGCGTGGGGCCGTCGTGGCCGGCTCGAACGGGCCGGCGGTGTGGAGAGTGACCGGCGGGGCGTCCCGGCCGCGCCGGCTCACGCCAGGTGCACGGTGGGTGTGGCTGTCCACACTCACCGGAAGGCCTTCGCCGGGTGACGCTAGAGATCACGTGTGGGGGAGTCAATACCCCCGACGGGAAATTCTTCTTTCAACGAAGAAACTAACTTGCTCCATGTTTGCCCGGTTGAAGGGCAATGGTCCCTAGACCCTCTCCGAGGTCGCCGCCGCCCGTATCTCGCTGGGGTGTTCCGAAGTTTGCGCAGCTCGCTGGGGATGGCGAGACCGATTCGTTACTTGACGCCGATAGTTTGTTCGCCGTAGGAAGAAAGTGTGATCGACGTGGTGACCCCACCAACCAGCCCGGTCAGCCGGAAGCGATCCAACGAGATCAAGCGCCTCTCGGTGATCTCCGCCGCCCGGCAGGCCCGGGTGCTGTCCCGCGCCGAACTGGCCGAGCTCACGGGCCTCAGTCCGGCCACCCTCACCCCGCTGGTCCGGACCCTGATCGACGAGGGCTACCTCATCGAGCGCGGTCCCGGCGCCTCCCGCACCGGCCGCCCCCGCGAGATGCTGGAGTTCAACCCCCGGGCCGAGCTGGTCGCCGCGGTCTCCCTGGAGCCGGCCCGGATCAGTTGCGAGATCGCCGACAGTGACGGTTCGGTGATCGCCCACCGTACGGCGCGGTTGCACCAGGACATCGTCGAGACCATCTGTCGCTTCGTGCCGGAGCTGGTCGGCGACGCGCTGCCCGCCCTGCGGGGCGTGGCCATCGCCGCACCCGGGGTCTCCTCGGGCGGCGCCGTTCGGCTCGCCCCCAGCGTCGGGCTGGTGGAGGGGCAGCCGATCGGCGACTCGGTGCAGCGACGGCTCGGCGTACCGGTGGTGGTGGACAACGACGTGAACCTGATGGCCGCCGGCGAACACGCCGCCGGGGCCGGCAGCGACGTCAGCGACCTGCTGCTGCTGCACGTGGCGGACGGCATCGGCGCCGGCCTGATCCTCGGCGGCCGGGTCCGGCAGGGCGCGACGGGCGCGGCCGGCGAGGTCGGCTTCCTGCCGCTGGACCCGGAGGATCAGGCACACGACGGGGTCGGCCCGTTCGAGGCGCGGTGGTCGGCCAACGCCATCGCCGAGCGGGTGGTCGCGCTGCGCCCCGGGCGTCGCCCGTCGTCGCCGGTCCGCGACCTCGTCGAGCTGAGCCGCACCGACCCGGCGGCAGCCGACTACCTGGGCGAGGTGCTGGCCGCCTGGGCGCGACTGATCGTCTCCTGTGTCTGCGTGGTCGACCCGGGCCGGGTGCTGCTCAGCGGTGCCGCCGCGGACCTGGACGACACCTCCCTCGACCGGCTCCAGTCACTGGTCACGCGCGCCGCGCCGGCCCCGACGGAGGTCCGGCGCGCGGTCCTCGGCGACCGGGCGGTGCTGCACGGCGCGGTGAGCTACGCGCTCTCCGTGGCGGTCCCGACCATTCCGACCCTCCCGGTCGGCTCCCCCTGATATCCCTCGAAATCCCCTCACCCGGAGGTAGTTCCATGAGACGTCGATTGGCGCTCGCCGGAGCGCTCGCCGCGATGGTCACGGTGGTGGCCGGCTGTGGCGGCGGCGGTGACGACGCCGCGGACGGCGGCGACGTCCAGAAGCTGGTCATCTACACCGCCCGCGACAAGAAGGTCGCCGACTTCGTCACCGAGCGGTTCACGGCGAAGTACCCCGAGTACAAGGGCAAGATCGAGGTTCTCAATCTCGGGGCGCAGGAGATCCTGGAACGGGTCCGTGCCGAGAAGGCCAACCCGCAGGGCGACGTCTGGTGGGGCGGCACCCAGCAGGCCCTGTCCAGCGGGGCCACCGAGGACCTGCTGACCGCCTGGCAGCCGTCGTTCGCCGGCAGGATGGACGCCGCGTACAAGGACGCGCAGGGCCGCTGGTTCGGCGAGATCCTGCTGCCCGAGGTCATCATGTACAACAACAAGGCGCTCACCCCCGAGCAGGCGCCGAAGGACTGGGACGAGCTCATCACCCCGGCCTGGAAAGACAAGATCGTCATTCGTGACGTGGCGGCCTCCGGCACGATGCGCTCGATCTACGCCGCGATGATCCAGCGACTCTCACCGGACGGCAGCAACCCCCAGCCCGGCTACGAGTGGCTGCGCAAGCTGGACGCGAACACCACCAACTACGCGGCCAACCCCTCGGACCTCTACCTCAAGCTCTCCCGCCAGCAGGGCCTGGTCAGCCTCTGGAACCTCCAGGACGTCCTGCTCCAGGCCCACCAGGCGAACATGCCGTTCGGCTACGTGATGCCGGCCTCCGGCGCGCCGGTCCTGGTCGACGGGGTCGCCGTGATCAAGGGCGGCAAGAACCCCGAGGGTGCGCAGAAGTTCGTCGAGTTCCTCTTCGACGACGCGCTGCGCGCCGAACTCGCCCGCGACTACTTCCAGATTCCGGCCGTGCAGATCAGCGAGCAGCCGGAGTGGCTGGCCAACCTCGGCCTCAAGCCGATGAACGTCGACTGGGACGTGATCGCCAAGTACGAGACCGAGTGGATCAACCACTGGAACGCGGAGATCAAGAACAAGGGCTGATGCCCCGGCCGGCCCACCCGGCCGGCGTACGGCGGCACACCCTCCGGTGCCGGTCCGGTCCACCCGACCGGGCCGGCACCATCCCGCCGGCGGCCGGAGGCGACCGGAGCGTACGACGGCGGGCTCTCGTCGCAGCACCACAGCCACCACGACGCGCGTCCCGTTCGGACGCGGGGGAGGAACATCATGATCGGCGTCACGCTGGAGTCGGTGAGCAAACGCTTCCCGGGCGCGGGTGGCGCCGCGGTGGACGACGTCGACCTCAGCATCGAGGCGGGGGAGTTCTTCACGCTGCTCGGCCCGAGCGGCTGTGGGAAGACCACGACGCTGCGGATGATCGCCGGCTTCTACTTCCCCAGTAGCGGGCGGATCCGCTTCGGCGACGAGGACGTCACCCGGAAGCCGCCGAACAGGCGGGACACGGGCATGGTCTTCCAGAACTACGCGCTCTTCCCCCACCTGACGGTCGCGCAGAACGTGGGGTACGGGCTCAAGATCCGCAAGATCCGCGGTGCGGAGGCCCGACGCCGGATCGACGAGGCGCTCCGGCAGGTGCACCTCGACGGGTACGGCGACCGCCGCATCGACCAGCTCTCCGGTGGCCAGCAGCAGCGCGTCGCGCTCGCCCGGGCCCTGGTGATCAGGCCACGCACCCTGCTGCTGGACGAGCCCCTGTCCAACCTCGACGCGAAGCTGCGCGAGGAGACCCGGACCGAGATCCGCCGGATCCAGCGCGAGGCCGGCATCACCTCGATCTACGTCACCCACGACCAGGCCGAGGCGATGGCGATGTCCGACCGGATCGCGGTGATGGAGGGCGGCCGGGTCCGGCAGGTCGGCACCCCGCGGGAGATCTACCACCGGCCCGCGACGGCGTTCGTGGCCCGGTTCATCGGCCGCAGCAACGTCCTGGAGCTGCCGGTGCTCGCGGCCCGCGCCGACAGCGTCGACGTCCGCCTGCCCGGTGGCGCGACCCGGACGGTGGCCGCGCCCGCCGAGCACGGTCTGACCGAGTCGGCGAGGGCGCTGGTCTCGATCCGGCCGGAGCACATCGGGCTGTGCGGCCCGGAGGACCCGGACGCGCTGCCGGGCCGCATCACCGACGTCGAGTTCACCGGGATGACCACCAACCTGACCGTCGACGTCTCCGGGCAGGAGCTGACCGTCGCCGCGGTGGACGTACCCGACACGCCGGCCGTCGGAGACCGGATCGGGCTGCGGCTGCCGGCCGCCCGGATGTGGGTGGTGCGGCCGTGACCGTCGCGACGACCGCCCCACCGACACCGCGGACCGACCCGGCCGCCGGCACCGGCCGGACCGGCCGCGCGCGACGCCTCGCCGACCGGCTGCGCGGCGGCTCCGACGGCGGGTGGTTCCCGTACCTGCTGGCGCTGCCGTTGGCCCTGGTGCTCTGGGGCTACGTCGTGCAGCCGATGCTGGCCACCTTCGTCGAGAGCGCCGGCGGCGACGGCGTGGACAACTACCTCGCCTTCCTCTCCGGGTCCGGGGTCGCCCGCAGTTCCCTGCTCACCTCGCTGGGCATCTCGGCGGCCAGCGTCCTGTGCTGCGGAGTGGTCGGGGTCGGGATGGCCTTCCTGCTCAAGCGGTTCGCCTTCCCCGGGCGCCGGCTCATCGAGGCGATCATCCTCGTCCCCGCGGCGCTGCCCCCGCTGATCGGTGCGATCTCGTTCCAACTGCTCTACAGCGAGACCGGGATCCTGCCCCGCGGCCTGCAGCACCTCCTCGGCACGGACGAGCCGGTGCTGCCGTTCGACGGCATCGCCGGGGTGCTGGTGGTGCACACCTTCACCATGTACCCGTTCTTCTACCTGGCGGCGTCCGCGGCGCTCGCCGGGATGGACCCGTCGGTGGAGGAGGCCGCCTACAACCTCGGCGCCAGCCGGGTGCGCGTGTGGCGCACCGTGCTGCTGCCCATGCTCACCCCGGCGCTGGTCTCCGCCTCGCTGCTGGTCTTCATGACCTCGCTCGCGTCCTACACCGCCCCGCTGCTGTTCGGGGTGGACCGGACGATGACGATGCAGATCTACATCAACCGCACCAACGGCGACCTGCCGATGGCCTCCACGTACGCCTCGGTGCTCGGCGTCGTCTCGGTGCTGTTCCTGCTCGGCATGCGGTGGTACGAGGGACGGCGCAGCTACCGGTCGCAGTCCAAGGGGATCTCGACGCACCGGCGGGAGATCCGCAACCCGGTCGGACGCTGGCTCGCCCTGGTCGGCTCGGTGCTCGCCACGGTGGTGCTGCTCGCCCCGGTCGCCACGATCGCGCTGGTCGCCTTCTCCGTCGACGGCTCCTGGACCACCCAGGTGCTGCCCACCGACTACACGACACAGAACTTCGTCAGGATCTTCGCCGACCCGCGTGCCTTCCAGCCCATCCTCAACTCGCTGCGGATGAGCCTGCTCGCCACCGCCGCCTGCGTGGTCGTCGGCGTGCTGGTCGCGTACGCGGTACGGCGGCTGACCTTCGTCGGCCGGGGCCTGCTCGACGTGGCGGTCATGCTGGCGTGGGCGCTGCCCGGCACCGTCGTGGCGATCAACCTGATCGCCGCGTTCAGCACCGGCAGCCCGTTCAGCCTCGGCCAGGTTCTGGTCGGCACCTTCTGGATCATGCCGTTGGCGTACTTCGTACGCTTTCTGCCGCTGGTCTTCCGGTCCAGCTCCGCCGCACTCGCCCAGCTCGACCCCTCGCTGGAGGAGGCCGCCCGCAACCTGGGCGCCTCCTGGCTGCGGGCGTTCGTGTCGATCACCCTGCGGCTGATGTTCCCCGGCGTGCTGGCGGGCGCGCTGCTCGCCTTCGTCCACGGCGTCGGGGAGTTCGTCGCCTCGGTACTGATCTACACCGCGAGCACGGCACCGATCTCGGTGGAGATCAACAACCGGATGTACTCGTTCGAGGTCGGGACCGCGGCCGCGTACGGGATGCTCCAGGTGGTCCTGATCTTCGTCGTGATGGTGATGTCCGGACGGCTGGAACGCGGCGGCCCGACGGCCCGGGAGGCGACCCGGTGGACGAACTGACCCGAGGCGGCGCGCCGGCCGCCGGACCGACCGACGACTGGCCGGCCGGGGGCGGTCTGATCCCGGCCAGCCGGGTGCCCGGGTCGCGGCTGCCGGCGGTCGCGGCCGCCGCCGAGTTCGCGGTCCTGCCGGTCGGTGCCGTCGAGTGGCACGGCCCGCACCTGCCGCTCGGCACCGACCTGATCCTGGCCGAGGGATTCGCCGCGGAGTGCGCCGGAGGCCACCGGGGAGTGCTCTTCCCACCCGTGGCGTACGCGGCGTGCCCCGGTCAGACCCGACCCTGGCCGGGCACCGTGGCGATCCGACCCGAGGTCGCGGTCGGCTACCTCTGCGACGTGATCGAGGGGATCGTCGCCGCCGGTTTCCCCCGGCTGCTGCTGGTCAACGGCCACGACGCCAACATGTCCACGGTCCGGGCCGCGATGGAGTGGGTCTCCGGGCGACGACGGGCCAGCCTGCTGCTGGTCAACTGGTTCCAGCTCGTCACACCCGACGAGACCGCGGCGATCTGGGGCGAGCGACCGGCCCGGGGGCACGGCGGCGCGTACGAGACGTCCGCGGTGCTCGGGTTCGACCCCGGCGCGGTACGCCTCGACGCCGCCGCCGACCTGCCGCCGAGGCCCCGGCTGGCCACCGGCCACCCGTACGTGCTGGTCGAGTCCCGGCCCGACCCGTGGCAGGGCTGGTCCGGCCACGTCTCGATGGCCGGCGAGGCGGCCGGCCGGCGGATCCGCGAACTGGCCGGGGCCCGGTTGCGGGACGTCGTCGACGCCTGGCTGGCCGCGCCACCGCCCGGTGAACCCGGCGCCGCGCCACCGCCGGGTGGGTCCGGCGGGACGCCACCGCCGGACGAACCCGGCACCGCCCCGCCGGACGGCGGCGGTTCCACCCGACGGGAGGACCACCGGTGACGGTCGACCACGACCTGGAGATCGTCGATTTCCACCTGCACTTCCGGATCGCAGCCGACCGGACCATCCGGGCGTGCGAGGAGGCGGTCGGGATGCACCCCGGCGGCGAACGGGAACGCGCGGTCCGGGCCGCCGCCGCGGCGCCGTACGCGGCGAGCTGGCGGCGCGCCTGGGGCTTTCCCGACCCCGAGCCACCCGCGCCGCGCTGGGAGGACGAGGCCGACCGGTGGGCCGCCGAGTTGCGGAAGCACAACATCCGCCGGGCCGTCTTCGTCACCGGCGGCGGCAACGACGCGGTCGCCGACCTGGTCGACCGGCACCCCGACCGGTTTGTCGGGTTCGCCCACCACGATCCGTTCGCGCCCGGTGCCGCCGCGGAGCTGGAGCGGGCGGTCGTCGAGCGTGGACTGCGCGGATGGAAGATCTTCGCTCCGCTGCTGCGCGGGCCGCTGGACGACCCGGCCCTCGACCCCGGTTGGGCCACCGCACAGCGGCTGGGCGTGCCGGTGCTGGTGCACGTCGGCCACTACGGCAGCGCGGGCGGCTACTCGTCCAGCCCGTACGACAGTCCGCGTCACCTGGCGGTGGTCGCCCGCCGCTATCCCGAGCTGGCGTTCGTGGTGCCGCACTTCGGGGTGCAGCACGTGCAGGATCTCCTCTTCGCCGCCTGGGGGTGCGCCAACATCCACGTCGACACCTCGGGGTCCAACCAGTGGGTGCGCTGGATGCCGTACCGGCTGACGTTGGACGACCTCTTCCGGCGCTGCTACGAGACGATCGGCCCCGAGCGGATCGTGTTCGGCAGCGACTCGTCCTGGTTCCCCCGCGGCTACGTCCGGCGGTACCTGGACGACCAGCTGCGGATCTGCCGCGAGATGGGGATGCCGGACAGCGACGTCCGGGCGATCTTCGCCGGCAACGCCAAACGGTTGTTGCGGCTGACGCACGCATGACCGACGCCCGAGCCCGCCGGGCCGACGCGACGGTCCGGCGGCACCACGATGCACACGAGGGACACCCATGACAGGCACAGCGTCGCTGACCACCTACCAGCAGCACCACCTGCGGCCGACCTACCAGCACCACGCGCCGCACCTCTTCAGACCGATGGTGCGGGCCAGCCAGGCGCACGTGGTGATGCTCGTCGAGCAGGGCCTGGTACCGGCCGAGCGGGGAGCGCGACTGCTGCGCGGTCTGCGTGAGCTGGACGGGGCCGGCCCGGCCGGCGCCGACGTGCCGCCGTACGACGGCAGTGTCGAGGACGTCTACTTCCTGCTGGAGAAACGCCTCGCCGAGGTCTGCGGCATCTCGACCGCCGAGCTCGACGTGCAGCTCGCCCGCAGCCGCAACGACCTGGACGCGGGCGTGTTCCGGATGGTGCTGCGCGGCCAGGTGCTCGGCGTGCTGGACCGGGTGCTGGAGACCGCGACGACGACGCTGGCCCGGGCCGACCGCTACGCCGACGTGGTCATCACCGGCTACACCCACCGGCGCCCCGCGCAGCCGACCACGATCGGGCACGCGCTCGCCGGGTACGCCGAGGCGCTGGCCGGCGAGGCGACGCACTACGCCGACCTGCTGGACGAGCTGAACCGGTCGCCGTTGGGCGCGTGTGCCTTCGCCGGGACCGACCTGGACATCGCCCCGGCCCGGGTGGCCGAGCTGCTCGGCTTCGCGAAACTGGTGACCAACTCGTACGAGGCGGTCGCGGGAGCCGACCACCTGGTCCGGGTCGCCACCCTCAACGCCCAGGCCCTCGCCACCGGGGCGCGGCTGGCCCGCACCCTGATGGACTGGCTCGCCTGGAACTGGGTCGAGACGCCGGAGGAGTTCACCCAGGGCAGCAGCATCATGCCGCAGAAGCGCAACCCGGTGGTGCTCGAACACCTCGTGTCGATGGCGGGCGCGGCCGCCGGGGACGCCGCGTCGGTGCTGAACAACGTCGGCGCGGCGTGGTGGGAGGACTCCAACAACGCCACGACGGACGTCCAGGTGCGACTCTGGGAGAGCTGCGACCGGGCCGAGCGGTTCTTCGCCCTGCTCGGGGGCTTCCTGGACCGGCTCGCGCCGCTGACACCGCCGAGCCGGGAGGAGATCGTCCGGTCCGGGGCGACGACCACGGCCGCCGCCGACGCGCTGAGCCGGCACGGGGTGCCGTTCCGGGCGGCCCACTCGGTGGTCGGCCTCCTGGTCCGGTCCGGCACCCCGGACACCTGGACCGTCGAGCAGGTCCAGGCGGCGGCCCGCACCGTCGGGATCGCCGAGCCACTGGCGGCGTCGGCGGCGACGGATCTGATCACCGCCGCCGCCCACCCGGAGCGGGTGGTGGAGCGGAGCCAGGCGGACGGTCCCGGCGCCGCCGCGGTGCGCAACCAGGTCAGAACACTGAAGGAGATCGTCGAGGCGGTGGCGACGCGGGCCGCGGACCTGCGGGCGCGGCTCGACGTGGCGGACCGGGCGCTGGACGAGGCCGTGGACGGGTGGATCGGCCGGTGACCGCGCGCGTCGAGCCGACCCCGATCGAGAACCGTTCCGCCGACCCGGCGCCAGCGGTGGCGGCGTCGCCCGGGTGGGTGCTCGGCATCGACTTCGGCGGCACCAAGATGGCCGTCGGAGTGGCCGACCGTACGGGCCGGCTGGTGGTCGCCGACCGGATACCCACCGACCCGGAGCGGGGCGCGCAACAGGCCCTGGACCGGGCACTCGATTTGGCCGACCGGCTGCTGGCCGAGACGTCCGCGGTGCCGGTGGCCGTCGGGGTCGCCTCGCCGGGGGTGATCCGGGACGACGGCATCGACCTGGCGCCGAACGTCCCCGGCTGGGGTCGGCTGCGCCTGGCCGAGGCGGTGCGCGAGCGGCTGGGCGTCGAGGTCGTGCCGGTGGCCAACGACCTCAACGCCGCGGCCCTGGCCGAGCTGCGGCTCGGGGCGCTGCGGGAGGTCGATCCCGGTCTCGTGGTGGGGCTCGGGACCGGTGTGGCGGCGGCGATCACGGTCGGTGGCCGGGTGCTTCCGGGCCGACGCGGGGCGGCCGGAGAGATCGCGTACGCGGTCACCGGCGGCAGCTGGCCGGAGCGGTCCATGCTGGAGCAGGTCTTCTCGGGTAGGGCACTCGACCAGCTCGCGGCGCAGTCGGGGTTGACCGGCGGCGCCGCGGAACTCTGCGTGGTGGCCTCCCGTCCCGGCCCGGCCCGGGCCGCCCTGCGATCCCGGCTGGACGAACTGGCCCGCCACCTGGCCACCTGCTGCCTGCTGCTGGATCCCGGCCGGGTGGTGCTGGTCGGCGGGGTGGCACGTGATCCGTTGGTGCGACAGCTGCTGGTCGAGCGGCTCACCGAGGTGCTGCCGTACCGGCCGGAGGTCGTCCTCTCCGACTTCCCGGACGACGCGGCGCTGCTCGGGGCGGTCACGATGGCGGTGGAGGCGGCCGCCGCCGGCCCGGCCTGAGAAACCTCCACCTCGACGTTCGGTGGGCCCCGTCTGCGACGGGGCCCACCGAACGTTTCTGCCTCCGGGTGCCGCCCGGCGCGCGGCGGCACCTGCCCGGACGACGGATCGTCTCGACGAAAGCCCCGCACACCACCGGGACGGTGTGGGGCCACCGCGGGCCCGGCGCGGGCCTCAGGCTCGGGTGAAGACCAGGACCACGTTGTGGCCGCCGAAGCCGAAGGCGTTGTTCAACGCCGCCGGGATCTCCATGTGCCGCGGCTTGTGCGCCGCGACGTCCAGGTCGAGCGCGTCGTCGGGGTCGTCGAGGTTGATGGTCGGCGGGACCACACCGTCACGGATGGCCAGGACGGTGGCGATCGACTCCAGCGCGCCGGCGGCTCCGAGCAGGTGCCCGGTCATCGACTTGGTCGCGGTCACCACCGGGTGGTCGCCCAGCGCGGCCCGGAGCGCGACGATCTCCGCCATGTCGCCGACCGGGGTCGAGGTGGCGTGGGCGTTGACGTGCGTGACGTCGGACCGTGCGATGTCCGCGTCGGCGATCGCCATGTTGATCGCCCGGATCACGCCCCGGCCCTCCGGGTGCGGCTGCACGATGTCGTACCCGTCGGAGGTGAGCCCGGCGCCGGCCAGCCGGCAGTAGACGCGGGCACCCCGCGCGGCGGCGTGGTCGGCCCGTTCCAGGATCAGCGCGCCGGCTCCCTCGCCGAGGACGAACCCGTCGCGTGCCTTGTCCCAGGGACGGGAGGCCCGCTCCGGCTCGTCGTTGCGGGTGGACATCGCCCGCATCGAGGCGAACCCGGCGATCGGCAGCGGGTGGATGACGGCCTCGGTGCCGCCGGCCACCACCACGTCGGCCCGGCCGGAGCGGATCAGGTCGAGACCGAGCGCGATCGCCTCGGCGCCGGTGGCGCAGGCGCTCGCCATCGAGTGCACCCCGGCCTGGGCGCCCAGGTCGATTCCGATCCAGGCGGCCGGCCCGTTGGGCATGAGCATCGGCACGGTGTGCGGAGAGACCCGCCGCGGGCCCGACCTCTCCATGAGGTCGTCCTGGGCGAGCAGGGTGGTGGCGCCGCCGATGCCGGTGCCGAAGCTGACCCCGAGCCGTTCCGGCTCGGGCGGGGCCTCGGCGAGGCCGGCGTCCGCCCACGCCTCGCGGGCGGCGATCAGCGCGATCGCCTCCGAGCGGTCCAGGCGGCGGAGCTTGACGCGGTCCAGTTTCTCGGCGGGCTCGACCACGAGCTCGGCGGCGATCCGGACCGGCAGTTCGGCGGCCCACTCGTGGGTGAGCGCCCGGACCCCGGAGCGGCCTGCCAGCATTGCCTCCCAGGTCGACGCGACGTCCCCGCCGAGCGGGGTCGTCGCGCCGAGCCCGGTGACGACGACGTCGGGACGACTCATGATCAGGAGTGGGCCTCGATGTAGGAAACCGCGTCGCCGACGGTCTTGAGGTTCTGCACGTCGTTGTCCGGGATCTTGACCCCGAACTTCTCCTCGGCGGCGACCACGACCTCCACCATGGAGAGCGAGTCGACGTCGAGGTCGTCGGTGAACGACTTCTCCTCGGACACGTCGTCCGGGCTCACCCCGGCGACCTCTTCGAGGATCTCGGCGAGGCCAGCGGTGATCTCGTCACGGGTCATTGCGGTTGTTTCCTCTCCATCGTGGATGGTGACGGCGGGGTTGTCCGCCGGGATGGCCGACGGGCCGGGGTACGTCCCCGGGCCGGCGGAGGGTTCAGGGGCAGCGAATGACCTGGCCCGCGTAGGTGAGGCCGCCGCCGAAGCCGAAGAGCAGCACGGGGGCGCCGGAGGGCACCTCCCGCCGCTCGACCAGCTTCGACAGGGCCAGCGGCATGCTCGCCGCGGAGGTGTTGCCGGACTCGACGATGTCCCTGGCGATCACCGCGTTCGGCATGTTGAGCCGCTTGGCGATTCCCTCGATGATCCGCAGGTTGGCCTGGTGCGGCACGAACGCCGCGATCTCCTCCGGCGCGACGCCGGCCCGCTCACAGGCCTGGAGGGCGAGCGGGGCGAGGGCGGTGGTGGCCCAGCGGAAGACCGCCTGCCCCTCCTGCTGGATGTACGGGCGCCAGCCCTCGATCCGGACCGCGTCACCGCGCTCCGGGACCGAACCCCAGACCACCGGCCCGATCCCGGTCGGCTCGTCCGGGCCGGTGGCGGTGACCACCGCCGCTCCGGCGGCGTCACCGAAGAGGATGCAGGTCGACCGGTCGGTCCAGTCGGTGAAGTCGGAGAGCTTCTCCGCGCCGATCACGATGGCGTTGCGGGCCGCGCCGGCCTGCAGGGCGTGGTCGACCGTGCCGAGGGCGTACGAGAAACCCGAGCAGGCGGTGTTGATGTCGTACGCGCCCGGGGCGTTGATCCCGAGCTTGGCGGCGACCCGGCAGGCGACGTTGGGGCTGCGGTCCACCGAGCTGCAGGTGGCGACGACCACGAGGTCGATGTCGGCGGCGGTCAGGCCCGAGTTGGCCAGGGCCTTGTCGGCCGCGGCGGCGGCCATGTCGGCGACGGTCTCGGTGTCGGCGATCCGGCGGGTGACGATGCCGACCCGCTCCCGGATCCAGGTGTCACTGGTGTCCACCATCTGGGCCAGATCGTCGTTGGTGAGCACCCGGGATGGCTGGTAGTGCCCGAGGGCGATGATCCGGCTCACTGGCGCACCGTCCGGTTGTTCGAGGGCTGACCGGTCATGAGAGTTGTCCTCCGATGCGGGCGACGGGCTGGCCCGGGGCGACCGGGTCATCCTGGCGGGCGAGCCACTCGGTGAGCACGCCGGCGGCGTGCGCGGTGACCTCGACGACGCCGTGGCGGGTGGTGAGGCGTCCGACGACCTGGCCGGCGGCGACGGTGTCGCCCTCGCGGAGGCCCTCGGGAGTGAAGGTACCAGCGGCGCCGGCGACCACCGTCCGGAGCGGGGCCGTGGCCGGTGCGGGACCGGCCGGGCCGCCGTGCCGGGCGATCAGGTCGCGGGCGGCGGCGAGGTCGTCCGGGGTGTTCAGGGTCACGATCTCCGGGACGGCGCCGGTGGCCTTGAGCTCGCGCTTGATCAGCCCGGCGAGGGTGCCCGCCGGGGGGAGCTCGATCACGGCGGTGACGCCGAGGTCGACCAGGGATCGCATGCACAGGTCCCAGCGGACCGGGGCGGTCACCTGACGTACCAGTCGCCGCAGCATCTCCCGTCCGTGGTTCACCGCCGCCCCGTCGGCGTTGGACAGGAGGATCCGGGTCGGGTCGGCCGGGGTGATCCCGGCGGCGACCGCCGCCAGCGCCCCCTCGGCGGGAGCCATGTACGGGGTGTGGAAGGCGCCGGCCACCTGCAGCGCCCTGACCCGGCTCTGGGCGGGAGGCTCGGCGGCGAGCGCGGACAGCCGGTCGACGGAACCGGCGACCACGATCTGGCCGGCGCCGTTGAAGTTCGCCGCGTGCAGGCCGTGGGACTCGACCGCGGCGAGCACCTCGGCCGGGTCGCCACCGAGGACCGCCGACATGCCGGTCGGTTCGAGCGTGCAGGCGGCGGCCATCTCGCGTCCGCGGACACCGGCGAGGGTGACCGCGCTCTCCGGGCTCAGCACGCCGGCCAGCGCGGCTGCGGCCAGCTCACCGACGCTGTGGCCGGCGGTGACCGCCACCTCGTGCATCGGGAGGTGTTCGGCGGCCAGGAGCGCGGCGGCGACCAGCAGCGGCTGGGTCCGGGCGGTGTCCCGGATCTCGTCGGCGTCTCCCTCGGTGCCGAGCCGGACAAGGTCGACCCCGGCGAGAACCGACCACCACCGCAGGCGCGCCTCGGCGCCGGGCAGGCTGAGCCACGGGGTCAGGAAGCCAGGCTTCTGTGAGCCCTGGCCAGGGGAGAGTACGGCGAGCACGATTATGACTCTGCGGGATCACCGGGGTCGGCGTGCTTGCCGTGATGCACCAATCCGTACTACCAGCTTTGTCGTGACCCTACAAAGATCAGTGTATGTCACTGCCTTGGCGGTGGGCTCTGCCCCGAAGGTGACCAATGTCCGTGTGCGTGCCCGACCGGCGCGGAGGGGTCGAGCCGTCCGACGATGAGGGCCATCCGCAGGGCGAAGGCATCCCGGGCGGTGAACGGCGAGAAGCCGGTCACGTCGGCCACCCGGCGCAGGCGGTACCGGACGGTGTTCGGATGCACGAACAGCGACCGGGCCGCGCTCTCCAGGACGCCGCCGGCGGCGAAGAAGGCGTCCAGGGTCTCCAACAGTTCGCCGCCGGCGCGGACCAGGGCGGCGTAGACGTCCTGACGCAGCATCCGACGCGCCTCGGCGTCGCCGGCCAGGGTCCGTTCCGGCAGCAGGTCGGCGGCGGCCACCGGGCGGGGGGCGCCCGGCCAGGCGGGGGCCGCCCGGAAGCCGGCCAGCGCGGCCCGCGCCGAGTCGGTCGCGGCGTCCAGGCTCGGCACCGCCGGTCCCACCACCACCGGGCCGGAGCCGAAGCCGGCGAGGAGCTTCTCGGTCGCGGCCAGCGGATCGGCGGCACCGCCCAGCACCACCACCAGCCGGTCGCCGTGCACCCCGCCGATCATCTCCAGCCCGAGCCGCCGGGTGACCCGGTAGATCGTGTGCAGCACGGCGGTGACCTCACCGCCCGGGGACCGGCCCACCGCCACCGCCACCGGCGGCGCGTCCGACCAGCCCAGCGCCGCGGCACGGCTGGCCAGCACGTCCGGGGAGTCGCCGCGCAGCAGCGCGTCGACCAGCAGCGCCTGCAACCGGGCGTCCCAGGAGCCGCGCGACTCGGCGGCCCGGGCGTACGCCCGGGCCGCGGCGAAGGCGATCTCCCGGGAGAACCTCAGCACCGCCTCGTGCAGCATCCGCTCCTCGCCGGGCGCGGCCAGGTGCGGGACCTGCTCCTCGACCACGTCGATGGTGACCTTGATCAGCGCCACCGTCTGCTGGAGGCTGATCGACCGGGCCAGCGCCCGGGGCGCCGCGGCGAAGACCTCGTCGGAGACCTCCTGCGGGTTGTCGGCCCCACCGATGCCGGTGGCGTCGGCGCCCGCCGGCCGGGACCGCAGCCACTCGACCAGTGAGCGGACCCCGGACTGGGCGACCAGCATCACCCAGGAACGCTGCTCGGCCGGCAGTTCCCGGAACCACGGCAGCGTCTCGTCCATCCGGGCCACACTCGCCGTGGCGAGCGCCCCCGCCGCCCGCTCGATCTGGCGCAGCGTCGCCGCCAGCGGGCCTTCCCCCGTCTCGTTGACCACCGACCCAGCCTGCCACGTGGCGGCCCGGACAACGAATCAGCCGACGTGACATCATGCGGCGATGGTGGCCCGTCCCTCCCCGGTCCTGCCGGCGTTCGCCGCCGCCGGATTCCTGGTCCTGTTGGTGCTCACCGTCGCCGACTGGGCGCCGCTGCACCGCGCCGACGTCGCGGTCAGCGAGTTCTTCCGGGCGTACGGCGACCGCGGTCCCGTCCTCGTCGCGCTGGTCCGGGTGGTGACCGACGTCGCCGCCACCGTGCCGTTCACGGTCGCCGGTCTGGTGGTCAGCGCCGCCCTGGCCGCCCGGGGTGCGCGCCGCCCCGCCGCGCTCTGCGCCGTGGCGACGGTGCTGGTGCCGCTGCTCTGGGGGCTGTCGCAGTGGCTGGTGCACCACCCCCGGCCCGAGGACAACCACGTGCTGGTGACCGGCAACGGGTTCCCGAGCGGGCACACCAGCCAGGCGACCGCGGCCGCCCTGGTCGCCGTACACCTGCTCTGGCCGCGCGTGACACCCCGGGTCCGGCTCGTGGTGCTCGGGCTCGCGGCGGGCTTCGCGGTTCTGATCGGGCTGACCCGGGTGTTTCTGTTGGCCCACTGGCCGACCGACGTCCTCGGCGGCTGGCTGCTGGCGCTCGCCGTCGTCCCGGCGGCGGCCCGGACGGTCGCCGGGCGCCGGCCCGGGGAACGCGCGGTCCGTCCCCGATCCGGGCCAAAGGGCTGACACGCCGGCCCCGGCACGGTCACGACCGCCGCCTCACGGTGTGGGCAGGCCCAGCTCCTGGGCGAGGATGGCCGCCTGGACGCGGCTGCGTAGGCCGAGCTTGCCGAGGATGCGGCTGACGTGGGTCTTCGTGGTGCTCTCCGCCATCCCCAGCCGCTCGGCGATCTCCTGGTTGCTCAGGCCGAGCCCGAGGCAGGCCAGGACGTCCCGCTCCCGACGGGTCAGCTCGGCCACGGCCGCCCGGGTCGCGGCCGTGGCGCCCGGTGCGGTGGCGGCGAAGGCCGTGATCAGCCGCCGCGTCACCGCCGGGGCGATGATTCCCTCGCCCCGGGCAACGGTACGTACCGCCTCGACCAGCCCTTCGGCGTCGGTGTCCTTGAGCAGGAACCCGGCGGCACCGGCCCGCAGCGCGCCGAAGACGTACTCGTCGAGGTCGAAGGTGGTCAACACCAGGACGTCGGCGAGGCCGTCGGCGACGATCTCCCGGGTCGCGGAGACCCCGTCGAGCCGGGGCATCCGGACGTCGAGTACGGCGACGTCGGGCCGGAGCCGCCGGCACAACGCCACCGCCTCCTCACCGTCGGCGGCCTGCCCGACCACCTCGATCCCGGGTGCCCCGTCCAGGATCAGGACGAGACCGGCCCGCACCGCCTCCTGGTCGTCGGCGACCACCACCCGTACGGGCGGGTCTGACAGGTCGTGGTGGGTACTGATGAGGTCCTCCGTTGCTGCCGTTCAGTGCTGTGGGACCGACCGGGCCGTCGGTCTCGCCGGTCTGGTGCGTATCCAGGACACCGGTGACGACCGCCCCGACGGCGGCGGCCTGACCGGGGCCGGCTGCTGCGTGTTCTCGGCCGCGGCCGAGGCACGGTCGGCCGTGTCGCGTTCGGCCGTCTCGCGTTCGCTCGTCTCCGCCTCGGACGTGGCCGCCTCGGACGTGGCCGCCTCCGCCTCGGTCGGCAGGTCCGCCTCCACCCGCCACCGCGATCCACACGGCCCCGCGGTGAACCGACCGTGCAACAGGGCGGCCCGTTCCCGCATGCCGATCAGGCCGGCCTTCGCGCCGGGCAACCCGGCCCCGGCAGGCGGGCGGAGGCGGGCCGCGGCTCCGGCCTCCTCGCCGCCGGGGGCGGGCAGCGGGTTGTCGACGGTGAGCCGGACCGCCCGGGGCCGGTAGTCGACGGTCACCGTCGCCGAACCGGCACCGTGCTTGAGCGCGTTGGTCAGCGCCTCCTGGACGATGCGGTACGCGGCCAGGTCCACCGCGACGGGCAGCGGCCGGGCCTCGCCGAGGGTCTCGAACCGTACGGTCAGGCCGGCGGCTCGGGCCTGCTCGACCAGCCGGTCCACCTCGGCCAGCCGGGCCCGGATCGGCCCCTCGCCGTCGCCGAGGCCGGGAGCCCTCTCGGCACCCCCGGCATCGACCTCGGCCGGCTCCCGGAGCAGGCCGATCATCCGGCGCATCTCGGCGAGCCCCTGCACGCTGTTCTCCCGTATCACCCGCAGCGCCTGCTCCACCTGTTCCCGGTCCAGTCCCGGCACCGAGAGCACGGCGCTGGCGTGGATGGCGACCGCGCTCAGGTGGTTGGCGACGACGTCGTGCAGTTCACGGGCCATCCGGCTCCGCTCCGCCGCCACCGCCTGCCGGCGGTCGAGTTCGGCCAGCCGGGCCGTCTGCTCGGCCCGGGCTCGTTCGGCCGCGGCCTGGTCGCGGTACTGCCGGACGCTGATGCCGCTGACCACCGGCAGGACACCCACCAGCACCACCGGGACGGCCAGTGCGACACCGTGCCAGGACCAGGGCGTCACGAGCACCACGCCGAGCAGCGCGGCCGCCCCGGTGAGGGCGAGGTTGATCTGCAGGAGCCGGCGCCACAACCGCGGTGGGCCGTACACGCAGGAGTCGAAGAGCACCTGGGTGTAGGCCAGGATGGTGGCCAGCGACGAGCCGCAGGCCAGATCGGCCACGAGCGCGACGGTGCCGAGGGCCAGGCCGGTCCGGGTCGCCACCCGGCGCAGCGCGATCGCCGCGCAGGTGGCGGCGAGCGTGCCGACGAAGACGGCCGAGGGAGCGCGTGGGAAACCGAAGTTGAGCGGCCGGTAGTGGTCGAGGGCGACCATCAGCAACCCGCCGAGGAAGGTGGCGGAGGCGAGCAGCAGGTCCCGCGACAGGGTGCCGCGCCTGAGGATTCGCCGCCACGTCGTCACGCCCTGATCCCATCACACCGTCCGGGCCGCGCCCTCGGTCCCGACGACGATGCTGACCCGTACCGGGTCCGTCGAAGGATGTATCGGGGCCGCCCGCCGGGCTACGGCCGTCGGCGCCAGGTGGGAATCCGAGCGACATTCACCTCAATGCGGGCTAGATTCCGCTGCTGTGTTCACGGTGACGTCGAGTCCGTCGTCCCGGACCAGTACGGTGACAGGGTCCCGGCGACGCGAGCGCCCGGTCCGGCCCGGTGCCGGCGGCGCTGGCGCCACCACTGCCCGGGGCGAGAACCGTCCGAGCGGCGATCGTGAGGAGGCCTGGATGGCGCAGGACGCCGAGTACGGCTGTGCCGAGGACGAGTGGCACCCGCTGCTCGGCGGCCAGGAGTCCTCGCACCCGTTCGGACCGGCCAACCGGCTCCGCTGGGTGTGCGGTGCCAGCCCGTCCTTCCCGGACGGCGTGCCGGTCCGGCGTCCTCGGGAGGTGGGGGAGCCCGGAGGCGGGCCGGGGGAGCCGGACGGGCAGCCGACACCGGCCGGCCCGGTGACCCCGGCGTGGGTCCCGGAACGGTCCCGGGTGGTTCCCCGGCCCCGTTCCGGACAGTGGTACCAGCGTGCCGAACCGGACCCGGGTGGCGGCCCGGAGGGCCACGGCGGTGGCCTGCCGGGGGCGGGCGGTCCGGAGCAGGGCGCCGCGGCGGACGAACGCCACCGATCCGGCTGCCGCGCCGACCGGCCGGGGTGGGCCGGCGGCCACCGGCACGGGGCGGTCCGTCCACCCCGCCGGATCATCCGTCGCGACCGTCCGGCCCGACGCTGGTGTTGAGTCGGCGACCACGACGGGACCCGCCTCGGCGGTCCTCCCTGCACCGGCCGGGCCCTGCCGGCGGGTGAGGCCCTGCCCGGGACGGCCCGGACCCCGTCGGCCCGGCGGGTTGGGTGGCTCAGCGGGTACGCCGCCGGACCAGGAGCGCGATGCCGGCCAGTCCGATCGTGATCGACACCAGCACCGCCCCGTTGAGCAGCATCAGCCGTTGCAGCTCGTCGAGCAGGCGGTCGACGTCCTCCTCCGTGCCGATCGCCTCCTCCGGGATCACCCGCTCGCCGCCTCCGATCCCGCCGCCGTGCAGCGTGACGGACTGCTCGGGCAGCGGTGCGCCGGCCGCGCGCAGCACCTCACCCATGGTCAACCGCCCGAAGAACCAGGCCGCACCGGGCTTGCTCCTGTCCGGCTGCCTCGCCGGGCGGAAGGCACGCGGGCCGCCCTTGGCGAGCGGATAGAGGTCGTACGTCCGCGTGGGCACCTCGTCGACGTGTACGACGACCGTGTACTTCGGGCCCAGGTCGGCGGCCTTCGGCGCGGTCGTCTGCCCGTCACCCTTCAGCCAACTGACCTGGTCGAAGACCGCGGCGAAGAGCTCGGGCTGGCTGTCCGCCCGGATGGTCACCGGGGCCGGCAGGTCGTCACCGGAGATGACGACCGAGGTGGGGTCGGTCGCGGCGTGGGCGGCGTTGGCGTTCCCGACGCCCAGCCACACGCTCACGACCGCCAGCAGCGCGACGACGCCGACGATCCGACGGGCCCACACACACGAGCCGAACCACCCGGTGGTGCGGTTTCCTCGTCCGGCCATCGCTGACCTCCTCGCCCCGTCTCGTGGTGGCCATGACGTGCAGGTCACGCGCTGGTCGGTCGACGGAGAGCACGGCGGTGTCCGATTGGACCGGCCACCTCGTGCATTCTTTATAGACTCCGCAGAACGCCGCTCGGTTGCACCTCAACGAGCAGAAGTGTGGAACCGTCTCCGATCCGGGGTCGACCAACGGAGACGAACCACTGATCAGTACGCCGAATCGTAGCGGACGGAGGAGATCATGCGCCCAGGGGTCACCCGTGTCGGGGCACTCGTGTCGAGCGTTCTCGCGGCTGTGCTCTGTGTTCTTCTCCCGGCCGCGCCGGTGGCCGCACACAACTCGCTGACCGGCAGCGACCCGCGCGACGGTGCCCGGCTCGACTCGGCACCGGAACAGGTTCGGCTGACCTTCCTGTCCCGGCTCGATCCCGACACGACCCGGGTCACGGTGACCGGTCCGGACGGTGCCTCCGTGACGCGGGGCGAGCCGACGTTCGCCGGATCCCGGGTCACGGTGCCGGTGCAGCCGGTCGCCGCCGGGCGTTACCGCGTCCGATACGAGGTCGCCTCGGGTGACGGGCATCCGGTCAGGGGGGAGATCGAGTTCACCCTCACCGTCGGCGCGACGCCGAGCGTTCCGCCCACGACCGAACCCGTGACCCCGGGCGTGGCGACCGCCGATCCGTCGCCCAGCGACTCGGCCGAGCCGGTGGTCGCGGCGGCACAGCCGATCGCCGAGAAGGACGGTGTGCCGTGGTGGCCCTGGGTGCTCGGCGCCGTGGTGGCAGCGGGCGCGCTGGCGGGCGGGCTGCTGTGGCGGTCCCGGGCGGCCCGCCGCGCGGGACCGGCCGCCCAGGATCCGGCGCGCTGAGCCTGGATCCGGCGCGCCGCCCGGTCGGTGACCGCCGGGCGGCGCGCGGCTCAGGCCAGTCGGGCCCGGGCGGCGCGGAGCCGGGCGAGGGTCCGATCCCGACCGAGTACGGCCAGCGACTCGAACAGCGGTAGCCCCACGCTCCGTCCGGTCACCGCCACCCGGACGGGCGCCTGGGCCTTGCCCAGTTTGAGCCCGCGCCGGTTACCGACCTCCTCCAGCGCGGCCTTGAGCGGCTCCGGGGCCCAGTCGGGAAGCGCCTCGTAGGCGGCGATGGCGTCGTCGAGCAGGTCGGCCGCGCCCTCCTTCATCGCCTTCGCCCAGGACGCCTCGTCGATCAGGGGTGACTCCAGGAAGAGGAAGTCCACGTTCGTCACGATCTCGCTGAGCACCGCGATCCGGGTCTGCGCCAGTGGCGCCACCGCGGCGAACGCCGCAGGGTCGAACTCCTCGGGACTCCAGGGCGGCGGGGGGATCGTCTCGGTGCCGGTCAGCCAGGGCTGGCAGGCGGCGATGAACTCCTCGGTCGACAGTGCGCGGATGTACTCACCGTTGAACGCCCGCAGCTTCTTCTCGTCGAAGAACGCCGGCGACGGGTTGACGTCGGTCAGTCGGAACTCCGACTCGATGACCGACCAGGGCACGATCTCCCGGTCGCCGGACGGGGCCCAGCCGAGCAACATCAGGTAGTTGCGCATCGCGTCCGCCAGGTAGCCCTCGTCGCGGTACGCCTCCAGCGCGACCTTGTCACGCCGCTTGGAGAGCTTCTGCCGCTTCTCGTTGACCACCACCGGCACGTGGGCCCAGACCGGCGGCTTCGCCCCGAGCGCCTCCCAGAGCAACTGCTGCTTGGGAGTGTTCGGCAGGTGCTCCTCGGCCCGGATGACGTGGGTGATCCCCATGGTGAGGTCGTCGACGACGTTGGCCAGCAGGAAGACCGGCGAGCCGTCGCTCCGGGCGATCACGAAGTCCTCGATCAGCTTGTTGTCGAAGGTCGGCTCGCCGCGGATCAGGTCGACCACGACGGTCTGGCCCTCGTCCGGGGTGCGGAACCTCAGCGCCCGGCCCTCTCCCGGCGCCAGCCCACGGTCCCGGCAGAAGCCGTCGTAGCCCCGGTGTGGCGATCCGGTCCGGGCCTGGATCGACTCCCGGGTGCAGTCGCAGTAGTACGCCCGACCCTCGGCGTGCAGCCGGGCGGCGGCCCTGCGGTGCTCGTCCGCGTTGGCGGACTGGAAGTACGGCCCCTCGTACGTTCCGCGCCGGATGCCGATCCAGTCCAGTGCGGAGAGGATCCCCTCGATCCACTCGGGCCGGTTGCGGGCCGCGTCGGTGTCCTCGATCCGCAGCACGAAGACACCACCGTGCTGCTTGGCGAAGATCCAGTTCTGCAGGGCCGAGCGGGCACCGCCGACGTGGAACATTCCCGTCGGGGAGGGGGCAAAGCGTACGCGTACCGTCACGGCCCAAGCCTACGCAGCGCCCCGGGGCGGCTCGCCACCAGGTTTCGGTTCGCTCCCGCGGACGTTCCGGCTCCCCCCCCGTGGACGTTCCGGATCCCCTCGGCGGACGTTCCGGATCCCCCCGGCGGACGTTCCGGCTCGCCGCCACCGAACCCGGCCGTGAGAGCCGGCCAGCCCGCCCCGGCCGGGCGGGTCGCGGTGTGCGGCGCCGAAACCACACCGGAGTAGTTTGCTCCGGCGTGTCATTGCTGAGTCGTCCGATTTTGCCCTAATTCGTGAATAAGCTGCCGATGGTTACCAGGTTGTCCGCAATGGAGGCGACGTAAGGATGATGCTCATCGAACGCAGCGCACGGGTGGCAGCCCCGATCGAAACGGTGTGGGACCTGGTCCAGCGGGCGGAGCACCTGCCGGACTGGCTGGCCGGGGTACAGCAGGCCGAGGTGCTCTCGGGCGAGGGCGTCGGACGGCGACAGCGGGTGCGCGCCAACAGACGGGCGCTGGACGCGGAGGTCATCGCCTACCAGGAGCCGACGTTGATCGCCTGGCGGGAACGGGCCGAGGGTGCGGGCGCCCGGGCCGAGGCGCGGACGGAGATGTACGTCGAACTCACGCCCGAGGAGGACGGCACCACGGTTCGGCTGATCATGGTGCGTTGGCCCGCGGGTCCGGTCAGCGGCGCCCTGCTGCGCTGGGGGATGCGTCGGGTCGGCGCCGCCCTGGAGGGCTCCCTTGCCCGGCTCACCGGCCTGGCCACCGTCGGCTGCTGAGGCCGGCCGACCGGGAGGCGGCGAGGCGGCGAGCCGACCCCGACCGCCCCGCTTCCCGCCGGTCCCCGGCAAGCACGGTCGGCAGCGGGACGCGAGGGCGGGGTGGGCCGGCCGTGCGGCCGGTCGCCATCCCGCCCTCGCGTCGTCGTCCGCCGTCGTCGCCGGCGGGCCTCAGGAGTCGCCGCCGGTCTCCCCGACCGGGGCCGCCGACACGTCGTCGAGCGCGTACTTCTTGGCCGCCTCGGCCGGCGCCGACGGCGGCACCGCGCCGCTGAGCGCCAGCTGCCGCAGCGTGGCCACGGTGATCGACTCCGCGTCCACGTGGAAGTGGCGGCGCAGGGCGTGCCGGGTGTCCGACAGGCCGAACCCGTCGGTGCCCAGCGAGGTGTAGCTGCCGGGAACCCAGCGCGCGATGAGGTCCGGCACCGCCCGCATCCAGTCGCTGACCGCGACCACCGGCCCCTCGGCCTCGGCCAGCTTGCGCTGGACGTACGGCACGCGGGGCTCCTCGCCCGGGTGCAGGAGGTTGTACTTCTCGCACTCCACCGCGTCCCGCCGCAGCTCCGTCCAGGAGGTGACCGACCAGACGTCGGCCGCCACACCCCACTCCTCGGCCAGCAGGTGTTGCGCCCGCAGCGCCCACTGCATACCCGTCCCGGAGGCGAGGATGTTGGCCCGCGGGGCGGCGCCACCGTCCGCACCCGAGACGGCCGGGGCCGGCGCGTAGCGGTAGATCCCCTTCAGCAGCCCCTCGACGTCCAGCCCCTTCGGCTCGGCGGGCTGCACGATCGGCTCGTTGTAGACGGTGAGGTAGTAGAAGACGTTCTCCGGCTTCTCGCCGTACATCCGGTGCAGGCCGTCCTCGAAGATGTACGCGATCTCGTAGGCGAACGCCGGGTCGTACGCCACCACCGCCGGGTTCGTCGCGGCGATGAGGTGCGAGTGGCCGTCCTCGTGCTGGAGGCCCTCACCGTTGAGCGTGGTCCGGCCGGCGGTGGCGCCGAGGACGAAGCCCCGGGCCATCTGGTCGGCGGCGGCCCAGAACCCGTCGCCGGTGCGCTGGAAGCCGAACATCGAGTAGAAGATGTACAGCGGGATCATCGGCTCGCCGTGCGTGGCGTACGACGTACCGGCGGCGGTGAACGAGGCGACCGAGCCCGCCTCGTTGATCCCCTCGTGCAGGATCTGCCCGGTGACGGCTTCCTTGTACGACAGGAACAGCTCCCGGTCCACCGCGGTGTACCGCTGGCCGTGCGGCGAGTAGATCTTCTGGGTCGGGAAGAGCGAGTCCATCCCGAACGTGCGGGCCTCGTCCGGGATGATCGGCACGAAGCGCTTGCCGAACTCCCGGTCCTTCAGGATCTCCTTGAGCAGCCGGACGAAGGCCATCGTGGTCGCGACCTTCTGCTTGCCGGATCCCCGCTTGAGGTCCGCGAAGCGCTCCCGGCCGGGGATCTGCAGCGGGATGTGGGTGGTCCGGCGCGCCGGCAGGTAGCCGCCGAGCTGCCGGCGCCGCTCCCGCAGGTACTCCACCTCCTCGGACTTCTCACCCGGGTGGTAGTACGGCGGCAGGTAGGGGTCCCGCTCCAGCACCGAGTCCGGGATGTCGAGGTAGAGGCGGTCCCGGAAGTTCTTGAGGTCGTTGAGGGTCAGCTTCTTCATCTGGTGCGTGGCGTTGCGCGCCTCGAAGCTCGAACCCAGCGTCCAACCCTTGATCGTCTTGGCCAGGATGACCGTCGGCTGTCCGGTGTGCTCGATCGCCGCCTTGTAGGCCGCGTACAGCTTGCGGTAGTCGTGCCCGCCCCGCTTGAGGTTCCAGATCTCCTCGTCGGTCATGTGCTCGACGAGCTTGCGGGTGCGCGGGTCGCGGCCGAAGAAGTGCTCCCGGACGTACGCCCCGGACTCCGCCTTGTAGGTCTGGAAGTCGCCGTCCGGGGTCGTGTTCATCAGGTTGACCAGCGCGCCGTCGGTGTCCGCGGCGAGCAGCGGATCCCACTCGCGACCCCAGATCACCTTGATCACGTTCCAGCCGGCACCCCGGAAGAACGCCTCCAACTCCTGGATCACCTTGCCGTTGCCCCGGACCGGTCCGTCCAGGCGCTGCAGGTTGCAGTTGATCACGAAGGTGAGGTTGTCCAGCTCCTCGCGGGCCGCGACGCCGATCGCGCCGAGGGTCTCCGGCTCGTCCATCTCGCCGTCGCCGAGGAACGCCCACACGTGCTGGTCGGAGGTGTCCTTGATGCCCCGGTGGTGCAGGTAGCGGTTGAACCGGGCCTGGTAGATGGCGTTCAGCCCGCCCAGCCCCATGGAGACGGTGGGGAACTCCCAGAAGTCCGGCATCAGCCGCGGGTGCGGGTACGAGGGCAGGCCGCCACCGGGCCGGGAGAGTTCCTGCCGGAAGCCGTCGAGCTGGCTCTCGGTCAACCGCCCCTCCAGGAAGGCGCGGGCGTACATCCCGGGTGAGGCGTGTCCCTGGTAGAAGATCTGGTCACCGCCGCCGGGATGGTCCTTGCCCCGGAAGAAGTGGTTGAAGCCCACCTCGTACAGCGAGGCGGAGCTGGCGAACGTCGAGATGTGACCGCCGACACCGATGTCCGGCCGCTGTGCCCGGTGCACGAGTATCGCCGCGTTCCACCGGATGTAGGCCCGGATCCGCCGCTCGATGTGCTCGTCCCCGGGGAACCACGGTTCCCGTTCCGGCGGAATGGTGTTGATGTAGTCGGTCGTGGTCAGCGGGGGCACGCCGACCTGGCGCTCTCTGGCCCGCTCCAGCAGGCGCAGCATGACGTACCGTGCGCGTTTGGCGCCGCGTGCGTCGATGACACCGTCGAGTGACTCGACCCATTCGCTGGTCTCCTCAGGGTCGATGTCCGGAAGCTGGCTCGGCAGGCCGTCGCTTATCACCGGGCGCTTGCGTTCCGTGGCCACAGGCGTTCCCTAGGTTGTGTGTGGGATAGGTCTCTAGCGTCATCCTGCCCCCTGAAGCCGGTGTCCGTCACGCCCGGACCGGGCAGAGGCGACGCTTGACACAGGTACCAGGCGGTAACTTCCTGGCAACACGATGTTGGCTCACCCCTCCCGTCCGCGGGCGTGCCACCACCCCGCCGGTGACCGCGGTCACCGGCGACCGGCCGGCCGGCCGCCGGGGGCGGCTGCGGCGGCGCCGCCGGCTGGGGCAGACTGTGCTCATGCACAGTGAGGTGATCACGATCCGGACCGGCTCCCGCCCGGTGGTCCGGGACATCACCCACGAGGCGGAGCGCTTCCTGGCCGGCCGGGGCGACGGACTGCTGCACGTCTTCGTCCCGCACGCCACCGCCGGCGTGGCGATCATCGAGACCGGCGCCGGCTCCGACGACGACCTGCTGACCGCCCTCGACGACCTGCTCCCGCCCGACGACCGCTGGCGGCACCGGCACGGGTCGCCGGGGCACGGGCGTGACCACGTGCTGCCGGCCTTCGTGGCGCCGTACGCCACGCTGCCGGTGCTCGGTGGGCGGCTGGCGCTCGGCACCTGGCAGTCGATCTGCCTGGTCGACCCGAACGGGGACAACAGCACCCGCCAGGTCCGTTTCTCGTTCCTTCCCGGCTGAGGGCGTCGCCTCCTGCCGGAGGGCGACCTCCCGAAAGGGGGACGTCGCCTCGGGTCTGTGACGTCGAACGGCACGCCAGGGGCGCCGTCCGCCCGTCTCCGCCCAACCGGGCGCCCGGGCCGGTCCCGCCGCCGGCGGGGCGGGCCACCCTCGCGTCGCGCCCACACCCGGGCGACATTCGGTAGCCTCGCGCGGCGTGACATCAACTCACGTTGACGCGCCGATCGTCGCGGTGACCGTCTATCCCGACCGGGCCCGGGTGACCCGCCGGGCCGAGCTGCGCCTGGCCCCCGGGGAGCACCGGCTGCGGTTCGGGGCACTGCCGCTGGACCTGCACCGGGACTCGGTACGGGTCAGTGGCGGAGGGCCGGCGAGCGTGCTCGGGGTGGACGTCGTGACACAGGTGCAGCCGCGTACCTCCGACCCGGGCGCCGCCGAGCTGGAACAGCGGCGCCGCGACCTGGTCGCCGAACTGGCCGAGCTGGCCGACGCGGAGGCGGTCGAGACACAGCGGGCCGAGTTCCTGGCGCTGCTCGCCCAGCGGGCCGGCGGCACCTACGCGCGGGCGCTGGCCGTCGGGGAGGCGACGCCGGCCGGGGTCACCACCTTCCTCGACTCGGTCACCGACCAGACCAGCACGAGCCAGGCCCGGCGGCGCGAGCTGAACCGGCGCCGCGACGAGGTCCAGGAGCTGCTCGCCGCCGTCGAACGCGAACTCGCGGACCTGCCGGGCAAGCAGCGACCGGACCGACTGGCCGTCGAGGTGGTCGTCCGGATCGATCCCGACGACGTGACGGAGCCGGCAGGTGACGACGAGGCGGCCGGTCCCGCGGGTGCCGGGCCGGTTGCCGAGGTCCGGCTCGACCTGTCCTACGTCGTCTCCGGGGCGGGCTGGACCTCCTCGTACGACCTGCGGCTGGTCGACGAGACGCTGACCGTCACCTGGTTCGGGCTGGTCAGCCAGCGGACCGGCGAGGACTGGCCGGAGTGCGAGCTGCAGCTGTCCACGGCCCGCCCGACCACCGGCACCGCCCTGCCGGAGCTCACACCCTGGTACCTCGACCAGGTCGACGGGCGGGCGAGGATGTCGACCCTCACCGGGGGAGGACCGGGCGGTCCCTTCGTCCCACCCGTTCCCGCGGCCCCCGCCGGTGCACCGCCCGCGGGGCCGGCCGGCGTCGGGGTGCGACGCGCGGCGCCGGTGGCGCAGCCCTCCGCCACCCTGGAGCAGGGCGTGGTGGCGGCGACGTACCAGCCGGCCCGTCCGGTCGCGGTGCCGGCCGACGGCGCGGCCCACCGGGCCGTCGTCGCGGTGCTCGAACTGTCCGCGGTGCTCGACTACGTCACCGCGCCGGTCCGCAGCCCGGACGTCCACCTCCGGGCGACGGTGGTCAACAGCTCGCCGCACACCCTGCTGCCCGGTCCGGCCTCGGTCTTCCACGGCGGTGACTTCGTCGGCAGCACGCCGCTGCCGGTGTGGGCCCCGGGTGAGGAGGTCGAGCTGGCGCTCGGTCTCGACGACCGGATCCGGGTGCGGCGCGAGCTGGTGCGACGCGCCGACACGAAGGCGACGCTGGGCTCGACCCGGCGCCGGGAGGTGGAGTACCGGACCACCGTGGCCAACCACACCCCGCGGCCGGCCCGGGTCACCGTGCTGGACCAGCTACCCGTCTCGCGTGGCGAGGGGATCACCGTACGGGAGCTGCGTCTCGACCCGGCACCGGACGAGCGGGCCGCGCTGGGCGAGCTGATCTGGCGGCTGGAGCTGCCGCCAGGGGCGAGTCAGGAGATCGCCTTCGGACTGCGCGTGGAACTGGCCAAGGGCATCGAGTTGGTCGGCTGGCGCGAGTAGCCCCGCCGGCACGGTCACCCCACGGACGCCACTGTGGAGGTGACCTCTGGTCAGGGCCGTGTCTGAGTGGTCAGGGGTGGCCGTGGTCGGTAATGCTGTGCGTCGTGACCACCCCCCAAGATCTCGACGAACGGTTCCGGGAGGCGGTCGGCGCCCTCACGGCGTCGACCGTCCGTCGCGCGCCGGAGGAACCGGTGCGCGACGGTGGCACCCTCGACGGTGAGCGGGCGCAGGCGCTGTTCGACGCCCAACTGGTCAGCCGGCACCTGGATCTCGCCGCGCGGTGGCTGCGCAGTTTCGGGGAGGGGTACTACACGATCGGCTCGGCCGGGCACGAGGGGAACGCCGCGGTGGCGCTCGCCGTCCGGCCGACCGACCCGGCACTGTTGCACTACCGTTCCGGCGGGTTCTACTGCGCGCGTGCCGCCCAGGCGGCCGCACCGGGGGCCGGTGGCGGGCCGGACGGCGGGCGTCTCAGCCACCAGGTCGGGATCGCCGAACGGGTCGCCCAGGCGCTGAGCGGGCAGGACGGCGCCGGCGCGACCGGACCGCACCCGACCACCGGTGTGGGTGACCCGGAGGGAGCCTCCGACGCGCTGCTGAGCGCCGCCCGGGACGTGCTGCGCGGCGTGGTGGCCTCCGCCGACGAACCGGTGGCGGGCGGCCGGCACAAGGTCTTCGGCAACTCGGCGCTCGCGATCGTGCCGACCACCTCGACCATCGGCTCGCACCTGCCCCGCGCGGTGGGGCTCGGCTTCGCCATCGAGCGGCAGCGCCGCCGCTCCGACGCCCGGACGCCGGGCGCACGCCGTCCCGCGGTCGGGCTGGCCCGGTCGCGCGCCGACACCGGGTCGCCGTGGCCGGTGGACGCGATCGTGATCTGTTCGTTCGGGGACGCGTCGGTGAACCACGCCACGGCGGTGGCCGCGTTCAACACCGCCGGCTGGTGCGACCACAGCGGACTGCGGATCCCGGTGCTCTTCGTCTGCGAGGACAACGGCCTGGGGATCAGCGTCCGGTCACCGGAGGGCTGGGTGGCGAACACGCTGCGCGCCAAGCCGGGAATCCGCTACTTCGCCGCCGACGGGTGCGACGTGGTCGAGACGTACGACGTGGCGGTCGAGGCGGCGGCGTGGGTGCGCCGGCACCGTCGACCCGCCGTGCTGCACCTGTCCACCGTACGGCTGATGGGGCACGCCGGCGCCGACGCCGAGGTGGCGTACCGGACCTCCGCGGAGATCGCCCGGGACCTCGCACGCGACCCGGTGGTGGCGACCGCCCGGCTGCTCGTCGAGGCGGGACTGGCCACCCCGGAGGAGGTGATCGCCCGGTACGACGAGATCGGCTGGCAGGTCCGCAAGGTCGCCGAGGAGGTGATCGGCGAGCCGAAGCTGGACAGCGCCGCCGACATCGTCGCGCCGCTCGCCCCCCGGCGCCCGGTCCGGGTCGCCCGGGCCATCACCGAGGCCGCCAACCGGGCCGCCGGTCCGGGGGCGGCCGCCCGCGCCGCCGCCTTCGACGGCAGGCTGCCCGAAGACGCCGGGCCGCTCACCCTCGCCCAGACGATCAACGCCGCACTCGCCGACGGGCTGGTCGAGTACCCCCAGATGACGATCTTCGGCGAGGACGTGGCGGTCAAGGGCGGGGTGTACGGGGTGACCAAGGGGCTGCGGGAGCGGTTCGGCGCCACCCGGGTCTTCGACACGCTGCTGGACGAGACCTCGATCCTCGGCCTCGGCCTGGGCGCCGGGCTCGGCGGGATGCTGCCGGTGCCGGAGATCCAGTACCTGGCGTACCTGCACAACGCCGAGGACCAGCTGCGGGGCGAGGCGGCCACGATGCAGTTCTTCTCCCGGGGCGCCTACCGCAACCCGATGGTGGTGCGGATCCCCGGGCTGGCGTACCAGGAGGGCTTCGGCGGCCACTTCCACAACGACAACTCCCTGGCGGTGCTGCGGGACATCCCCGGGCTGGTGATCGCGGTGCCGGCCCGGCCCGACGACGCGGCGCCGATGCTCCGCTCGTGCCTGGCCAGCGCCGTCGTCGACGGCAGCGTCTGTGTCTTCCTGGAGCCGATCGCCCTCTACCACACCCGCGACCTGTACGTCGAGGGCGACGGCGAGTGGCTCGCGCCGTACGTCGGGCCGGGTGGCTGGTCGGCCAGCCACGTGCCGATCGGCCGCGCCCGGGTGTACGGGGTCGGCTCGGCCGAGGACGTCACCATCATCACGTTCGGTAACGGTGTTCGGATGTCGCTGCGGGCCGCCGCGACGCTCGCCAAGGAGGGGATCGGTACCCGGGTGCTGGACCTGCGGTGGCTGGCGCCGCTGCCTGTGGCGGACATCATCCGGGAGGCCTCGGCGACCGGCCGGGTGCTGGTGGTGGACGAGACGCGCCGGTCCGGCGGGGTCGGGGAGGGGGTGGTGGCGGCACTGGTGGATGCCGGATTTGTGGGATCTGCTCGCAGGATCGCCGCTATCGACACTTTCATCCCGTTAGGTCCGGCAGCCCAACGGGTCCTCGTCTCCGAGGAAGCCATTACCCAGGGTGCCCGCACGCTGCTGGCACGGTAAATTCCCTTCGACCCGGTGCGCCACTTGCGCGCGGCCGGACAACTGTGTGGACTTTGCGTCATCGGCGTCGCGAGGATGCCGTGGCAGGCAGATGAGGAGGCACGTGACAGTGAGCGCGACCGCTGGTCAGGCCGCCGACGGTGTACGGAGTCTGGCGGACCGGTTCGGCATCGAGCCGGGGATGGTCGTCATGGAGATGGGTTACGACGACGACGTCGACCACGACCTCCGCGACGCCCTGACCGATCGCTGCGGGGAGCTGGTGGACGAGGACACCGACGAGGTCGTCGACGCCGTGCTGCTCTGGTACCGGGACGGCGACGGCGACCTGTTCGAGCTGCTCACCGACGCCCTCGGTCCGCTGGCCGACAACGGGGTGGTGTGGCTGCTGACCCCGAAGGCCGGTCGGGAGGGCCACGTCGAACCGAGCGAGATCAGCGAGTCGGCCCCCACGGCTGGCCTGCAGCAGACGTCGACGGTCAACGCCGGTCGGGACTGGAGCGCCGCGCGACTGGTCCTCCGCCGCGGCGGCAAGTCCAAGAAGTAGCGCCGTTCACGGGTAGAGTGCCGTCCTCCCCACCGGTCGTGCCGGTGACGGCTCCTGGGGAGGCGGTACGCCGCGGTGCGGCCACATCACGGCCTTCATATATGATCAATACGCTGGGCCACGACTGGCAGCCGGTGGGCTGCGGCCGGAAGGAGGCGGACAGTGCCGATCGAGGTGGGCGCCGAGGCGCCTGACTTCGTGTTGAAGGACCAGAACAACCAGGAGGTCCGGCTCGCCGACTTCCGGGGTCGACGTGTCGTCCTGCTCGTCTTCTACCCGCTGGCCTTCACCGGGCTCTGCCAGGGGGAGCTGACCGAGGTGCGGGACAACCTCGACGCGTACCAGAACGACGACGTGCAGGTGCTGACGGTCAGCGTCGACTCGGTCTTCGCGCACAAGGTGTGGGCCGAGCGGGAGGGCTTCCAGTTCCCGCTCCTGGCCGACTTCTGGCCGCACGGGGCGGTCGCCCGGGCCTACGGTGTCTTCGACGAGAACACCGGCGTCGCCAACCGCGGCACCTTCGTCATTGACAAGGCCGGCATCGTCCGGTTCGCCGAGATGAACCAGCCCGGCGAGCGACGTGACCAGGAGGGCTGGCGCAAGGCGTTGGCCGCCGCGCTGGGCTAGGGCACCGGCCGGCTGGCCGACCTGATCAACTCCTTGGGACAGCGGACCACCACAGCAGGGTAAGCTAGCCGCGCCGGTGGTCCGTACGGGTGTTTCCGGGCGCGTAGCTCAGCGGGAGAGCACTCGCCTTACAAGCGAGGGGTCGCAGGTTCGAACCCTGCCGCGCCCACGACGTACCACCGGCACGGTCGTGGTTCCGGGGATCAGAAGTCCGGCCGCCGACCGCGGTGGTGACAGCAACGGGAACACGACACGGCCGCCCGTCGGGCTCGCCGGGCGCCCGGTGCGTCACGTCAGGGTCGGTCACGTCAGGGTTCGCAATGCGAGCAGATCGCGAGAGCGGTTGTCACGTCGGCGTGCCGGGCGACGGCCGGGACGCCGGGTGGCGGCACGCCCGGCTCCGTCAGCAGCCCCGTCGGTGGTTCGACCCGGTGCGGTCGGCCCTCGTCCGCCGGCACGACGGATGACCACCGGTCCCGCCCGCCCGCGTGACGGGGTCGGTGCCGTACTGCTCGACTTCGACGGGCCGGTGTGCCGGCTCTTCGCGGGCTACCCGGCGCCGCGGATCGCCGCCGAGCTCGTCGACGTGCTGCGGCGACGCGGTACGAGGCCACCGCCGGACCTCGTCGGCGAACAGGATCCTCTCGCCGTCCTACGCCGCACCGCGGCCACCGGCGACGAGGACGCCACCCGGGCCGTGGAGGACGCGCTGTGCGCGGCCGAACGCCGGGCCGTCGAGACCGCCGAACCGACGCCGTACGCCCGCGAGGTCATCGTGGCCGCCCGGCGGGCCGGTCTCGCCGTGGCGGTGGTCAGCAACAACTCCGCCGGTGCCGTCGACGCCTACCTGGCGGCACACCGCCTGGCCGGTCATGTCTCGTCCGTGGTCGGCCGGGCGTACGCCACTCCGGACCGCATGAAGCCCGACCCGGCCCCGATCCGGGCAGCCGTGCGCGCGGTGGGCGAGTCACCGGGTCGCTGCGTCCTGGTCGGCGACTCGCTGGCGGACCTCGACGGGGCCAGAGCCGCCGGGGTACGGGCGATCGGGTACGCGAACCATCCGGACAAGGTCGAAGCCTTCCGGGCGGCCGGGGCGGATGCGGTGGTCGCCAGCATGTGGGACGTCGCCGCCGTGCTCCTCGGGTGAGCCTCGACGCCACCCCACTGCCCGGGTGGCCGAAGCGTGGCGTGTGATCAGGCGTGGCGTGTGGTCAGCCCTTCGCCGGTGCGAACGCCCCGGCCGACGTGTCACGGGTTGCCGCCGAGATCAATCGGACAACCGGTGGAACCGGCGCACCGACGCGGGCGCCCGTCGGCTGTCCGGCCAGTTACGACGATCCGAACACACACTACCGGTGATCGACACGGGTTGACGACACTCCGCCGGTGGCCAAGAACAAGAAGAACAACGCCGTCGCCGCCGTTGTCGGCGGTGTGATCGCGTTCGTGCTCCTCTGCTGTGGCGGCACCGCGGTCATCGGCGCGTTCGGTGGGGACGACGGCACGCCGACGTCGAGCAGCCGTGCCGCCGGAACCGACCGCGGTGGTACCGACGCCGTCGAGTCCCCGACACCGGCCAGCAGCACGGCCGACAGGTTCGACGATTCCGCCACGACCTCCGTGCCGACCAGCTCGACCCCTGTCCCGACCCGGACAACGGGAGGGGCCGACCCCGCAGCCGACGACGGCTAAGCCGACCTCGAAACCCACGCCGAGGCCGACGACGGCGAAACAGAAGTCGACGGCAGCGAAGCCGAGGCCGACCACGGCGAAGCCGAAGCCGACCACGAAGAAGCCCACAACCCCCGCCGTCCAGCAGGGTGTGCACCCTGGGGCGTTCTGCAAGCCGGCGGGCGCGCTCGGCCGCACGTCCACCGGAAAACTGATGGTCTGCACGTCGACGGCGACCGATCCCCGGAACCGGTGGCGGGCCGTCTGAACCCGGAAACGGCGGAGCCCCGGCGCGCTCCGGGTGGCGCCGGGGCACACCGCTCCACCCGTTCACCCGCCATCCCGATGGACGCCCTCGGCCCCCACCCGGTACGGCGTGGACCCGCCCGCCCGAGACGCCCGCGTACCATGCCTGGTATGGCAGAGAGCTTCAGCCTCGACCCAGACACCCCCGACACGGCGGGTGAGGTTGACCGGGCTGACGGGCTGTCCCTGTCGGGCCGGACCGACCCTGCGAGGCGTGGGGATGTCGTGTGTGCGGGCCACCGCGCACACGAGGAGTGGCTGGCGGCCCACCCGGAGATCCGGAGCGAGCTGGACGCCTTCGACCGGTACGCCGACACGCTCGACGCCGACTGGACCGACCTGGCGTACGCCACGTGAACCGCGGAGAGATCTGGACCCTCGGCGAACCGGGTCAGCCGTCTCGCTACCGGGTCATCGTCCTGTCCGGGGGTGCCCACAACATGCGGCCCGCGGGGTCTCCGTACTGCGCGCCGATCGTCCGGCAACGGGGGAGCAGCGACGAGCTGCCGCCGTTCGTGGTGCCGCTGGCCGAAACGGATCCGGTGGCCGGGGTCGTGGTGGTGAACCGGCTGCGTCGCATCCCCGTCGAGGCGGGTGCGGAGCGGGTGGGGATGGCGACCGGGGCGAGCATGGCCCGCATCAACGACGCCATCAAGGACCTGTTCGAGCTCTAGCCCGCGGCACCCGGGCCGCCCGCCGCACGGCGATATAGGTTTCCGTTAAGTGCCGTTCAAGCTTTTCTGTCCTCGGGTCCGCAGACACCGACGGTGGCATACGGTTCTGGCCGAGTTCGTCACCGTCCACACGTGTCACCCGGGAGGATGAGAACGTGGCCACGGCCCGATCTGTGGGAATGGCAACGCGTCGAATGGCCGCCGTCCTGGCTGGTCTCGTCGCTGGGCTGCTCCTGCTGCCCGCCGCGGGACTGGCCGCACCGTCCGGGCCGACCCAGCTCGGAGCCTCCGACATGGCGCTGCTCAACAGCATACGGCTCGCCGGCCTGTGGGAGATGCCCGCCGGGCAGATGGCGGCCGAGAAGGGCAGCCGCGCCGAGGTGCGCAAGGTCGGCGCTGAGATCGCGGCCCAGCACTACGAGCTGGACCAGCTGGTCGTCGAGGCAGCCAACAAGCTGGGGGTCCAGCTCCCCACCGAGCCGAACGCCCAGCAGAAGGGTTGGCTCGACGAGATGAAGAACGCCTCCGGCGCCCGGTTTGACCGGATCTTCGTCGACCGGCTGCGCGCGGCGCACGGGGCCATCTTTCCGGTGATCGGCGCGGTCCGTGCCGGGACCCGCAACGAGATCGTGCGCAAGCTCGCGGAGCAGGCCAACGGGTACGTCATGGGCCACATGAACCTGCTGGAGAGCACCGGTCTGGTGCGGTACGCGGAGCTGCCGCCGGTCGCTCTTCCGGTGCCCCAGGACGACGGCCTGGTCGCCGCCGCCCGTGCCAACGCGGAGTTCGGCACCGGCCTGAACACCACGGTCATCTGGGCGGTGCTCCTCGGGGCGCTGGCCCTCGGTGGCGTCGCCACGGCCCGACTGGTCCGCCGCAGGTAGCGTCGCCGGGCGGTGCGGTCACGAGGCGGTACCCCGCCACCGGTAGACCCAGGGCGGTCCCTCGTCCGATCCCGACTCCAACTCGTAGATGTCCGCGCCGGCCAGTCCGCCGTCCACCAGGTGGTGGTGGGTGAGCGGCGGCCGGCCGTGCATGTCCAGGTCGACGATCACCGTGTCCCCGTCGGCGGTGCCGCCGACCAGCGGGATCTCCGTGGTGGCCCCCATGGGAACCATCCTGCCGCCCCCGGCGTGGCGGCGCAGCGGATCCGCCGGGCTCGCGGGCCCGGCGGCCGATCCGGGCCCACCGCCCGCCGCGGCCGGCCTCACCGCCATCGGTACTCGAGATCCGCGACCCGCGGCCCGACCCGGACCTCCGCGAGCACGGCCCTCAGCAGGGTCGGCCGTTGCTCGACGGGCGTGTCCCGTGCCGTCACGCCGAGTCGCGCCGCCACCCGGGCCCAGACCACCTGCTCGGTCCGCTCGGCCGGCACCCCAGGGGCGGGGGCAGCGCCGCTGCGGGCAGCCGTAGTAGCGGTGGCCGTGCGACGAGAAGGAGGGGACGAGCAGCTCGTCGCAGGGCCCGCAGCGCAGCAGCCCGCGGAGGAGGTAGCGCCCCGGGGTGGCACGCTGCGCGCCGGGAAGCTACATGATCACCACCTCGGCCCCAGAGCTCGATGAATCCACATTCATCCATCGTGTCCGGTGGTGGGGCTGGTGGGGCGAAAGTGTTTGATTCGCGACTGACCGGACGGGTCCGTCACCCCGGACACCTGCGGCGAGCAGGTGCGGGCGAAAGGGCCGTACCCCGGCGGGGTGCTAGAAAGGGACCGCCGGTAGCCGGGACCGAAGAGGGGGACGTCGGTGCAGGTCGTGCACGGTGTGTGGCGGACCGGCGGCCGCCTCGCGCTGTGGGCCGAGGACTCCACCCTGCCGCCCCGTCCACCCCGTCGGCGTGGTCGCCCGGCTCGGGCCCGGCCGCATCCGTTCGCCGTCGGCCACCCAGGGCTGGCCGACGCTCTCGGCGAGTGTGCCGCCACAGCGGTGACCGGCACCGCCCTGCTCGCCCTGCCGACGCGGGCGGGTGCGCCCACCGACTCGCCCGAACTGGTCCGCACCGAGCCGGTCGAACCAGCCGACGGCCCGGTCGGCCTGGCCGAGTGGTGGGTACCGACCCTGGAGTACGACGCCGACGACGCCCTCGCCGTCCTGCTGGCCCTCGGCGGCCAGGAGCGGTACGGCCCCGCCCCGGTGCCCGGGGCCTCGGTCCGTCATCTGGCGCGGCTGGCCGAGTTCGCCGTCGACCTGGTGCGCCGAGGGCGGACCCTGCCCGGAATCCGACGGGTGTCGGTTCCCGCCGACGGTCCGGCGACCGGGCGCCGCCCCGGGGTCGACGCCGGCGTCGACGGGGCCACCGGGGAGCCGGCCGAGGCGGTGTGGCGTCCGCTGCTGACCGGCACGGACGCCGCCTGGGCCCGGGACCTGGCCCTGGCCCTGCCTCCGGCGGCCCGCTGCGCGCGGCCGGTCCCGCGCTCCCGGCGGGCCGCGCCGTCCCGTGCCTCCGGCCGCGACACCGCGACCCGGGGTGGCGCCCCGTCCCGCGCCGTGGCGCCCCCGCCCGAGGCGACGGACGGAGACGGGACGGAGCAGACGTCGGCGACGGTCGTCGCCGACGTGCTCGACACGCTCACCGACGCCGCCGCGCGCAGCGCCCTGGCGGGCGTACGCCTCACCGGTGCCGACCGGGCCGGTGGCGTGGACGCCACCGTCCGGGCCTGGCTGCGGGCGCTGACCGGCCGGCGGCGCGACTTCACCGCGTCGCCGGCCGCCCTCGACGGGCTCGACGCGCGGCTGCGGACCTGGCAACGGGATGCCGCCGGCGGTCCGGTCCGCGCCTGTTTCCGGCTGGTGGAGCCGCCCGCACCCCCCGACGACGATCCGGCCGGGCTCGTCGCCGCCCACTCCGGCGGTACCGGGACGACCAGCCCGCCGCCGGGTGCCGCGGGCGCCGCCGGGACGGCGGCCGAGACCGGCGGGATGCCGCCGACGGCCGACGGGCGCTGGCGGCTCGAGTTCGCGTTGCAGGCGGCCGACGAGCCGAGTCTGGTCGTCGGTGCGGACCGGATCTGGGCGTCCCGGGCCGACCTGCGGGCGCTCGCCCGGCACCTGGCCGCCCCGCAGGAGACGCTCCTGGCGGAGCTCGGCCGGGCCAGCCGGCTCTGGCCGGAGCTGGAGGAGGCGCTGCGCACCGCCACGCCGACGGGGATGGATCTGGACACCGAGGGTGCCCACCGCTTCCTCCGGGACGGCGCCCCCGTGTTGCACGCGGCCGGCTTCGGCGTCCTGCTGCCCGCGTGGTGGCAGCGTCCCGGCGCCCGGCTCGGTGCCCGGCTGCGCGCCACCACCCGGACCGCCCCCGGCACGGTCGGCGGGCGTGGCGCGCTGGGAATGGCGGCGCTGGTCGACTACCGGTGGGAACTGGCGATCGGGGACCAGCCGCTGTCCGCCGCCGAACTCGAGGCGTTGGCCCGGCTCAAGACCCCGTTGGTGCGGTGGCGCGGCCAGTGGGTCGAGCTGGACCCCGGACGCCTCGCCGCCGGGTTGCGGCTGCTGCGGACCCGCGGCGAGCTGACCGTCGGCGACCTGCTCCGGATCGGCCTGGAGAGCCCGGAGCAGCCGGAGGCGCTGCCGGTGGTGGCGGTCGAGGCGGACGGCCCGCTCGGCGACCTGCTCGCCGGGCAGGTCGAGCGGCACCTCGCCGACCGGGACCCTCCGCCCGGCTTCCGGGGCACCCTCCGGCCGTACCAGCGGCGGGGTCTGGCCTGGCTGACCTTCCTCGAGTCGCTCGGGCTCGGCGGCATCCTCGCCGACGACATGGGGTTGGGCAAGACCGTCCAGTTGCTCGCGCTGTTCGCGCAGGATCCGCCGGAGGCCGGGCCGACCCTGCTGGTCTGCCCGATGTCCCTGGTCGGCAACTGGCGGCGCGAGGCGGCCCGGTTCACCCCCCACCTGCGGGTACACGTCCACCACGGTGCCGAGCGGGCCCGCGGGGAGCGGTTCGCCGCGGCGGTGCGCCAGGCGGACCTGGTGCTCACCACGTACGCGCTGGCGGCCCGGGACGCCGCGGCGCTGGCCGGGATCGACTGGCACCGGATCGTGGTGGACGAGGCGCAGGCGATCAAGAACGCCGCGACCCGGCAGGCCGCCGCGATCCGGTCGCTGCCGGCGCGACACCGGGTGGCGGTCACCGGTACACCGGTGGAGAACCGTCTGGCCGACCTGTGGTCGATCATGGAGTTCGCGAACCCGGGCCTGCTCGGCGGCGCCGCCGCCTTCAGGCGGCGGTACGCCGAACCGATCGAACGGCACGGCGACGACGAGGCGGCGGCACGGCTGCGCCGGATCACCGGCCCGTTCGTGCTCCGGCGGCTGAAGACCGACCGGTCGGTCATCGCGGATCTGCCGGAGAAGGTGGAGATGGAGGTGCTCTGCAACCTCACCCGGGAACAGGCGTCGATCTACCAGGCCGTGCTGGACGACATGATGGCGAGGATCGAGTCCAGCGAGGGAGTCGAGCGCCGCGGGCTGGTGCTCGCCACCATGACCAAGCTCAAGCAGGTCTGCAACCACCCGGCGCTGCTGCTCCGGGACGGCTCCGCACTGCCCGGACGCTCCGGCAAGCTGGCCCGGTTGGAGGAGATCGTCGAGGAGATCCTCGCCGCCGGCGAGAAGGCGTTGCTGTTCAGCCAGTACGCCGGGTTCGGCGGGATGCTCCGCGCCCACCTGTCGGCCCGGTTCGGCCGCGAGGTCCTCTTCCTGCACGGCGGGGTCGGCAGGGCGGAGCGGGACGCCATGGTGGCGCGCTTCCAGCACGACGACGGACCGAGTCTGTTCGTCCTCTCGCTGCGGGCCGGCGGCACCGGGCTGACCCTGACCGCCGCCAACCACGTCGTCCACGTCGACCGGTGGTGGAACCCGGCGGTGGAGGACCAGGCGACCGACCGTGCGTTCCGGATCGGCCAGCGTCGCGCCGTGCAGGTCCGCACGTTCGTCTGCGCCGGCACGGTGGAGGAGAAGGTCTCGGCGATGATCGCGGAGAAGCGGGGTCTGGCGGCGAGGATCGTCGGCAGCGGGGAGCGGTGGCTCACCGAGCTGTCGACGTCGGAGCTGCGCCGGCTCTTCGCCCTGGAGTCCGGGGCGGTGGTGGAGTGAGGCGGCTGTGGACGGTGGGTCGCCCGCGGCGGCGGAGGGCACGGACGTGACCGTGCGGAAGGGCTGGACCAACTTCGCCGACTACGCCCCGCCCCGCCGGGTCCCGGGCGGGCTGCGCGCCCGCAGCACCCGGGGCGCGATCGGACGGTCCTGGTGGTCACGTCGGTTCCTCGACGTCCTCGAGTCGTTCGCGCTCGGCAGCCGGCTCGCCCGGGGCCGGTCGTACGCCCGGGCGGGGCAGGTTCTCTCGCTGGAGGTGACACCCGGTGAGGTGACCGCCGTCGTCCAGGGTTCCCGGCCGGAGCCGTACCAGGTGTCGATCCGGCTGGAGCCCTTCGAGGAGCGGGTCTGGGCCCGCGTCGAGTCGTTGCTCGCCGCGCAGGCGCTGTTCAGCGCCCGGCTGCTCGCCGGGGACGTACCGCCGGAGTTGGAACGGCTGTTCGCCGAGGCGGGGGCGCCGCTGTTTCCCGGCGGAGTCGACGAACTCGAACAGCGGTGCGACTGCCCCGACGCCGCCGTCCCGTGCAAGCACATCGCCGCCGCCTTCTACCTGCTGGCCGAGGCGTTCGACGCGGATCCCTTCCGCCTGTTGCACTGGCGGGGCCGCGCCCGGGCGGCTCTGCTGGCCCGCCTTCGGACGTTGCGTGCCGCCGGGTCGGGCGACGCGGACGGTGCCGGCGGTGACGGCGAGACCGACGGGCGCGCGGTCGGGCCCGTCGGGGACGGTGGCGGTGAGGCCGGCGACCGGGGCGGCGACGGCGCGGCGCGGACCGTGCCCGCCCACGGGGGCGGGCCGCCGGCCCGGCGTCGTCGCCACGCCGGCCCGGCCGGTGCCGACCCCGGGTCGGACGGCCACCCGGACGACACCGCGTCCGGCTCGCCGCCGGTCGGTGCCGGACCGGCCCTGGCCGACCTGCCCGCCACGCCGTTGGCGGAGGTGGCCGACCGGTTCTGGCTCTCCCCGGTCCCGCTGCCGTCCCGCGCACCGGTGCTGGCGACAGAGCCTGACCTGGTGTTGCGGCAGCTCGGGGCACCGGACGCCGCGATCGGCGGGCAGCGCCTGATCGAGCGGCTCGGCCGGGCCTACGCCCGGTTCGGTACGGTCACCGACCGGTCCGGCCCCCGCACGCCCGGGGCGGTCACCACCGGTGCCGACGGGCCTGCCACATCATGAGGGTGGCGGCGACCAGGACCGCCGGGGCGATCGCCGTGGCCAGCCAACCGCCGACGACGACCAGGGCCGGTACGGCCGCCCAGAGTACGAAGGTCAACACGAGCATCAGCCGGGCCCGGCGTAGCCTGGCCCCGTCGCCGAGACGGGCGACGAACTCCGGATCGGTTACGCGAAGATGGTGCATGATCTCGTCGAAGCGGCGCTGATCCTCTTTGCTGAGCATGGCGAGGGCCCCTTCCTCAGGCGTCAACCAGTCCGGAGCGGGAGTACCCGGTCCCGGCTGGTCTCACGCTTCCCCGGCTTCTCCTGCTCCCGCCGCACGGGCGGCGAAGCGGGCACGGCGCCCCAGACGGCGCGGCCGTGCCCGTACGGCGTGAACCGTCCCCGCGTCCGCGGCCGCGCCAGAGGGCCGGGTCCCGCACCCGGTGCGGGTGGCGGTCAGCAGCCGCGGCGGGGTGCCGGCAGGCGGGAGGACGACAGCGGGGCCGGGAACGTCGGGGTGGCCGCGTCCAGGGCCTCCAACAGGACTTCCTGGACATGCCGCGGGTCCGGCAGCCGCCAGCGGGTCTCCTCGGGCGAGCGCACCCACCGGACCGGTCCCTCCGGCAGCCGGGTCGGCGGCGCCGGAATCCACGAGCCGGCACCGTGCCGGATGACGTACAGCGACTCGTCGAGTTCCGGCCGCAGCGTCTCGCCGGGACCGACCAGGATCATCCATCGCCCGGTCGGGGTGGCCGCGACCGGACCACGGACCCGTTCGGCGAGGTGGCGGCCGAGTCGGGGCCGGACCTCGTCGAGGGCGTACCGGCCCAGGTAGGCGGGGACCTCCAGGACGTCGAAGGACCGCCCGGTGGCGAGCAAGATCGAGTGTGGACGTAGGCGCCACCAACTCGCCACCCGGGCGGGATCCGAGCTGGCCAGCTCCTCCCAGTGCTCCAACGCCGGATGACAGCCGGTCGTCGGGCAGCCGGCCCGGCCACAGACGAACCGGTGTCGGGCCAGGCAGGCACCGGGCGTGACGGTCCATCCGTGGCTGGCGTAGCGGACCGCGATGCGGCGCAGCCGGATCCGATCGACCTGGCTGAGGCGCACCGCGGACGGACGAACTCTCCCCAACATTGCTGGGAACCCCCTAATTCAGCGATCTCGGCCAGCGTTGGGGGGTCGAAACCCGTCACTGGCATCTGGTGCGGTCGTTTCTTCGGGCAAACCGCCGCGCGTCATATCGAAAGCTACGAGCGGCCCGGCACGGCGTGACGTACATGCTGTGCGACCCGCATCGGGCGGGAGCAGCCACGTTTCAGCCGGACGTCCGGAGGGGACGGTCCCAGAGGAGGAAGGGGCGGGACATGGACGAACTGCCGATCGGCCGGCGCGTCGCCTACTGGCGTACTCGCCGCAAGATGTCGCAGCAGGTCTTCGCCGACCGGCTCGGAAAGTCGAAGAGCTGGGTCGACAAGATCGAGAGGGGGGTACGCCGGCTCGACAAGTTCTCCGTTCTGTACGAGATCGCGGACGTGCTCCAACTCGACGTCCAGATCCTGCTCGGCAAGGC
>Ga0310834_100225_pt1 | contig 87053 bp, 78 predicted proteins | sample SM_ome_2_FD_201314 | JGI IMG/M metagenome (GOLD analysis project Ga0310834, IMG submission 201314) | Sorghum-adapted microbial communities enriched on stacked mutant (SM) sorghum from Joint BioEnergy Institute, Emeryville, California... ...
CGTGACGTCGCCGAGCAGCGTTCGCTGGGTGACGTCACCACGCTCCAGGACTCCTCGGTGATGGAGCTGATCTCTGCCGGCATGAAGGCCAGCAGGTCCGACGACGACTGAGGTCCCCGCTGACGGCCCTTCGGCGCCCGACCGCCTCGCCCCGTCGGCCTCGCTGACGGCGGTGCGCCGACCGGGCTCCACCGACCAGTCTGACCGACCACCACCACCGCGACGGGCGGGCCGACTCCCGGCCCGCCCGTCGCCGTCTTCTTCGCCATTGGTCGCCGCCCGAGCCGGCCCGTCACCGGCTCACCGGCCACGTCCTCCCGCACCTGGCGACCGTCCGACCGCGAACGTCGCCCGGGTGGTCCGCCACCCGGGCGGCCCGGCTCGTCTCCTCCGGCCGGCCCGGTGTCCGCCCCGGGGCGCCCATTGACGCGGTGAGAGCCTCCCCGGTTCCACCGTTTCGCAATCGTGATATTCATGAGGCTGAAAATGGGCATCTGATTGGACGGTTTTCGCCCTGGTTGAGTACAGATCACGAAGGCCCCGCCGAGCCGCGCGGACCCGTGACAGCGATCCATCCATCTGCAAAGGTTGTCATCGCGTCTGATGGCAGTGCCGGCCATGAGCTGGCCTGTCTCTGTAGCACACTTCCACAAAGGAGGAGGACCTTTGAGGAGACGAGTCACAGCCGGCCTGGCGGGTGCCGCGGCCGTGCTGTTGGCCGCCAGCGCGGTTGCCGTTCCGTCGGCGTCCGCCGCTCCGGCGGCGCCTGCCCCCGCGGATCGGGAACCCCAGCGCGCCACCCACCGGTCCGACAACCTGCCCGACCCGCTCGCCGAGCAGCACCAGCAGGCTCGCAAGGAGGCCATCTCCGCCCTGCTCTCCGGCAAGGTCAAGCTGCAGGACCGCAACGGGTCGAAGGTCATTCAGATCAAGGCCAACCGCTTCGTCGAGTACAAGCGGCCCCCGAAGGTCGACCCGATCTTCACGATCCTGGTCGAGTTCGGCGACCAGAAGGACCCGCGTACGGGCGGGACCAACGGCCCGCTGCACAATCAGATTCCCCAGCCGGACCGCGTCTACGACGGCGGCGCCACCGACGACAACACCACCATCTGGCGGGCGAACTTCGACCGGCAGTCGTACCTGGACCTGTTCTACGCCAAGAACAAGGAGTCCATGGCCGACTTCTACCTGAAGCAGTCGGGTGGCCGGTACACCGTCGGCGGCGACGTCAGCGACTGGGTCAAGGTGCCCTACAACGAGGCCCGGTACGGCAGCAACAACATCCCGGAGTCCGACGGCTACTGGAACTTCATCAAGGACACCGTCACCGCCTGGTACGAGTCCCAGCTCGCCGCCGGCAAGACGCCGGAGCAGATCAAGCAGTACCTGGCCCAGTTCGACGTCTGGGACCGGTACGACTACGACGGCGACGGTGACTTCAACGAGCCCGACGGCTACATCGACCACTTCCAGGCCGTCCACGCCGGTGAGGGCGAGGAGGCCGGCGGTGGCGCCCAGGGCGAGGACGCCATCTGGTCGCACCGCTGGGCGGCGTTCTCGAACCTCCAGGGCAGCGCCGGGCCGGAGTTCAACAAGCTCGGCGGCGTGCAGATCGGTGACACCGGCTTCTGGGTCCGGGACTACACCACCGAGCCGGAGAACGGCGGCCTCGGCGTCTTCGTCCACGAGTACGGCCACGACCTCGGCCTGCCCGACCTGTACGACACCCGCGGCGGTGACAACGGCGTCGGCTTCTGGAGCGTCATGGCCTCCGGCTCGTGGCTCGGCCACGGCAAGCATGACATCGGCTCCACCCCGAACTACATGGACCCGTGGTCGAAGCTCTACCTGGGCTGGCTCAACTACACCGAGGTGGAGTGGAACAGCGGCACCACGTACGCGACCCTCGGGGCGGCCGGCGACACCGACGGCTTCGCCCAGGCGGTCCTCGTACACCTGCCCGACCAGCAGGTCCGCACCGACTACAACACCCCGTTCGAGGGTGACTACGAGTGGTGGGGCGGCAGTGACGACGACCTCAACAACACGCTGACCCGGACCCTCGACCTCACCGGCGCCACCACGGCCAGCATCACCGCCAAGGCGCAGTACGAGATCGAGGAGGACTACGACTACCTCTACGCGGAGGTGTCGACGAACAACGGCTCCACCTGGACGCCGCTGACCAACGACCTGACCGATCCGGGTGAGACCGGCCTCGACGGGTCGAGCCAGGGCGAGTGGGTGGACCTGACCTACGACCTGTCGGCGTACGCCGGGCAGGTCGTGCAGTTCCGCTACCGGTACCAGACCGACGGCGGCCTGCACTTCGCGGGTCCGTTCCTCGACAACATCTCGCTGGTGGTCGACGGCGCCACGGTCTGGACCGACACGGCGGAGACGGAGGACCCGGCGTGGACCGTCCGTGGCTTCCGGCGGTTCGGCGGCTACACCGAGGAGCAGGTCCAGCACTTCTACCTCGCCGAGTACCGGACCTACTACGGCTACGACAAGGTCCTGAAGACCGGTCCGTACAACTTCGGCTGGCAGAACACGAAGCCGAACTGGGTCGAGCACTTCCCGAACCACCAGGGTCTGCTCATCTGGTACGTCAACTACGCGTACAGCAACAACAACACCATCGAGCACCCGGGCTACGGTCTGAACCTGCCGGTCGACGTCCGGCCCGGCCCGATCACGGTGCCCGGCGTCGGCAACATCACCAACCGGCGGAGCACCTACGACGCCACCTTCAGCAGGTTCACCAAGCCGGCGCAGACCTTCCACCTGCAGGGCGTGCCGGTGACGGTGCCGAAGCTGAACCCGGTGACGAAGTTCGACGACTCGGACCCGAACCGCTACTGGTCGCCGCAGAACCCGTTGAACTCGGTCAAGGTCGCCGGCACCGGCACCAAGATCGAGCTGATTCTGGAGAACCACCTCATCACCGATCTGGCGATCATCAAGGTCACCAACTGATCCGGTGGTGACCGGTCCGTAGCCGGGGGCCGGGAGCGCGTCGCGCTCCCGGCCCCCGGTCGTCGTGCCGGGCCACGGACCGGACCGCCGACAGGACCACCACGAGCAGGGCCAACCAGCAGCAGGCCGGCCCGGCAGCAGGCCGGCTCAGCAGGACGCCAGGTCCAGCCACCCGTACCGGTGCTCACACGGCGGCCCGGCCGCGATGCCGAGTCGCCGGTCGTCCAGGTCCAGCAGCACCGAGTAGAGCGTCTCGGCACGCTCAGCCGGCGGGCACCGGTCGTCGACGTGCCGGCAGATGCTCTGCGGCCAGCTGCCGTGGTCGCGGAACAACGCGGCCAGGTCCCCCTCGGTGAGCGCACCCGTTCCGAGCCGAGCGGTCAGCAGCCGCCGGGCCCGCGCCGACCGGAACAGCGACGAACCACCCCGGTCCTTGACGGTGTCGTACACCGGCAGCCCGCTCTCCAGGTGGTTGGCGTGCGTGAGGAGCCCGTCGACCGGATGGAGCCAGCCGACGTCCCCGGGCACCAGCTCCAGGTCGACGAGTTCACCGCCGCCCTCCGCCGCCTGCCCGAGCAGCAGGTTGACCGAGCTGTTCCGGGTACCCCGGCAGGCAGCCTTCAGCGCCTCGGCCAGGCAGTCACCCTCCAGCGCGGCCCGGAGCAGCACGTGGTACGGAACCCCCGGGGCGGCGCCGTCCGCGGGCAGTCCGTCCCGGTCACAGCCGAGCATGTTCACGCAGACCCCGACACCGGCCGAGTTCAGCCCGGTCTTGGCGAGCATGCCGGCCTCGGTCAGGGTCAGCACGGTCAGTCCTCGCTCGTCCCGGGTGGCGAGCAGCAGCATCACCGACCGCTGGTCGGGATGCCAGTCCCAGTTCTGACCCAGCAGCAGGTGACCGCTGGCGGTGTGGGTGCCGAGAACCCCGACCGAGGTACAGCCGCCGGTCTCGGCCTCCGTCGCGGCCGACGCCCCGGAGTCCGACCGGTGGCCGTAGAGCAACTCGGTCCGCGCGTTCAGGGCGTAGATCTCCTCGCCGCGCACCCCGGCCCCCTCGGCCACCCCGTCGAGCTGCTCGGCGACCCGGGGGTGGTGCCGGGCGGTCGCCTCCCGAAACGCCGCCCCGGCGGCCCGCACCGCCGCCGCGTCCAGCCCGGCCTCGTCCCGGAACCGGCGAAGGTAGAAGTCCAGGTTGGCTTCGATGAGCTCGCGGGCCACGGTGCCGTACCCGACGCCGCACTCCGCCGGCGGGCCCTGCACCCGGACCGTCGGCACGGGCAGATCGGGATGGTCGATGCGGCGGGCGGCGGTCATGCCAGCACCGTAGCCGACCCACCCACGGTCGTCATCCACGGTCGTGACCGCGTCGTCGGCTGCGTGGTCGGCGACGGACCGGGCCGTGGGAGGTTCCACACCGGGCCGACCGTCGCGGTTCCACCCGCTGCCGGCCGGGTGGGGGCGGGGTGAGATCACCGACGGGTTCCCGCGGCTCCCGTCGCACCGGCGGCATCCGCCGACGATGGCCCTAGGCTGTGGACCATGAGGGAGCGGAACGCGGGCGGCCGGAGGCCGCCAGTCGATGAGTCCTGTGTCCTGACGGAGGGGCCATGGACCCACCGCTTCGTCGGGGCGAACGGCAGCCGGTTCCACGTGGTCGAGGCGGGAAGCGGCCCGCTGGTGTTGTTCCTGCACGGCTTTCCCGAGTTCTGGTGGGCGTGGCACGAGATGCTGCCGGCGGTCGCCGACGCCGGCTACCGGGCCGTCGCGGTCGACCTGCGCGGGTACGGCGCGAGCGACAAACCGCCCCGGGGGTACGACGGATACACGCTCGCCGCGGACGTCGCCGGGCTGATCCGCGCCCTGGGGGAGCGCTCGGCCGTACTCGTCGGCTCGGGCATCGGCGGCATGATCGGCTGGGCCGCGGCCGCCTTCCACCCGCGCCTGGTCCGCCGGCTGGTGGTGCTCGCCGCGCCGCACCCGCTGCGGCTGCGTGCCGGGATCTTCGCCGACCCGCGCGGCCAGTTCGCCGCCGCCACCCCGACGCTCAAGTTCCAGATCCCGCGCTACGAGCACGTGCTGACCCGCGACGACGCGGCGTTGGTCGGCTACTTCCTCCGCCGCTGGGGAGGCCCGCGGTGGGTGAACGGCCCCGGTTTCGACGAGTACGCCGCCCGCTGCCGGAAGGCGATGCAGATCCCGCAGGCCGCGTTCTGCGCGATGGAGGGCTACCGGTGGGCGTTCCGCTCGGCGCTGCGGCTGCACGGCTACCGGTTCGTCAAGCTGATGCAGAAGCCACTGGTCACGCCGACCCTGCAACTGCACGGCGCGCTGGACGCGGCGTCGCTGCCCCGTACCGCCCAGGGCTCCGGTCGGTACGTCTCCGCCTCGTACGAGTGGCGCCTGCTCGACGACGTCGGGCACTTCCCGCACGTCGAGGCGACCGACCTGGTCCTCGGCGAGGTTCTGAGGTGGGCCAAGTCGTGACCCCGGCGCCGGCCGCCCCGCTCAGACCCGGTGCTCGCGCAGATCGGTGACCTCGGTGACCGGCACCCAGCCCTGGTAGACGCCGAAGTCGAACGCCTCCAGCCCCAGTGACTCGGCGACCGGCCAGCGGCCACCGGTGTACTCGACACGCAGCCAGTTGTCGTGCCGGGCGAGCACGATGAACGGCTGCCCCCGCCAGGAGCACCGGGTGCGGACGTACACCAGTTCGTCGATCTCGCCGGCGGGGACGACCCGGACGTAGCGCCCGGGGCGGACCTCGGAGAACCCCTCGCCCGGTTCGGTCTGGTAGAGGCGGACGTGGTCGCCGTCCGGACTCGCCTCGTACTCCCGGCCCCGCCACTGGGCGACGTATCCGTCCCGCATCAGTCCTCCTCGACCCGGCGCCAGACGGGCACGTCGCAGTCGAGGGTGGCGACGAGCCGCTCGCTGCCGTCGGCACCGATCCGCCAGATCTGGGCGCCGTGCGGCAGCCGGACACTGTCCACCTTGAACTCGGCGACGACGTCGCTGCTCTCCCCGGGGGCGAACCCGTTACCCCGGAACGGGGGCCGCTCGATCACCCAGCCCTCCATCGCCCGCATCGCCGCCTCGTTCTGCCCGCCGTAGGGGATGCGGTAGAGGCTGGGCCGGTACGCCGGCCAGCGTAGGACGTGCACCTCCTCCGCGTCCCGGGAGAACGGGGAGTTCGGGTAGCCCAGCCCGAGCGCCGCGTACAACCTCGCCGGGGTACGCAGGTGCGCGACCTCCGACGCCCGGTGCACGAATCCGGAGACCCGGTCGTATCCCCGCTCCAGGTAGTAGGAGAGCTGGCTCGGGGAGATGGTCTTCTGCATCATCGTCGGCCGACCCGGATCCTCCCGGGCCGGGGCGTACGTCGACCGGACCGGTTCCTCCTCGGCCGGCGCGGCCGGTGTCGGATCGGTGCTCTCCGGGTCGTCGCCGAGCCCCACCTCGGCTGCCCAGTTCGCCAGGGCGATGATCTCGCTGCCGGGCAGCTTGGCCCCGACCGGCGTTCCGGGGTTGACGGCGAACGACCAGGCCTCGTCCGGCCACCTCCGGATGAGCTGTACGAACCTCACCTCGACCGTCTCCACCGGCGTCGGCAGGTGGTCGGCGAGCCGCTCCGGGGAGGTGAAGACCACCACGTACGTGGTGCCGTCGATGACCTCGGTGCGCCACCGGAATCCGTCGTCGCCGGGCCGGCTGCCCGCGGCCGACTCGGGAGCGACCGGTAGCAGCACCCTGGCCAGCAGCAACGTGGACAGGAACGAGTCGGTGCTGCCGCCCTCGGCCGCCTCGATCAGGCTCCGCTCGACGTCGTTGGCGGGGGTGAAGTCGACAGCCGACTGCCGGGGCGGGGTGACCGACCCGGGGGCCGGCGTCCTGTCCGTTCCGGATCCGTCGCCCGCCGGCGGGGCGCCGGGCGCGGACGCCGTCGGGGCGGAGCCTGTCGGGTCGGCGTCGCCGGCCCGACCGGATCGTCGGGAGGCCGGTTCGAAGAGTGACACCTCGACCCCCGCCGCGGAGACCGCCTCGGGCTCGGCCGGTGCCGCCACGGCCGTCGGTGGCGTCCACGGGGACGGCGCGGGTCGCCGCGGCTCCAACCACGGATTCTCCGAGCCGAGGCCCGACGGGCCGCCGTTGGGCGTGGCGGTTGGCCGCCGGCGGGCCGGTGTCATCCAGCCGACCGTCGGCTCACCGTCCTGGCTGCCGTCCCCGTCGCCGTGCGACCCGCGGGACGACGCGACGTAACCCCCGACGGTCTGGTCGACCGTCGGCCGGACCGTCTCCGGTGGTCCGGACGGGGGTGTCACCACCGTGGGTGGTGTCGGCGACCGGAACAGCCGCCCCGGATCGGCGGGATCCGCCGGAACAGCCCGACCCGGCGGTGTGTGCCGGGGCACCGTCGCGGTGGCGCGGGCCCGGGCCACCCGTTCGACCTGTTCCAGTCGGGCCCGGGTCCGACCCGGCAGCCGCACGTCACCACGGCCGAGCTGGGAGATGAACCAGGCGGGCAGGTAACCCTCGATGGGCAGGCCGGGATTGACCGCCAGCCACCATTCGGGATTGGGCCAGCCGGCGGCCAGGTCCGCGTAGGCCGTACGCCGGTAGGAGCCGGCGCTGCCGGCCAGGCACGCCTGCATGGTGGCGGGCGAGGTGAACGCCAGCACATGGGTGCGCCCACCGGTCGTCCAGGTGCCCCAGCCCATCGGAGCCCGGCCGGCGAGTGCCTCGGCCGACACCGGCAGCAGCAGATCGGCGCGGGACAGGATGCGGAAGTAGAGTTCCTGGTCGCCTGCCCGGAGCGCGTCCCGCATCGCGGCCTCGGTCTCGGTGGCCGGTTCCCATTCGGTCACAGCCACCTCCACTCCGCCGTACAGGGCACAAGCATCGCGTACAACCTACAAGGTAAAAACAAGATCACAATGTCGGCTGGCGGCGGATGCCGTGCCCGGCGATCCACCGATAGCATCCGATGGGCGGATCCGAACCGACGACGAACCGACCCCGTGGCGGCCCGAACCGATTCGGAGGCACGTAATGCCTGGCCGGAGAATACGACTTGCGCTGGTGAGCGGCTTCATCGCGGTCTGCGCGCCGCTCGCCTGTGTCGGGCCGGCCGTCGCGGCTCCGCTGTCGGTGCCGGTGGCCCAGCGCGCCCTTCCCGGCTGCAACAACACCGATCGGCCACCGAGGCCGCTGACCCCGGTTCCCTGGGCGCAGCAGCGGTACGCCCCGGACCGGCTGGCACCCCTGGCCACGGGGAAGAACGTGACGGTGGCGGTGATCGACTCCGGCGTCGACCGGACCCACCCGCAGATGCGGGGCAGGGTGCTGCCGGGGCGCGACTACCTGGACCCGGGGCTGGACGGCACCCGGGACTGCGTCCGACACGGCACCGGCGTGGCGAGCATCATCGCCGCCGCGCCGGTCGACGGGGTCGGGTTCCGTGGGCTCGCCCCCGACGCCCGGATCCTGCCGGTGCGGGTCAGCGAGCAGAAGCAGGTCGACGGGAGGGAGTCGGGGCGGACCGTCCCGGTCACCACCCTCGCCACGGCCATCCGGTGGGCGGTCGACCAGGGCGTCGACATCATCAACCTCTCGATCGTCTACTACCAGGACAGCCCCGCGCTCCGCAGCGCCATCGAGTACGCGGTCGCACACGACGTGGTGGTGGTCGCCGCCGCGGGCAACAAGTACGGCGAGGGGAACCCGCGACCGTACCCCGCCTCCTACGACGGCGTGATCGGCGTCGGCTCCATCGGCGAGGACGGCACGGTCTCACCCTTCTCCCAGCGAGGCGACTGGGTCGACCTCGTCGCGCCCGGTGGTGAGGTGACGGTCGCCGCTCCGGAACGTGGTCACGTCATCGACAACGGCACGAGCTACGCCACCCCCTTCGTCGCCGCCACGGCGGCCCTGGTCCGGCAGTACTGGCCCAAGCTGACCGCCCGGCAGGTGGCCGAGCGGCTGATCGCCACGGCAGACCCGGCGGGTGGCGACGCGCACGCCGTCGGGGCCGGGGTGCTCAACCCGTACCGGGCGGTCACCGAAACGGCGGCGCCGGCCCGTCGGCCCGCGGCCGGTGGTCCGCCGCCACGCCAGGAGGATCCGGCGGAGGTGGCCCGGGCACAACGGCGGTCGGTGGCCCAGGAGCGGGCGCTGTGGGTCGCGGGCCTGGCCGGCGCGGTGGCCGGCGTGGCTCTGCTGCTGGCTGTCGTGGTGCCGCGGGGTGCCCGCCGGGGTTGGCGGCCGGCCGGCCCGGTGTGACCGGCGCGCGGCCGACGCCGGCGCGCACCCGCGTACCGCAGCCGGGCGGCGGTCTTCTCGCCGATGCCCCTGCCGTCGGTGGTGGCGGCGGGGAGCATCCCGCCGACATCGGCGTCCGATGTCCGGCCGACAGCTGCGTGGGGAATCCTGACTCTGACGGTGGGTGGCCCGCCCCGGGCGGGTCGACGACGGTGCCCTGGGCCGGCGGCCGTCAGACACCAGGATGCCCTGGAAGCGCAGCGCGGCGACGGCGCGCGCCCCCAGGGCATCCCGGTCGTGGGCTGCGCTGTTCCTACTGGAACAGGTCTGTTCCTACTGGAACAGGCTGGTGTTCTTCTTCTCGGTCGCCAGGTAGTCGGCGGCGGACTCGTCGAGCGCGACCTTGATGTCGCGAAGCATGTTCGACAGCTCGGTCTGCGACTGGCGCCACCTCGCCTGCCGGACCGCGTAGGCCTGCTGCGCCTCACCCTCCCAGGTCGACACGAGCGGTGCCGCGTCGCGCTCGAGCTGGTCGAGCTGGGCTTCGAGCGTGTTCAGCGCGTTCTGGATGTCCGCGCTCGCCTGCTGCAGCGCGGCGAAGTTGACGACAAGGAGGCCGTCACTCATCGGATTCTTCCCTCCCCAGAGAAAATGTCAGAGCGGCAGGTTGATGTGCTGGTTGGTCGCGCTGATCCGGCTCGCCGCCTCGCTGTCGGAGGCGTCGTACTGCTGACCGGAGGTGCGGATCGCGCTCGCGGTCTCGCGGAGCGCCTGGTGCATCCGCTCCTGGCTCTGCGCCCACTGCAGCTTGACCTGCTCGAACGAACGACCACCAGCACCCCGCCACGCGGTCTGCAGCACCTCGAGCTGGCTCAGCAGGCGGCTGAGCATGCTCTGCAGCGACTGGTCGACCTGCTCGAACTTGGTGGCGGTCTGCTGCATCACTGCGGCTTCTGCCTGCGTCTGGGACACCCCGACGTCACCCCGCTCCCTGAAACTCGTATCCGTTACCGGGACGCCCACTGTGGACGCCCCGACCTGTGACCGCCCCGCTCCGGACGTGCCGGACGGGACAGGGCTCACGTCCATAGCCGACGGTAGCGGCCCGACGCAACCCTTGGGTACCCTTCTCGGCCCGGGTGCGGGCTATCCGAAGACAACCACCGGTCGAACCCGCTGTCGGGCTGGTTGCGCACAGCTTATTCGAGCACCATGAGTTATTTCTGCCCCGCCGGAGCCAGGGCTGCCGCCGGATCCAGCGCCGGTCCGGCCGGCACCAGCGACACCAGGTTGGCCGGCATCCGCTTCGGCCGTACGTTGCCGTACCCGAACACACCCAGCAGATCGGCGCCGACCACCGCGTGCCGCCGGCCGAGATCGGTGATGATCGAGATCGCTCCGCCCGTCGCGCCCGGCGCGGCGGCCGCCTCCACCACCACGCCCCGGCCCGGGGTGACCAGGACGTGGTCGGCGAGCCCCGCTCCCTCGGGCGACCGTGCGGTGGTGTGCGGCACATTGGTCAGATCCGGCAGCTCGGCGCCGATCCGTACGGAACGCACCCCGCCGTCGTCGGGGACGTCGGCGCAGACCACGCTGCTCTCGGATGCCACCATCTTCGGGATGGTGGCCGGCGGCGCCGCCTCGCCCGGGGGCAGCAGGTCGCCGGACCTGCGGGTGTTCGCATAGGTGCCCTGCGGTATCTCCTCCGGCTTGTCCTGCTGTCGCAGTTCCGTGACCAGGATGTTGGCCTGCAGTTCGGTGATGTTCGCCAGACCGTCGCGCTTGAGCACCGCGTACTGCCGGACCCCACCCTGCGGCTCGACGAAGTAGACGTCACCGACCCGGGCGCCGGGCAGCAGCGAGGACGGCTCGCCCGCACCGCTGACCGGTATCCGGGCCAGATCCACCCCGGCTGGCAGCGCGTTGAGCAGGGCCGGGGCCACCGGCACCTGCCGCTGCCCACTCCAGCCCAGGGCGTTGATCACCAACTCCCGGTCCCGGATCAGGTGCCGACGGTTGTGCCAGAGCAGGTACAGGGAGCCGTTGGGGTGGACGGCGAGCAGGGCCTCCTCCGCCATCGCGACGCCGCCCCGCGCCTGGCTGCCGATCAGCAGTGCCGACAGCGGGGCCGGGGATTCGCCGCCGGGACGCGGTGCGGAGCAGACGGTCCACCCGTCCGAGATGAGCCGATCGGCCGGGGCCAGCGAGTCGGGCGCGTCCGGGATGCCGATCGGCACGTCCCGCGGCACGTTCTCCAGCGACTTGCGCGACACCGACACGGTCTTGGGCTGGCCGGCCTTACCGGCGACCAGGACCGCCGAGGTGTAGTTGAGGACGGGCTGCAGCTTGCCGTCGCGGTAGACGTACTGCGCCCCCGACTCCTTCTCGACGATGACGACGTTCGGGTCTTTCCACTTGGTCGCTCCACCGCCGACGAAGAGGCCGTACAACACCGAGCCACCGATGCCGATCAGCGCGACGAGCACGCTGGCCAACGTCGCACCCGCCGCCCGCCGGAACGGTGACTGCGCGGGGTCGGTCTCCCGCATCACCAGCGCGCCGACCACCCGCTGAATCATGAACTGGTACGAGTGCAACTGGTCCTGGCGCGACGGCATGCGGCCCCCTCTCCCCCTTGTCCGGCCCATACGATAGGCCCTGAGCGAATCGCGGAGGGGCACGCTCGTGCGCGATGCCCGTCCAGGGGAGGCTAGCGCGGTGACGGTAACTGCGGCAGACAACAGGACCCGGCCCGCCGGAGGCGGTGGAACCCGGCCGGACCGGTCGGCACCGACACCGCTGCCGGCAGCGTCCACTCCGGTCCGTTCCGGCCCGCTCGGTGTGCGGGCGGGGCAGATCGTGACCCTTCAGGTCGCGGTGGCCCTCGTCCTCGCCGCCCTCGGCCGGGGCACGCTGGTGGTCGCCGGCGCAGTCCTCCTCGCGCTCGTCCTCGTGCTGCTCAGCTGGATCCGGCTGCGCCGCCGCTGGCTGTTCGAGTGGATCGGCATCGGTCTGCGGTACGCCAGCCGGCAGCGCACGCTCCGGCCCGCCGCCCCGCCGGAGGCACTGCTCGACCTCGTCGACCCCGGTGCCACGGTCGTGGCGGCCGAGCTGGCCGGAGACGCCGCCGCCATCATCAGCGACGCCTACGGCCTCACCGCCGTGCTGGAGCTCGGCGACCAGGTCGGGATGCTGACCGACACCCCGCAGGTCCTGCTCTCCCCGGCCAGTCTGCTGCCGGCGCCCAGCCCGGAGACCCCGCCCACCCGGGTCCAGCTCCTGATCATGGGTGCACCGGCTCCCACGCTGAGTGCCGGCGGCGGCACCCCGGCGAACTCGTACCGGCAGCTCACCGAAGGCCGGCTCCTCGGGCACGAGCGGGTGCTGCTCGCCGTGCGGGTGCTGCGGACCGACGGCTGGTCCCACGAGGACCTCGTCCGGGCGCTGTCCAGTGCGGTCCGCAAGGTGAGCCGACGTCTCAAGCCGGTGCCGAGCCGGGCGTTGGGCGAACGTGCCGCGCTCGGCGTACTCGCGGAGCTGGCCCAGCACGACGGGGTGCAGCCGGGCCGGGAGAGCTGGCAGGGTGTGCAGCTCGGCGGGCTGGTGCAGACGACGTTCCGCCTGCGTCGCTGGCCGGACCTGCGCACCGAGACCGGACGCCGGCTGATTCCCCGGCTCCTGGCGCTGCCGGCCACCGCGACCACCGTCTCTCTCAGCGCCGGTCCGTGGACGGGCAGCGGCTCGGCGCTCCGGGTGGATCTGACGGTACGACTCGCCGCGCCCACCGCGCCCGGCCTGGTCACCGCGGTCCAGGCACTGCGCCGGCTGCTCGCGGCCGAGCACGCGGCCGCCCGGCGGCTGGACGGCGAGCACCTCGACGGAGTCGCCGCGACCCTGCCGCTCGGAGTGCTCGGCGCCGGCCCGACCGCGGCGACCCCCGACACCACGATGGCCGCCTCCGCGGTGGACTCGCTGAACCTGCCGATCGGGCTGGCCGGCCTGATGATCGGCACCAACCGGCACGGGTCGGCGGTGCTCGCCCGGCTGTTCCGTCCCGAGACCACCCGGGCGGTGCTGGTCGGCGGGGTCCGGGCGGCGCAGCTCATCGCACTGCGGGCGATGGCACTCGGCGCCCGGATCGTGGTGCAGACGGCCCGACCGCGGGTCTGGGAGCCGTTCGTCCGCGGGGCCAGCGCCCCGAGTTCGCCCATCGCGCTCATCCCGCCCGGCCGGCCGGTCGGGGGACCGCCCGGAACCCTGCTCCAACCGCTGCTGGTCGTGGTCGACGTCGGGCCGGTCGCGGCCGACACCCAACCCGGCCCGGGCTGGCAGGCGAGTCTGGTGGTCCGCGACGAACTGGCGCCGGTCGACGTCGACGTGGTCGCCCGAGCCGACCTGGTGGTGCTGCAACCGCTCCGGCCGCACGAGGCCCAGCTGGCCGGCCTCGCACTCGGGCTGGGTGACTCGGCGAGCTGGTTGACCCGGATCCGCGCCGACATGGTCGGCGTGGTCAACCGACGGGTGCTGCGCTGGGCGCTCCTCTCGGCCACCCCGATCGAGCAGCAGTTGATCGGCCCACCGGCCCGGTTCTGACCCCGGGCCCCCAGGACGGCGCCGTCGCCCGGGATCCGGACCGGACCGCGGGTCGCCATCCGGCTGCTCCGAGGGCTTCCCGTGGTCGCGGCCCCGTGGCACGATCGGCCGGGTGAAGTTCCTGAAGGGTCCTCTCGTCCGGCTCGTCAGCACCGCCGTGGCCTTCTGGCTCGCCACGCTCGTCATCCCGGGGATCTCCCTGGAGACCGACTCCGTCCTCGGGGCGGCCGGGACGCTGCTGCTGGTGGCGGTCATCTTCGGCGTGGTCAACGCGGTGCTCCAGCCGATCATCAAGACCCTCGGCTGCGGGCTCTACGTGCTGACCCTCGGCCTGATCGCGCTCGTGGTGAACGCGCTGTTGTTCCTGCTCACCGGCGCTGTCGCGGGGCAGCTCGGGCTACCGTTCGAGGTGGACGGCTTCTGGCCGGCGGCGGTGCTCGGCACGCTCTTCGTCAGCCTGGTCACCTGGCTGCTGGGCCTGGTTCTCGACCGCGACTGAGGAACCGCGACTGGGGAGGCCGCCAGCGCGACGCGGGCCGCCGACCCGACCGGCCCGGCCCGGCGCGGCCGGGCAGAACCCTCACGGCCCGGCGCCGCCGGGCAGAGCCGCCGGGCGAAAATTGGCCGGTGGCGGGCCGCCACGCCGGGAATACTGTCGCGACGTGCTGAGTCTGACCCGCGAAGACGGATACGAACTCTCCGATGATCCGGACCGGATCGACCTGGATCGGGTGCACCACTGGCTTGCCACCGACGCCTACTGGGCGCTCGGTCTGCCCCGGGACGTGCTGATCCGCTCGATCGAGGGCTCGACGGCGTACGGGGTGTACCGTCCGGGGGACGGGGTCCAGGTGGCGTTCGCCCGGGTGGTCACGGACCAGGCCACCTTCGCCTGGCTCTGCGACGTCTACGTCGACCGGGCGGAACGCGGCCGTGGACTGGCCCGGTGGATGGTCAGCACCATCCGCGACGAGCTGGCCGGGCTGAGGCTGCGCCGGATCCTGCTCGCCACCCGCGACGCCCACGGCGTCTACGCGCCGCTCGGGTTCCGCCCGCTGACCGATCCAGATCTGTGGATGGAGTGGTCGCCGCGGCAGGTGACACCGCTCACGGGAAAGGGGTCTGACGCCAGCGGGCCCCTTACGGTATGACGGTGAACCAGGTGCGACGTGGATACCTGTACGGGCTCGGGGCGTACGTGATGTGGGGGTTCTTCCCCCTCTACCTGCGGTTGCTCCAACCGGCCGGGCCGATCGAGATCCTCGCACACCGGGTGGTCTGGTCGGTGGTCTTCGTCGCACTGGTACTGGCGGCGGCCCGCAACTGGCGCTTCCTGCGCGACCTGCGTCACCAACCGGCCAGGCTCGCCGGGGTGACGTTGGCCGCCGCGCTGATCGCCGTCAACTGGGGCACCTACATCTACGGCGTCAACTCCGAGCGGGTGGTGGAGACCGCGCTGGGCTACTTCATCAACCCCCTGGTCGTGGTGCTGCTCGGGGTCACGGTGCTCCGCGAACGGCTGAGGGCGGCACAGTGGGCGGCACTCGGCATCGGTGGCCTCGCGGTGGCGGTGCTGACCGCCGACTACGGTCGGCTGCCCTACATCGCCCTCACCCTGGCCCTGAGCTTCGGCGGGTACGGCCTGGTCAAGAAGCGGCTGGGGCTGCCCGCCGCCGAGGGCATGTTCGTCGAGTCGGCGGCGCTGGCGCTGCCGGCGCTCGGCTACCTGGGCTGGCTGGCCGGGCAGGGCGAGTCGTCCTTCGGCCACGTCTCGGCCGGCCACACCGTGCTGCTGATACTGGCCGGCGCGGCGACCGCGACCCCTCTGATGCTCTTCGCCGGTGCCGCGAACCGGCTCAGCCTGACCGCCCTGGGGATGCTGCAGTACCTCGCCCCGATCCTCCAGCTCGGCATCGGGGTCCTGGTCTTCCACGAGCCGATGCCACCGGCCCGGCTGGCCGGGTTCGCCCTGGTCTGGCTGGCGCTGGTGGTCTTCTCCGCGGACGGGATCCGGCAGGTCCGGCGCACCCGGACCGCCGAACCGGCCGCCACCACGTCCGCCACCGATCCGGTGCCGACGTCCGCCGTCCGCTCGTGACCGGCGGCCCGGCCGCCCCTGACGTACCCGACCGCCACCGACCCGGTGACCGGCGTCCGCATCGCCGAGCGACGACGCCGTACGTCCGGTCACCGGACCCGTCCCGGGGCACGGGGTGTCTCGGACGGGTCAGTGCGCGGCGCCGTACGCCCGAAGGAAGGCCCGGACACCCGCCGCCGTGATCCGATCGGTCTCCTCCGGCGGTAACGGGATCACGCCCCAGTAGGACCGCTGCGCGATCTCTGCCGCGGTCAGGGCCACGAAGTGAGAGGCGGCCTGGGCCGGATCGTCGTGCACGTCGAGCAACCCGTGGTCGGCGAGTGCGGCCATGATCTCGGCCATCTCACGGGCGACCGCACGGGGACCAGCCTCCTGCCAGGCGTCCAGGACCTCGGCCGGCACGTGCCCGGCCTCCCCCTGGATCTGCCGGACCAGCGAGAAGTGGTCCCGAAAGTCCGTCATCAGGGCGACCCAGGCGCGTGCCAGGGCCAGCAGGTCCCGTTCGAGGTCCTCCGGGCGCGGTGGACGGTGCGGATCCAGGTACCTCCGCAGTCGGGCGAGTTGCTCGTCCCGGACCCTCCCGGCACTCCACCGCATGACCGAGCGGAACAGCTCCGCCTTCCCGCCGGGAAAGTGGTTGTAGAGCGTACGGGTGGAGACGCCGGCTTCGGCGGCGATCGCGTCGATGCTGGCCCGGCTGTAGCCGTCCCGCCCGAAGACCTCGCACGCGGCCCGCGCGATGGCCGCCGCCTTGTCTGCCCGTCCCCGCCCCGGCCGGGTCCGCCGTGCCCCGGCGTCGGAGGCCACACCGACCATCCTCGCCACTCCCGGTGTTGACCGTCACACTACAACGGCTGTTGTCGTTATTACAACGTGCGTTGTAGTTTACCGGGCGAACCGCAACCGACGCCAGCACCAGCGAGGATGCGAGGAGACAGTCATGGCCGACACCGTCCGCGCCACGGAATTGGCGACCGCCGAGGACGCCCCGCTACGGGTCGCGGTCATCGTGGGCAGCGTCCGCGGTGGCCGCGTCGGTCCGGCCGTGGCCGAGTGGTTCACCCGCCACGTCGCCCAGCGCACCGACGTCGCGCTCGACGTCATCGACGTCGCCGCCCTGAACCTTCCCCTGACCATGCCCGGCTGGGACGGCCTGCCCGAACCCGAGCCGGCAACCCGGGCCACCCTCGCCGACGTGAGCTCCCGACTGACGGCCGCCGACGCGTTCGTGGTCGTCACCCCCGAGTACAACCACAGCTTCCCGGCTGCCCTGAAGAACCTCATCGACTGGCACTACGACGAGTGGCGGGCCAAACCGGTCGGCTTCGTCTCCTACGGTGGGCTGGGCGGCGGCCTCCGGGCGGTCGAGCAGCTCCGGCTCGTCTTCGCCGAACTCCACGCCGTGACGGTGCGAGACTCCGTCAGCCTGCACGGGCCCTGGTCGGGACTCGGCGAGGACGGCAGGCCGCTCGACGCGGCGGTGTGCGAAGGAGCCGCGACCGGCATGGTCGACCAACTGGTGTGGTGGGGCCGCGCGCTGCGCGCCGCTCGCGCCAGGCATCCGTACGGAAAGTGACGGCCATGCCCGGCACCGTCCCCCGGGCCGGAGGAGTCGACGTCGGCGGGACCGGCCCGGCTGACGATCCCACCGCCGGCTCGGACGCCGCAGCCTCCCGGGGCCTGGCCGGGATGCTCACCGTCATCGTGATCAGCTCGATCATGGCGGTACTGGACACCACGATCGTCAACGTCGCCCTGCACTCGCTCGCGGTGGTGTTCGACGCGTCACTCGCGGCCGTCCAGTGGGTGGTCACCGGGTACACCCTCGCGCTCGCCGCCGTGATTCCGACGGCCGCCTGGGCCGTGTCACGCTTCGGCGCGAAGCGGACCTACCTGACCGCCATCGCCCTGTTCACCGTCGGGTCCGGGCTGGCCGCACTGTCCTGGAACGTCGAGACACTGGTGCTGTTCCGGGTCGTCCAGGGACTCGGCGGCGGCCTGTTGATGCCCGTCGGGATGACGATGGTCGTACGGGCCACCGACCGGGAACGACTGGGCAGGGCAATGGCCGTACTCGGCATTCCGGTGCTGGTCGGCCCGGCGAGCGGGCCGATCCTGGGCGGTTGGCTGGTCGACACCGCGACCTGGCACTGGATCTTTCTGGTCAACCTACCCGTCGGCGCGCTGGCGCTGGTCCTCGCGACACGGACGCTACGGCGCGACGAGCCCCGGTCGGCGCGTCGGCTGGACCTGCCCGGCCTGCTGACGCTGTCGCCGGGACTGGCCCTGCTGATCTTCGGACTGACCACCGGCGGCGAGCGCGGCGACCTCACCGCACCACAGGCACTGCTGCCCACCGTTGCCGGGCTGGTGCTGGTCGTCGGATTCGTCGCCCGGGGCGTGACCGCCCGCGCCCCGCTGCTGCGACTGCGCCTGCTGCGCGACCGCACCTTCGCGGCCGGGTTCACCGTCATGGTGCTCTTCCCGGCGGGATACTTCGGCTCCATGCTGCTGGCGCCGCTGTACTACCAGACGACGCGCGGGCTGGGTGCGACCGAGTCGGGCGTGCTGGGTGTCCCCCTAGCCGTCGCGGTCGGAATCTCGATGCAGGTCGCCACCCGCCGCGTCGACCGGGTGTCCCCGCGGCTGTTGGTCCTCACCGGCATCACGGTCGCCACATGCGGTCTGTCGCTGTTCGCCGTGCAGGTCGGGCCCGAGACGCCCTACTGGCGGTTGGTCGTGGCGCTGCTGGTGACGGGGGTGGGGGTCGGCATGGTGATGATGCCGACGAACACGACCGCGTCCCGAGCGCTCGTCGCCGAGGACATCCCCTCGGGCAGCACCCTGCTGACCATCGGATCCCAGATCGGCGCCGCCGTGGGCACGGCGCTGCTGTCGGTGGTGCTGGCGGCGCACGTGGCCCGGACCGGGGAGGGCACCCGGGCAGCGGACGCGTTCCAGCACACCTACTGGTGGGCGGTGGCGCTGCTGGCCCTGGCCGCGCCGCCGGCGGCGCTGCTGCCCCGCCGACGGGCGGGCGGCGGGGCAGCGGCGCGAGAACCATCGGCCGGTGTGACACCCGCCGACCGCCGCCCCGATCCCGCCTGACTACCGCAGGGGCGGGTGGACCATCCAGACGTTCGGTTCCCAGTACGTCCCCAGGTCGGCCTCCCGGTCGATCCGCACCGGGGCGAGGCCCTCGGGGAAGACGTACTCCCCGGACTCGGGAAAGACCATGCCGGTCCACGACTCCCAGTCGGCGATCGGGGCGGTGATCCGCAACGAGCGCGGCAGCGGCGCCGCCACCCGGGCCCCGAGCCGTTCGTGCACCCGCATCCACGGGTCGAACAGCAGGCCGTCGGGACGCCGCCACCGGACGTACCGCTCGATCGGGGTGATCGGATAGTGGTCCTTCCACGCGGGCCGCACCGGCGCGACCAGGTGGGTGAGCCCGTGCCGCTCGGCGATGGTCCGCATCGCGCGCAGGATCTCCACCGCCAGCCCGCGGCCGCGGTTGCCGCGCGGGATCTCGGCGGCCAGCGCGCAGAGCGCGGTGACCGGCGTGTCCGTCCGCCGCTGTTCGAAGATCAGTTCGAGGGCCGGGTCGAACCCGTCCGGCAGGTGGGCATCCACGCCGTCCCAGCCGAACGGGCCGGTGTGGCCCTCGGCCAGCACCTCGTCCGTCTCCTCGTCGTAGAGGACGAACTGGAAGTCGGGCAACTCCTCGTCGAGCAGGTGCCAGTACTGGTCGGACACGTTGCCGTGCATGTTGTACTCCGGCCACACCAGGCGGGAGTCGATCTTCCGGGCCCAGAGATCCGGCCGTTCCAGCGCCGTGTACATCCTCACCACTGCCGTCTCCGCCTCCCTCCGGTGACGCCGGACACCCAGCCGACGGTGGACACCGGGACCCTAGCGGGAACCGCGCGCGGGCGGCCAGGCATTTGCGGCGGCGCCGGCAGGCACCGTGCCGCACCGACCGGGAATCAACCAGGGGTTTCGGGCCACGCCGACGAGGGCGGGCCGCTACCGGACGTCGTACGCCAGCAGCGGGGTGTCGTCGTAACGGAGAAGTTCCAGCCGGGTCAGCTCGGATCGGGTGAAGCGGGTGACACCGGTGAAGGTGGCGGCGTCACCGGGAGCCGCAAGCCAGGAGCCGACCTGCTCCGTCTCGCCGTTCGGGCCGTGCGCCACCAGCCGGAAGGTGTACGCCTTCGTGTAGTCGGTGGTCGCGGCGTACTGGCAGCGCATGGTCACCACCGTGCCCCACCGCGTTCCGTCGAAGCCGATCTCGGCGCTGACCGGGATCTCGCCGCCCTGCACCGGCTTCATGGCGACCATCCGCACCTCGACGTCGGTACCGGGGTCGCCACGGGTCAGCGGCCCGGCCAGCCCGAACCCGGCCACCGCGGCCACCGCGGCGGCGGCCAGCGCCACCCCGGCGGCACGGAGCCGGCCGATCCGCCGCTCCCGACGCCGACGGATACGGGCCGCGTCGAGCAGCCGTGGCAGCCGTTCCGCGGCACCGACCGACGGGGTGATCCGCTCCAGCTCGCTCCGGTCGAGCCGGCCGAGCAGTCCGGGCAGGACGGCGATCTCGGCGACCGCGTCGCGGCAGTCCGCGCAGGTGCCCAGGTGCCGCTCGTACGCGACCCGCTCGGCCGGGGAGAGGGCACCGAGCACGTACGCGCCATCGTCGTGGGCGTATTCGCACCGCATCACCCGGTCACCCCCATCTCGGCGAGTATCAAGCGTAGGGATCGCAGCGCGTAGTGCGTCCGTGACTTGACCGTGCCCGGTGGGACACCGAGCCGGGCCGCCGCCTCGGCCACCGAGCGGCCCTGGTAGAAGCACTCCACCAGCACCTCACGGTGCGACGCCGACAGCCGGCTGAGCGCCTCGGCAACCGTCCACGCCTCCACCGCCCGGTCCGTCTCGTCGTCCACCTGCGGTGGCTCGGGCAGTTCGTCGGTGACCACCTCACCCACCCGCGAGCCGCGCCTGCGCCAGGCGTCGATCGCGAGGTTGCGGGCGATGGTGAACAGCCAGGCCCGGATCGATCCGCGGTCGGGGTCGAGGGCCTCCGGGTGGCGCCACGCCCGCAGCAGCGTCTCCTGCACCAGGTCCTCGGCCCGCTGCCGGTCGCCGTTCATCAGGCGCAGCGCGTGGCCGAGCAGCGCCTCGGCGTGCTCGTCGTGCAGGGCGCGCAGCAGTTCGGCGTCCTGGTCGCTGATGGTGTCACCTCGCCTCCGCCCGCCGGCCGCGGCCGTGGGCTCTGCCGCCGTCCGTGGGCTTCGCCGCACGGCGACACGTCACACTCCGCGCCTCTTCCCACGGAACCCACGGCCGGCCGGTTCAACGCCGAACGGCCGAGACCGCGGCCGGCCGCTGAGCCGGCACGTCGTGCGGGCCGGGTGACCGGCACCGCCGGAGGTGGGCGTGGCCCCGGTCGCCGGGGTGGGTTCCCGGCGACCGGGGGCCACGTCGGGTCAGGACTCGGCGGCGAGGCTGTCGGCGATGCTGCGGGCGACCGCGAGCAGCTTCGCCCGGATCACCCGCGCCGAGGTCATCATCTCGGCCGCCGGAAGCGCACAGGCGAGCACCGTGCGCCGCTCCAGGTCCTTGTCCGGGGACACCAGGACGGCCGCGCAGGCGACGCCCTGCCGGAACTGTCCCAACTCCAGCTGCATCCCGCGCCGCTCCCCGGCCGCCAGGTCGGCCTCGAAGGCGTCGGGCGCGACCAGGGTCTGCGGGGTGAACGGCCGCATGCCGTACTCCCGCAGGTAGCGGAACCGCTGTTCCGGAGTGAGGGTGGCGAGCAGCGCCTTGCCGAGCGCGGTGGCGTGCGCGCCCTCGTCGAAGCCGGGAACCAGCTCCTCCAGGTACGGGGACCGGGGACCTTCGGCAGCCGCGGTGATCGCCACCTGACCACCGACGAACCGGCCCAGGTAGTGGCTGTACCCGGTCTCGGCCGCGGCCCGGCGCAGCACCTCACCGACCGACGGCGGCCCACGGAACGCGGCCACCAGTTCCCGGTACCGGTCGGCCACCTCCAACCCGACTATGTACGTGCCGTCCTCGCGCCTGATCACATAGCCCTCGTACGCGAGCGTGCGCACCAGGTGGTACGTGGTTGCCACCGTCAGTTCGCAACGCCGGGCGATCTGCTTCACGGTCAGACCCTTCGGTGCCCGTCCGACCGCTTCAAGCACGCGCAGGGCACGCGACACGCTGCGGATCAGGTCAGAAGGTTCCGCCAAGGGGTCGCGCACAACCACCTCCGCCGCCGGGGACTTACAGAATATGAAAAACCGGGCGCCTGGGAAATGCCCGTTCGGATCGAAGGATGCCAGATTCCCGGCACCCTGTGTGCACCCGCCGACACGATCGGTTCATACGAGTGGCTCGCGTAGGCTCGTCGCAAATGGTCGAATTTGAGGTTTCTCCCCCGCCCCCCGTAACCCTCTCCCGCCCCGGTCGTACGGTCCTCGGCGCCGCCGCCACCACCGTCGCCTGCGTACTCCCGGTCTTCCTCGTCGGCGGACTCGCGGTGCAGCTCGGCGACGAGCTGCACCTCTCCCCCGCCGGGCTGGGCCTGGCGGTCTCCGTCTACTTCGGCGTCAGCGCACTCGCCTCGATCCCGTCCGGCGCCCTCGTCGAGCGGTACGGCCCGGTGGTCGTCGCCCGGGCCGGAATCCTGCTCGCCGCCACGACCACCCTGGCCATCGCTCTCCTGGCCCACTCCTACCCGGCGCTGGTCGGGCTGCTGGCGATCGGCGCCGGCGCCAACGCGCTCGGACAGCTCGCCAGCAACACGTCGCTGGCCCGCGGCGTCCCGCGCGGCCGGCAGGGCCTCTCCTTCGGGGTCAAGCAGTCCGCCATCCCCACCGCGACCCTGCTCGCCGGGGCCGCCGTGCCGGCCGTGGCGCTCACCGTCGGCTGGCGCTGGGCGTTCGTCCTCGCCACCGGGCTGGCCCTGACCGCCCTCCCCCTCGTGCCACCGGACCCGATCCCGGTCGCCCGGCCGACCCGACGGCGGCGCGGGCAGGCCACCGGAGCCCTGGCGGTCCTCGGCGTCGCCGCCGCGCTGGCCGCCGCCGCCGCGAACGCCCTCGGCACCTTCCTGGTCGACTCGGCGGTGGCCCGCGGTCTCTCGCCGGGACTCGCCGGCCTGGTGCTGACCCTCGGCAGCGCACTCTGCCTGCTCGGTCGGCTCGGCACGGGGTGGTGGGCCGACCATCGCGCCGGCGGACACGTCGCGACCATCGCCGGGATGCTCACCGTCGGCGCCGCCGGGCTGACCCTGCTCACCGTCGCCGGGCCGGTCGCGCTGGTCGTCGGGGTGGTACTCGGATTCGGTGTCGGCTGGGCCTGGCCCGGGCTGTTGAACTTCGCCGTGGTCCGGCTCCACCCGCAGGCCCCGGCGGCCGCCACCTCGATCACCCAGACCGGGGTGTACGCGGGCGGCAGTCTCGGCCCGCTCGGGCTGGGGGCGGTCGCCGGCCACCTCGGCTACCCGGTGATGTGGCTCACCGCGGCCGGGGCGATGCTACTCGCCGCCACCCTCATGCTCGCCGGCCGCCGGCTGCTGCTGGCCCGCCGGGCGACGTCCGGGGCGGACGGCGGAGAACCCCCTGGCGGGGTGCACCACGGCGTGGACACCGACGGGAGGAGCTCCTCCTGACCCGTCAGCCCGTACGGTCGGCGATGACGTCGCAGAGCCGCTCCAGCGCCCGGCGGGGGGCACCCGCCGGCAGCGGGGCGAGTCGGGTCCGGGCCTCCTCGGCGTAGCTGCGCACCGTCTCCCGGGCCCGCTTCATCGCCGGGGACTCCCGGAGCAGGCTGAGAGCCTCGGCGTGCAGCGCGTCGTCGGTGACCGGCCCCTGGGCGAGGATCTCCCGCAGCCGCATCGAGGCGGCGTCTCGGTCGTCGGAGGCCAGGGCGTACAACACCGGCAGGGTCGGGACGCCCTCCCGCAGGTCGGTGCCGGGGGTCTTGCCGGACTGCACCGTCTCGGAGGCGATGTCGAGCAGGTCGTCGGAGAGTTGGAACGCCATGCCGATGGTCTCGCCGTACCCGGCGAGGGCCTCCGTGTACGCGGCATCGGCACCGCCGAACATCCCGCCGAACCGGGCGGAGGTCGCGATCAGCGAGCCGGTCTTCTCCGCGATGACCTCCAGGTAGTGCGCGACCGGGTCGACGCCGCCGCGCGGCCCCACCGTCTCGGCGATCTGGCCGTGCACCAGCCGGGAGAACGTCCGGGCCTGCAACCGGACCGCCTCGATGCCCAGGTCCGCGGCGATGTCCGCGGCCCGGGCGAAGAGGTAGTCACCGACCAGGATCGCCACCGAGTTGCTCCACCGGGAGTTGGCGCTCGGTGTGCCCCGGCGCAGCGGCGCCTCGTCCATCACGTCGTCGTGGTAGAGCGTCGCCAGGTGGGTCAGCTCCATCACCACCGCCGCCGGCACCACCTGGGGAGCGTCCGGGTTACCGAACTGGGCGCCGAGGGCGACGAGCAACGGCCGGAACCGCTTGCCCCCGGCGTCCAGCAGGTGCCGCGCGGCCTCGGTCACCAGCGGATCGGCGCTGACGACCGTGCGCCGCAGCTCGGCCTCCACCTCGGCGAGCACCCGGGCGATCGAGGCCTCGACCCGCTCGTCGGCGAAGTCGATCCCGAGTGCCGCAATCCCGCCAGCCGTTCCCCCCACGCCTTCAACCATGCCACACCCGCCGGAGAAGACCTGGTGGGGGGCGGTCGGACGCGAAAGTGAGCCGAGATCCGGTCATCGTCCGACGAACTCGGCGGCGCCGTTGGCCAGGTCGAGCAGCGGCGCCGGGGCAACCCCGAGCACCAGGGTGGCCAGCACCCCGATCCCCAGCGCGGCGGCGGTCAGCCCGCCCGGCAGGGAGACGCTCGGCGTGGCGTCACCCGGTTCCGACAGCCACATCATCACCACGACCCGCAGGTACGGGAAGGCGAGGATCATGCTGGTCACCACGCCGGCGATCACCAGCCAGGCCTGCCCGGCGTCCAACGCCGCCCCGAAGACCGCGAACTTGCTGGTGAAGCCGCTGGTCAACGGAATACCGGCGAAGGCGAGCAGCACGACGGTGAACAGCCCGGCGTACAGCGGGGAGCGCCGTCCGAGCCCGGCCCACCGGGAGAGGTGGGTCGCCTCGCCGTCGGCGTCCCGGACCAGGGTCACCACGCCGAACGCGGCGAGCACCGAGAAGCCGTACGCCACCAGGTAGAACATCGTGCTGGAGAGCCCGTCGCGGGACAGCGCCAGGACACCGACCAGCAGGTAGCCGGCGTTCGCCACCGACGAGTAGGCGAGCAGCCGTTTGATGTCGGTCTGGGTGACCGCCAGGACCGCGCCGACCAGCATCGTCAGGATGGCGATCACCCCGAGTACCGGCTTGAAGTCCCAGCTCGCGCCGACGAACGCGACGTAGAGCACCCGGAGCAGACCACCGAACGCGGCGGCCTTGGTGCAGGCCGCCATGAAGCCGGTGACCGGGGTCGGGGCCCCCTGGTAGACGTCCGGGGTCCAGATGTGGAACGGCGCCGCCGCGATCTTGAACAGGAGACCGATGGCGAGCAGCGCCAGACCGGCGAGCAGCAGGATCGAGCTGGTCGACGAGTTGGTGACCGCGTTTCGGATGGTGGCGAAGTCCACCCCGCCGCCCTGGTCGCCCGCGCCGGCCGTGAAGCCGTAGACCAGCGCCATCCCGAACAGGAAGAACGCCGAGGCGTACGAGCCGAGCAGGAAGTACTTCAGCGCCGCCTCCTGACTCAGCAGCCGCCGGCGGCGGGCCAGCGCGCAGAGCAGGTAGAGCGGCAGCGAGAACGCCTCCAGGGCGACGAACATCGTCAGCAGGTCGTTCGCGGCGACGAAGAGCAGCATGCCGGAGACGGCGAAGAGGGTCAGCGGGTAGACCTCGGTCAGCCCGCCCTGCTTCTCCGCCTGCTGGTTGTCCTCCGGCGAACCGACGGTCACCGCGGCCTGCGCCACGAAGGCGCCGCCGCGCTGGACCGCGCGCTCCCCGATCAGCAGCAGCGAGACACCGGCCAGGACCAGGATCGCGCCCTGCAGGAACAGCGCGGGCCCGTCGATCGCGACCGCGCTGCCGGCGGTGACCAGCCGGTCGTTCGCGTTGAGCACCACCGCCACCAGCGCGCCGACCACGGCGAGCAGGCTGAGGACGAGCTGCACCCCGTGCCGGCGGGCCCGCGGGACGAAGGCCTCGACGAGGACCCCGAGCAGCGATGCCCCGAACAGGATGAGGATCGGCGCGAGTGCCGCGTAGTCGAGCGCCGGGAGCTTGAGATCCGTCATCGGACCTTCCTTACGTTCGCGACTGACAGCCGTACGTTCGGGACGGGCAGCCGGTTCACCGGTGTGCCTCCTGGACGGTGCCCACCGTCGGCGCCGGGTCCTGGCGGCCGAGGTCCTGCTCCACCGTGGCCTGGACAGCCGGGTTGATCACATCGGTGACCGGCTTCGGGTAGAAGCCGAGCACCAGCAGGAGCGCGATCAGCGGGGCGACCACGACCTTCTCCCGCACCGACAGGTCCCGCCGCATCCCGTCGACCTCGGTCAACGCCGGGTTCAACGTGCCCTGGGTGGTGCGCTGCACCATCCAGAGCACGTACGCGGCGGCCAGGATGATGCCGGCGGTGGCGACGACCGCGACCGGCTTGTTCACCGTGAACGTCCCGATCAGCACCAGGAACTCGGAGACGAACGGCGCCGTGCCGGGCAGGGCCAGCGAGGCGAGACCGGCGAAGAAGAGCACCCCGGCCAGGACGGGGACCAGCTTTGCGGCGCCGCCGAAGTCGCTGATCAGCGCGGAGCCGCGCCGGGCCACGAGCATCCCGACCACCAGGAAGAGCAGACCGGTCGCCAGGCCGTGGTTGACCATGTAGAGCACCGCGCCGGTCCCCGCCTGGGTGGTGAAGGCGAAGATGCCGACCCCGATGAAGCCGAAGTGGGCGATCGAGGTGTAGGACACCAGCCGCTTCAGGTCGTTCTGCCCGACCGCCAGCAGCGCCGCGTAGATGATCCCGACCAGCGCCAGCGCGATCGCCCACGGGGCGAACCACTTCGACGCCTCCGGGAACAGCGGCAGGCAGTACCGCAGGATGCCGAAGGTGCCGACCTTGTCGAGCACACCGACCAGCAGGGCGGCGGCCCCGGCGGGGGCGGCGCCACCGGCGTCCGGCAACCAGGTGTGGAACGGGAAGAACGGCGCCTTGATCGCGAAGGCGACGAAGAAGCCGAGGAAGAGCCAACGCTCGGCGCCGGTGGAGAGGTCCGCCTGGGTCAGCGCCTGCCAGTCGAAGGTCTTCCCGCCCAGCGCCCACAGCCCGATCACCGCGGCCAGCATGAACAGCCCGCCGACCAGGGAGTAGAGGAAGAACTTCACCGCCGCGTACTGCCGCTGGTGGCCGCCGTAGCTGCCGATGAGGAAGTACATCGGCACCAGCATGACCTCGAAGAAGACGTAGAAGAGGAAGACGTCGGCGGCGGCGAAGACGCCGATCATCGTGCTCTCGAGGAAGAGCAGGAGCGCGAAGTAGACCGGCACCGACCGTTTGAGGTTGTCCGCGTCGTGCCACGACGCGAGGATCACCACCGGCACGAGCAGTGCGATCAGCATCAGCATGACCAGGGCGATCCCGTCGGCCGCGAAGGTGAGGTTGACTCCCCAGGCCGGGATCCACGGGTACGACTCGCGCAGCTGGAAGCGGTCGCCGCCGGCGTCGAACGCCACCCACATGCCGACCGCGAGGGCCAGGACGGCCAGTGACCAGCCGAACGCGACCCGCTTGGCCAGCTCACCCCTGCTGGCGGGAAGGAACACCACCAGCAGGCCACCGACCAACGGTGCGACGGTGAGCACCGAGAGGAAGGGGAAGTCGGACATCATTCGGCCTTACCTCCGTCGTCAGCACCCGGCCGGGCGGCTCCGGCCGGGTGAATCGGCGTGGCCGGTGGGTTCAGGTGGGTCACGCGAACCACCCCGCCTGCACCGCCAGGAACGCCGCCACCACCAGCACGGCGCCGGTCAGCATGGACATCGCGTACGACCGGACGAAGCCGGTCTGCAGCCGGCGCAGTCGGCCGGAGCTGCCGCCCACGGCGGCGGCCAGGGCGTTGACCAGCCCGTCGATGCCCCGGTTGTCGAGGAAGACCAGCGCCCGGGTGAGGAAGACGCCCGGCTTCTCGAAGACCACCTCGTTGAAGGCGTCGGTGTAGAGGTTGCGCCGGGCGGCCCGGACCAGCGGGCCGGCCGGCTGCTCCTGCAGGGCGGTGCCGTTGCGGAACAGCAGCCAGGCCAGGCCGGCGCCGAGCACGGTCAGGGTGAGCGAGAGGACGGTGATCGCGACGTGCGGCAGCACCGGCTCGTGCGCCTCGCCGTGCCCGCCGAGCACCGGGGTGAGCCAGTCCGCGACCGGGCTGGCCATCAGCCCACCGGCGACCACCGAGCCGATGCCGAGCAGGATCAGCGGGACCGTCATGATCGGCGGAGACTCGTGCGGGTGGTCGATGTCCTCGGTCCACCGCTTCGGCCCGTGGAAGGTGAGGACGAAGAGCCGGGTCATGTAGAAGGCGGTGAGGCCGGCGCCGAGCAGCGCGGCACCGCCGTACAGCCAGGCGGTCCAGCCCTCCCGCTCGAACGCGGCGACGATGATCGGCTCCTTGGTGAAGTAGCCGGAGAACGGGAACATGCCGATGATCGCCAGCCAGCCGAGGCCGAAGGTGATCCAGGTGATCCGCATGTGCCTGGCCAGTCCGCCGAAGCGGCGGATGTTGACCTGGTCCTTCATGCCGTGCATCACCGAGCCGGCGCCGAGGAACATGTTGGCCTTGAAGAAGCCGTGCGCCAGCAGGTGGATGATGGCCAGCGCGTACGCCCCGCCGCCGAGGCCGACGCCGAGGAACATGTAGCCGATCTGGCTCACCGTCGACCAGGCGAGGACCCGCTTGATGTCGTCCTTGGCCGCGCCGATGACGCAGCCCATCAGCAGGGTCAGGGCACCGACGCTGACCACCACGGTCTGCAGCGTCGGGTCGAGCGAGAAGATCGGGTTGGAGCGGGCGATCAGGTAGACGCCGGCGGTCACCATGGTGGCGGCGTGGATCAGCGCGGAGACCGGGGTCGGGCCCTCCATCGCGTCCGGCAACCACGCCTGCAACGGGAACTGGCCGGACTTGCCGGTGGCGCCGAGGAGCAGCAGCAGGCCCATCGCCAGCACCGTGCCGCCGGCCAGCGCACCCACACCGTTGAAGACGTCGGCGTACTGGGTGCTGCCCAGGGTCGCGAACATGATGAAGATCGCGATCGCCAGCCCGGCGTCGCCGACCCGGTTCATCAGGAACGCCTTCTTGCCGGCGGTCGCCGCGCTCGGCCGCTCCTGCCAGAACGAGATCAGCAGGTACGACGCGACACCCACACCCTCCCAGCCGAGGTAGAGCATCACGTAGTTGTTGCCGAGCACCAGCAGCAGCATCGCGGCGACGAACAGGTTGAAGAACCCGAAGAACCGGCGCCGACCGGGATCGTGCGCCATGTAGCCGACCGCGTACAGGTGGATCAGGAAGCCCACACCGGTGATCAGCAGGACGAAGACCGCGGCCAGCGGGTCGAACAGCAGGCCGAAGTCCACGCGGAGGTTGCCGACGGTGATGAACTCCCAGAGGCTGCGCTCGACCGAGCGGTTGGACAGGCCGCGCAGTTGGAAGAAGTAGGTCAGGCCGAGGACGAAGGCGACGCCGACGCTGCCGACGCCGAGCCAGTGTCCCCACCGGTCGGCCCGCCGGCCGAGCAGCAGGAGGATCGCGGCGCTGACCGCCGGGATGGCCACCAGCAGCCACACGCTGCCCAGCAACCCCGTGGCCTGGGCGTACTCCACAGTATGTTCCACTGGTGGGCCCCTCTTAGTACTTCAGCAGGTTGGCGTCGTCGACGCTCGCCGACCGCCGGGTCCGGAAGATCGTCATGATGATGGCCAGACCGACCACGACCTCGGCCGCGGCCACCACCATGACGAAGAACGCCATGATCTGACCGTTCAGGTCGCCGTTGATCCGGCTGAACGTGACCAGCGCGAGGTTGGCCGCGTTGAGCATCAGCTCGATGCACATGAACAGGACGATCGCGTTGCGCCGGATCAACACCCCGACCGCGCCGATGGTGAAGAGCACCGCGGCCAGGATCAGGTAGTGGTTCGGCGTCACCGAGAAGAAGTCCGACATGCTACTTCTCCGTCCCCTTCAGCGCGATCTCCTCGGGCTCCAGCTGGCGCCGGGGCAGCACCTTCGGCACGCTCCGGTCGGTCAGCCCGCCGTCCGGCAGCCGGGCCGGGGTGGCCACCGAGGAGGAGGTGGCGTAGACACCGGGGCCGGGCTTCGGGCCGGGGTAGTTGCCGGGCCGGAACCGGGCCTTCATCGTCGCCACCTGGTCCATCCGGCCCCGCCGCTCGATGTGCGCCAACACCATCGCACCGACCGCGGCGGTGATCAGCAGCGCCGAGGTCACCTCGAAGACGAAGACGTACTTGGTGAAGAGCAGCCGGGCGATCCCCTGCACGTTCCCGTCCGCGTTGGCCTGCTCCAGCCCGGCCGCGTCCGCCCGGCCGAGCGCCCGCCACAGTCCGGTGCCGACCAGCAGGCCGAAGCCGAGACCGAGCGTGATCGCGGCGACCCGCTGCCCACGGAGCGTCTCGATCAGCGAGTCCGAGGCGTCCCGGCCGACCAGCATCAGCACGAACAGGAAGAGCATCATGATCGCGCCGGTGTAGACGATGACCTGGACCATGCCGATGAACGGGCCGGAGTGCAGCACGTAGAAGACGCCGAGGCAGAGCATCGTCAGCACCAGCCAGAGCGCCGAGTGCACCGCGTTGCGCGCCCAGACCATGCCGAGCGCGCCGAGCAGCGCCAGCGGAGCGAGGATCCAGAACGCCACCTGCTCCCCACTGCTGACCCCGCCGGCGGCGGCGATGACCGTCATGACTTCTCTCCCGTCGTACCGGAGCCGTCGACCGGGTGCGTCTCGGACCGGGGCGCCCGCTCGGCACCGGCCGAGGTGCCCGGGTTCGTCAACGCACCCACGTAGTAGTCCTGCTCGGTGTCACCGAGCCGCATCGGGTGGGGCGGCGGCTCCATCCCGGGCAGCAGGGGCGCCAGCAACTGCTCCTTGGTGAAGATCAGATCCCGCCGGTCGTCCCGGGCCAGCTCGTACTCGTTGCTCATGGTGAGCGAGCGCGTCGGGCAGGCCTCGATACAGAGCCCGCAGAAGATACAGCGGGCGTAGTTGATCTGGTACGTCTTGGCGTACCGCTCACCCGGTGAGAAGCGACGCTCCTCGGTGTTGTCGCCGCCCTCGACGTAGATCGCGTCCGCCGGGCAGGCCCACGCGCACAGCTCGCAGCCGATGCACTTCTCCAGCCCGTCGGGGTGCCGGTTGAGGATGTGCCGCCCGTGGTAGCGCGGTGCCGTCACCGGCGGCTTGAACGGGTAGTCGGTGGTGACGACCTTCTTGAACATGTGCGAGAAGGTGACCCCGAAGCCCTTGAACGTCCCGGTGATCGCGCCCACGTCACACCTCCTTCTCGTCGTGGCCGGTACCGGCACCGTCCCGCTGGCCGGTTCCCGCACCCGCGCCCACGTTGGCGGGCTCGCGTTCGGCGACCACCCGCCTCGTCCGCGGGCTCGGCGGGACCTGGAGATCCATCGGCGGCAGCGGGAAGCTGCCCGGCGGTCGCCGGTCCACCTGCTCCTGCAGCGTCCGCTTCGGCGGCTGCTTCTTGCTCGGCCACAGCAGCGTGACCAGCAGGACCACCAGCACCGCGCCGGCGATGATCAGGTACCGGTTGGTGTCGCTGACGTCCTCCTTCTGGAGCGTGCGGATGCCGGCCAGCACCAGGATCCAGACCAGGTTGATCGGGAGCAGCACCTTCCAGCCGAGCCGCATGAACTGGTCGTACCGGAACCGGGGCAGGGTGCCACGCAGCCAGACGAAGACGAAGACCAGCAGGATGACCTTGCCCATGAACCACAGCAGCGGCCACCAGCCGGAGTTGGCCCCCTCCCAGAGGGTGATCGGCCACGGGGCCCGCCAGCCGCCGAGGAACAGCGTCGTGGTCACCGCCGACATGGTCACCATGGCGACGTACTCGGAGAGCATGAAGAGCGCGAACTTCAGCGAGCTGTACTCGGTCATGAAGCCCGCGACCAGCTCCGACTCGGCCTCCGGAAGGTCGAACGGCGCCCGGTTGGTCTCACCGACGGCGGCGATGAAGAAGATGACGAAGCTCGGCAGCAGCAGGATCGCGTACCAGCCGGGGGCGGGCAGGTCCACCACGCCGAACAGGTTCAGCCGGGTGCCGTCCGCCTGCGCGGTCACGATCCCGCTGGTCGACATCGTCCCGGCGGTCATGAAGACCGCGACGATGCTCAGTCCCAGCGCGACCTCGTACGAGATCATCTGTGCGGACGACCGGAGACCGCCCAGCAGCGGGTACGTCGATCCGGACGCCCAGCCGCCGAGGACGATGCCGTAGACGCCCATCGAGGAGCAGGCGAGCAACACCAACACCGCCACCGAGACGTCGGTGACCTGCAACGGCGTCCGCACGCCGAAGATGCTCACCATCGGGCCGAACGGCACCACCGACAGTGCGGTGACCGCGCTGATCACCGAGATGGTCGGCGCGAAGAAGTAGACGACCTTGTCCGCGGCCTTCGGCAGGATGTCCTCCTTGAAGGCCATCTTGAGGCCGTCGGCGAGGGTCTGCAGCAGACCGAACGGGCCGGCCTGGTTCAGACCGGGGCGCTGCGCCATCCGGGCCACCACACGCCGCTCGAACCAGACGCCGAGCAGGGTCGCCAGGACCGCGAAGGCGAACGCCCCGACGATCTTGATCAGGACCAGCCACCACGGGTCCTTACCGAAGTCCTGCAGCGTCGGGCTCTGGGCGAGGAATGTCAGGCCGCTCACCGGATCAACCCTCCGTTCGCGACTGCGAGGCTCGCAAGCTCACTTCTCGGGCTCACCGGGCCATCCCTCCGTTCGCGGCTGCGGGACTCGTCGGACCACCTTCGGCGCCGCCCGGCAGCGATGCCGAGTCGGCGGCGGACGGTGCGGCACCGGCGCTCAGCCGGACGAGCGCCCCGGCGGTGGCCCCGAGGCTGCGCCGGACGGTCGCGCCGGGCGAGTTGGTGGGAAGCCAGACCACACCGTCCGGCATGTCGGTGATCGCCGCCGGCAGGGTGATGGCGCCCCGGTCGGTGCCGACCGTCACCGCCTCACCCTCGCCGACCCCGAGCGCCTCCGCGGTGCCCTTGGCCAGCCGGACCACCGGCGGGCGGGCCGTACCGGCGAGGTGCGGGTCACCCTGGAGCAGGGTGCCGTTGTCGATCAGCTGGTGCCAGGTGGCGAGCACCGCCTCGCCCGGGCCGGGCCGGACCGGCTCGGCCGGCGCCACGGCCGGGGCGGGAACGCGGCTGGCGCGGGTCACCGGCAGTGACCCGAGCTCGCGGCGGATGCTGGGCACGTCGGCGGTGCCGATCCGGACGTCGAGCTGGGCGGCGATGGCGTCCAACACCCGGGCGTCGGTCATCGCCGCGGTGTTCAGGACCGCCTCGAAGGTGCGCAGCCGCCCCTCCCAGTCGAGGAAGCTGCCGGCCTTCTCCACCACCGAGGCCACCGGGAAGACCACGTCGGCGCGACGGGTGACCGCGCTGTGCCGAAGCTCCAGGCTGACCAGGAAGGGAACGTTCTCCAGGGCCCGCTCGGCAAGCCGCGGGTCGGACAGGTCGGCGGGGTCCACTCCGGCCACCACCAACGCGCCCAGCGCGCCCTCGGCGGCCGCGGCGAGGATGCCGTCGGTGTCCCGCCCCGGAGCGCTCGGGATGACGCCGGCCGCCAGGTCCCAGAACTCGGCCAGTTCGGCCCGGGCCGCCGGGTCGTCGACCGGCCGACCGCCGGGGAGCAGGTTCGGCAGGCAGCCGGTCTCGACCGCGCCCCGGTCACCGGCCCGGCGCGGCACCCAGGCCAACCTGGCCCCGGTGGCCTCGGCCAGCGCGGCGGCGGCGGAGAGCCCACCCGGTACGCCACCCAGGCGCTCGCCGACCAGCAGGATCGCGCCCGGCTGGCGCAGCGCCTCGGCGACGGTGGCGTCCTCGGCCAGCAACCGCGCCTCCTCGCCGGGCACGGTGGTCAGGACGGTCGCGCCGAGCTTGGTCAGGCCCCGGCTGGCGAACGGCGCCAGCGCCAGCACCCGGAGCTGCCGCCGGGTGTACGCCTTGCGCAGCCGCAGGAAGAGGATCGGGCACTCCTCCTCCGGCTCCAGCCCGGCGATCACCACGACCGGCGCCTGCTCGACGTCGGCGTAGGTCACACCGGTGCTGCCCGCGACCGTGCTGGCGAGGAACTGCGTCTCCTCGGCGGAGACCGGCCGGGCCCGGAAGTCGATGTCGTTGCTGTGCAGCGCCACCCGGGCGAACTTCGCGTAGGCGTACGCGTCCTCGACGGTGAGCCGACCGCCGGTCAACACGCCGACGCCGGAGCCCGCGTCCCGGGCGGCCCGCAGCCCTTCGGCGGCGCGGGCCAGCGCCTCGCTCCAGGACGCCTCGCGCAGCTCACCGGTGCGGGCGTCCCGCACCAGCGGCGTGGTGATCCGCTCGGCGGAGGTGGTGTACTGGAAGCCCCAGCGCCCCTTGTCGCAGTTCCACTCCTCGTTCACCGCCGGGTCGTCACCGGCGAGCCGGCGCAGCACCTTTCCGCGCCGGTGGTCGGTGCGCTGGGCGCAGCCGGCCGCGCAGTGCTCGCACACGCTCGGGGTGGAGACCAGGTCGAACGGCCGGGCCCGGAACCGGTACTGGGCCCCGGTCAGCGCGCCGACCGGGCAGATCTGCACGGTGTTGCCGGAGAAGTACGAGTTGAACGGGACGTCGCCGACCTCGTCCGCGCCGCCGTACACCTCGTCCCGGTAGATGTTGATCTCCTCGGCGCTCGACCGGTTCATCAGGTCGATGAACTTGTCGCCGGCGATCTGCTCGGAGAACCGGGTGCAGCGCTGGCAGAGGACACAGCGCTCACGGTCCAGCAGCACCTGGGTGGAGATGGGCACCGGCTTCGGGTACTCCCGCTTGCGCTCGCGGAACCGGGAGTCGGTGCGGCCGGTCGACATCGCCTGGTTCTGCAGCGGGCACTCGCCGCCCTTGTCGCACATCGGGCAGTCGAGCGGGTGGTTGATCAGCAGCAGCTCCATGACCCCCTGCTGCGCCTTCTTGGCGACCGGGGAGGTGAGCTGGGTGCGGACCACCATGCCCTCGGCGACGGTCTGGGTGCAGGAGGCGACCGGCTTGCGCTGCCCCTCCACCTCGACCAGGCACTGCCGGCAGGCGCCGGCGGGCGCCAGCAGCGGGTGGTCGCAGAACCGCGGGATCTCGATGCCCAGCTGTTCGGCGACCCGGATCAGCAGCGCACCCTTCGGCGCGGTGACCTCGATGCCGTCGATGGTGAGCGTGACGGTGTCGGCCTTCTTCGCGACATCAGTCATGATTGTCCCTCCGCTCGCGACTGCGGGGCCCGCCCGTCGCGGCCCACCTGCGGCCCACGCGCCGCTACGCTCTCCTCGTGCTCCGGCCCGACCGCGCTGCTGGCGAGCCGCACCGACGCACCCAGTCCTCGCGCTCGCACTAGTGCGCTCCTGCCAGGGTCTTCGCGGACAGCTTGGGCGCCTTCCGCCCCTCGATGTAGTCCAGGTAGTCCTGCTTGAAGTACTTCAGGGAGGAGGTCACCGAACTGGTCGCGCCGTCGCCGAGGCCGCAGAAGGAGCGGCCGAGGATGTTGTCGCAGGTGTCCAGCAGGGTGTCCAGGTCCGCGTAGGTGCCCTGACCGGACAGGATTCGTCGGTAGGTGCGGACCATCCAGTAGTTGCCCTCCCGGCACGGGGTGCACTTGCCACACGACTCGTGGTGGTAGAACTCCAGCCACCGGTAGGTGGCGTACACCGGGCAGTCCTGGTCGGAGAAGATCTGGGTCGCGGTGGTGCCGAGGATCGAACCGGCGGCCGCCACCCCCTCGAAGTCCAGCGGCACGTCGAGGTGGTCGGCGGTCAGCAGCGGGGTGGAGGAGCCGCCCGGCGTCCAGAACCGCAGGTTGTGGCCGGGTTGCATGCCGCCGGCGAGCTCGATCAGCTCCCGCAGCGTGATCCCCATCGAGCACTCGTACTGGCCCGGGTACCTGATCCGGCCGGAGAGCGAGTAGATCATCGGGCCGGGAGACTTCTCCGTGCCCATGCTCCGCCACCAGGCCGCCCCGCCCAGCACGATGTACGGCACACTCGCGATCGTCCCGACGTTGTTGACCACCGTCGGGGAGGCGTACAGGCCGTGGGTCGCCGGGAACGGCGGGCGCAGCCGGGGCTGGCCCCGGAAGCCCTCCAGCGAGTCCAGCAGCGCCGTCTCCTCGCCGCAGATGTACGCCCCGGCGCCGCTGTGCACCACCAGGTCCAGGTCGAAGCCGGAGCCGAGGATGTTCCGCCCGAGGTAGCCGGCCCGGTACGCCTCCTGCACGGCGTTGCGCAGCCGCCGGGCGGCGTGCACCGCCTCACCCCGGATGTAGATGAAGGCGCGGTTGGCCCGGATCGCGTACGCCGCGATGATGACCCCCTCGACGAGCGAGTGCGGGTCGTGGGTCATCAGCGGCAGGTCCTTGCAGGTCCCCGGCTCACCCTCGTCGGCGTTGACCACGAGGTAGTGCGGCCTGCCGTCGCCCTGTGGGATGAAGCCCCACTTCAGCCCGGTCGGGAAGCCGGCACCGCCCCGGCCGCGCAGGCCGGAGTCCTTGATGAGCTGGATCAGGTCGTCCGGGCGCACGGCGAGCGCCTTGCGCAGCGCGACGTACCCGTCCAGCCGCTCGTAGACGTCGATCCGCCAGGCTTCGGGCGAGAGCCAACGCTTGGTGAGGACCGGGGTCAGCTTCTCCAGCGTCTCCCGGCGCGGCGTGGTGCTCATTTGGCCTCCTTGAGCGCCTGCTCCTGGGGCTTGGCCGCGTCACCGGCCGGCTTGCGGTCGCTGGCCGGCTTGTTGGCCGCGACCCCGGCCGCCTCGGCCGCGGGCGCGCCGTCCCCCGACGCCGTGATCGGGGTGCTCGGGTCGAAGCCGGCCACCGCGATCCCGTGCTGCTGTGCCAGGCGCAGGCCGCGCAGCGTCGGCTCGCCGGGCACCCCGTCGGCGACCGCCTCCGGGCGCGGGTCGGGGAAGCCGGCCAGCTGCAGGGAGATCTCCTTGAGGGTGCAGAGCCGGGCGCCGCGGGAGGGCTTCGGCCGGCCACCGGCCCGCAGCTCGTCGACCAGGGCGATCGCGGTGTCCGGGTCGACCTGGTCGAAGAAGTCGTAGTTGACGGTCAGCACCGGGCCGTAGTCACAGGCGGCCAGGCACTCGGCGTGCTCCAGGGTGATCTTCCCGTCCGGGGTGGTCTCCTCGTGCCCGACCCCCAGGTGCTCGCTGAGTGCGTCGTAGACCTGCTGACCGCCCAGCGTGCTGCACATGGTGTTGGTGCAGACGCTGACCAGCCAGTCCCCGGTGGGGCGGCGCTTGTACATCGTGTAGAAGCTCGCGACCGCACCGACCTGGGCCTTGTTCAGGCCGAGCATCTCCGCGCAGAACTCGATGCCGGCCGGGGAGACGTACCCCTCCTCGGACTGCACGAGGTGCAGCAGCGGCAGCAGCGCGGAGCGGGACCGGTCGGCCGGGTAGCGGGCGATGATCTCCCGGGCCCGGTCGGTCAGCTTCGCCGCCAGCTCGGCGACGCGCGTCGTACCGCCCCGCTGTGCCGGCACGCCGGGGCCGGAGGAGCCGTTGAGCTGAGTCTCGGTCATTTAGCGATCACACCCACCCATCACCGGGTCCAGGGACGCACCGCCGGCGATCACGTCCGCGATCAGGCCACCCTCGGCCATCGCTGGCAGGGCCTGGAGGTTGACGAAGCTCGGCTCGCGGTAGTGCACCCGGTACGGGCGGGTGCCGCCGTCGGAGACCGCGTGCACACCCAGCTCGCCACGCGGCGACTCGATCGCCACGTACGCCTGGCCCGCGGGGACCCGGAAGCCCTCGGTGACCAGCTTGAAGTGGTGGATCAGCGACTCCATCGACTGACCCATGATCTTGGCCACGTGCTCCAGCGAGTTGCCCATGCCGTCGATCCCGATGGCGAGCTGCGCCGGCCAGGCGATCTTCTTGTCCGCCACCATGACCGGGCCGGGGCGGAGCCGGTCGACCGCCTGCTCGACGATCTTCAACGACTCGCGCATCTCGGCCATCCGCACCAGGTAGCGGCCCCAGACGTCACCGCTCTCCGTGGTCGGCACGTCGAACTCGTAGGTCTCGTAGCCGCAGTACGGCATGGTCTTGCGCAGGTCCCAGGCGAGCCCGGCGGAGCGCAGCACCGGCCCGGTGACACCGAGCGCGACACAGCCGGTTACGTCCAGCACCGCCACGTTCTGGGTCCGTTCCAGCCAGATCGGCTGTTCCGAGAGCATCGCCTCGTACTCGTCCAGCCGCTTCGGCAGCAGCTTGATGAACTCCCGGATCTTGACGATGGCCTCGTCCGGCACGTCCTGGGCGACCCCGCCCGGCCGGATGTACGCCATGTTCATCCGCAGACCGGTGATCAGCTCGAAGATCTGCAGGATGTACTCGCGCTCCCGGAAGCCGTAGAGCATCATGTTGATCGCGCCGAGCTCCATCGCCGTGGTGGCGACCCAGACCAGGTGCGAGGCGATCCGGTTCAGCTCCATCATCAGCACCCGGATGGTGGTGGCCCGCTCGGGGATCTCGTCGGAGATGCCGAGCAGCTTCTCCACCGCCAGCGCGTACGCCGTCTCGTTGAACAGCGGCGAGAGGTAGTCCATCCGGGTCACGAAGGTGCTTCCCTGCACCCAGGTGCGGTACTCGAGGTTCTTCTCGATCCCGGTGTGCAGGTAGCCGACCACCGCCCGTGCCTCGCGGACGGTCTCGCCCTCCAGTTCCAGGATGAGCCGGAGCACCCCGTGCGTGGAGGGGTGCTGCGGCCCCATGTTGACGACGATCCGCTCGTCGTTGATCGGGTCGTGACCGCTGACCACCGTGTCCCAGTCGCCACCGGTGACGGTGAAGACCCGACCCTCGGTGGTCTCCCGGGACGCGGCGTAGCTCGGGTTCGTCGGGGTGCTCACTGGTACGACCTCCGCTGGTCCGGCGGTGGGATCTGGGCGCCCTTGTACTCGACCGGGACGCCGCCGAGCGGGTAGTCCTTGCGCTGCGGATGGCCCTCCCAGTCGTCCGGCATCAGGATCCGGGTCAGGCCGGGGTGACCGTCGAATATCACGCCGAACATGTCGTACGTCTCCCGCTCCTGCCAGTCGGCGGTGGGGTAGACGGAGGTGACGCTCGGCACGTGCGGGTCCTCGGCGGTGACCGCGACCTCCAGCCGGACCCGACGCCGGTAGGTCATCGAGGTCAGGTGGTAGACGACGTGCAGTCGCCGCGGGTCGGCGCCGAGGTAGTCGACGCCGGAGACCGAGGAGCAGAGCTCGAAGCGGAGGCTGGGGTCGTCCCGCATCACCTGGCAGACCTCGACGATCCGCTCCGGACGGACGTGGAAGGTCAGCTCGCCCCGGTCGACCACCACCTTCTCGATGGCGTCGGAGAAGGCCGGGTACGCCTCCTCCAGCGCGTCGGCGACCTCGTCGAAGTAGCCGCCGTACGGCCGAGGGCTGGCGGCGACGGTGGCCCGCTGCCGGACCAGGCCGCCGAAACCGGAGGTGTCGCCGGAGCCGCGGACCCCGAACATGCCCCGCCCGGCCGGGCTCGACGGCGGGAGTTCGGCGGGGGCGCCGCTGGTCGCGCCGACCGGCGGACGGAACACCGGCACCCCGCCGCCAGACTCCTCGCTGGGCCGGTTCGGCGTCGCGCCGTTCTTCTCGGGCTCGCTCACTGCCCAGCCCTCCCCACCAGGTGGTTCTGCGCCTTCATCCAGTTCTCGATCCGCAGCTGCTCCTCACGGCCCTCGGCGACCGCCTTGATCCACTCAGCCCGGCGGGCCTTGTCGCTGCGGTACGACGAGGGCATCGAGCCGGGGGCGACCGGGGGCACGTCGCCCCGGGCCCTGCGCGCCTCGAGCATCTTGCGGCCGTTCGGGCCCAGCGGCTCGTGGCCGATCTTCTCGCGCAGCTTGAGGATGGCGTCGATGAGCATCTCGGGCCGGGGCGGACAGCCGGGGAGGTACATGTCCACCGGCACGATGTGGTCGACGCCCTGCACGATCGCGTAGTTGTTGAACATGCCGCCGCTGCTGGCGCAGACGCCCATCGACAGCACCCAGCGCGGCTCCGCCATCTGGTCGTAGATCTGCCGCAGCACCGGCGCCATCTTCTGGCTCACCCGACCGGCGACGATCATGAGATCTGCCTGCCGGGGCGAGGCGCGGAAGACCTCCATGCCCCAGCGCCCGAGGTCGTAGTGCGGGGCGCCGGCGGCCATCATCTCGATGGCGCAGCAGGCCAACCCGAAGGTGGCCCCCCAGAACGAGGTCTTGCGGGACCAGTTGACCAGCTTCTCCACCGTGGTCAGCAGGATGCCGGCCGGGAGTTTCTCCTCGATGCCCATCAGACGACCTCCCCTTCAGTCCCAGTCCAGGCCGCCACGGCGCCAGACGTAGGCGTACGCGACGAAGACCGCGACGATGAACAGCACCATCTCCACGAAGCCGAAGAGCCCGAGGAGGTCGAAGTTGACCGCCCACGGGTACAGGAAGATGATCTCGATGTCGAAGACGATGAAGAGCATCGCGGTCAGGTAGAACTTGATCGGAAGCCGCCCGCCGCCGACCGGCGCGGGGCTGGGCTCGATCCCGCACTCGTACGCCTCGAGCTTGGCCTTGTTGTAACGCCGGGGACCGGCGAGGCGCGCGGCGGCGACGGAGAACAGCGCGAACGCCGCAGCGAGGGCGAACAGCCCGATGATGGGTACGTACGGCGAGAGCGACATCGTTTTCCCCTGCTCGTCCTTCCCGGCCCACGGTCAGTGCCGACTCACACTATTCACAAGCTCCGGGCCACGTTGCCCGGGGTCCTGGTGCCCGCGTCCACGGGCCTCCGTGACGGTCTACACGGCCGGAGCCACCTTCGTCATCGCGTTGATGATCCGGTCCATGGCGTCCCCGCCCCGCGGGTCGGTGAGGTTCGCCATCAGCTTCAGCACGAACCGCATCAGGGTCGGGTGCGGCATGCCGTGCCGGGTGGCGATCCGCATCACGTGCGGGTTGCCGATCAACTTCACGAAGACGTTGCCGAGCCGGTAGTAGCCGCCGAAGCGCTGCTTCAGCTCGGCGGGGTAGGCGGCCAGTGCCCGCTCCCGCTCCGCGCCCGCCGGCCGGGCCAACGCCTGCACGATCACCTCGGCGGCGAGTTCGCCGGACTCCATCGCGTACGCGATCCCCTCGCCGTTGAAGGGGTTGACCATGCCGCCGGAGTCGCCAACCAACAGTACACCCCGGGTGTAGTGCGGAACCCGGTTGAAGCCCATCGGCAACGCGGCCCCGAGGATCGGCCCGTCCGCGTTCGCCTCGTCGGCCAGGCCCCACTCGGCCGGCGTGTTGCGCAGCCAGTCCAGCAGCAGCCTGCGGTAGTTCGTCTTGCCGAAGGCGGGCGAGGAGTTGAGCGCCCCGAGCCCGACGTTGACCCGGCCGTCCCCCATGCCGAAGATCCAGCCGTATCCGGGGAGGAGCTTGTCGGGGTGCTCCCGGCTGCGCAGCTCCAGCCACGACTCCAGGTAGTCGTCGCGGTGCCGGGCCGGGGATCGGTAGTAGCGGCGGACCGCGACGCCCATCGGCCGGTCGTCCCGCTTGGTCAGGCCCAGCGCGAGCGGTAGCCGCCCGGAGACGCCGTCGGCGGCGACCACCAGCGGGGCGTGGAAGGTGGTGGCGACCTTCTCCGGGCCGACCTCGGCGGTGACCCCGATCGACCGGCCGGTCTCGTCGAGGACGGGGCCGGTGACGGTGACTCCGGTACGCAGCGTCGCGCCGGCCTCGACGGCGCGACGGGCGAGCAGGTCGTCGAGGTCGAGGCGGGTCCGCACCAGTCCGTAGTTGGGGAAGCTGGCCAGGTCGGGCCAGTCGAGTTCGAGCCGCACCCCGCCGCCGATGACCCGCAGGCCACGGTTGCGCACCCAACCGGCCTCGGGTGAGGTGTCGATGCCGAGCTTGACGAGTTGCTTGACCGCGCGCGGGGTCAGCCCGTCGCCGCAGACCTTCTCCCGGGGAAACTCGGTCTTCTCCAGCAGCAGCACCCGGACGCCGTGCCGGGCCAGGTGACAGGCGGTGGTGGAGCCACCCGGACCGGCACCGACGACGATGACGTCCGCGTCGTACTCGACTGCGGTCATCTGCGCCTCCCCTGCCGGTCGCTCGTGAAATGCTTCACAAGCTCATCTCGGGGAGAGTCTAGAACCGCAACGAGGACGACAGCGGGTTAGGTGAACCTAACTTGCCGAGGTAGGCGCGGTGGCGACCTGTCGGGTAACGGCCGGAGCCCTCCGACGCCCGATGTGTCCCCAACCGGCCGGTTACCGGCCGGTTACCGACAGGGCCGTCAGGTGCGGTCCTCACCGTCGCGCGGCTGGGGTCGGCGGCGTTGCGCCGGGCTCCGCCGGACCGGCCCGGGGGTGAGCGGCCCCGGCTCCGCCGGGTGCGGGTCGGTCGGACGCGGCTCGACCGGGTGCGGGTCGGTCGGACGCGGCCGGGTCGGGTGCGGGTCGCCCGGGAACGGCCGGGCCGGGTGCGGGTCGGACGGTTCGGGGCGCCTGGGGTGCGGCTCGCGCGGGTGGGGCTCGACCGGGTGCGGTGACGGCGGATGCGGTGACGGCGGGTGTGGTTCCACCGGATACGGCTCCACCGGGTGACCGTTGGTGGCTCCGGCGTGTGCCGTCCCGCCCGCCGCGGTGCGCCACCCGGTCGGGTCATCACCCGTTGGTGCACCCGGTGCCGCGGGCCGGTCGCGCAGCAGCTCGCTGTCGTACGGCAGCTGTTCCCGCAGAGCACCGCCGCTGACCCGGTCCAGCGCGGCCAGGACGTCGGCCACCACGGCTCGCACGGTGGCGGGGTCGGGCCCGGCCAACTCCCGCAGCTGCGCGATCAGCTCGGCGGCCTCCGCCGCCGGATCCGACGCAGCGGCCTCCGCCGCCGGATCCGACGCAGCGGCCTCCGCCGCCGGATCCGACGCAGCGGCCTCCGCCGCCGGATCCGGCCCGGCGCTCTCCGCCTCGGAATGCGGCGCGGGGGTCCGGGCAGCCGCACCGGCGCCGGCGGTGCCCCGGTCGGCCGGATCGGCCTCGGCGCCCGTTCTGCCCGGCTCGAACCGCCTGTCGTCGGCCTGCCGGTCTGCCCCCGTCATGGGCGCAGCCTACGGGGTCAAGACGGGCTATGCGGATCAAACCGACCAAAGATGGCTGGCAGGTGACAACTCACGGTCGGGTCGCCCGGTAGCGCCTCACGACCGAACCGCCCGGTGCAGCGCCACGATCCCGCCGGTCAGGTTCCGCCAGGCCACCCGCTCCCATCCCGCGCCGGCGATCAACGCCGCCAGCCCGGCCTGGTCCGGCCAGGCACGGATCGACTCCGCGAGATAGACGTACGCCTCCGGGTTGCTCGCCACCGCCCGGGCCACCGCCGGCAACGACCGCATCAGGTAGGACAGGTAGACGGTCCGGAACAGGCCGTTGGTCGGGGTGCTGAACTCGCAGACCACGAGTCGTCCCCCGGGTCGGGTCACCCGGGCCATCTCGCGCAGTGCCGCCGCGGTGTCGACCACGTTGCGCAGCGCGAACGAGATGGTGACCGCGTCGAAGGTCTCGTCCGGGAACGGCAGGCGCAGCGCGTCCCCGGCCAGCAGCGGCACCTCGGGGCGTGCCCGGCGGCCCGCCCGGAGCATGCCGATCGAGAGGTCCACCCCGACGGCGTATGCACCGCACCGGGCCAGCTCCGCGGTGGAGACACCGGTGCCGGCCCCCACGTCGAGCACCCGGTCGCCCGGGGCCAACCCCAGGGCCGCCACGGTGCTCCGTCGCCAGCGCCGGTCCTGCCCGAAGGAGATGACGGTGTTGGTCAGGTCGTACCGGGAGGCCACCTCGTCGAACATCGCCGCCACCTCGTGCGGCTGTTTGTCGAGGCTGGCGCGGCGTCCGGATGGGGTGCGGGTCACGCCGGACAAGTCTGCCAGCACCGCACGCCGTGGCTCCGGGCCGGGTCGCCGGAGGTGAGGTGACCGACCGGCGGCGCCAGACCTCCTCCGACCGCGCAGACATCGTGGGCGGGGTGGTGCACCACCCCGCCCACGATGCTGTGCGTTTTATGTAAACGGCCACACGGACCGATAGGGCATAGCCGTTGCCGGTCGACGTCCCGCCACACCCTGCGCCGGTCGGGACGTTCGTCGGGGACGTTATCGGTTCCGCGCCGGCGCTCCAGCCTTCTTGATCCAACCGTTATGGCGGTGAAACCAGCTCAGGCTCCCCAAAATGTCCATGTTTGTGGATGTTTTCGGGGACATACCGTCCGGTAGCTCACCGATTCGCCACCGACAACGACCCTGGCGCCCATCCCGCGGTGGCCCGAACGGATGACCACCCGCGTGGGTGGCCAACGCGGCTCAGCGGGCCTTCACCAGCGGAAGCGGGCGACCGACGCCACCGCCCGGCAGGGCGATCGAGGAGAAGTGCGACACCACCCGCTCGTCGGTCGGGTCGTCGGCCGGGGTGCGGTGCACCCTGAGGCGGCGGTAGAGGGTGTCGCGCTGGGCCGGGATCCGGTCGGCGGAACGGATCACCCAGATCAGCTCCCGCAGGTTGGACCGGTGTCGCGCCCCCGCCGAGGAGATCACGTTCTCCTCCAGCATGATCGACCCGAGATCGTCGACCCCCATGTGCAGGGCGAGTTGGCCAACCTCCTTGCCGGTGGTGAGCCAGGACGCCTGCAGGTGCGGCACGGTGTCGAAGAAGAGCCGGGCCACGGCGATCAGTCGTAGGTACTCCAGGGCGGTCGCCTGGGTCCGCCCCTTCAGGTGGTTGTTCTCCGGCTGGTACGTCCACGGGATGAAGGCCCGGAACCCACGGGTGCGGTCCTGGACGTCCCGGATCATCCGCATGTGCTCGATCCGCTCGGCGTTGGTCTCGCCGGTCCCCATCATCATGGTGGCGGTCGACTCGATTCCCTGCCGGTGGGCGAGCTCCATCACCTCGAGCCAGCGGGCGCCGGACTCCTTCAGCGGGGCGATCGCCTTCCGCGGCCGGTCCGGCAGCATCTCGGCGCCGGCACCGGCGATCGAGTCCAACCCGGCGGCCTTGATCCGGCTGATCGCCTCGTCGAGGCTGACGCCGGAGACCTTCGCCATGTGCAGGATCTCGCTCGGGCCGAGCGAGTGGATCGCGAGCTGCGGGTACGCCCGCTTCACCGCGGAGAAGAGCTCCTCGTAGTACTCGACCCCGAAGTCGGGGTGGTGGCCACCCTGCAACATCACCTGGGTGGCGCCGAGCTCGACCGCCTCGCCGCAGCGGCGCAGGATCTCCTCGGTCGGGTGGGTCCAGCCCTCCCGGTGCTTGGGCGGCCGGTAGAAGGCGCAGAACCGGCACGCGGTGACGCAGACGTTGGTGTAGTTGATGTTGCGGTCGATCAGGTACGTGACGATGTTGTCCGGGTAGCGGCGCCGCCGTACCGCGTCGGCGGCCTCGCCGAGTGCGTGGAAGGGCGCCTCGGTGTAGAGCAGCAGGGCCTCCTCGGGCGTGATCCGCCCGCCGTCCGCGCCGCGTTGCAGGATGTCGTCGATCTCCCGGCTCGCCGTCACGTCCCCGAGCCTACGCCGTGCCCGTCCGCGCCAGCAGACCCCGCCCGCGTACTGTCAGCCCCGCCACCCTTCCGTCGGCCGTGCGGGTGCCCCGGCGGCTGGCCCGACCGGGGACACCCCGTGACCGACGACGACGGGGATCGGACCGACAACGGGATCAGGTGGTGCAGCTGCCGTTGTCGGGGTTGACGCACTTGGCCCGGCTCCACAGCGTCTCGAAGTTGGCGTGGAAGTCGTTCCAGACCGTCGGGTGTTCGATCTTGACCAGCGTCTCGTCGTGGTTGCGCAACGCCGGCCCGGTGATGTTGTGCGAGCCGGTGAAGACGAGGCTGCGGCCGGACACCCCGTTGAAGGTGCCGCGAATGATGATGTTCTTCGAGTGCACCGTGACCACGCGGCCGTCGTAGTTGCTGGCCTCGGCGTCGTAGTACTTCTTCAGGGAGATGTTCGGCTGTCCCCTGAGGGTGTTGTAGGTGGTGCTGCCCATCGAGCCGTACACCACCCGCACCCGGCAGCCCATCCGGCCGATCCGGCGCAGTTGGTTGGCGACCTCGGGGCGGGCGTCGGTGAGCTGCGCGTGCGCCACGTCCACCGAGCAGCCGGGCTCGTACGCGTTCACCTCGGCGAGCCGGTTCGCCAGGGTGTCGCTGTCGGCCCGGGGCGAGTGGTAGACCGTGACGCCGGTGTTCGGGGACTTGTAGTAGCCGTTGGCGGCGTTGAAGTAGTCGTTGTTCTTCCGCTGCGCGCGCAGGTCGTTGAAGTAGCGCGTGAAGTGGTCGTACAGGTCGTAGTCCTCGTGCACGATCAGCGCGCTGTTGAAGTAGTTGTTCTGGCTGAAGGTCAGGTTCTGCGAGGTCACGACGACGACCCGCTTCATCGAGCCGCTGGTCGAGAACGTGAAGATCTTGTTGTGGTTGATCGAGGTGCTCTTGTTGCCGATGCAGGCGGTCGAGCCGGCGACCGCCGCCGAGGTCTTGCCACAGATCACCAGGTCGTCCAGGTTGGCCGAGCGGAGTATCCGGATCGCCTCGTTGTCGGCGCGGGTGTTCACCCCGCCGCCGGTCTCGTCGAGCACCACCCGTACGACGGCGCCCCGGGCGGCGGCTCGGGCGAGCGCCTCGGCCACCACCGGTGAGCTCCAGCTGAACATGACACCCCGGATGTAGGAGCCGGCCGGCACGCCGTCGGCGAGCCGGACCAGCTCGTCCTCGATCGCCCGGTCCCGGGTGCCGTCCTCGGCCGGGATGTTGAACCGGGTGTACGCCGGGAAGGGATTGGCCGCGGCCAGCGACGTCGGCGCCGCGGTCGGCGGCTCCAGGGCGACGGCGGCCGGCGACACCGGCACGGTCGCGGCCGTCACGCCCAGCGCCAGGCAGGCCACCGCGGCGACTCGGACCGGGGTACGGCGCAGGGTCAGACTCCTCATGCAACCCTTACTAGTATAAATGTTTCAACAAATCAATGTCTGGTGCAGAAAGTTTTCACCATGCACCGACGGGCATCCGGTCGGCGACGATCACGGCGGCTTGGCCCGGTGGCCGGACAGGAGCGACACGATCCGGCCGGTGGCCGGACAGGGATCTACCCGGGCCACCGCCCCGGGCGGGCGCACCCGACCCCGGCCGCCACCCGACCCCGCCTCACGCGTCGTAGTCGAGTTCGAGGGTCTCGGTCAGCGGACTGGCCTGACAGGTGAGGACGTACCCGGCCGCCACCTCGTCCGGCTCCAGCGCGTAGTTGCGCGCCATCGTCACCTCACCGACGACCAGCTTCGCCCGGCACGTCGAGCAGACCCCGCCCTTGCAGGCGTACGGCAGCTCGCCGCGTACCCGCAGCGCCGCGTCCAGCACCCGCTCGTCGCGCCCCATCCGGAACCGCGACACGCGGCCGTCGAGCCGGATCGTCACCTCACTTCCGGCCGCCGCCGCGGTCGGGCGGACCGGCGGCGCGGGCGGTGCGTCGACGTGGAACAACTCCGCGTGGACGGCCTCCGCCGGCACACCCCGCGCGGCCAGCACCGTCCGGACGTCGACGACCATGCCGTACGGCCCGCACAGGAACCACTCGTCGATCCGGTCCGCCGCGACGACGGTGTCGAGAAGCCGGCCGAACCGGTCGGCGTCGATCCGACCCGAGAGCAGGGGCGCCTCTCCCGGCTCCCGGGACAGGACGTGCAGCAGTTGCAGCCGCTGCGGATACCGGTCCTTCAGGTCGGCCAGCTCCTCGGCGAACATCACGGTACGGGCGTACCGGTTGCCGTACACCAGGGTGACGGTGCTGGCCGGCTCGGTGGCAAGCGCGGTGGCGACCAGCGAGAGAACCGGGGTGATGCCGGATCCGGCCGCCACCGCGGCGTAGCGCCGGACCCGGTCCGGGGCGAAGTCCGTGGTGAAGTGTCCCAGCGGCGGCAACACCTCGACCGTGTCGCCGGGCCGCAGCACGCTGACCGCGAACCGGGAGAAGGCGCCGCCCGGCACCTCGCGGACGCCGATGCGCAGCCGGCCGGTCGTGGCCAGCTCCGCCGGGGTCGAGCAGATCGAGTACGACCGGCGCACCTCCGCGCCGTCCTCGCCGGTCCGGCGCACGGTGAGGTGCTGGCCGGCCCGGAACGCGAACGTGTCGCGCAGCTTCGGCGGTACCTCGAACGTGATCGCGACCGCGTCCTCGGTGAGCCGGTCGACGGCGCGCACCGGCAGCGGGTGGAAGGTCGGCCGGCGACGGACCGGCCGGGTGATGGTGACACTCACAGCGCCCTCAGGTGGTCGAAGGGTTCCCGGCAGGCCCGGCAGCGCCACAGCGCCTTGCAGGCCGTGGAGCCGAAGCGGCTGACCTGCTCGGTGTCGGTGGCTCCGCAGTGCGGGCAGCGCACGGTCAGGGTCAACGGGACCGGCCGGCCGTCGCGGGCGGCGGGGCCCGGTGGGGCGATGCCGGCGGCGGCGAGCTTGGCCCGCCCGGACTCGGAGATCCAGTCGGTGCTCCAGGCCGGGGCGTACACGGTGACGACCTCGGCGTCCGGATGCCCGGCGGCGGCCAGGGCGTCTCGGATGTCGGCGCGGATGACGTCCATCGCCGGGCAGCCGGTGTAGGTCGGGGTGATGGTGACGGTGACCCGCCCGGTCGCGGGGTCCTCCACCACGTCGCGCAGGATGCCGAGCTCGTCGATGGTGACCACCCGCAGCTCCGGGTCGACCACCGCCGCCACCACGTCGCGCGGCCGACCGCCGCGCGCGCTCACCAGCGCGCTCCCGGGTGGGCGCGGTGCAGCACCTGCATCTCGGCGAGCAGGTAGGACAGGTGCTCGGTGTGCAGGCCGCGCCGTCCGCCCTCCGGCGCCCAGCCGTCCGCCGGGCGCGTCAACGTCGCCTCGGCGAGCACCGGCTCCACGATGGCGAGGAACTCGGCGCGGAGCCCGGCCGGATCGACCGGTGCGGTCGGGTCGGGCTGGAAGAGCTCGTGGGTGTAGGGCCAGATCTCGTCCACCGCCGACTGCATCCGCCGGTGCGACTCGGCGGTGCCGTCCCCGAGCCGGAGCGTCCACAGCCGGGCGTGGTCGAGGTGGTACGCGACCTCCTTGCGCGCCTTGCCGGCGATCGCGGCGAGACGCTCGTCCGCACACCCGCTCAGCGCGGTGTAGAGCGGAAGCTGGTACGCCGCCAGGAACAGCAGCTTCGCCATGGTGACCGCGAAGTCGCCGTTGGGCAGCTCGACCAGCAGGCAGTTGCGGAACTCGCGGTCGTCGCGCAGGTACGCCAGCGCGTCCTCGTCGCGGCCGGCACCCTCCAGCTCCCCCGCGTACGTCAACAGCATCCGGGCGGCGCCGAGCTGGTCCAGCGCGATGTTGGCGAGCGCGATGTCCTCTTCCAGTTCCGGCGCGGCGGCGACCCACTCCCCGAGCCGCTGGGCGGCGACCAGCGCGTCGTCGCCGAGCGCCAGCAGGTGATCCACGGTGGTCCTCACAGGTGGGGCGCTCCCTCTGGCACCTCGTAGAAGGTCGGATGCCGGTAGACCTTGTCGGCGGCGGGGTCGAAGAACGCGTCCTTCTCGTCCGGGCTGGACGCGGTGATCGCGGCGGCCGGGACGACCCAGATGGAGACCCCCTCCTGGCGGCGGGTGTAGAGGTCGCGTGCGTTACGCAGCGCCAGCTCGGCGTCCGGGGCGTGCAGGCTGCCGACGTGGTGGTGCGCCAGCCCGCGCCGGGGACGGACGAAGACCTCCCAGAGTGGCCAGCCGCCGTGCCGCGCCGGCCCGTTCGCCGGCCGCGACGTGTCGTCCGAGGGCGTCCGCCCCCCGTCGCCCGCACCGGGCAGTGTCCGCGCGTGGTCGCTCACGCCGCTGCCCTCCCGTCCCGGGCGGCCGGCCGGGTGGCGGCCGGCCCGCGGCCGGCCCGCTTGGCGGCGTACGCCGCGGCGGCCTCGCGGACCCAGGCCCCCTCGGTGTGCGCGCGACGCCTGCGGGCCATCCGCTGCCGGTTGCACGGCCCGTCGCCGGAGATCACCCGCATCAGCTCGGCGTAGTCCGGCGGCGTGAAGTCGTACGACTGCCGCTCGGGGTTCCAGCGCAGGTTCGGGTCGGGAATGCGCAGGCCGAGGACCTCGGCCTGGGGCACGCACATGTCGACGAACCGCTGCCGCAGCTCGTCGTTGGAGAACCGTTTGATCTTCCACGCCATCGACTGCGCGGAGTGGACGGAGTCGCGGTCCGGAGGGCCGAACATCGCCAGCGACGGGTACCACCAGCGGTCCACCGCGTCCTGGGCCATCTGCCGCTGGGCGGGCGTGCCGTGGGCCAGGGTGTAGAGGATCTCGAAGCCCTGCCGCTGGTGGAAGGACTCCTCCTTGCAGATCCGGATCATCGCCCGGGCGTACGGACCGTAGGAGCAGCGGCACAGCGGCACCTGGTTGACGATCGCCGCGCCGTCCACCAGCCAGCCGATGGCGCCGACGTCGGCCCAGGTCAGGGTCGGGTAGTTGAAGATCGAGCTGTACTTCTGCCGGCCCGCCAGCAGCAGCTCGACCAGCTCGTCCCGGCTCACGCCGAGGGTCTCGGCCGCGGCGTACAGGTAGAGGCCGTGCCCGGCCTCGTCCTGGACCTTGGCGAGCAGGATCGCCTTGCGCTTGAGCGAGGGTGCCCGGGTGATCCAGTTTCCCTCCGGCTGCATCCCGATGATCTCGGAATGTGCGTGTTGGGCGATCTGCCGGATGAGGGTCCGCCGGTAGGCGTCCGGCATCCAGTCCCGAGGCTCGATCTTCTGGTCGGCCTCGATCAGCGCGGTGAAGTACTCCTGCGGGTCGGCGTCGACGGCGTGGCCGTCCGGGGCACCGGGTCGACCACGCTCGGCGGCGGCCCGCAGCGCCGCCTCTGCCTCCTCGACCTGGTCGAGCAGGCCGCTGGCGGGTCCGTCACCGGGAACCGGAGAGTGATGTCCGTGCACGCAGTAAGTGTTACAGCTCTACGCCCAAGTAACCAAGAGGTGTAACAGAAATGCGGCCCGGCGCCACGGACCTCCTGATCAACACCGGGTGGCCGCCGACCAGGACCCGAGGCACATGACGCGGGTCACATCGCCCTGAATTATTCAGATGTCATCACATATGAATAGGTATTTCCGGACAGGTGTCGCATCCCACCGGCTCGGCAACCTGGCGAACCGGGCCACGGCACGTACACTTTCCCCGTTCCGTACCGCCGTTCCCCGGCGGTACGGGGGCGCGGAGCACCCGCCCGGTGTGGGGCCAGCGGACCGCGCCGACAGACGCCACAGCAGGACCCCCCTGTGCCCCGGACAAACGCCGCCCACCCCGGCCCTCACACCTGGAGCCCTGCCTCATGCGCTCCCGACTGCCCCTGGTGCTCGCCATCGCCGCAGTCGTGCTCGGCATGCTGCTGATCGTGCCGGCCACGTACGAAAAGCTCACCGGGTCCGACTCGGGCTCGTCCACGCGGTGGGCGGCCCCGGCCGGCATCACGCCGTCGGCCCCACCACCGCCGACGCTCGCCGCCGCCCCGGTGACCGTACGCGGCGTCGACGGCTTCTTCTCCTGGGCGCTGCTGGACCGGAAGACCGGCAAGATCTCCGGTGCCAAGAACATGACGGCGACCAACTCGACCGAGTCGATGATCAAGGTGTGGCTCGTCGCGGACTACCTCCGCAACCTCGGCGACGCGCAGCCCACACCCGAACGACTCAGGCAGGCCAGCACGGCGATCCGGGACAGCGACGACATGGCGGCCGAGGCCCTCTTCAACGCGGGAGGCCGGGGTGCGGTGATCGAGCGTCTGATCAGAATGTGCGGGCTCACCGACACCCACAAGGTGGTGCCGCCGGGAAAGAGCACTGTCTGGTGGAGTTATACCCAGATGTCCGCCCGGGACGCCGTGCGGATGGGAGAGTGCATCAAGAACGGCACCGCCGCCGGACCGAAGTGGACCGAGTGGGTGCTCGAGGAGATGGCCAAGGTACGCGGCACGACCGCCGCGAAGGACCAGCAACCGACCAGGGGCGGCGGCCGGTGGGGCATCATCGACGGCCTGCCGGAGGAGATCCTGGAACGGGGCGTGGCCATCAAGAACGGCTGGACCCGGATCTGGGCCGACGGGATGTGGCACCTCAACTGCCTGGCCGTCGCCGATGACTGGGTGCTGTCGGTCCTGACCCGGTACCCCGCGAGCAAGAGCCTCGACTTCGGGGCCAACGTCTGCGCCAGCGTGGCCGCCCAGCTGGTGACGCCGCGTCCCGGAGCGGCGCTGAGGGTGCCCAGGCCGATCACCGAGTCGCCGGCCAGCGCGAACGGAGGAGGATCCTACTGATGGCCCACCAGCGACGCGGCAGGACCGCCCCGGCCGACTCCACCCGCTCGACCATGCTCCGGCTGAGCCTGACCGCCGGTGTCCTGCTGGTGTTGGTGCTGGTCAGCCTCCGACTCCTGCCCGGCTCCCCGTTCGCCAGCACCGCCGCCGCCACGTGGGGCAACCCGGCGAGACCGGGTGACTCGACCGCCACCGGGGCGTCGGCCGGGGCGACACCCAGCCCGACCCCGAGCCCGACCCTGCCGCCGCTGCCGGTGGCCCCGGCAAGCGTGCGGGTCACCACGGACGGCTGGTGGAACTGGGCCCTCATGGACACCCGGACCGGCGAGATCTCCGGGTCGGACAACATGGACGAGACCAACCCGACCGCCTCGATGATCAAGGCGTGGATCGGCGCGGACTACCTGCGCCGGGCGGCCGAGAAGGGCCAGACGCCGAGTGCGGCCCGGCTGCACCAGGTCTCGATCATGATCCGGGACAGCGACAACGCCGCCGCCCAGACGCTCTACGAGCTCAACGGCGGCAGGGCGTCGATCAGGCGGCTGATCGACATCTGTGACCTGACCGACAGCAGCCCGGCCGCCGACGGGGGGTGGAGCCGGACCGCGCTCTCGGCCCGGGACGCCGCCCGGATGGGCGCCTGCATCGCCGACGGCCGGGCCGCCGGCCCGGAGTGGACGGACTGGCTCCTGGACGAGATGCGTGCGGTGCGGGGAGTGGGCGACTTCGGCATCCGCAAGGCCTTCCCCGCGTCGGTCCGGAAGACCATCGCGATCAAGAACGGCTGGGTGGACCGGACCCGCGAGCAGAAGTACACGGTCAACTGCCTGGCCATCGGCGACGGCTGGACCATGGCGGTCGAGACCCGCTACGCGATCAACCTCGGCTACACGCACGGCGCGAAGATCTGTGAGGAGGTGGCCCGGCAGCTGCGGGTCGACTGAGACGCCGCTGCGGGTCGACCGCGGCACCGCAGCCACCTGCCATCCGGGGCGCCGCGGCTTCGCGCCGGTCGGGGGCGCCCGCCTGCGGGCGACGGGCGCCGGTCACGGGGAACCGGGGCCGTCAGGCCACGAAGAACGCCGGGCCGTCGGCCGACAGCGGTGGGAGGTCGGCCAGCGGCGCGGCCCTGCGGGCGAACTCCCGCAGCCCCGCCACCTGCCGGGGGCCGAGCGAGAAGTCGAGCGCCCGGAAGTACGTCGCCAGTGTCGCCGCGTCGAACGGCTCCCACCGGGCCCCCGCCTCCGCCACCTCGTCCAACTCGGCCAGGCAGAGGTCGCGGGACCGCAGGAACGCCTCGTGCACGTCCTTGACCAGCCCGGGGTGGGCGGCGGCGAAGTCCCGCCGGACGGCCCAGACGGCGAAGACCATCGGCAGACCGGTCCACTCCCGCCACGCCTGCCCCAGGTCGGTGATGCGCAGGCCGCGGCGCGGTGCCTCGTACAGGGCCCGCAGTGCCGCGTCGCCGATCAACACCCCGGCCGCCGCCTCCAGCAGCATCGTGGTCAGCTCGGGTGGGCAGCGGAAGTACTCCGGTTCGATTCCGTAGCGCTCGGCGAGCAGCAGCCGGGCGAGCGTCACCCCGGTCCGGGAGGTGGAGCCGAGCGCGACCCTGGCCCCGTCCAGCTCGGTCAGCGGGCAGGTCGAGACGATGTTCACCGACAGCACCGGCCCGTCGCTGCCGACCGCGAGGTCGGGCAGGAGCAGCAGCTCCTCGGCGTGCCGGAGGTACTCGACCAGCGAGATCGGCCCGATGTCCAGGTCACCGGCGACCAGGGCGTTGCTCAACCGATCCGGGGTGTCCTTGTACAGTTCGACGTCGATCAACGCGCCGGAGCGCATCAGACCCCAGTAGATCGGCAGGCAGTTGAGGAACTGGATGTGTCCCACCCGGGGTCGCCGTAGCTCGGTCATGAGCCGACCGTAACCGGCGGATCGGGCAACCACCCCGCCGGCCGGCCCGGAAGTGGTCGACCCCGCACGGCGCGCCACCCGCACCCGCCCGTCGCGAAATTCGGTGGAGTGGGGCGCGGGCCCCCGTCTACACTCCCTGGCCGCTTGACGGCCGAGGTGAGCACGCACCGCAGCGGACGTCCCCGCGCCGGGGGCCGGCGATCCACCCCCGGGCACGCGAGCAGCACATTCCATCCCGCTGAAGGATCCACCCGTGCCCACATCTGATCTTGACCTCGACAGCGAACTCGTCGCCGAACGCGCCCACCTGAGCGCATCCCGGGCAGCCCTGCGCCGGATGCGGGAACGTGCCGAGGCGCTGTTCCGCTCCGGCGCGCAGGTCGCCGGCGACGGGTACACCGCCGAGACCCTCGGCACCACCCTCTCCCGGCGGGTCGCCGAGCTCGCCGACGACCCGACCACCCCACTCTTCTTCGGCCGGCTCGACTTCGCCGACGCCAGCTACCACATCGGCCGGCGGCACGTCACCGACGAGTCCGGCGAGCCGATGGTGCTGGACTGGCGGGCGCCGATCTCGCGGTCCTTCTACCGGGCCAGCGCCCGCGACCCGCAGGGGGTACGCACCCGGCGCCGCTTCGGCTTCCACCAGGGCGAGCTGACCAGCTTCGAGGACGAACACCTCGACCGGGGTGAGGAGTACGGAATCGCGAGCCGGATCCTCACCGCCGAGATCGAGCGTCCCCGGGTCGGGCCGATGCGGGACATCGTCGCCACGATCCAACCCGAGCAGGACGAGCTGGTCCGCGCCGACCTGGCCGACTCGATCTGCGTGCAGGGAGCACCCGGGACGGGGAAGACGGCGGTCGGGCTGCACCGCGCCGCGTACCTGCTCTACCAGCACCGGGAACGGCTGCGCCGCTCGGGCGTACTGGTCGTCGGGCCGAACCGGGCGTTCCTGTCGTACATCTCCGCGGTGCTCCCGGCCCTCGGCGAGGTGGAGGTGACGCAGGCGACCGTCGAGGACCTGGTGACGTCGGCGGCGTTCCGACCCGGTGGCGGTGCCGGCGGCGCGCTGGCGGTCCGGGGAACGGACCGGCCGGAGACCGCCGCCGTGAAGCACGATCCCCGGATGGCCGAGGTGCTGCGTCGGGCGCTGGCCGGGCTGGTCCGCGGGCCGGAGGAGCCGATCGTCGTCTCCGACGGGTCCTACCGGTGGCGCATCACGGCCGAGGCGCTGCGCCGGGTGATCGAGGAGGTGCGCCGCGAGGCACTGCCGTACGGCACGGCCCGGGAGCGGGTCCGCGCCCGGGTGGTCGGCCTGCTGCAACGCCAGGCCGAGGCACGGCGCGGCGATTCGCCGGGCGATGCCTGGCTGCGCCGGATGGGCCGGTCGAAGCCGGTCACGGAGTTCCTCGACCGCTGTTGGCCGGCGGTCACCCCGGACGGGCTCGTACACCGGCTGCTCAGTGATCCGGCGGCGCTGGCCGAGGCCGCCCACGGTGTGCTCACCGACGCGGAGCAGGCGCTGCTGGTCTGGCCGAAGCCACCCCGGACGGCGAGGGCGGCGAGGTGGAGCGCGGCGGACGCCGTACTGATCGACGAGGCGGCCGGACTGATCGAGCGGCTGCCCGGCTTCGGGCACGTGGTGGTCGACGAGGCGCAGGACCTGTCCCCGATGCAGTGCCGGGCGATCGCGCGCCGCAGCGAGCACGGTTCGCTGACCGTGCTCGGCGACCTGGCGCAGGGCACCGCGCCGTGGGCCGCCGCCGACTGGCGCCAGACGCTGCGCCACCTCGGCAAGCCGGACGCCTCGGTGGTGCCGCTGACCACGGGTTTCCGGGTGCCGGCCGCCGTGGTCGCCCTCGCCAACCGGCTGCTGCCGGCGCTGGCGGTCGACGTACCGCCGGCCGAGTCGCTGCGCCGGGACGGCACGCTCGACGTACGCCCGGTCGGTGATCTGGTGACCGCGACGGTGGCCGAGGTCCGGGCGGCGCTCGGCCACGAGGGCTCGGTCGGGGTGATCGCGGCCGACGCCGACACCGGGCGGCTTCGCGCGGCGCTCGCCGAAGCCGGGATCCCGACCGCGACCGTCGACGAGATCGACTCCACGGCGCGGGTCTCGGTCGTCCCGGCCACCCTGGCGAAGGGCCTGGAGTACGACCACGTGGTCGTGGTCGAGCCGGCGCGCATCGTGGCGGCGGAGCCGCGTGGCCTGCACCGTCTCTACGTGGTCCTGACCCGGGCCGTCTCCCGGCTCACCGTGCTGCACACCGAACCGCTGCCCGCCCTGCTGTCCTGACGGGTGGGTACGGACGGCCGGCCCGGCAGCCGGAGGCTCACCTCCTATTCGACCACGCAAACTCGTTGGTGACGGCGTGAACTTTGTTGCATAAACTTGTCTGCGTGACCGAGAGCCGCGCCCACGTGCCCTTCGACGACCCGGACGACCGGCCGCCCGCCGATCCCGCCACCGCGCTGCGCATGATCGCCGAGCAACAGGCGGAGGCGACCCGCCGCCTCACCCCGAACATGCTGCTGTACTACTGGCCCTGGGGTCTGGCCTGGCTGATCGGGTTCGGGCTCTTCTTTCTGCGTTTCGGACCCGACGGCCGGGTCCTCGTGGCACTTCCCGCGTGGCTGCCGCTGGCCACGCTGCTCGGGCTGCTCGCGGCGGCGGCGCTGGTCACCGGCTCCGCCAGCGTCCGGCTCGGCGGACAGGTCGCCGGTGACTCCCACCGGCGCGGTGTCTGGTACGGCATCTCCTGGGGGCTCAGCTTCGCCACCGTGACCGCGGCGCTGAGCCGGGTCAGCGACCACCTGCCCGACGACCTCGGCACCCTGCTCTGGGGCGGCGTGATGGTCGGGCTCACCGGTGCCCTGCACATGGCCGGGGGCGCGGTCTGGCTCGACCGGAACCTGTTCGGCCTCGGCGTCTGGATCAGCGTGACCAACGTCGTGGGCGTCGTCAGCGGGCCGGGGTGGCACGCGTTGGTGATCGCGATCGCCGGTGGTGGCGGCATGCTGGCCGCCGGCGGTGTCATCGAGTTCAGGCGCCGGCGGCCCCGTCGGGTGCCCGGCGCGGATCCCGCGTTCGCCGGGGTGGGCGCGCGGTGACCACGGCGCCGCCGCCGGAGCTCGACCCGGTGATCCACGCGCAGGCCCGGCTGCGCGTGATGGCCACACTCGCGACCCTGTCCGACTGCGACCGGATCACCTTCCCCCGGCTCCAGGAGATCCTCCGGATGACCGCGGGAAACCTCTCCGTACACCTGCGCAGGCTCGAAGAGGCGAAATACGTCGAGATCGTCAAGACGCACCAGGGACGCACCCCGGTCACCCTGGTCGGCTTGACCCGACGCGGCCGGTTCGCCTTCGAGGAGTACACCGCCGCGGTGCGCGCCCTGCTCGACCCGTCCCCCCGATCCCCCTCGACCGAGGAGAAGCCATGATCGTAGCCCGCGCCATCCAGGCCACCCGCCGGTACGGCGAGGTCACCGCCCTCGACCGGGTCGACCTCGACCTGCACGCCGGCGAGCTGGTCGGGCTGCTCGGCCCCAACGGGGCCGGCAAGAGCACCCTGCTGAACCTCCTCGTCGGGCTGCGCCGGGTCAGCTCCGGCCGGGTCGAGCTGTTCGGCGGCGACCCGCGGAATCCGGTGTACCGGCGCCGGATCGGGGTGACCCCGCAGGAGACCGGACTCCCACCCACCCTGCGGGTCGGCGAGGTGATCGACTTCGTCTCGGCGCACTATCCCGACCCGATGCCCCGGGCCGAGCTACTCGACCGGTTCGGCCTCGCCGACCTGGCCCGCCGGCAGACCGGTGGCCTCTCCGGCGGGCAGAAGCGGCGACTCGCCGTCGCGCTGGCCTTCGTCGGCCGTCCCCAGCTCGTCTTCCTGGACGAGCCGACCACCGGCCTGGACGTGACCGCCCGCCGGGAGCTGTGGGAGGCGATCCGCCAGTTCCACGCCGAGGGCGGCACCGTGCTGCTCACCAGCCACTACCTGGAGGAGATCGAGGAACTCGCGCAGCGGGTGGTGGTTCTCGGCCGGGGCCGGGTGCTCGCCGACGACACCGTCGGCGCGATCCGGGACCTGAGCCGGGTACGCCGGGTCAGCCTGGTCGCCCCGGACCTGCCGGACCTGCCGGGCGTGCGTGGCGTGGAGCGGGTCGACGGGGTGACCCGACTGCTGACCACCGACTCCGACCAGTTCGTCCGGGATCTGGTCCGCAGCGGCGTCGCCTTCTCGGACCTGGAGATCCGACCCACCTCGCTCGAGGACGCCTTCCTGGCGCTCACCACCGCCGAGCCGACCACCGCCGAGCCCGCCGTGGCCGGGGCCACCACCACCGCCGAGACCACCACCGCCGAGCCCGCCGACGCCTGAGGAGACCCGAACGTGCGCCTCGCCCTCGTACACACCAGGTACCAGTTGCTGGAGACCGTCCGGGTCCCGATCGCGGTGGTCGGCAGCGCCTTCTTCCCGACGGTGTCGATGCTGTTCTTCGTCGTCCCGTTCTCCGGCGACGATCCGGTGGCCGCGACGTACGCCACCGCCTCGATGGTCACCTTCGCGGTGATGAGCACCAACATCTTCCAGTACGGCATCGGGGTCGCCGAGGACCGCGCCCAGCCCTGGGACCCGTACCTGCGGACGCTGCCCGCCGGACCCGCGCCGCGCTTCGCCGGGCGGATCACGGCCGGGCTGACGATGACCCTGCTGTCGCTGATTCCGGTGGTGGTCGTGGCCGCGGTGGCGACCGAGGCCCGCGTCAGCGCACCGGCGTTCCTGGCCGCGCTCGGCACGGTCGTCGTCGTGGCGGTGCCGTTCACCCTGATGGGACTCGCGATCGGCTACGCGCTGCCCAGCAAGGCCGCGACCGTGGTCGCCCAGGTGGTCTTCTTCCCGCTGGCCTTCGGCGGCGGTCTGCTCTTCCCGCCGGACAGCTCGCCGGGCTTCATCACCGCGATCGCCCCGTACCTGCCGACCCGGGGCGCGGTCGAACTGATGTGGGCGGCGGTCGGCGACTTCCGGATCAACCCGACCTCGCTGGTGATGCTCGGCGTCTGGGTCGTGGTGCTGGCCGCGGTCGCCGGCTGGGCCTACCGGCGGGACGAGGGACGGCGGTTCCACTGAGCCGGCGTGGCCGGTCGCCTCAGCCCGCCGGCCGGTCCGCCGGCCTCCTGCCGGAGCGGACCGGGACCACCAGCGGGCCGTGCTCGCCGTCGATGACCCGCACCCGGGCCTGGTAGTGGGTCGTCAGCAGCTCCTCGACCAGCACCTCCCGCGGCGGCCCGTCGGCGACGACCCGGCCGCCGGCCAGCAGCACCAGCCGGTCGGCGTACTCGCCGGCGACCGAGAGGTCGTGCATGGTGGCGAGCACGGTCAGACCGTCGTCGCGGCGGAGCTGGTCGACCAGCTCCAGCACCTCCTGCTGGTGTCCGATGTCCAGCGCGCTGGTCGGCTCGTCCAGCAGCAGCAGGGGCGCGTCCTGGGCCAGGGCCCGGGCCAGGAACACCCGTTGCCGCTCACCACCGGAGAGCGTCGCCAACGGCCGGGACGCGAACCGGGCCAGCTCCAGCCGGTCGAGGACGTCGGAGACCACGGCCAGGTCGGCCGCCGACTCCCGGCCGAACGGGGGGACGTACGGGGTGCGCCCGAGCAGCACGTAGTCGAAGACCGTCATCCCGGCCGGTACGACCGGGGACTGGGCGACGGTCGCCACGATCCGGGCCCGTTCCCGTCGCCCGAGCCGTGCCGACGGCGTACCGAAGAGGCGGATCGAGCCGGCGTCGGCCGACAGCAACCCGCCGACCGCACGGAGCAGTGTGGACTTGCCGGCGCCGTTGGGCCCGATCACCGTCACCCACTCTCCGGCCGCCACCGACAGGCCGACGCCGGCCAGGACCGTTGCCCCGTCGAGGGTGACCCGCAACCCGGTCACCTCGACGGCGACGGGGGCGCTCCCGGTCACGTCTCCACCCGCTTCGTCGTCCGCAGCACCAGGGCGAAGAAGGGGCCACCGAGAATCGCGGTGACCACCCCGATCGGGATCTCGGCCGGGGCCGCGACGGTCCGGGCGACCAGGTCGGTGAGGGCGAGGAAGGCCCCGCCGAAGAGGACGGACAGTGGCAGGATCGCCCGGTAGCTCGCCCCGGCCAGCATCCGGATGGTGTGCGGCACGATGATCCCGACGAACCCGATCAGCCCGGAGACGGAGACCGCGGCCGCGGTGCCGAGTGAGGCGGCGGCGATCAGCAGCAGCCGGGACCGCCGCGGATGCAGACCGAGGCTGCCCGCCTCGTCGTCGCCGACGGTGAGGACGTCGAGCTCCCGGCGGTGCAGCAGCACCACGACGCCGGCGACCACCGCGTACGGCAGCATCATCAGGACGTCGTGCCACCCGGCGGTGGCGAGCCGGCCGAGCATCCACGAGTAGACCTCCTGGATGCTCTCCGCGCTGTTCTGCAACAGGTACGTCTGCCCGGCGGCGAGGAAGGCGGAGACGGCGACTCCGGCCAGGATCAGGGTGGCCGGGGACCGGTCCCGGCCACCGGCGGCCCCGAGCAGGTAGGTGAGCAGGACCGCGCCGACCGCCCCGACGAACGCGGCCAGCGGCACGGTGACGGGCAGACCGACGGTGACGTCGGCGCCGGTGACGCCCCGCGCCACGATCACCGCGGTGACCGCCAGTCCGGCTCCGGCCGCCACGCCGAGCAGGTGCGGGTCGGCCAGCGGGTTGCGGAAGACGCCCTGGTAGCAGCCGCCGGCCAGGGCGAGCGTCCCCCCGACGAGCAGTCCGAGCACCACCCGGGGCAGACGCAGCTCGGTGACGATGGCGACCTCGCGCTCGTTGAGTCCGCTGTCCAGGCGCACCCCGGGCACGAGGTTGAGCAGTTCCGCCGCGACGCTGCCCGCGGGAAGGCTGACCGGCCCGTACGCGACGCCGGCGACCGCGGCGACCGCGACGGCGGCGAGGCCGGCGAGGAGCCAGCGCCGTCGCAGCCCGGCGGGGCGGGCGTACGGCGCCGGCCCGACTCTCCCGGTACGTCTGTCGTCCCGGCCGCCCCGGGTGTCCCGGTCAGGTTCGGCGGGAGCACCCGGGGGCGGCGGGGTTTCCGCGGTGCTCAAGCGGGGATCCGGGCAACCGCGTCCACGATGGCCCGGAGCAGGTCGACGACCCGGGGGCCCCAGCGGGAGGCGATGTCGTCGTCGAGGACGACGATCTGGTTGTTCCTCACGGCCGTGATCCCGGACCAGCCGGTACGGGCCCGAACCGTCTCCGGGGACTGCTGACAGCACCTGGTGTCGGCGAGGAAGATCAGGTCCGGGTTGGCCTGGATGATCGCTTCCTCGCTGAGCTGCGGGTAGCCGCCCTTCGCGCCGTCGGCGTCGGCCGGGTCCGCGATGTTCTCCAGCCCGACCAGGCTGAACAGCGAGCCGATGAAGGTCTTGCTGGTCGCGGTGTAGTACTCCGGTCCGAGTTCGTAGAAGTAGGTCAACCTCCTCGACCGCTGTGGCAGGTCGGCGGTGAGTTTGGCGATGTCGTCCCTCATCCGCCGGACGAGGTCGGCTGCCTCGTCCCGGTGCCCGGTCAGTGTCCCCAGGTCGGTGAGCTGCCGGTAGGTGTCGTCCAGCGTCTGTGCGGCCGGCACCTGGTAGTGCGGGATCCTGAGCTGACCGAGCTGGTCGACGATCTTGTTACGGTCGTCGGTCAGCACCACCAGGTCGGGCTGCCTGGCAGCGATCGCCTCCGCGTTCGGGGTGAACGCGGACAGGTCGGTCCGCGGCGCCTCGGGCGGGTGGTTCGAGTTGTCGTCCACGGCCACGACCTGCGAGCCCGCGCCGATCGCGTAGAGCATCTCGGTGGCGGTGGGCCCGAGTACGACGATCCTCTCCGGACGCTTGTCGAGGGTGAGGGTCCCCACCGTCACCGGGAAGGCCGCGGTGGAGTCGCCGCCTCCGGTGTCGCCGGCTCGCTCGCCGGTGTCGGTGGCGCAGGCGCCGAGGGCCAGCGCGGCCGCGGCCGCCAGCGCGACGATCGTTCTGGGTGTCCGTCTGCTCATCGGTCCTCCTGTCGGTCGAGGTGGTTGCTCCGCCGACAGAGACCGATCGGCCCCGCCCGCGGAGCGCCCTTCCTCGAAGGCGCAGTCCGCGACCAGCACCCGCAGGCGACCTGGCTCATCCCCGCCGCGCCCGGCCGGCGGCCGGACAGCGGGAGGCATCACAGTTGCGGGACAGCGCCGGTTTCTCACCGGCTTCGCTGCGGGGTGGTCGGGGGAAACCGTAGCGCATCGACACGGTCACCCGACATCGGCAGTCCCGCCGTACCGGCGGGGGCGCCCCGTGCCGGCCGGTCCGCACGCCGAGATCCGGACGGCGACCACGTCGGGGCGGTCCGCCACGCCCCACGGCGGCGGCTCGCCGGTGCCGCCTTCGACGTGTCGTCCGGCCGGCCGGAGGGTCCGGGGTTCCGGTCGACCGTCCGGCCGGCCGGAACCCCGGCCCGCGGTCAGGAGCGGGTGATGGTCACGTTGTCGACGGCCGCCTCGACCAGGCTCGCCCCGGCCTCGTCGGCGGCCTGGACCAGCAGCCGGATCGACTGCCCGGCGTACGCCGACAGGTCGACGTTGGCGATCGCCCAGGCGCCGTTCCGGTTGCTCGCCGCCCCGGCCTGGTGGAACACCGGGGTCGTGCCGCCGCCGTGCACCACGCTGACCCGCAGGTAGTCCGCGGACGACGAGTTCGAGCCGTGCGCGAGGTACCAGGCGAAGGAGAGGCGCAGTGTGCCGCCGGCCGGCAGCGTGATCGCCGGGGACAGGGCGCTGGTGACGCCGCCGTCCACATCGTGGTCCCCGGCCCCGCTGCCGGCGAGCCGGCCGGTGACCAGGTCGTTGCTGCCCGCGTACGGGGTGAGCTGCTTGGCCCCGCTGGAGTTGGTCGCCTGGGCGGCGCCCCGCTCCCAGATCCCGGTGGTGGCGGTGTCCGTGCCGTACGGGTCGACCGTCCAGCCGGTGTCGGTCTCGAAGGTGTCCTGCCAGACCGTGGTGCCGCCGCCGGTTCCGCAGTACTGGTCCTGCTTGCCGATCGCCCGGTACGGGCAGTCGGCGTACTCGGCCAGGATCAGCACCGCCTCCCGGTTGCGCGAGGTCTCCCGCGCGATCACCTCGTCCGGCGGGTAGAACCCGCCGCCCAGGGCCGACCGGGGGTACATCTCGAAGGTGTACGCGAAGATGTTGTGCGTCGCCCACATCCAGTCGAGGATGTCACCATCGGTGATGTAGAGGTCACTGGACTGCTGCGGAGTGTAGCCGTTGGTGGCGGCCATCTGCTGGCCGATGGTCCGGAACGTCGCCTCCTGGTCGGCGTTCAGCCCCGGCGCGGTGTTCGCCGTCGTGTAGCCGTACGGCCAGAGCACCAGCTCGGAGTAGGTGTGGAAGTCGATGTTCACCTTGATCTGCTGGACGCCGTCGACCACCCGGCTGTTGACGAAGTCGCGCAGTCGGGCGGTCTCGGGAGCGGAGAACGGGGACGCACCCCGGTAGGTCTCCGAGGAGGGCGAACCGGAGGAGCCGCCACAGCAGCCCCAGTTGTAGCCCCAGTTCCGGTTCAGGTCGGTACCGACCGACGATCCGCTGTTGGGCTGCCGGTTCTTCCGCCAGGAGCGGTACGAGCCGGTGGCGATGTCGTACTCGCTGCCGTCGGGGTTGACGGTCGGGACGATCCAGATCTCCCGGGTGTTGACGATGTTGGTGATCCGCGGGTCGGAGCCGTACGAGTCGGTGAAGAGGTTGATCAGGTAGATCGCCATCTCCACGGTCAGGTGCTCGCGGGCGTGCTGCTGCGCGTTGAAGAGGATCTCCGGTTCGTCCTCGTCGATTGCGACGTTGTCAGAGATCTTGATGACCGGCAGGTCGCGCCCTTCGTACGAGGTCCCGATGCTCAGCCGACGCGCGATGGTCGGATGGTCGGCGACCACCTGGTTGAGCAGGGCGTTCAGCTCGGCGTAGTTGTGGTAGCCGGAGTCGGCGGGCGGGAAGTCGAACACTCCGACGTCCCCACCTGTCGAGCCGCGGTCCGGCGGCGCCGGCACCGCCTCCACCTCGAAGCCGAGCGCGGTGATCGCCTTCACCTCCGCCGGCGTGGCGGTGACGTACAACACGCCGTGCTCGACCGAGTCGATCGAGGTTCCGGTCTGGGCGACGGCGTTGCGGTCGGCCCAGGTGCGGGCACCGAGCACCCGGTACTCGGCGGCAGCCGGTTCGGCCGCGGACGATCCGGGTCCGGCGCCGGCGGGAACCGGCCCGGCCAGTGCGGCGGTGAGCCCGAGGGCGACCGTGCCGGCGAGCACGGCCATCCGGCGCCGCAGCAGCGCGGCGCGACCGGCGGGGGTCCCGAGCCGGATCGACGGCCCGGGGATCGGGGTGCGGAAGGGCATGCAAACCTCCTGGGGGTGCGGAGGAATCCGCTGCGTAGTCCACACTGCACCATCCGCATATGATCAACTCAATATCGATGCTCCTGATTTCCATCCCAGCCTGTCCCTCACATCGGCAAAGATTTTCTTGCCCGAAGGATCTGGCGAAAGTTGTCGACCGACGGGATAGTGACCACAGGAGACCTTCGTCACCCCCGCGGAGCATCGATGGCCATATCCGACACCCCGATCAGCCGACGCGCCCTCACCGTCGCCGGCCTCAGCAGCCTCGCCCTGCTCGGCACCGCCGCCGCGCCGGCCCGCGCCGGCACCACCACCCAGCCCCGGCGGCGCCCGGTCCAGCACGACGAGCAGATCACCTTCCACGAGTGGTCCAGCTACCCGGACTGGCTGCGCGGCACCCACCAGGGCACCGTCGCGGTCCCCGGAGTGCGCCCGGCGATCACGATCGGGCGTCCGGTCGGCACCGTCGACTACACCGACCTGCACACCGGGATCACCCGCACCTGGTCGTACGCCACCTGGACCTCGCCGGTGACCCCGATCGGCTTCGACGCCAGCGAACTGGTCGCGTCGTGGAACGCCGAGACCCCGGCCGGCACCTGGATCCAGGTCGAGCTGCAGGGCACCTACAACACCGGCGACCGGACCCCCTGGTACGTCATGGGCCGGTGGGCCTACGGCGACCAGGACATCCGCCGCACCAGCGTGAACCGGCAGGGTGACCCGTGGTCGACGATCTGGACCGACACGTTCGCGATCGACGACGTCGCCAACGGGGTGCTGTTGCGCGCCTACCAGCTCCGCCTCACCCTCTACCGCGCACCGGACGCCCGGCAGTCCCCCCGGGTCCGGCTCCTCGGCGCGATGAGCTCGATGGTGCCGGACCGCTTCACCGTCACCCCCAGCGCCGGCCGGATCGCCTGGGGCCGGGAACTCCCCGTCCCGCGGTACTCACAGAACATCCACACCGGTCACTACCCGGAGTACGACGGCGGCGGGCAGGCGTGGTGTTCGCCCACCTCGACCGAGATGGTGCTGGAGTACTGGGGTCGGCGGCCCTCGGCCGAGGAGACCGCCTGGGTCAACCCGGACTACCCCGACCCGACGGTCAACCACGCCGCCCGGATGACCTACGACTACGCCTACCAGGGCTGCGGGAACTGGCCCTTCAACACCGCCTACGCCGCCAGCTTCGGACTGGACGCGAAGGTGACCCGGCTGCACTCGCTCGACGAGCTGGAGCACTTCATCGCCGCCGGCATCCCGGTGGTCACCAGCCAGTCCTTCCTCGCCAGCGAGCTCGACGGCGCCAACTACGGCACCGCCGGGCACCTCTTCGTGGTGGTCGGCTTCACCGCCAGGGGTGACGTGGTGGTCAACGACCCCGCCTCGTCCAGCAACGAGGCGGTGCGCAACGTCTACCGGCGGGACCAGTTCGAGCAGATCTGGCTGCGGACGAAGCGGATCAACGCCAACGGCGGCGTCTCCGGCGGGTCGGGCGGCATCGCCTACCTGATCAAGCCGTACAACCGGCCGTGGCCCAGGGTGCCCGGTTCGACGAACTGGTAGCACCCGCCCCGAGACCTCCTGGGGAGGATGGCGGCCCCGTATCCGGTCAACGGCGCCCGGGTACGGGGCCCGTACACGTCAGTGCGCGTCGCCCGGGGTGTCCGCGGGCCTGTCCGCCGACGTCTTCGCCGACCCGCCGGCCGACCGGTCGGCTCCGGTCGCGCCGTCCTCGCCGGCCAGCGCGGCACGCAGCCGCTCCCGCTCGGCCCTGCGCCGCTGCGCCGCCTCGGCCAGCTGCTGTGCCATCTCGTCGCGCCAGCCGCGCAGCAGGACGAACGACAGCGCGGCGGAGAACACCAGCGCGATCATGAGCTTGATGAAGATGTCCAGCTCGACCGGCCAGAGCGCCAGGAGCACCACCGCGAACAGGCCGATGCGGCCCAACGTGTACTTCACCGCAGGACTCATGCCCGCCCCACTCCGATCAGCCCGTCCGGCCGGCGAGCCACCGAACGCCGACAAACCAGATCATCCCGTACGCCATGGCGAAGACGGCCGCGGCCACCCCACCCGACACCAGCGGCGGCGCGCCGGCGGCCAACCCGGCCGCCAGCAGCCCGGCGGTGATCCCGACGGCGGCGGCCACCAGTGCCGCGGCGACCCGGGCGGCGCCGAACCTCCAGGCTCGGAACTCCTCGACGAAGACCCAGGCCGGCAGGATCACGGCCAGCCAGCCGCTCGCCCGGCCAGCCTCGCCGAGGCCGAGGAGGGCGAAACCCCAGTCCAGGACCAGCAGCGCCACGATCCCGACGGCGACCCCGGCCAGGGCGATCCCGAGCAGGTCGGCGAGCACGGCGATCCGCCCCTCCTCGTCGCGTCGGGGGAAGGACCGGTTCGGCTCGTCTCGCTCACCCATGACCAGTCGAGCGTACGTGAGCCGGCGCCGGCCCAGGCCACCGCGGTCGGCCGACCGGCCGGCGGACGGCCGCGGCGGTGGGGGAGGCGACGTGCCGGGAGGAGGGGCCGGCGGCGGCTACGCCCAGATCCGCTGCGGCTCGGCCCGGCGCAGCGCCAGCGGGATCGGGGGGTCGTACTCGCGCACCACGGCGTACCCGCGGTCTCGTTCGACGGGCCGGAACCCGGCGTCCCAGATCAGGTTCACCAGCTCGTCACGGGACGGCGCGGCGGTGTCGCGACCGGCGGGATCCCGGACGTCGGCCGGTGCGCCCGCGAGGTCGGTCGGTGGACCGGCCAGGTCGTCCACGCCGAAGCTCAACGCGAGCGAGGCCAGCGACAGCCCGTGCGTGGACCAGGAGCACCGCAGGTGCGGCACGTTGTCGAGGAGCAGCCGGGAGACGGCGAAGGTCTTCAGTGACTCGGCCGGGGAGGCGGCTCGGGGCGCGTCCCCGGGCCGGGCGGCGCCCACGCCGGCCGGATCCCCGTCCACCGCGCCCGCGGCGCCGGGTTCGTGACGCAGCGGGATGAAGACCTGGAATCCTCCCGTCTCGTCCTGAAGTTCCCGCAGCCGGATCAGGTGATCGACCCGGTGCCCGGGCTCCTCGCCCCGGCCGTACCACATCGTCGCCGCCGTCCGCAGTCCACGGGCGTGCGCGAGACGGTGGACCCGCGCCCAGTCCGCCCAGCCGGTCGGCGTGCCGCCGGGACGTGCGGCGGTCTGCGAATCGAACACCTCCGCGTCGCCGCCGGCCAACGACTCCAGGCCGGCGGCGACGAGCTCGTCGAGGAGTTCGTCGGCACCACGGCCGGTGGCCGCCTCGAGGCGGAGTACGTCGGCGGCGGTGACCACTCTCGACGTGCCAGCCGGCGCCGTCGCGAGCTGGCGCAGCAGTTCGGGAAGGTCCCGCCACCGCGGGACCGGGTCCGCACCGGCGACCTCCGGGGCCGCGGCCACGAAGGTCACCCGGTCGCCGTGCGCCTCCGTACGGCGGTGGTGCGCCAGCCGCCCGAGCCAGGACAGGTCGTCGCTCGCGTAGAGCGCCTCACCGTCCGCCCGGGTGAGCCGCTCCCCGGCGTACACCTTCTGCTCCAGCTCGCGCTTTCGCCCGGCGTCCATCGCAGCCGCATCTCCTCCCGCCGCTTGCGCACCGAGCCTACGCGGCCGACGGCGGCACCCTCCGCCCAGCCGTCGCCGAAGGCGACCTGGCTCACCGCCGACCACGGCGTTCACCACCCCCGACGTCGCGTTCACCGCCTTCTCAGCGTCTCGTTATCTGTCCCGGATCGACATCAGCCGTCACGTTCGGGTAAGACGAAATGGGACGGAAGACGACACCAAGGCGATCCGACGGCCACGCGGCAGTCACGCGACGGCGTGGCCGTACCTACGCCGGACGGGGAACGGCATGGCGCACAGCAGGCGTGGACGGGCGGGACGGACGGACGACACCGTGTCACCGGTTCTCCGCCCGCTGGTGTGGTCCGCTCTGGTCGGCGCGGTCGTCGCCGGGGTGCTCGCGACCCCGGTCTGGGCCGATCCCACCACGCCCAACACCGTTCCCGACCCGGGCGTCCGGCCGGTGCCGGCGGGCACCACGCCGGGCGGCAGCCCCACCTCGCCACCGCCCAACGTCCAGATCCCCACGGTGAACGGTCCGCTGGCGAGTCAGATCTACGCGCTCGAGGTCGAGGTCGCCCTCCTCGGCGAGGAGCTGCTGCGGCTGCGTCAGACGCGGGACGAGAAGGCCGCCGCGCTGTCGGACGCCACGAACGCGCTCGCCACGGCCCGCGCCGAGCTGGAGCAGGAGCGGGCGATCGCCGAGGCCGCGGCCGCCGAGGCGCTCAAGGACGCCGCCGGCCTGCCCCCGGGCGCGTTCGGCTCCGATCTGCACGACCTGGAGCTGTTGCGGCGGCTTCAGCGGGGCGAGGAGCGCCGCCCGCGCGACACCAGCGTCGCCGCCGCCCGGGTGAAGCAGGCCGAGGCCGCGCATCAGCAGGCCGAGGCCGCCTACCAGCAGGCGGTGACCGAGAGCCGGCAGGCCGCCGACGCCTTCGCCGCGGCCGAGAAGAAGTACCAGGACCGTTCCGCGGAGCTGCTCAGGCTGAAGCGCGACAACGCGGAACAGCTCGCGGCGATCGAGCGTGAACGGGAGGCCGCCGAACAGCGCATCGGCGACGAGATCGGCCTGGACAGCGTCGACGGCCTGGTCGCCCACCCGAAGGCCATCGCCGCCATGCGGTACGCCCTCGCCCAGCGCGGCGACCCGTACCAGTGGGGCGCCGAGGGGCCGGACCGGTTCGACTGCTCGGGCCTGGTGTGGGCCGCCTACCGTTCACAGGGCAGGACGCTGCCCCGGGTGTCGCGGGACCAGTACCGCGCCACCCGCGACCGGACCGTCGCCCGCGAGGCGCTGCTCCCCGGCGACCTGCTCTTCTTCGCCTCCGGCAGCAGTTGGACGTCCATCCACCACGTCGCGATGTACATCGGCGGCGGCAAGATGGTGCACGCACCGAGCACCGGTGACGTGGTCAAGGTGTCCACGGTCTGGTGGTCGCGGTTCTACGCCGCGACCCGGGTCTTCCCCGCGGTGCCGGCACCGAGCGCCAGCCCCACCACCCGGCCGCCGACGACCCCGACGCCGCGCCCGACCCCGTCCCGGACGACGAAGCCACCGGTCACGCCGCCGAGGACCACGAATCCGCCCACCGGCCTGCCGACCACCATCCCGCCGTCGACGCCACCCACCATCCCGCCGCCGACGACCCCGTCGGCGACCGCGACCGCCGTTCCGCCGGATCCGCCCAGCGGTGAGCCGAGCGCCACCGGGTCCGACCCGGCGGCCAGCGGTAGCCCCAGCGGCCGCTGAGGTACCGGCCGTCCGGCGGCTGGGCGGTCGTGCTGAGATATGGCACGGTGAGGGTTGACGTACCTTCGGCCCGGCCGACCGGTCCGGGAGTGGGCGCGGGAGGCAACTAGGACGTGACACAGGTGAAGCCACACACCGAGGACACACCGCCGACTCCTGACGCCCCGCCCGACGCCGGCCAGGCCCGCCCGGACCCGGGCGAGGAGCTGACCCCGCTGCCCCCGCCGCCGCCGGTCGGCACCGCGGTGCCGGAAAACGCCGCCGAGGAGGACCTTCCCGAGGCGTACGAGCCGCCTCCACCACCCCCACCCGGTCTACTGTGGACGGACGCGCCGAAGACCCCGGCCGACACGGCGGACGCGGCGAACACGGCCGACAAGCCTGACACAGCCGACACGGCCGACGCCGCCACGGTCGCCGAGGTCGCCGGAGGGGACGCGACCGCCCCCGACGACACCGCGCCCGACCCGGGCGGGGCCGCCCCCCGCCCCCCGGAGCCGGCCGCCGGTCACGAGACCGGGGCTCCGGACGACGGGCCGGAGCGGACCCCGTCCGCCGGATCGGAGGCGGCCTCCCCCGGCGGTACGTCCGTCGCCCGGGGACGGGCGATGCCGTCGACCGCCACCGTGCCGACCCCCGCCGAGATCGCCGCCATGCCCGCCAGCGTCCCGACCGGCCGGACGTACCGGGCCGGAGAACTCGGCGCCCCCGCCGACTCCCCGGCTCCCCGGGCGACGGCTCTCGTCACCACACCCGCCACCGCCGGTGTGGCTTTCGACCCCGCCACCGGCTCCACCTCGGCGGCCGCCACTCCCGCCGCCGTCCCGGCCCCGCAGCGCCAGGACCCGCAGGCCCCGCCCTTCGGCTCGTCCTGGCCGGCCTTTGCCAACGCCACCACGTCCGCGGCCACGTCGGTGACGACCGACGCGCCGTCCCCCGTGGCCGCGCCGGCCGACCCCGCCGGCCTCCACGGGCGGGCACCGGCGCCGTACACCGTGCCGTCCCAGCGCAGCGGCCCACCCGACGCCGGCCCCGGCACGGCCCGAGCCAGCGCGTCGGTACCGGGACTGGCCCCGGTGCTCCCCACGGAGGCCGCCGCCATCGCGGCGATACCGACCCGGTCGAGGGTCTACCGGGCAAGCGAGCCGGAGCCGGCCACCCCGCCCGCGCCGGCCACCCCGCCCGAGCCGGCACGTCCGCCCGAGCCGGCGCAGCCGCCGGACCCGGTCCTGCCGGAGTCGCCGCGCCCGAGCCCGATCCCGGCCCCCGTGCCGCCGGTACCACCCCCGGCGCCGTCGGGCCCACCTCCGACTCCCCACCTGTTCGACCCCAACCCGGTGTCGCCGTACCCGCCGACCTCCTCCCACCCGCCGGCCGCCGCCACCGGCTGGGCCGCGGCGGCGGGCGCCGGCTCGGCGGTGGGTGACCGGCCGGCGGACGCCTCGCCCGTGGTCGTACCGGCGCCCGCGCTGCCGAGCTGGCCGCCGGCGACGAATCCGCCGCTGACCGGTGGTCACGGGCCGGCCGCGGCCGGCGGGTCCGCGCGGGCGGCGGCCGACCCCGGGCTCTACGGGGCCCGGGCGCACGCCGTCGTCTCCGACCACACGCGACAGCCCGCCACCGACCAGGTCGAGAACTCCGGCTCGCTGACCGGCCACATCCTGGCCCAGGGTTGGGCGGACACTCCGGCACAGCGCACGACCACCACCCGGACCGTGATCGTGCTCATGGTCGGGCTCGGCATCCTGGTCGCGATCGGCCTGCTCGTCGTCGTGTTCGCCGGGGACGCCTTCGACGACTTCTTCACCGGGCTCCTGCACGGTTGACCCGGTGGCGTCGGGCGCGGTCGGCGCCAACCGGATCCCGGTGTCCGACCGGCTTTCGGTACGCGGTGCCGGCCGGATCCGCGTCCGAACGACCGGGTGAGCCCGCCCACGTGCCGGGCCCGCGGCGGGCCGGGGCGCCGCCGGCCCCGTACACTGGCACGCATCGTTGATCTGGCGCGCCCACGCGCCCATGGGCGGTTCTGCGGACGAATCGGCGGCGACTTTCGTCGCGGTGGCCATCGCGCAGATGCGCCCCGCTTGAGAGGTTGTCCTTGACGAGCTTTGCTGACCCCAGCACGTTTCCGTCCGTTCTCGACAGGAGATCCGATTCCTTCCCCCCGGCCCGTCCGGCGGACCGGGTCGCCGACGTCCCGCCGACCACACCCGCCGACCGCGACGGCGGTGACACCGCCCGGTCCGGTGGACGCACACCCGACACCGCCTCCGGGGTGGTCGACTTCGCCGCGCTCGGCCTGCCCCGGACGCTGGTCCGCGCGCTCGCCAGGGAAGGCATCACGACCCCGTTCGACATCCAGCGGGCCACCCTTCCCGACGCGCTCGCCGGACGTGACGTCCTGGGCCGGGGACAGACCGGATCCGGCAAGACGCTCGCGTTCGGGCTGCCCGTCCTGACCCGGATGGCGGCCGGCCCCAGGGCCCGTCCACACCGCCCCCGGGCGCTGGTCCTCGTGCCGACCCGGGAACTCGCCATGCAGGTCTCCGACGCGCTGATGCCGCTCGGCCGGGCGGTGGGGGTCTTCCTCACGGCCACCGTGGGCGGCGTGCCGTACGACCGGCAGATCGACGCGCTGCGCCGTGGCGTGGACGTCGTGGTGGCCACCCCGGGGCGCCTGGCCGACCTGATCGACCGGGGCGCGTGTGTCCTGGACGACGTCGAGATCACCGTCCTCGACGAGGCCGACCAGATGGCCGACATGGGCTTCCTGCCCGACGTCACGGAACTGCTCGCCAGGACGCCGACGAGCGCGCAGCGGCTGCTGTTCTCCGCCACCCTGGACGACGACGTGGACGCGCTCGTCCGGCGGTTCATGTCCGACCCGGTCACCCACTCGACCGCACCGCCGACGGCCGCCGTGTCCACGATGGACCACTACGTGCTGCTGATCCCGCCCCGGGACAAGTTCGCGGTGACGGCGTCGATCGCGGCCCGGCGGGGCCGCACGATGATGTTCGCCCGCACCCAGATGGGTGTGGACCGGCTGGTCGCCCAACTCGCCCAGGTCGGGGTCCGGGCCGGCGCGCTGCACGGGGGCAAGTCCCAGCGGGCGCGGACCCGTACCCTGGCCGAGTTCCGCGAGGGCCGGACGAACGTCCTGGTCGCCACCGACGTGGCCGCCCGCGGCATCCACGTCGACGGTGTCTCGCTGGTGGTACACGTCGACCCGCCGAGGGACCCGAAGGACTACCTGCACCGCGCGGGTCGTACCGCCCGGGCCGGCGAGTCCGGGGCGGTGGCCACGCTGGTCCTGCCGAAACAGCACCGGTCCACGCTCGCACTGCTGCAGCGGGCCGGGGTGGAACCGGCGCAGGCCCGGGTGCGCCCCGGCGATCCGGTTCTGGCCGAGGTGACCGGGGCCCGGCAGCCCAGCGGCGTACCGGTGGTCGACGAGCCGCCGGCGGCACGCCGTGCCGGCACCCGCCGTGCCGCCGGCCCTCGCGCCGGCGGCGGCCGGGGGTACCGCGACCGGCCGCACCACGGGAACCGCCAGGCGGGCGACCGTCGCGTCGGCGCCGACCGCCCGTACGGTGTGCAGCACCGGGGTGCGGACCGCCAGCCAGACCACCGGCACGGCGGCGGCCGACGCCACGGGGGCCGTCCCCACGGTGACCGCCCCCACGGTGAGCGGCGGACCGTCGCACCGACTGCTTCCACGACATCGTCCACCCCGGCCCGGCACGGGCGGTAACGTGCGAAGGCGTGCCACCGATGCCGAGGTCGTTGTACTGGGTCCGCACCGACGTGCCGGGCGCCGACCACGCGATCGTCGACGATCGCCGTGGCCTCACCGCCCGGGGTACCGTTCTCGCGCTCGACCCCATCCCCTTCACCTGCCGGTACGAGGTACGGACCGGCCCGGACTGGGCGACCGAGCGGCTCGACGTCGGCTGTGAGGGAGCGGGCTGGCTGCGCACGCTCACGCTGACCCGGGCGGACGGCCGCTGGCAGGCCCGCACGACGGAGCAGGGGAACCTGGACGCGGTGCTGGCCGAGGCGGGACACGCGCCCGCCGGGCTGCCCGGTACGGAGGACCCGCACCGGCTCGCCGCGGCGCTCGACGTCGACCTGGGCGGGTCCGCGCTGTTCAACACCCTGCCGGTACGGCGGCTGGGCCTCGCCACCGCGCCACCGGGGACCAGCCGCACCGTCACCGTGGCCTGGGTGCTGGTACCGGGCCTGTGCGTGATACCGGTCGAGCAGACGTACACCGTCCTGGAGCGGCACGTCGTCCGCTTCGCCAGCGCGAACCACACGGCCGACATCGCCCTCGATCCGGAGGGGTTCGTGCTGCACTACCCGGGGCTCGCCCGGCGCCCGGACTGACCGGTGCGGCGGCCGGTGGCGGCATCAGGCGGGCCAGGCGCCGGTGGCGAGGAAACGCCGGATCGTGTCGAGGTACGGCGCGAGGTCCAGACCCCGCTCGGCGACCCACGCGTCCGCGTAGTAGGTGTCGGTGTACCGCTCGCCGCCGTCGCAGAGCAGCGTGACCACGGAGCCGGTCCGGCCCTCGGCTCGCATCTGGGCGATCAGCCCGAACGCACCCCACAGGTTGGTACCGGTGGAGCCACCGACCCGACGGCCGAGCAGCTCGCTGGCGGCTCGCATGGCCGCCAGCGACGCCGCGTCCGGGACCTGGATCATCCTGTCGACCACGGTCGGCTGGAACGACGCCTCCACCCGGGGCCGGCCGATGCCCTCGATGCAGGAGGCACCGTCGGCGGTGACCGACCAGTCACCCGACGTCCACGCCGGATAGTAGGCCGAGTGGTCGGGGTCGACCACACAGAGTTTGGTGGCGAGCCGGCGATAGCGGATGTACCGGCCGATGGTCGCGCTGGTGCCGCCGGTGCCGGCTCCGACCACGATCCATTCGGGTACGGGGTGTCGCTCCAGCGCCATCTGCGCGTAGATCGACTCGGCGATGTTGTTGTTGCCCCGCCAGTCGGTCGCGCGTTCGGCGTGGGTGAACTGGTCCATGAAGTGCCCGCCCAGATCCTCGGCCAGCCAGCGCGCCTCGACGACGACGGCGGCCGGATCGTCGACGAGGTGGCACCGTCCACCCTGGAACTCGATGAGCGCGACCTTCTCGGGCGAGGTGGCGGCGGGCATCACCGCGATGAACGGCAGACCGAGCATTCGGGCGAAGTACGCCTCGGAGACCGCCGTCGAGCCCGACGACGCCTCCACAATGGTGGTTCGCGGACCGATCCAGCCGTTGCAGAGCCCGTAGAGGAACAGCGACCGGGCCAGTCGGTGTTTGAGGGACCCGGTCGGGTGCACCGACTCGTCCTTGAGGTACAGGTCGATGCCCCACTCCCGCGGTAGTGGGAAGGTGAGCAGGTGTGTGTCGGCGGACCGGTTCGCGTCGGCCTCCACCGCCGCGACCGCCGCGGTCACCCACGCCCGTTCCGTGTCGTCGAACCGGTCCAGCTGCTCCACGCCCTGCAACGTAGCAAGCTGCCCGGGCGGGACTTCCGGCCGGAACCGGGGCGGCCGGCCGGAAGGGGCCGGGACGGCGACGTTCAGGAGGTGGCGGGCCGACGGGGCGTCACCGGCTGTGGTCGGTTCTCCCACTTCGTCGACAGCGCCACCGCGGTGCGGGTCGAGGCGATCCCGGCGGTCCGGTTCAGGCGCAGGATCAGTTGTTCGAGCTCGGCAATTGTGCCCACCCGTGCCTTCAGCAGGAAGGACTCGACGCCGGCCATGAAGTAGCAGGACTCGATTTCCGGCATGTCCCGAATCGCCGCCAGTACGTCGTCTGTGTCGCCTCCGGAGTCCTGCACGATTCCGATCAGCGCCGTCACGCCGAGCCCGATCGCCTCCGGCGCCACGTCGGCACGATACCCACGGATGACGCCGCTGGCCTCGAGCTTGCCCACCCGCTCGTGCACCGCCGGCGCGGACAGGCCCACCTGCCGGGCCAACTCGGCGTAGGAGAGCCGGGCGTTGTTCCGCAACAGCCCCACCAGCGTCAGGTCGATGGAGTCCACGAGGTGAGACCCTAGCCGGGCCCGGCGGGGGTGCGGCAGGTGGCGGCGACATTGTTGCCGACAAAGGCGCGTGAATGCCGCAGGTCGCGCCGGTTAACCACACAGACAGTACGTTTTCGCGTTTGCCGGACACGGCACTCTGGCGGTGTTGTAATTGCCGTACGTCCCTAAACGAAGGCTCTGGCAAGCATCTGTTACGGGGACGGTCCTACCAGTCCGGGGGCTTCGTAGACGCGAGGAGGGGGCTGTGGACACAGGAGATCGTCTGCTGACGCCGGGCGAGGTGGCAGCACTCTTCCGCGTCGATCCCAAGACTGTCACACGCTGGGCCGCGGCCGGACGTATCGGCAGCATCCGGACACCCGGCGGGCACCGCCGCTTCCGCGAGTCGGAGGTGCGCGCACTGTTGGAGGGCGAGGGCATGCTCGACGAGGCGGACCAGGACGCCGCGGACCGGCCTCGCGGCGGCGCCGGACCCGCCACCCCGGGCGGCCCGGGTCCGTCCGAGGCCGGCACCCCGGGAGCACCCTGACCCGGTCCGGAACCCGGACGCGTGCCGTCGCCGCGGCGGCGGAACGCCGGCCCGGGGGCCGGGAGATGGTGGCCGGCAGTTGGGATCCGGCGCGGAACGCCGAACGGAATCCGGCGCACGGGCGCCGAGACCGCCACCCCCGCCGACGGGGTCCGGGACGCGGGAGCTCAGCTCCGGTCGGCGTTCAGTTCCCCCGACCAGCGCCGGAACAGTGTGTGCGGCACGCCCAGCGCGTCCAGGATCTTCCCGGCGACGAAGTCGACGAGCTGGGCGGCCGAGGCGGAGGCGCCCGCGCCGTAGAAGCCGGGGCTGGCCGGCAGGACCACCGCTCCGGCGTCGTGCAGCGCGATGAGGTGCTCCAGGTGGCTCCGGGTGACCGGGGTCTCCCTCGGCACCACCACCACCGTCCGTCGCTCCTTGAGGTTCACCTCGGCAGCCCGTTGCAGCAGGTCCTTGGAGAGGCCGAGCGCCATCCCGGCGCACGCCGCCGTACTCGCCGGTACCACGACCATCCCCTTCGTCGGGTACGACCCGCTGCTCGGCCCGGCCGCCAGGTCCCCCGCCGGCCAGTACGTCACGTCGGCGTCGGCGAGGTCACGACCGAGCCAGGCGGCCAGGTCGTCCTTCCAGTGCGCGTCCCGGAACGGCCGGCCGGTCTCGTCGAGGATCGTCAGCCGGGCCGCCCGGGAGACGACGAGGTCCACGGCCTCGCCGGCGTCCAGGAGCGCGCCCAGCACCGCCGCCGAGTACGGCGTACCCGACGCCCCCGACACCCCGATCACCCATGGCCGTCGCATACCCTCCAGCCTGCCCCAGCCGCCCGCCGGCCCACCAACCGACCCCGGGTACGGCCGGAACACCCGGGGACACCCGACCTCGCCGCCGGCGACGGCCGGCGCGGCCTCCCCGGGCCGGCCGGCACCGCCCGGCCGTACCGGCGCACCGGACCGTCAGACGCCCAGGCGGAACCGGACCAGCAGGTCGAGCAGGGCGAAGACGAAGAGCACGATCCCGACGAACCCGTTGGCGGTGAAGAACGCCCGGTTGACCCGGGACAGGTCGGTCGGGGTCACCACCACGTGCTGGTACCCGAACGCGAGCGCGGTCAGCGCCAACCCCACCCACCAGAGCCAACCCAGGCCGACCAGCACGCCGAACCAGATGAACAGCGCGAAGACGACGACGTGGGCCAGGGTCGACACGTTCAGGGCGAACCGCAGCCCGTACCGGGCGGGGACGCTGCGTACCCCGATCCGCCGGTCCACCTCGGCGTCCTGGCAGGCGTAGATCAGGTCGAAGCCGCCGATCCAGAGCCCGACCGCCGCGCCGAGCAGCCACGCCGGACCGGCCCCGTCGAAGGTTCCGGTCACCGCGAGCCAGGCCCCGACCGGGCCGACCGCCTGGGCCAGCGCCAGGATCGCGTGCGGCCAGTCGGTGAACCGCTTGCCGTACGGGTAGACCACCAGCGGGACCGCGGCGAGCGGGGCGAGGACCAGGCAGAGCGGGTTGAGCGCGGCGGCGGCGGCGAGGAAGGCCAGCAGGGCGACGATCGCGCCGGTCCAGGCCGTCCGGACGCTCACCGCCCCGGTGACCAGCTCTCGACCGGCGGTACGCGGGTTCCGCGCGTCGATGTGCCGGTCGATGATCCGGTTCGCCGCCATGGCGAAGGTACGCGCGCCGAGCATCGCGACCGTGACCAGCACCAGGTCGGCCCAGCGGATCCGCCCGCCGTGCAGGGCCATCGCGGTCAGCGCCGACAGGTAGGCGAACGGCAGCGCGAAGACCGAGTGTTCGATCTTCACCAACCGCAGGAAGGACCTGACCCGTCCCGGCGACTCCGCCACCGCGGTCATGAGATGCCGTACTCCTTCCAACGCTTGTCGACCAGGGCCCGGATCTCGGGCAACATGGTCGTCTCCTCCGGCCAGCCGCGGGTGTAGCCCTCGGTGGGGAGCTTGCGGGTGGCGTCGATCCCGGCCTTGCCACCCCAGAACTGCTGGTACGACGCGTGGTCCAGGTGGTCCACGGGCCCCTCGGTGAGCAGCAGGTCGCGAGAGTAGTCGACGTTGCCGAAGGCCCGCCAGGCGACCTCGGCGTAGTCGCGCACGTCGCAGTCCTCGTCGACCACCACGATCAGCTTCGTCAACGACATCAGGTGCGCGCCCCAGATCGCGTTCATCACCTTCTGGGCGTGCTTCGGGTAGCGCTTGCGGATCGAGACGATCAGGCAGTTGTGGAACACGCCGGCCGGCGGCATGTGGTAGTCGACGATGTCCGGAATCAGCAGCTTGAGCAGGGGCCGGAAGATGTGCTCCGTGGCCGTGCCGGGGCCGTGGTCCTCCTGCGGAGGCTTCGACGTGACGATCGAGTGGTAGATCGGGTCGCGCTGCATGGTCATCACCTCGACGTGCAGCACGGGGAACGGCTCGACCGGGGTGTAGAAGCCCGTGTGGTCGCCGAACGGCCCCTCCGGCAGCCGCTCCCCCGGCTCCAGGTAGCCCTCCAGCACGATCTGGGCGGTCGCGGGCACCTGGAGCGGCACGCTGAGACAGTCGACCATCTCCACCCGCTCGCCGCGCAGGAAGCCGGCGAACAGGTACTCGTCGATGTCGGCGGGGAGCGGGGCGCTCGCGACGTAGCTGACCACCGGGTCGCAGCCGATGGCGATCGCCACCGGCAGCCGCTGGCCGAGCCGCTCCGCCACCGCGTGGTGGGCGGTGGAGTCCTTGTGGATCTGCCAGTGCATCCCCAGGGTGTTGTGGGAGTGCTGTTGGAGCCGGTAGAGCCCGAGGTTGCGTTTGCCGGTCTCGGGGTGCTTGGTGTGGGTGAGCCCGTAGTTGTGGAAGATGCCGCCGTCCCCCGGCCACACCTTCAGACCGGGCAGCCGGTTGAGGTCGACGTCCGCCCCCCGGTAGACCACCTCCTGGCAGGGCGCCGTCCTGACCTTCTTCGGCGGCAGGGACTTGAGCTGCATCAGCTTGCCCAGACCCTCGCGGATGCCGGACCAGCCCACCGGCAGTTCGGGCTTGACCAGCTCGGAGATCCGGTCGGCGATCTCGGTCAGCGACTCGACCCCGAGCGCCATCGCCATCCGACGTTCGGTGCCGAACAGGTTGATCGCCACCGGCATCTCACCCCGGGTGGGGCGCTCGAACAGCAGCGCGGGACCGTTCGCCCGGACCGTCCGGGTCACCACCTCGGTGATCTCCAGGGTCGGGTCCACCGGCACCGACACCCGGCGCAGTTCACCCGCGCCCTCCAGTGCGTCGAGGAACGCCCGGAGATCGTCGTACGGGAAGCCACGAACAGCCATGGCCGCTAGTCTGGCGCATCCCCCGACCGGCTGCCGGCTCCGGGTCCCCGCCGGGTGACCGGGCTCAGTCGAGGCCGGCGTACGAGTGCAAGCCCTCGAAGAAGATGTTCACCCCGTACAGGTTCATCTGCATGGTCAGGCAGCCGACGAGGGCGATCCAGATCGTCACCGGCCGCCGGACGCTGGGCGTGGCCCGGGCGTGCAGGTAGCCGGCGTACACCACCCAGGAGACGAACGCCCAGGTCTCCTTCGGGTCCCAGCCCCAGTACCGGCCCCAGGCCGCCTCCGCCCAGACCGCCCCGGCCATCACCGCGAAGGTCCAGATCGGGAACGCGAAGGCGTGCAGCCGGAAGGTCAGCCGCTCCAGGGTGTCGGCGGCCGGCACCCGGGCGCCCAGGGTGTACGGGAAGCTCCGTTTGCCCTGGTCGTACCCGTGGCGAATCAGGTACATCACCGCCGGTACGGCGCCGAGCTGCAGCAGTCCCGAGGCCAGCGCCGCCGCCGAGACGTGGACGATGAACCAGTACGAGTTGAGCGCGGGCATCAGCGGCACGATCGGCACGTAGAGCACCAGCCCCGCGACGGCGAGCAGGATCACCATGGTGAGGGTGACGAAGAGCCCCAGGTGCCGGATCGACGGACGCCGGTGGAGCAGGCCGAGCCAGACGACGCTGCCGATGAAGGTCGCCGTCAGCACGTACTCGTACATGTTGCCCCACGGCATCCGCTCGGCGGCGATCCCGCGGGTGACCAGGACGGCGAGGTGGACCGCGGCCGCGATCACGGTGAGCGCGACGGCCACCCGCCCGACCAGCGCGGTCTTCGACGCCGCCGGCCGGCGGGCCGGCGGCGCACCGTCGACCCCGCCGCCGGCCGGTGGCTCGGCACCCGGCCCGGCCGCGTCGGGTGTCGCCCCGGCGGCCGCCCCGGCCCCGACCAGCGCCAGCTCACGCTCCGGCCGGGTCGCCGCCCGACCGACCAGGCCCCGGTTGCCGAACGCGTACTCGGCGGCGTGGATGATCATCGCCAACAGGTAGCCCAGGATCGCGACCACCAGGAGCTGGTCGGAGAGCGCGGCCATCAGTTGGTCTCCTCTTTCCTCAGCACCGGCGGCACGGTGGCCGCGGCGACGAGTTGGTCGAACTCCTCGGCGAAGCCGGGGTAGTCGGTGCGGGGCAGGCCACCGACCTCCACCAAACTACTACGACCCGTCGTGGATGCTCCGGCGGGTGCCGGAACCACCCGGAACCACACCCGACGGCGGCGGACGAACAGCGCGGGCATCAGCCCGACGAGCAGCAGCGCCGCGCTGGCCAGCACGACGGGCTCGCCCGGGTCGTGGCGGACCGTGAGGGTGATGTACTTCCGGGTACCGAGGAACTCCAGCGTCGTACCGTCGTCGAGGGTCCAGCTCTCACCCGGCCGCAGCAGCTTGCCGTCGCCGACCTGCTTCAGCCGGCCGTTGGCCACCTGGCGCTGGTCGATCGCGTAGACGGAGCCGGGAATCCCCGCGTCCAGTCCGAGGTTGCCCCGGTACGCCCGCAGGAACAGCCCGGGTGCCCGCTCCTCCGGGTGCACCGAGCGGATCGCCGGCCCGTCCTCCGGGGTCGTCGGGAAGTACAGACCCTCGAAGGCGACCTGCAGGTTCGGGTCGCGGCTGCCGGTCGCCGGGTCGATGTTGACGTCCGGGAAGAAGGCCGCGCCCTCGCTGGTCAGGTTGCCGTCGACACTGAGGAACGCCTGTACGCTGACCTGCGACCTGCCGTGGCGGTCGGTGTAGCGCAGGACCGGCGCGTAGCCGTGCCCCAGCAGGTAGACGTTCGCCCCGTCCAGCCGCAGCGGGTCGTTCACCGAGAAACTCGCCGGGTACGCCGCCCGCCCCCACGGCTCGACCCGGACCCGGGCGCGGAACGACTCCGGTTGCCCCGAGGGAAGGAACGTCGCCTCGAAGTCGGTCAACTCCAGGCAGAACCGCGGCAGGTCGCCGTCGTCCACCCGCTGGCCGAGCTTCGACTCGCTGAACTGCTGCACCGTGTTGCAGAACGCCTGGTCCGGGCCGGCGATCAGCAGTCGGTTGCCGTGCCAGCCGTACGAGGCGCCGAGGGCGACCCCGAGCAGCACCCCGACCAGCGAGAGGTGGAAGAGCAGGTTGCCGGTCTCCTTGAGGTGGCCCTTCTCCGCCGCCACCTCGCCGTCGCGCACGACCACCCGCCAGCGCCGCCTGCGCAGCATCGCGGCGATCGCGGTCAGGTCGCCGTCGTGCCCGGAGAGCACCGCGTGCCGCGGCAGCCGGTCCAGCCGCCTCGGCGCCGCCGGCGGTACGGCACGCAGCGCCCGGACGTGGTCGCGCAACCGCGGCACGATGCAGCCGACCAGCGAGGTGAAGAGCAGAAGGTAGATCGCCGCGAACCACGGCGAGGCGTACACGTCGAAGCCGCCGAGCCGGTCGAGGATCGGGAAGAGGTCCGGGTGCTCGCGCCGGAAGCCGTCGACGTCGTCGATGTTGACGTCGCGCTGCGGCAGCAGCGAGCCCGGGACCGCGGCGACCGCGAGCAGGAACAGCAGGATCAGCGCGGTGCGCATGCTGGTGAGCTGCCGCCACGAGTTGCGCAGCAGGGCCAGCGGGGACGGCGTACGGCGGGGTGGGCGGCCCGGGGTGTCGGCGGCCTCCACCACCGTCGGCTCGGCGACGGTCTGCTCGTTCGGTGCCGGCATCAGATGCTCACCTCACCCACCCCGACCGTGGTCTGCAGCCAGATGACCACCTGCTGCCAACCGCCGGTGACCAGGGCGAGACCGATCGCGATCAGCAGGGCACCACCGATCCGGGTCACCCAGCGGCTGTTGCGGCGGATCGCCCGGAAGAGTCCGAGCAGCCGGTGAAAGCCGAGCCCGAAGGCGACGAACGGCAGCCCGAGGCCGAGGCAGTACGCGACGGCGAGCACCGCCGCCCGGTCGGCCTGTCCGCTCGCCGTACCCATGCCGAGGACCGCACCCAGGGTCGGCCCGACGCAGGGTACCCAGGAGAGCGCGAAGACCGCGCCGAAGACCGGGGCGCCGAGCAGGCCGGCCGCCGGCAGTCGCCGGATCCGGAACTCGCGCTGCATCCCGGGAACCAGCCCGAGGTAGGACAGGCCCAGCAGGATGATCACCGCGCCGATGACGATCTCCAACGGTCGCTTCTGCGCGAAGAGTGCCTGGCCGAGTGCGGTGACCAACACCGCGGTGAGGGTGAAGACGGCGGTGAACCCGGCGATGAACAGCAGCGTGCCGGCGAGGACCCGACCCCAGACCACCGGCCGGGACGTCACGCGGGTCGCCGCCACCACCCCGCCGGTGCCGCCGCCACCGGCGGTACCGGCGGCCGGTCCGGGCTCCGTCCCCGCCGCCGCCCCGCGCCGCTCCCACTCGCTGCCGGACAGCCCGGTCACGTACGACAGGTAGCCGGGGACCAGGGGCAGCACGCACGGGGAGAGGAAACTCACCAGACCGGCGAGCGCCGCCACGCCGATCGCCAGCAGCAGCGGGCCGCTGCGGGCGAGTTCGGCGAAGGTCTCGCCCATCAGCCCACCCCGCCCGGCGCCGGCTGCTCCGCGGCGATCCGGCTGACGATCGGCTGCAGCGTCTCCTGCGTGACCGAGCGCCGGATCACCACCGCGATCCGGCCCTCGCGGTCCAGCACGACGGTGGCCGGGATCGAGTTCGGCGGGACCTCGAAGGCGAGTGCCAGGCGGCTCGGTGGGTCGAAGAGGCTCGGGTAGCTGATGTCGAAGGCCTCCTCGAAGGCCCTGGCCTTGTCCCGGCCGTCCTGGATGTTGATCCCGAGAAACCGGACGCCCTGGCTCCTCGTCGCCTGGTACGTCGTCTCCAGGTCGTCGGCCTCCGCCCGGCACGGCGGGCACCAGGAGCCCCAGAAGTTCAGCACCACCACCTGGCCGCGTTCCCGCGCCAGGTCGTAGTTCTCCCCGCTGAGCAGTTCACCGGAGACGGCCGGCGCCGCCGGCCGGTGCTCCGGGGCGCACTCGATCACCCCGTCGGCGGTGGTGGTGCACCCGTCCCGCCAGTCGCGGCCGCCGTCCGAGCAGCCGGCCGGCGCCAACGCCGCGGCAGCGACGAGCAGGGCACCGACACCGGCACGCCGGAGGCGGCTCATGTCTCAGGCTCCCTTGGCCGTCCGGGCGCTCGGTGACATCGCCACCAGGTGCGCCGCGGGCTCGCTGTACTCGATACCGACGATCTCGGTGCCCTCGAAGTGGAAGGAGGTCAGGCTCGCCAGCCCGCACTGCCGCTTGCGGGGGTCGTGCCAGAGCCGCTTGCGTTCGACGTACCGGCGTAGCGTCCAGATGGGCAACTGGTGCGAGACGCAGACCGCCTCCCGTCCCTCGGCCTCGGCCCGGGCCGCGTGCAGCGCCGCGAACATCCGTTCGGCGATCGCCCGGTACGCCTCACCCCAGGACGGGGTGACCGGGTCCCGCAGCACCCACCAGTTGCGCGGGTTGCGGAACGAGCCGTTGCCCGGCGAGACCCGCTTGCCCTCGAACCAGTTGCTGCTCTCGATGAGGCGTTCGTCGACCGCGATCGGCAGCCCGAACTGCGCGGCGATCGGCTCGGCGGTCTGCTGGGCGCGCTCCAGCGGGCTGGCCACCACGTACACGATGTTGCGGTCGGCGAGCGCCTGCGCCGCCGCCTTCGCCATCTGCACGCCCAGCTCGGACAGGTGGAAGCCGGGAAGCCGGCCGTAGAGGATCCTGTCCGGGTTGTGTACCTCACCGTGCCGGAGCACGTGCACCACGGTCTTGGTCATGCCAGCCCTCTACTCCCCACGACCCGCCGCCGCGGCAGCCCGCGCGGCGGCGGGCAGTGCCGCCGCGTACTGCTCCAGGGCGGCGTCGTCCCACGCCGTCGACACGAACCACGCCTCGAACGCGCTCGGCGGCAGGTAGACCCCGCCGGCCAGCATCGCGTGGAAGAACGCCCTGAACGCCGCGACGTCCTGACCGCGCGCGGTCGCGTAGTCGACCACCTCGGCGTCGGTGAAGAAGATCGAGAACATGTTCCCGGCGTACGACAGCCGGTGCGGCACCCCGGCGGCGGTCAGTGCCTCGCTGGCCAGCCGACCCACCGTGGCGGCGGTCTCGTCGAGCCGACGGTAGACCGCCTCGTCGGCCAGCCGCAGCGTGGTCAGCCCGGCGGCACAGGCGAGTGGGTTGCCCGAGAGCGTGCCCGCCTGGTAGACCGGCCCGGCCGGGGCGAGCCGGGCCATGATCTCGGTACGGCCGCCGAACGCCGCGGCGGGGAGCCCGCCACCCATGACCTTGCCGAAGGTGAACAGGTCGGCGTCGACCGGGTCGAGCCCCGCCCAACCGCTCCGGGAGACCCGGAAACCGGTCATCACCTCGTCGACGATCAGCAGTGCGCCGTGCTCGTGGGCGATCCGGGCCAGCGCGCTGTTGAAACCGGGCCGCGGGGCCACCACACCCATGTTGCCGGGCGCCGCCTCGGTGATGATCGCCGCGATGTCCGACCCGGCAGCGGCGAACGCCGCCTCGACCGCGGCCACGTCGTTGTACGGCAGCACGATCGTCTCGCCCGCCGCCGCGCCGGTGACCCCGGGCGAGTCGGGCAGGGCGAGGGTGGCGACCCCGGATCCGGCCGACGCGAGCAGGGCGTCGACGTGGCCGTGGTAGCAGCCGGCGAACTTGACGATCTTGCTGCGACCGGTGTAGCCCCGGGCGAGGCGGATCGCCGACATCGTCGCCTCGGTCCCGGAGTTGACCAGACGTACCTGTTCGACAGGGGTCCGGGCAACGATCTCCGCGGCCAGCTCGACCTCGCCCTCGGTGGGGGTGCCGAAGCTGGTGCCGGAGGCGGCGGCGGCCTGCACCGCCGCGACGACCTCGGGGTGGGCGTGCCCGAGGATCAGTGGCCCCCACGAGCAGACCAGGTCGACGTAGCGCCTTCCGTCGGCGTCGAAGAGCCAGGGACCGCTGCCCCGGACCATGAACCGGGGGGTGCCGCCCACGGCGCGGAAGGCGCGGACGGGCGAGTTCACCCCGCCCGGCACGAGGGCGCGGGCGCGGTCGAACAGAGCCTGGGAGGCCGGGGCCTCGGCCGGGTACCGGCCGGGGGCGGCGGAGTTCGTCTCGCTCACGGTGCTCGCCATTCTGTCAGCGCCACCTGACCCGTCGGCAGCCACCCCTGACCTGGTCGCCCTGGTCACTCGGCGGTGACCTGGACAGAGCCGGCGTCGGCGGCGGCAGGGACCGGCCGACGAACCCGACGGACGTCGCCGCCGGTGGGCCCGGATCACCACCGGGCCGGACGGGCGAGACCGCGTTAGGCTGATCGGGTGAACCGTGCGGAGCTGACGATCGAGGTCCAGCGAAACGCCGACGAGGTGACCCTTCGCCTCGCCGGAGAGATCGACATGCTGACCGCCGGCAAGCTGTCCAGCATCGTCAACGAGGTCCTCACCGATTCACCGTCCCGGATCGTTCTCGACCTGGCCGACGTCACCTTCTGCGACTCACAGGGGCTCGGCACCCTGGTGGTGCTGAGCCGGAAGGCGAGCCACGCCCAGCGGCTGCTGGTGCTGACCAATGTCGGTGACTTCCTGCTCCGGGTGCTCGACATCACCGGGCTCCGCTCCGCCCTGATGATCCGCAACCGACAGCGGGCCGGCTGATCACCGGTGGTGACCGGTGCCCCCCACGGTCGCCCGACACCGTCAGGCCGCCGCACCCCAGCGCGCCTGCTCCAGCACCCGTACCGCGCGGTTGCGGGCCTCCGGGTCCTCCGACCGCAGCAGCGTCACCGCCTCGTCGACGGCCTC